>ERZ840371.28-NODE-28-length-168647-cov-12.794290_pt1 | contig 168647 bp, 144 predicted proteins | sample MGYA00519937_ERZ840371 | MGnify/ENA primary metagenome ERZ840371 (study PRJEB31850, sample SAMEA3708873) | human gut metagenome | biome: human gut; feature: human-associated habitat; material: faeces | place: China | collected 2014 ... | reverse complement strand
GAGCGTCTGCCTTACAAGCAGAGGGTCGGGGGTTCGAATCCCTCAGCTCCCACAACTGAAAATCAACGACTTACAGCAATGTAGGTCGTTTTTCTTTTGTGTACCTCCGTGGTCGGTTTACACGTTTTTTGCCCGTTTGTGTTAACCAATGTGTCAACCGAAATGACGCATGAAAGCAAACATCGAGGTCATTTGTTACAAGTCCAAGCCGCTCAAAGACGGCACATTCCCTTTAATGCTCCGAGTTACGAAAGACCGCAAACGCAAATACGTTTCGCTCGGCCTTTCCCTGCACGAAAAGTTTTGGGATTTCGAGAAAGGCAAGCCCAAACGAAATTGTCCCAATAAGGAGCAAATCGAACGGCTGATAGCCGCAAAAACGGCGGAATATAACGATTTGATTGTCGAAATGACCACCCAGCAACGCGAATACACGGTGGAAACGCTCGTGTCCCATTTTCATAACCAAGTCCGTTGCGCTACGGTGGTCGAATTGTACGATAAACTGATTGACGACATGAAACGCGGCGGTAAACTCGGCAATGCAGGCGTTTACAAATACTCCCGTACATCGTTGCTGAAATTCACGGGACAGCGGTTGCAAATTCTGTTCAGCGACATTGACGCCGTGTGGTTGCGTCGTTACGAGAATTGGTTACGGACGAGCGGTTGCGGTGATACGACCATTAGCCAACTTTTTCGAACGTTGCGTAGCGTGTTCAACAAGGCGGTAGAATTGCAGTTGGTGAAACGGGATTATTACCCGTTCGATGCCTATAAAGTCAGCAAATTCGATACGCGGACGAAGAAACGGGCCATTACGAAAGAGGACGTGCGCAAGGTTATTGCACTCGATTTGTCGCAAGGCTATCCCTCCGAACGATTGGCGCGTGATATTTTCGTGTTCAGCTATTTTGGTGCGGGGATTAACTTTGCAGACATCACCCTGCTGAAATACGGGAATGTACGGGACGGACGGGTGCAATACGTTCGGAAGAAAACGGGCAAGCCGATTAATTTTCTGCTGACAGAAGAAATGCGGAATATCATTGCCAAATACCAGCAACAAGGACAGACTTGGACGAGGGGGCTATTTTAATATCCTGCGACCAAGTTTGTCCTTTGATTTACCGAAAGAGGAGACATCTTTCGGCTTATTCTTTATAATTCAATCTGCAACAGTTCCGAGAAATCGGAAAGATGTTTTGCTTTTTAGTTTGTCTTGTCTATCTTTGTGGGACATACGACAAACACGGAAAGTGTAAGTTTATTCCTTTAGAGTGAACGTAGGAAATTCAATCTGAAGAAGGAGTAGGCCGACATCTTCTCGCGTCATATCCATTCGTGGATATAGGCGTGGGGCTGTTGCTTATTTTATCTTCAAGGTTTCCTACGACCTACTCTAATAAGATAAGTTTTCGGCACCACGCTTTCTGTTTTCCTTAAATCCAAAAATTAACCGTCGCGGTGGTGCGTAGCGACAAACTAAACTTATTACAACTATGAAAAAGTTGTTTCTTATCGTGGCCGCTATGTTTGCGGCAGTTTCATTCTCGGCATGCTCCGATGATGATGACAACAAAATTGACCCGAATCAAATTGCAGAAACGTGGCAAATTACACGTGAGGTCGGTTATGAAATTGTACCAGGAGAGGGCAAAATGGAAAAGGATATTACATGTCCGATTGACGATGTAAATGATGATTACGGTTTTTATTTCACCTATACGTTTAATGAAAATGGAACGGGGAGATATAAAAGCTACTATTATTATGACAATAATAGATTGGATAGTAATTGGTCTATTGAATACACGATTTCTAATAACCAATTATTGATGTATGAAGAACCTGAAGAAGGCAATCCGACATCTGTGTATAACATTAAAGAATTAACAAAAAGCAAACTTGTCCTTTTATACAAAGTAGACGATAGCGACGGCTATAAAGCAGAAATAACCACTACTTTTAAAAAAATCTGATTCATATTCCCAAATTGAAAGGACAGACTTGTGCAAAAGGGTTAACTTTTAGACTCTCTGCACAAGTTTGTCCTTTCTATTTTACTTGCATAAGTCATAAATTTTCCTATATTTACATCATAATCAAAGATTTAATGACAACATAAATTTTAGCTAAAATGTATAAGACTCCAAAAAACGAATGACAGCAGGGTATTGATGAACGGCGCATGATGATTTGAAAAGTCGTCGCCTATGATAACTTTTGCGGGATGTGCCTGATGTTTTAGGTATATTCTACCTGATGATACAGATAAGGATATACCCGTAACACGAGCCTTTTAGCGCAGAGGGCGTATAACCAATATCCTTGGATGGGGACACGATAAGGTAAACCTATTCGAATTACATATAAAAAGCGATACGGTTATTATCCGCTATACGACAACAGAGGGCAAGCAAAGAGATTTCAAATTCCCGTTGGCAGGGTTTAAGGAGAAATATTTGGAGCAATTCGTGTAAGGATCAACATTAAGATTCTTTAAAGTTTTTTAAGTATTTTAAAGAATTTTATTACATTTGTACATGCAAAAATTATATGAGATATGATAGAATCTCCTCCGAAAATACGCAAAGAAGATTTCGATAAAGCGCTCCGTCTGAGTTGTGATCCGAAAATTGCCGATGTGGTCAACGAGATCAATAGGCAGTACCAATATTGGACAGAGATTAAATATAAACATCTTCCAGATAAAGTGCTCGCACAAGATGTATGGGCTTGCGTTAAGTTGTCACGTATGTTTGCCAAAACATTGGAAATAGGCAATTATCGGTTCAAATTATATGTGACAGACCACATGCAGCAGTTGTGCCATGAATTTGACATGAATCTGGGCGGGTATTTGGGGACACAAAGTTTTATCCCCGAAGCAGATAAGAATCGTTATCTGATTAGTTCCAATATGGAGGAAGCAATTGCTTCCAGTCAAATGGAAGGAGCAGCTACGACTCGAAAAATTGCAAAAGATATGTTGCGGAAATCTATTTCTCCACGGACGCGGGGGGAACAGATGATTCATAACAATTATGAAACGATCCGTTTCATTCTTCAGCACAAAGACGAGGAATTTACGAAAGAGACATTATTGCATATTCACCAACTGATGACTTATAGGACATTGGATGATAGCAATGATGAAGGTCGATTCCGTACAGACAATAATGTGGTCGTTGAAGACGGGATTACTCACGAAACAATTCACACTCCGCCCGATTGCTGCGAGATTGAGGGACTGATTGACAGCATATGTAGACTTTTTAATGATGATGATTTTAATGGTGTATTCATTCATCCCATTGTTAAGGGAATCATAATTCATTTTTTAATCGCATTCATTCATCCATTCGTAGATGGAAATGGGCGTACTGCCCGTGCCATATTCTACTGGTATATGCTTCGTAAAGGATATTGGCTGACAGAATATCTCTCTATTTCTCGTATAATCAGTCGAAGTAAACGACAATACGAAAAGGCCTATTTATATACGGAATGCGACGGAAACGATTTAGGTTATTTTGTAGCTTACCATTTACGGGCGGTTAGTTTAGCTTATAATGAACTTCGGCAATATATTCAACGAAAAATAGATGACCAACAACAAACTTCTGATTTTTTGAAATTGGGTAATATAAACGCTCGCCAAGCTCAAATTATCAAATGGTATAACGACTCTCCTAATCTTTCATTCTCTGTTAAGGAAATTCAGACGCGCATGAATGTATCTTATCCGACGGCAAAAGGGGATTTAGAGGGACTGGTAAAACTTGGCTATGTCGATATTATACCTGTGAACAAAGTAAAAAGCATATATGCAAGGAGTATGAAATTTAAAGAGTTGGTAGATTAAACATTAAAATCCTTTAAATTTCTTTGAGTTTTTTAAAGAATTTTACAGAAACAAAAGTAAAACAACATTCTTAAAAGGAGAGAGCAGGGAGGAGGGTAAGATTTTCCCGCGCGTTTTTCTCAACAGATACGAGGACAGACTTTGCGAAAGGGGTATATTTATAGGCCCCTTTGCAAAGTTTGTCCTCTCTTATTCAAATATAAGATTATCAACTAATTCACTATTGTTTAACCAGCATTGGCTTTATGCAAATGTGTAAACCAGCGTGTAAACCGAACGAACCGCCAGCGAAAAAAGATTTCCCAAAATGAATGGAGGACTTGCAGGAATGATTTATTTATCATACATTTGCACTCGCAATTCAGCAAAAGGGGAGCTTAGCTCAGTTGGTTCAGAGCGTCTGCCTTACAAGCAGAGGGTCGGGGGTTCGAATCCCTCAGCTCCCACTAAGTTGAAACCATCCAAGAGGATGGTTTTTTTATGCGGAAAAATTCTGGGAGCATAGCTCAGTTGGTTTAGAGCGCCTGCTCGACAAGCAGGAGGTCAGCGGTTCAAATCCGCTTGTTCCCACAAGCAGAAAAGCCTTTCGGATTCGCTCCGGAAGGCTTTTCTGTCGACATTGCGGCAATGCCGCTCAAGAAAAAGACGGATACCTGCGTATCCGTCTTTTATTATGAAACAGGCTTGTGCTATTTGCCGGTCGCCTGTTCGCGGCTGTTGCCGGGGTAGACCCTCACCAGAACGACGCCGTGAGGCGCAACGGCGGTTTCGAACTTGTCGGTGCACTCCGTGAGGTCCTTCTGCCGCCACAGGTCGCGCACGGTCTGCCTGCCGCGCAGACCCAGCATGCGGAGCGTGAAGTTCATCTTCACGGTCTGCCAGCCCCGGTTGAAAAGCCCGACGGCCATCGAGCCGTCTTCGAGATGTTTGGCGTAGATCACCTGATCGCCCTGCTGCCAGACGGGAACGGCCTGCAGGCCCAGCGGGTCCTGGTTGACGTCGATCACTTCGTCGTTGGTCAGCAGGCTCCGTGTGAAGTCGTCCATCTGCGCCATGTCGCAGCCGATCAGCAGCGGTGCGGCCAGCAGCGACCAGAGGCTGATGTGCGTATACTGCTCGTCGGCCGTGAGCTGCGTGTAGTGGAGTTTCGGGCCCCAGCCCACCATGCCTATGACCAGCATGTCGGGGTCGGCCCAGTGACCCGGGCGGTTGAAGGGCAGCCAGCGGTCCTGGCTGAACCCGATGCGGCTGATGCTCTCCCACGTGTCGCGGATGTCGCCCGTCGTGCGCCAGCAGTTGGAGTACCGCATCCACTGCGGGGCGTCGCCGTAGGGTGCGCTGTTCGAGAGGCTGTAAACGACGTCGCGGTCGAGCGTCCGAAGGGCGTCGTGCATCTCCTTGACGTGGTAGTAGTCGAGCGGATTCCAGTCGTACTTGAGGTAGTCGATGCCCCATTCGCCCCATTGCTTCACGTCGGCCTCCACGAAGGAGTAAGGGCCGAGGTGCCAGACTTCGGTCCGGTCCTTCCAGTAGTTGCCGCCCTCTTTCTGATAACGGTAATGCTCGTTGTGCCGGCCTTTTTTGATCCACTCGTTGACGCCGTCGGGGTTGTCCGAGTAGCTGCCGATGTGCGCGGCATAGGTCCCGATCCACGGCGTGGAGTAGATACCCACCCGAAGGCCCATGTCATGAATGGCGCGCGTGAGGCCCTTCATGTCGGGGAATTTCGCGTTCGGCTGGATCGCGTTGTCCTTGCCGCCGCGTTTGCCCTGCCAGCCGTCGTCGATGTTGATGTAGGACCAGCCGTGGTCGGCGAGTCCGCTTTCGACCATCGCGCGTGCCGACGAGAGCACCTGTTCCTGCGTGACGTCGCGCGCCCAGCAGTTCCAGCTGTTCCAGCCCATCGGCGGGGTGAGTGCGATTTCGCTCCCCACGACGATCTTCAGGCTGCGCTCGCTGCTGCCCAGTGCATTCGTGGCTTTCAGGTGCACGGTATATTCGCCCGGAGCGGTTACGCGTCCCGTGATCCGTCCGGTCTTGGGGTCGAGTTTCAGCCCTTTGGGAAGCCCTTCGGCCGAGAAGGTCATCGGACGAATGCCCGTCGCGGCGATCGTGTAGAGGAATTCCGAACCCGGACGGACGCCGAAGACGCGCGCGCCGTTGATGCGCGGGGTGTCGGCGGGTTTCGGGGTCAGGATGTATTTCGACATGTCGGGCGCACTCTGCGCCGTGGCCTGCCCGGCCGCCGCCCCGCCGCAGAGTGCGGCCAGGGCGAGGGTCGTCAGGTAAAGCAGAATCGGTTTTTTCATCGGGGCGAAAAAATTGGGGTTTGAGTTCATTTCGTTTTTTCCGCCAGGACCGGAATGAATTCCGATACGGAGTACAGTTTGTTGCGGTTGCTCGCGTTTACGGCCAGCCGTACGTAGCGGCCCGAAACGGTCCACTGCTCGGCGGCGTAGGTTCCGGTCGTCGACGTGTTGGTCTTGTCGCCGAAATCGAAGTCCTGGGCTTTCGTCCAGTTCTCGCCGTCGTCCGAAAGTTCGACGTAGCCGGCACGGAGGTCGGTCACGTAGGAGTCGCTGCGGCGGACGAGCGTCATGCCGCACCAGTAGTATGTCTTGCCCATATCCCATACGGTCGATGCCTCGTCGGGGTTGATGTCGCCCTCTCCGATGGTGTTGTAACGGCTCTCCCAGCGGGTGACCAGATCGCCGTCGATCATCAGCTCGGGGCCGCGGCCGGTGTAGTAGGAGCTGCACGAAACGAGATTCCACTTGCTGCGGCTGTCGTAGATCGGGAGCAGCGAGATGTGGTAAAGCACCGTGTTCTTCTCGCCGATCTTGAACTTCGAATTGCCCTTGAGCCTTACGGCCAGCGTGTAGTAACGGTCTGCCGTCAGATTCGATTTGTCGATGTCGATGGTCGAAACCGCTTTGTTCGAGCCGGCTTTCAGGTCGGCTGCCGTGAAGGTGTAGGCGCTTTCGGGCAGCGGGATGTATTGCGTGCCGTGCTCGGCGTTATAGGCCGCGAGCACTGCATCGCCGTGTTCGTATTCCATCTCGGAATCCCACTTGTTGTTGAACTCGGTGTAGGCTGTGAATTCGAGCGTATTGGCGTCGGTGGCGCTCAAGTCGCTTTCCACGACACCGGCGTTCTCGGCCAGCACCTCGGTCTCCTGCATCCGGGGATTGATCAGGATGGTGTTCAGCTTCTCGTTGACCTCGGTTCCCGTGGCCGTGAGCCGCAGCGGAAGGACGTAGTCGTTCATGTAGGGCAGCGCCATGATCCCCTTGCAGTCGAGGCGGACGGTGAGGGTGGCGCGGCGGCCTTCGGCCGTGATCGAACCGGTGTCCTTGACGATCTGGTAGTACTCCTCGCCGAGCAGCGTGTAGGAGGAGCCGTTCGCGGCGTTGAGCGCCTCGACGGCATCGGGGTCGGGTACGACCTTCACCTCCGACGGCTGTCCGAAGTAGCCGCTGCTGTAAGCGTAAATGTTGTAGTCGATCGTCTCCTCCACGTCGTAATAGATTGCGTTCTGCACGCCGTTGTTGACGATGTAGACGCGCGGGTCGGTCAGGTTGTCGTTGCGGTGGTCTTTTTCGCAGGCGGTCAGCAGCAGCACGCCTGCGAAGGGTATCAATATGTTTTTCAGTTTCATAATTATCCGGATTAGAGGGGTTTACCAGCCGTAGTTCTGCGTGCATTTCACACGGTCGAGTTCTTCCTGGGAAATCGGGAAGAGATAGCAGCGTTTGGTGAAGACGCGGTTGCCGTCGCGGCCGCCGTCGTATTTGCAGATGACGCGCTGCCAGAATTCGCCGTTCGCCTTGTGGTCTTTGGCCGAGATGTTCATGCCGTAGACCGGCATGTTGTTGTCCGTCTCGGCCGTCATCCAGGTCCGCGTGTCGAAATAGCGCAGGTTTTCGAAGCACAGCTCGACCTGGCGTTCGCGGCGGATCAGTTCGCGCATCTTGGCCTGGTCGCCGGCGGCGTCGGGATAGACCTCCTCGATGTCGGGAACGCCGGCGCGTTTGCGGATCATGTTCAGGTAGAGCGTGATGTCCGCATTCGACGGATCGTACTCGTTGAGCGCCTCGACGTAGTTGAGCAGAATCTCCGCATAGCGGAATACGGGGAAATCCAGGTAGCCATAGTTGCCGGTGGAGGTGTCGATCGACGGGTTGGTGAACTTATGCGCCAGGTAACCCGTCGGCGGATAGTTGTGCGATTTGCCCGGACCCGAGTTGCCGTTGAAATAGAACTGGACATTGGCTGTTTTCTTGTTGGCGCCGTGCCAGGTCATGCCGCTCCAGAACACGTTGACGTAGAAGCGCGGTTCGCGGTTCTGGTACATTTTGAACGTCTCCAGTTCGTCGCCGTAGATCGGGTGTTTGAACTTCGAGAATCCGCTTTCGCTGTAACCTGCGTCGGGGTCGATGATCGGCCGCGTCTGGTCGCCGTCGGTGTAGCCCGTGATGGGGTAGCGGCCGTTGGCCATGGCGAACGCGTCGACCTGTTTCTGGGTTACGCCGTAGCCGCCGTAGGCCGTTCCGCCGACACTCGGGGGCGTGGTGACCACGCGCCACTGGTAGCCGCTGGCGATGCGCGTGTAGATCTTCTCTGTAGCGCCGCCGGTCCCGGAACCTACCGACGTGAAGAGCGTGTTGAAGCTGGCGTAGGGGTCCGTGCCGTCGGCGCCGACCAGCGAGTAGAGGTTCAGGTTCATAACGTCTTTGGCGGCCTGGGCTGCCAGCTCCCATTTCTTTTCGTCGTACTGGGTCGGGAACAGGTGGTCGCCGTTTCTGTTGACGATACCCTTGTAGAGTTCGTTGCCGTTGAAGAGCTTGCGGGCCGAGTAGAGCAGCAGGCGGGCGCGTGCTGCCAGGGCGGCGCCTTTCGTGGCACGGCCGTAGTAGATGTCGGGCCAGCTGTCGGGCAGCCCCTTGGCGGCTTCCCAAAGCTCGTTCGCGACGTAGTTGACGCACTCGTCCCAGGTGTTGCGCTCGCGCTGGTCGAGTCCGCTCTGCGTGAAGTCCACCGGATCGTCGCCGATGAGGAAGACGGGACCGTAGACGGGCAGCATCATGGCGTAGAAATGCGCGCGCAGGAACCGGGCCTCGTTGTAGTAATACCCCTTATCGGTGTCGGTCAGCTCGGGACACTCGTGGACGTGCTGCATGAAATAGTTGGCTTCGCGGATGCCCTTATAGGGCGTGTTGTAGGTGTCGTTGCGGTAGAGGTACATTGACGGGTTCCACGAGTTGTAGTTGATCTGGGTGTAGGACCGGTCCAGGTAGGCGAACGAGGTCTCGTCCGAGCAGGCCTCCCAGGGGATGTCGTCGTTGCTCGACACGCAGGCGGGAGCTTCGTAATCCGGCTGGTAGGAGTAGATGTTGGTCAGGTATTGGAGCGTGGTCTTCTGCTTTTTGAATATGTTGTCCGAAGTCAGCGGCTCGTCGGGCTGGCGGTCGAGGTATGAGTCGCAGGAAGCGAGCATGGCTCCGGCTGTCAGGAACAGGGCGAATGTTTTAATCGTGTTTTTCATGGTTGTTGCCGGTTAGGGGTTAGAAACCGATCGTGAGACCGAGGTTGATGATCCGGTTGTTCGGGTAGTTGGTGGCTCCGGTTTGCAGGTCGGGGTCCCACAGCTTGAAGGGGCTGAACGTGAATAGGTTCACACCCGAGAGGTAGACGCGCAGGCTCTGCATGGCGATCTTGTTGGCGATGCGTTTGGGCAGCGTGTAGCCGAGCTCGAGGTTCTTCAGGCGCAGGTAACGTCCGTTGGCCATCCAGAAGGTCGACAGCTGGTTGTTGTTGTCGATGGCGCCGGTCGTCATGCGCGGGTATTTGGCGCCGGGGTTCTCCGGAGTCCAGGTGTTGCCGTAGAGGTCGGCGAATACGCTCGACTCCTTGAGGTTGCGGCCGACGAACGCCTGCGTCTGGTCGGTGAGGGTCGAGAAGCTGACATGCGCCACGCCCTGGAAGAATGCCGACAGGTCGAATGCCTTCCATTGCAGCGAGAAGCCGAATCCGTAAACGATCTCGGGGATGTCCGAGTAGCCGATGGGCTTCGTGTCGTAGTTGTCGACGATGCCGTCGCCGTTGAGGTCGAGGTATTTGATGTCGCCCGGTTTCACCTCGCCGAAACTCTGTTTGGCCCACGAGTCGATGTCTTCCTGATCCTGGAAGAGTCCGGCGGCCACCAGGCCGAATTTCTGCCACTGCATCTGGCCGCTGTGGTTCATGTAGGTATAGGCGTAATCAGGCTCGTCCTGGTCCATGATCCGGTTGCGTGCGTAGGTGAAATTGCCGCGCACGGTGAGGTGGAGGTCCTTGCCGAGCGGTTGGTGGTATTCGAGCGAGGCGTCGATGCCGCTGTTGCGCATCTTGCCGATGTTCACCCAGGGTTTGGTGCTCAGACCCACGTACATGGGGATGGATTTGCGCTGGAGGAAGATGCCCTCGCGGTTTTCCTTGAAATAATCCACCGATATGTTCAACTGGTTGAAGAACGAGAGGTCGGCGCCGAGATTGAACTTCTTGGCCTTTTCCCAGCCTACGTTGGGGTTCGGGAATTCGCCGAGGCGGACCGAGGTGTACTGGCTGGGCGTCGTGCCGAAATAGTATTTGCCGCCGCCGATCACGGTTTCGTTGTAGATGAAACGGCGGTCGCCGCCGATCTGGTCGTTGCCCACCAGACCGTAGGAGGCTTTGAGCTTGACCATGCTGACCACGTCGCGGATCGGCTCGAAGAATTTTTCGTTCGAGACGACATAACCCAAGGCGATCGACGGGAAGAAACCGAAGCGGTGGTTGGGCGAGAAGTTTTCCGAGCCGTTGTAGCCGAAGTTACCCTCGACGAAGTAGCGGTTGTCGTAGTTGTAGGTGATACGGCCCGCAATGCCCTGATGGCGGTAGGGAAGCGCTTTTTCCGAGTTGTTGGCGCTTTCGCCCACGTAGTTCTTCTGCGACTGCTGGAAGAGGAACATGGCCGAGAGGTCGTGCTTGCCGAAGGTGCGTGCCCAGTTGGCCACGGCTTCGAAGTAGACCGAACGGTAGCCCTTGTTGGTCTGCTTGTAGGTGAGGTTCTCCTCGCCGATCTTCGTCTGGTTGAATTCGAGTTCGCCCGCTTCGTTGCGGCCGGTGGCCAGCCATTGGGGCGAGGTTTTCGTGCGGCTCAGGTTGTTCTCGTTCTTGGCGTCGAACGAACCCTTGATCGAAACGGTAAGGCCCTTGGTCACCCAGTCGCCCAGGTCCTGCGTCAGCACGAACAGCGACTGCGCCGTGTTGTAGAAGATTTCGCGGTAACCGGTCTGCGTCAGCAGCGCATAGGGGTTCTCGCCCTGTCCCGACGCCGGGCCGGCCAGGTAGCCGTTCGAATAGACGTCCGGGAAGGCGTTGGCTGCGGTCTTGAGCGCATAGCCCCAGATGCCGTTGGCGCCGTTGGCGCTCGAACCCGGTTCGTTCTTGCGTTCGAACGTGGTGGCCAGGTTGACGTTGAGCTTGGTGTATTTGTGGAGCTGGACCTCGACGTTCGACCGGAAGTTGAACCGACGGTAGAAGACCGACGTGTTGTACTCCTTCATGTTGTCGGCCTTGAACAGGCCGTCCTCGTTGTAGAAGCCGCCCGAGATGTAGTATTTGGCCGTCGAGCCGCCGCCCGAGATGTTGACGTTGACGCGCTGGTTGAACGAGTAGTCCTTGTAGAGCCGATCCACCCAGTCGATGTTGGGGTGCAGGTCGGGGTCCGAACCGTCGCGGAACATCTGGATGTCCTTCTTCGAGTAGAAGTCGTATCCGGCCGCCGCATTGTACATCTCGGCGAACTGGACGGCGTCGATCATGTCGGGAATCTTGGTCGGCTGCACCATGCCGGCCTCGAACTTGATGTTGATCTGCGGCTTGCCTACGATACCTCCGCGGGTGGTGACCAGCACGACGCCGTTGGCGCCGCGTACGCCGTAGACGGCGGTCGCCGCGGCGTCCTTGAGGATCGAGAACTCCTTGATGTCCTCGATGTCCACCAGGTCGAGGTCGCGCTCGATGCCGTCGACCAGCACCAGCGGCGACTTGTTCGAGCCGAAGGTGCTGATGCCGCGGATCCAGAAGGTCGACGAGGCGCCCGGTTCGCCCGAACGCTGTACGGAGATGACGCCCGCGAGCTGTCCGGCCAGGTTGTTCGAAATCTTGCCCGTGGGCATCTTGATGTCGTTGACCGGAACGGAGGCTATCGAGCCGATGATGCTGGCCTTTTTCTGGGCGCCGTAGCCGACGACGACGACCTCTTCGAGGTTGTTGTCCGGCGAAAGGGAGATCACTTTCGGAATGCGGTCGATCGGGAACTCCTGCGTCTGGTAACCGACGTAGGAGACGGTCACGAAGCCGAAGTTGCCGGAGAACGAATAGTCGAACGAACCGTCCGATGCGGTGCTCGTGCCGAGCGCCGAATCCTTGATCCAGATCGTGGCGCCGATGATCGGCTGCCGGGTCGCGGCGTCGAGCACCTGGCCCGCGATGTGCTGTTTTCGCGGCGCGGCCGGAGCCGGGGCTGCGGATGCGGGGCTTTGTGCCTCCGCACGGGTCAGGATGATGTTGTTCTGACGGATGATGTAGGTGATGCCGGTTCCGCGCAGGGCTTCGTCGAGCAGCTGGGAAACCGATTTCGTCGATTTGGCGATTTTTACGGGGACGTTGTCCGCCAGGTTGCCCTGGTAGGAGATCCGGTAGGAGGTCTGCGATTCGATCTCCTGAATCAGCCCTTTCAGGCTGGTTACGTTTTCAACGCGGACCGAAGTCTGCTGGGGCGACGGCGCCGCCTGCATTTCCCCCCCCCCACGGAATAAGGAGTGTCAGGCATGCTGCCAGTAGATACCAGGCATGCCGCATACGGAGTAACTTTTGTTTCATAGAGGTTTGGTTAAGATTGGATTATTTGTGAATGGTGATTTTTTCGCCGTTGCGGTTGAAACGGGTGTTCGTCGAAAGCGTCAGCACTTCGAGGATATGGTCGATCGGCATGTTGAAGTCGAGCGTTCCGGTGAACTGGATGTTTTTGAGCGCCTCGCTGCGGAAGGCGACGCCGATGCCGTAGAAATCCTCGATCACCCCGGCGATCTGCGCCAGGTCGACGTGGCGGAACGTGCGCAGCCGCGCGGCCAGCTCCGCCTCCACGTTGACCGTTTGCAGCGTCAGGTCGTTGTCCGTGGGGTTGTAGGAGACTTTCTGCCCCGGGTGCAGGGCCACGACGTGGTCCGCGGCGCGGAAATCGACGGCTCCCTCGACCAGTACGGTTTCGACGTCGGAGCTGTCGTCGTAGGCTTTCAGGTTGAATTTGGTTCCGCGGACCACGACTTCGGCGTCGTGGACCGTGGTGACGGTGAACGGCGCGCCGTTGCGCTTGCTGACTTCGAAAAAGGCTTCGCCGGTGAGGTGCACCGTGCGGTTCCCGTCGTCGAACGAGGCCGGATAGTTGAGCTGCGAACTGCGGGTGAGCCGGATGACGGAGCCGTCGGGCAGCGTCACCGAGCAGTCGCTGCGCTCGGCGCTGACCGTGCAGATGCGGTCGTCCGGCCGGTTCTGGTAGAGATACATGCCTGCGACGATCACGCCCGCGACGAGGATGGCGGCGTAGCGCGCCGCGATCTGCCGCCATTGGGGCCTTGTTTTCGTGCGGCGCAGTTCGATGCGCCGCTGCAACGATCTGAAGGCCTGGTCGGTGTTGACCGATGCGGCGGCACGGAGCCGGTCTCCGGCGAAGAGCACGAAGTAGAGCGCTTCGAGCCGGCGGCGGTTCTCCTCCGAGGCGTCGTACCAGTTTTCGATCTCGCGGTTGGCGGGTTCGTCGAGTTTCCCTTCGAGAAATTCGGTCAGCAGGTTGTCGTCGATCTCTTTCATAAGTTCGGTTTCTAACAGTAATACGGTTTTGGGGAAATAGTTACTAAACGAAAACCCGATTTTTTTTCGGGCTTTCGTTTTTATTGCATATGGTCGGTTGCAGGGGGCAGGGGTTTCAGTTGTTCCCGGGCATTTCGAAAAACAGCGCGATCAGCGGCAGGTAGTCCTTCAGCGCGACGCCGAGGACTTTGAGCGCCTGGCCGATATGGTAGTTGACGGTCTGGGGCGACACCTCCATCTCGGCGGCGATCTGCTGGTGGGTCATGCCCTGGAAGCGGCTCATCTCGAAGATGCGCCGGGTCTGCTCGGGGAGTTGGGCGAGCGCCTCGCGGTAGAGCCGTGCGAGTTCCGTGCCGAGGTAGAAGTCCGGGGAGTCGAACTGGTCGGCGAATCTCTTTTCCAACTGCTGGTGGACGCGTGAATGGACCTTCTGGCTGGTGATGCGGTCCAGCGACTTGTTGCGGACGATCATAAACAGAAGTCCTTTCAGCGAAAGTTCCTCCATCAGGCGGTCCCGGTTTTCCCAAATGTACAGCATCGTGTCCTGTACGATGTCCTCCGCCACGGGGAGGGATACCCAGCGCGAAGCGAAGCTGCACAACCCCTTGTAATAGAATCGGTAGCATGCTTCGAAACACTGCCGGTCCCCGGCGTTGAGCCGTCGGATGACCAGTCGGTTGTCGAGGATGTCGTATTTGGTGTTCAGGGACATAAACCGTCGTATCTCGCGTAATTCGGGAGGCTAAAATTACAATTTTTTCCGGAAAACGGGCCGGATTCCCGAAAAAAGGGCCACCTTTGCAGTAAAATGGAACCGGGCTGCCGGGAAGTCCGCGCCCCGGGATCGCCGTTTTACATCGCTTATGAATACCGTCTGGATCGTACTGCCTGTATTGATCGCGCTGATGTTTCAGCTCGGCATCGAACTCGACCGGCAGGCCTTCGCCGGTGTGGCCCGCCGTCCGGCGGCCGTTGTCGCGGGGCTGCTGGGCCAATTGGCGCTGCTGCCGCTCATCGCCTTCGGCGTGGGGCTGGCCTTCCGCCTGCCGCCCGTCTATTTTCTGGGGCTGCTGCTCGTCGCCTGCTGTCCGGGAGGCAGTTCGTCGAACGTCTTTTCGATGCTGGCCAAGGGCGACGTGGCCCTTTCGGTGACGCTGACCGCTTTGAGCAGCCTTATCACGCTCTTCACGATTCCGCTGGTGATGGGTTTCGCCGCGCGTTTCGTCGCGGTGCATGCCGGTGCGGCCATCGAGCTTCCGGTCGGGAAACTACTGGTGCAGAACATCGTCCTGCTGTTCCTGCCGATGCTCTGCGGGGCGCTTTTCAGGCATTGGCGGCCCCGGGCGGCACGGCGTGTGCACGAGCTGCTGGGGCGTGTGGCCTTCCCGGCCCTGATGCTGCTGGCGGCGGTGTTCTTCGTGCAGTACGCCTCGACGATTCTGGAGAATCTCGGCGTGCTGGGTCTGGCCGCGGGTGCGCTGATCCTGCTGGCGATGGCGGGCGGATCGCTGCTGGCCCGCCTGTTCCGGCTCCGGCGGGCGGTGCGCCGCACGATCGTCATCGAGGTCGGGATGCAGAACGCTGCGCAGGCGATCGCCGTCGCCACCTCGCCGCTGATCTTCGACAGCGGTGAAATGGCCGTCCCGGCCATCGTCTACGCCCTCGTGATGAACGTGGTTCTGCTCTCGTACCTGAAACTGCTGCCGAAATGTACCGATGAAACGGCGTCGGAAGGCGCCTGACCGAGTATCTTTGCCGTATGAAATTCCTGAAAGTCGCTGTTTTGTTTTTCGGCCTGGCCGCGGCGTTTGCCGTGCGGGCGCAGGGCGGGACCTATCCCGTCAGCGGGCGGGTGATCGACCGTTTGAGCCGCCGCCCCGTGGCCTATGCCGCCGTGGTGCTGGCCGGGCAGGAGCAGAAGGGAGCCTCGACCGACTCGCTGGGGAGGTTCCGCATCGAGCGCGTGAAGCCGGGCATCTGGCGGCTGGCGGTCTCGTCGGTGGGCTACAAGAGCCTCACGACGCCCGAATACATGGTCTCGGCCGCCACGCCCTTTATCGAAGTCGAGCTGGAGGAGGATGCCGCGCAGCTGGAGGCCGTGACGGTCCGTCCGTCGCCGTTCCGCGTCACGGCGGAGAGTCCCGTAAGTTTGAAGGTGATCGGCCTGCGGGAGATCGAGAAAAGCCCCGGCTCGAACCGCGACGTGTCGCGCATCGTGCGCTCGTATCCCGGCGTGGCCTTCTCGCCCGTGGGGTATCGCAACGATTTGATCGTGCGCGGCGGCGGGCCTGCGGAGAACAAGTTCTACATGGACGGGATCGAAATCCCGAACATCAACCATTTCGCCACGCAGGGGGCGACGGGCGGTCCGGTGAGCATCGTCAACGCCGACCTCGTGCGCGAAATCAGTTTTTATACGGGAGCCTTTCCCGCCGACCGGGCCGGGGCGTTGAGTTCCGTGCTGGACTTCAGGCTCCGCGACGGCAATGCCGAAAAGCAGACCTTCAAAGCGACGTTGGGCGCCTCGGAAGTGGGGTTGAGCGGCAGCGGGCACATCGGCGGCAAGACGACTTATCTGTTTTCCATCCGCCAGTCCTACCTGCAACTGCTGTTCAAACTGCTGGGGCTGCCCTTCCTGCCCAACTACATCGACGGGCAGGCGAAAGTCAAGACACGCCTTTCGGAGCGCGACGAGCTGACGGTGCTGGCCCTTGCGGGATTCGACAACATGCGTCTCAACGTCGACGAGAAGGGCGAGGACGCCGAATACCTGTTGAGCTACCTGCCCCGCATCCGGCAGGAGACCTTCACGGTGGGGGCTTCGTGGCGTCACTATGCGGGCCGCCACGTGCAGACCGTGACCTTGAGCCACAACTACCTGAACAACCGCAACCTGAAATACCTGCGCAACGATGATTCGTCGGAGGACAACCTGACGCTCCGGCTGCGCTCCGTAGAGCAGAAGACCACGCTCCGGGCCGAGAACCGCACCTATCTGGGCCGCTGGACCGTCCGCGAGGGCGTCGAGGTGAATTATTCCGACTACACGAACCGCACGCTGCAACGGCTCTATACCGACAGGACGCAGCTGTCGGACTACCGGACCCGGCTGGGAATCGTCGGCTGGGGGCTGTTCGCCGGGGCCGAATACGCCTCGGCCGACAAGCGGTTCACCGCCTCGGCGGGCCTGCGCGCCGACGGGTGCGACTACTCGGGACGTATGGCGCGGGTGTGGCGCCAGCTGTCGCCCCGGGCTTCGGTCTCCTATGCGGTAAGTCCCGGCTGGTCGGTGAGCGGCAGCGCGGGGCTTTACTGCCAGCTGCCGCCCTACACGGCGTTGGGATTCAAGGTGGACGACGCGCTGGTCAACCGATCGCTCGATTACATGCGCGTCGGGGTCTTCAGCGCGGGTGTCGACTGGCGGCTGCGCGACCGGCTGATCGTCTCGGTCGAGGGATTTTACAAACGCTACGGCGATGTGCCGCTGTCGGTGGCGGACGGGATTCCGCTCTCGTGCAAGGGCAACGATTACGGCGTGGTGGGCAACGAGAAGCTGGTCTCCTCGGCGCAGGGGCGCGCCTACGGCGTCGAGGCGATGGCCCGCTGGCAGATTCCGGGGCGAGTGAACGTCGTGGGATCGGTGACCGTGTTCCGCTCGGAGTACCGCAACGACCGGCAGGCCCCGTGGATCGCCTCGGCGTGGGACAACCGTTTCGTGGTCAACGTCAGCGGAACCTACGACCTGCCGCGCCACTGGAGCTTCGGTGCGAAGCTGAGCGCCGTGGGCGGTGCGCCCTACACGCCCTACGACGTGGAGCGTTCGTCGCTCGTCGAGGCGTGGGATGCGCAGGGACGGCCCTACTACGACTATTCGAAATACAACGCCGGGCGGCTCGACGCCTTCGCCCAGCTGGATGTGCGCGTCGACAAGGTGTTCTACTTCCGCCGCTGCATGCTGGGTCTCTACATCGACCTGCAAAATGTTGCGGGCGGTCGTTTGCGCCAGCCCGACGTGCTGATGTCCACGGGGGAGATCGAGAACCCCTCGGCTCCGGCTTCGGAACGGCGTTACCGCATGAAATACCTCGAACAGGTGAGCGGCACGCTGCTCCCGACGCTGGGCCTAACGGTCGAGTTTTAAGCCTCCGGCGTCCGCCGGGCGTTCCGTTTGTCCATTGCGAAACTGATGATGAAAGGGATCGCGAGGAAGACCGCCGTGCCGGTCACCACCAGCCACGTGTACGTCGCCGGACTGCCCACGGGCAGCTGCGAAGGCGGGAAGAAGGTGACGATGAACGAGAACAGCACGGCGAGGAACCCCACGCCTCCGATCAGCCACATGCCCGTGTTTCCGCCCGGTACGCGGTAGCTGCGGATAAGCTTGGGCTGCGTGTAGCGCAGGCGGATTCCTGCGGCGTACATCATCATATACATAATGAGGTAGAGTCCTACGGTCAGGGCGCTCAACAGGAAGAACGCCACGCTGACGTCGTCCATCACGATGTAAAGCGACGAGAGGAGCGTCACGATGCAGCCCTGGATAATCAGTATGTTGAGCTGCACGCCGTTCTTGTTGGTCTTCTGGAGGAAGCAGGGCAGAGCGCCGTCCCTGGCCGTCCACAGCAGGCCGCGGCTGGGGCCCGAAATCCACGACATCACGCCCGCCAGCGCACCGAAGGCCACGAGCAGTCCCATGACGTTCGAGAGCCATCCCACGTGGTAACGTTCGAAAGCGATCTGGAAGGTGGTGAACAGCCCCGACTGGAGGTTGATCTGGTCGTAGGGGGTGATGATGGCCACGGCCAGCGCGCCCAGCGTGAACAGTCCGAACGAGATCAGCGCCGCGAGGAACATCGCCCGTGGGAACTGCGTCTGGGGTTTGGCCAGTTCCGGAGCGTGCACGGCGTGCACCTCCACGCCGGCGAACAGCAGCAGGATGCCCGCCAGGAACGCGATGTCGCTCATGCCCGTGATGTGGGGGAAGAGACGCGGGTGGACGTGCTGCGCGGCGTCGACGTTGACGATCTGCGAGACGCCGGCCGGAATCTCCTTCAGGGCGATTTCGTTGCCGCCGGCCATCCAGATGACCGCCATCACGATCACGACGACGCCCGGGAGCACCGTGCCGATCAGAAATCCCTTCGAGGTGATGCCCGAGATGGCCGACGTGCCGCGCAGGGTCACCAGCGTCGCGCACCAGTACATCGCAATCGAGAACAACCCGACGTACAGCCCGTTCTGCGCCAGAGCCGGAACGCCGATCATGTAGGCGATCGACGCGGCGGCGAATCCCAGTACGGTGGGATACCAGACGACGTTCTGAATCCATTGCAGGAAGATCGCCGAGAAGCCCAGGTGGCGGTTGAAAGCCTCCTTGACCCAGGTGTAGACGCCGCCGCCGCGGTCGGCGAAGGCGCTGCCCAGTTCGGCGCCAACGAGGGCCGCGGGAATCAGGAAGAGGAACGTCGCGAAGAAAATGTAGAAGAACATCGTCAGTTCCTCCTGGGCCATCATCGGGAGCCCGCGCAGGCTGATGACGGCCGCAGCGGTCATCAGCGCCAGCTGCGTCGTGGTGATATTTTTACGTTTTGCCATGGTGGGTAGGTTGGATTTTGCTGTTTTCCCTCGTCGTCCGCCGCACAGTTTTCGTGCCGGAGCGCATTGCCGCCCCGTGAAATCGGCGGCCGGGGCGTTGCAAAGAACCGATCGGAACACCGGGCGGCTTTTTCGTACCCTGCGCACGCGGGAACGGCGCGCCCGGCATGCGGACGCAAAAACAGCAGGGAATCTCGCGATTGCCTGCTGTCCCCGGAGGTCGCCCTCCTAAAACTACTAACCCAAACTTAAATAAATGAAGAAACCTCACTGCGGTTGCTGTGCCGCAGCTGACCGGAATAAGTACAAAGCGCGTGCCGAACCTGCAATCGCCGTCCGCCGGGGACCGTTTGGCCGATTATCGGGTCTTGTCGTGGAATTTTTACCGGAATAATTTTGGTTTTATGCCTTTTGTTGTTTTATTTGTGGCATATGCCTGATGATAGTGTCTTTAAAGGAAAATTCACGGCGTTGTAACGTGGAAGGAGAAAAAGACATTTTGCGGCGGGTGAGTGGCGGGGACAGCGATGCCTTGTGGCCGATCTTCCCGAAACACGGTTCGCGTGTGGGAGGTCTTCGCCGTTGCGGGAGTTGATGCTACGCCCCGCGAATGGCTGTACGAAACGGCCGTCGCCTGCCGGGTGATCTACGACTGGCAGCGGGCCGACGGGACCTACGGCAAGCAGTTCGTGACGGACACTTACCTGCTGCCCGAACGCCAGCTGATCCTGGCGTCGTATCGTCTGGCCGCCGTGCTCAACGACCTGTTCGGTTAGTGATGCCCTCCGGGGATAAAAAAAACAGCAGGGAATCTCACGATTGCCTGCTGCCCCCAGGAGGTTGCCCTCCTAAAACTACTAACCCAAACTTAAATAAATGAAGAAACCTCACTGCGGTTGCTGTGCCGCAGTTGACTGAAATAAGTACAAAGCGCGTGCCAAAGTCGCGCCGCCGTCTGCCGGAAAAGGGACGCATCGTGGTCGGAACGGTCCGCTGCGCAGAGCGGCGGGGCGCGTTTCGCGGAAATATTCCGCCGGATCGCTTGCTTCCTGCCGATAAAAGCGTACCTTTGCCGTGCAATGGTTTCCCCGTGGAGGGGAATTAAAAGGGAATGCCGTGTGAATCGGCAACAGTTCCCGCTGCTGTGAGTCCCGCCCGCAAGGGCTTTTTCGTTGCGGCATTCTTGAGCCACTGGTCCTCCGGGACCGGGAAGGCGCCGCCTCGGGGGACAAGTCAGAAGACCTGCCTTGCGCGATAGGGTGTTTGCTCCTGCGGAGAAAGGGAGCGCCTGAAGTCGTCGCCGGCGGTTTTTCCGTGCGTCCTTATTTGCTTCGGCCCTCTTTTTCCTGTTGCTGCGAACCTCTTCGGACAGACTTTTTTACGGTTGGATGAGGAAGTCGTCGCCATGCTTTGCCGGGTCGTCATGCCTGTTTTTGCCTGCGCGGTATTCTCCGTGAAGTCTGTCCCTTACGGACGGAACAGATGGAACCATTAACTAAAAAACAAGGTATGATGAAAAAATTATTTGTGATCTGCTCCTGGGCGCTGCTTCTCGGCGGCTGCAAGAGCGAATCCGGGGCTTCGGACCCGGATGGAGACAAACCCGTTCCCCCTCCCTCGGCCGAACTGTTGCAAAAGATCGAAGACCTGAATGCGGGCCTGGTCTCGCTGAAGACGCTGGCCGGAGCCGTGTCGCAGTCGGAAGTGCGGTCGCTGGCCGAGACGGAGGACGGCGTGCGCCTTACGTTCTGCGACGGGACCGAAGTGACGGTAGCCTGCAATGCGGCGGCGGAAGCGCCGCTGATCGGCATTGCGGTCGACGGGGATGCGTATTACTGGACACTCGCCGCGGAAAAGGATATTCCCTGGCTGAAAGATGCCGCCGGAGCGAAAATGCCTGTTTCGGGGCCTGTCCCCGTCGTGGGACGCGATGATAAAGGTTTCTGGACCGTGACGACGGACGCCGCCGTGACGCCGTGGCAGATCGGGGACGGCTCCGGAAATCCGGTCGAAGCCACGGGCGACGAGCAGGTGGAGTTGTTCCGGTCGGTAAAGGCCGGAAACGGCCGGGTGGAAATCGCGCTGACGGACGGCGGGACTCTTTCGGCGGCGCAGGTCAACGACTTGAGCGTTGCGGGGACGGCCAACTGCTATGTGGTTTCGGCGCCCGGAACGTATGTTTTCAATGCCCGGGTACGCGGAAACGGAGCCGGCGAAGGGGTCGGATTCGAGCCGGCGATCGAGATGGCGGACGGCATGACGGCCGACTGGCTGTGGACCGACTCCGAAGGACTCGTTTCGGGAGTCGCCCTCGACACGACCTCCGGCGATATTTTCCTCACGGTCGGCGAAGGCAGGGGCAACGCGCTGGTCGCCCTGATGCAGGACGGAAAGGTCGTCTGGAGCTGGCATGTCTGGGTGACCGACGCTCCGCAGACGATGACCTATGGGAACGGGACGGTCTTCATGGACCGCAACCTGGGCGCCGTAGGTACGACCGCAGGCGGTACGGACGCTTACGGCATGTATTACCAGTGGGGGCGCAAGGACCCGTTCTACGGGGGCGAAAAAACGGAAACTTCGGCCAATGCGTTCCTCGAAGCAAAGAACGGCACGGTGGTGAATCCCGCTTATCCGGCGCTGGACTGGGCTTTCAGCAAGAGTGCGACGACGACCGACGGGGCTGCCGCCAATCCCATGACGTTCTACAACGATAAGGTCGGAACCGGCTATAACTGGCTTGCGTCGCCGAACGCGACATTGTGGGGTGAGGCCAAAACGCTCAACGACCCCTGCCCGCCGGGGTACAGGGTTCCTGAAACCGGTGCATGGGAGGATCTGATTTCGGGACGTCAGTACATCGACGGCGTTTCGGTATGGGACGGAACGAACTACGGTATGACCTATACCCACGGGGGACAGACGGCCTGGTATCCGGCGCAGGGCTATCGCAATTACAGTTCGGGCGCCATCGTGGGGCTGCGCAGCTCGACCGGCGGTTCGGGCGCTTACTGGTCGGCGGAAACCTCTTCGGTCAAATCCTATTACCTCTTCTTCCGCAGCAAACTGTCGAGCAGCGGTTCGATCAATAATGAACTGGACATGAACCGGTCTTACGGCTATACGGTGCGTTGCTGCAAGGAGTGACGGTCCGTCGGGACGAATAAAGGCAGGACGCTTTCGGGTCCTGCCTTTGTTTTCGATGCCGGTTCCGGCCTACCGGAACACGCCCGTGTAGGTCGAGGGCGAGAGGGCGCGCAGCTCCTCCTTGACCGATTCGGCGACGTCGAGCGTTTCGATGAATGCCGCGATCGACTCGCGGGTGATGTGGGCGTTGGTCCGCGTCAGGGCCTTCAAAGCCTCGTAGGGCTTCGGGAAACCCTCGCGGCGCAGGATGGTCTGGATGCCCTCGGCCACCACGGCCCAGTTGTTCTCCAGGTCGCGCGCCAGCGCCTCGGGGTTGAGGATCACCTTGTTCAGCCCCTTGAGCAGCGATTGCAGGGCGATCACCGCGTGGGCCATCGGCACGCCGATGTTGCGCAGCACGGTCGAGTCGGTCAAATCGCGCTGGAGGCGCGAGACGGGCAGCTTCGAGGCGAGGTGCTCGAAAACGGCGTTGGCGATGCCGAAGTTGCCCTCGGCGTTTTCGAAGTCGATGGGGTTGACCTTGTGGGGCATGGCGCTCGATCCGACCTCCCCGGCCTTGATCTGCTGTTTGAAGTACTCCATCGAAATGTAGGTCCACATGTCGCGCGAGAGGTCGATGAGGATGGTGTCGATGCGCTTCATGTTGTCGAAGATGGCCGCCAGGTTGTCGTAGTGCTCGATCTGCGTGGTGTACTGCGAGCGGCACAGCCCCAGCGTCTCGTTCACGAACCGGTTGGCGAAAGCCACCCAGTCGATTTCGGGGTAGGCCGCGCGGTGGGCGTTGAAGTTGCCCGTGGCGCCGCCGAACTTGGCCGGAACGGCGATGTCGTGGAGCATGAACAACTGCTTTTCGAGCCGCTCGACGAATACCGAAAACTCTTTGCCCAGCGAGGTCGGCGAGGCGGGCTGCCCGTGCGTGCGCGCCAGCATCGGAACCTCGCGCCACTGCTCGGCGAACGACGCCAAAGCGTCGCGGACCTCCTCGACGACGGGGTAGTAGACGCCCGTCATCGCCTCCCGGAGCGAGAGCGGAATGGCCGTGTTGTTGATGTCCTGCGACGTGAGGCCGAAATGCACGAACTCCTTATAGGCCTCCAGCCCGAGGGTGTCCATTTTCTCCTTGATGATGTACTCGATGGCCTTTACGTCGTGGTTGGTCACCGACTCGATCTCCTTCACGCGCCGGGCGTCGGCGTCCGAGAAATCGAGGTAGAGCGCGCGCAGGGCGACGAATTTCGAGCGGTCGATGCCGGCCAGCTGCGGCAGCGGCAGTTCGCACAAGGCGATGAAGTATTCCACTTCGACGCGGATGCGGTAGCGGATGAGGGCCTGCTCCGAAAAATAATCGGCTAATTTCTCCGTTTTATTACGGTAACGCCCGTCGACGGGCGAGATGGCGGTGAGGGGAGTTAACATATGGGATTGTGATTTGTTTTTCGTTTCCAGACGCCAAATTTACGACATTTAATTGAAATACGCATAATTTTCCATACCTTTGTGGAGATGTAAACCGAAATCGGAATGAATTTCATATTGGCAATCATCGACTCCCTGGTGGGCTTCGTGCAGCGCAATCCGCTGACGACGCTCCTTATCGTCATACTGGCGCTCGGCGCCCCCGCGCTGCTCAAGGGCATCGCGCTGTTTATCTTGTATTTTCTTATGGGACTTGTTATTTTGGTCGTCGTGCTGATGCTGGCTTTCCGCTGGCGGATCTACAAGGTCCGCAAGCAGATGGAGCAGCAGTTCGGCGAAGGCTTCGGACAGCAGTCCGGACCGAAGGGATTCGGCGGTTTCGGCTCGCCCTTTGCAGAGCAGCCGCGCAAGGAGCGCGAAGGCGAGGTGAAGGTGCACAAAACCCCGGGAACGCCCGAGAAGCGCGTGTCGAAGGATGTGGGCGACTACGTCGATTTCGAAGAGGAAAAGCAGTAGCATGTTGAAGATTTTCGAACTCATAGGGCGCTATTTCATGCTGATGGGAAAGGTCTTTTCCCGTCCGGAGAAGGCCGCCATCTACCGCCGGCGGATCATTTTCGAAATGGAGTCGCTCGGTGTCAACTCGATCGGCCTGACGGCCATCATCTCGGTCTTCATCGGCGCGGTCATCACGTTGCAGATGTGCATCAACCTCGATTCGCCGTTCATTCCCCGCTCGCTGGTGGGTTACGCCACGCGCGAGACGATGATCCTGGAGTTTTCGTCGGCGGTCGTGGCGCTGATTCTCGCCGGAAAGGTCGGGTCGTCGATCGCCTCGGAGATCGGAACCATGCGCATCACCGAACAGATCGACGCGCTCGAAATCATGGGCGTCAACTCCGCCTCGTACCTCATCCTCCCGAAGATCGTCGCCGCGATGGTCTTCTTCCCCTTTCTGACGATCCTCTCGATCCTGATCGGCATTCTGGGCGGATACCTCATCGCCGCCGCGACGGGCATCATGATCCCCGCCGACTATGTCGACGGCCTGCTGATGGATTTCAAGCCCTATTCGATCACCTACACGCTGATCAAGACCGTCTTCTTCGCCTACATCATCACCTCGATTTCGGCCTTCTACGGCTACAACGCCCGGGGCAACTCGCTGGAGGTCGGCACGGCTTCGACGCGCGCCGTGGTGGCCAGCTGCGTGGTGATTCTGCTTTTCGACCTGATCCTGACACAAGTCCTGCTTATATGATACGCGCCGAACATATCGTCAAGTCGTTCGACGGCCGGGTGGTGCTCGACGACATTTCGGTCGAATTCGAGACCGGAAAAACGAACCTCATCATCGGCCGCAGCGGTTCGGGAAAGACCGTGCTGCTCAAGACGCTGGTGGGCCTGCACGAACCCGATTCGGGCGACGTGTGGTACGACGAGGTGAACTTTTCGAAACTCGGTTTCCGGGAACGCAAAAGTATCCGCAAGGACATCGGCATGATCTTTCAGGGCGGGGCGCTGCTGGACTCCTCGACCGTCGTGGAGAACGTCAAGCTGCCGCTCGACCTCTTCACCTCGCAGAGCGAGCGGGAGAAGATGGAGCGCGTGAATTTCTGCCTCCAGCGCGTGCGGCTCGACGGGGCCAACGAACTCTATCCGGCCGAACTGTCGGGCGGCATGATCAAGCGCGTGGCCATCGCCCGGGCCATCGTGATGAATCCCCGCTACCTGTTCTGCGACGAACCCAACTCGGGACTCGACCCGCAGACCTCGATCGTCATCGACAACCTGATCCACGAGATCACCCAGGAGTACGGCATCACGACGATCATCAACACCCACGACATGAACTCCGTGATGGAGATCGGCGAGAAAATTGTATACATCCACGACGGCCGTAAATGGTGGGAGGGGACGAAGGACGACATCCTGCATGCGGACAACCGCGAGCTGAACGATTTCGTCTTCGCCTCGGCCATGGCCAAACGGGCCAAACTGGCTGCGCAGTGAAAAACGATAGATAAAGAAAGGGTAGGGCGCGAATCTTCGTGCCCTACCCTTTTATGCGGAAAAATAGTCATTTCAATAAAGCTCTCTGGCGTAATATCTTTTATTTCTTCAATCTGACAGACGTCATTGACGCTTCGTCGATGAATTCGCGCAGAATTTTTCGTTTTTTACTTCTCTAAAAGAATGCACCAAAGATATATATTGGCTATGATACAGATGCCCGGCACAAGAATAACGGAAATAAACCATTGCCCGAGACGCGATGTTTCATTTTCCCATTGATATTCAAATTTTGCCCTTTCGCTTTCGGACGAAAGCCAATTGATACATACATATTTGATTATCGGCCAGATAAACAGCCAGGTTAATATTCCTGTTATTATTCCTAAAATAAAAGCGAGAGTTCCCATGTGGTAATTAGTTATTTGTTATTGTTTTGATGATTGTCACTACTTCGTCCAGAAAGCCTTTGAGCAGGGCGATTTGTCCATCGAAGTCGGCGGTCTGGAATGCGGCGAGTTTGGCGTCGGACAGGTCGAACCAAAGGTGTCCGTCTTCGTAATAGACCGAGCCGTAGAAATTACCGGCTGGCAGCATGGAAATCCTCTCCGGCGTCAGCAGATCGCACACCGATTTGCCCCAACCCGGATTGTCCTCGAAGCAGATGCAGAACAGCGGGTCTTTTCGTTCATAGTAAACTCCGATCCACGACCGGCACTCGGTAATGGCGTCGTTCGCATACTTCACGTGGAAATAACAGCCGGCGATTCCGTCCCGCATCGAGCCCTGGATATTTCCGCCTTGATGCGTATCTCCGCGGCTGTTATAATATTCGGAGGTATAGGTATCCGTCTGATTGTTTACCAGCTTCGAGAGCTCTTTCATCAGCACATAAAGCGAATACATCCCTTTCAAATCCATTTTCTCTGGCCTTTCGCAAATTGAACATACATTTTTGACATACTCCAGATAGGCCCGCCAGAGTTCGCGTTCTTCAGCGTCTTCAGGCTGCAGATGCTGTAAATGGTGATAGAATTCATCCCATGTATGAACGGTGCAACCCGCTTCAACCATCGGGTAGTTGGAGATGTACCCCAGCCGTTCGGCAGGAATTCCGAATGTCGATATATATTGGTCGAAATGGTGATTCTGGTCGTATATCTTGTTCTCAACCAGATAAATGTCCTCACCGTTGCGGATGTAGAAGTCCGGGCGGGAATCCCTCTGTGCATATTCCCGTTCGAATGCCGTGATACGGTCGAACGCAACTTTTGGGAAAAAAAAGGACAGAAAAGCCCGTAAAAGCGACGGGCTGGCGCTGCATGCTGCCCATGTAACATCCGACAGCGCATTTTCATCGTGTTGCCGTTGGGCCAGGTAGGAAAGTAGTTTGGCGATCATGAAGATAATGTGGGTTACACCGCCCGGACTCCATGTAGGCGGAACCTATAAAAAGAAAGCGTGGAAACTGTATATACTAAAACAACAATGATTCGACTTGATGAATTTTGACGATAATACCTGCAAATAACTGATAATAAGGGAAGAAAGTGCAAAAACCAAATCATAAATAGATTTAAACGAATCAAAGTTTATTGGGGATATGTGGGAACATTTACGGGAAAGATATTACCTTTGTGGCATAAATAAAAAACATAGGAACATGAAGATTACCATTATCACAAAGGAATGCAAGACCAAGGATAAAAATGCTACTACAAAAGCCAATCTTTGTTTTCGACTCCGAGATAAGGATGTTGACCTCAAAGTCCGTTCCGACATTGAGGTTATGCTTGACTATTGGGACAATGATGCACTTTCCTATCGAAGGACAAAGAAAGTACCATCTGACGAGCAGAAGAAAGTCAAGGTTTTGGTGCAGACCATTACAACGGCTCTTAGCGAGCAGTATAACTCTGCGACAGCTGATGTTGCATGGATGAAGAATGTGATTGATGAATGTGTCTATCCTATTTCAAATCCAGCAGAGGAATTGACTACTGTTGCTTCGAGAATGGAGCAATATATCACGGAACATCCCATGAGTCCGAAATCAGCACTCGTTTATAAACCAACAATCAAGAAGCTTCAACGCTATGAAGCCTACAAGAGGGAAATAGAAGGAGAGGAAGGCTTCACGCTCTATTGCGAGACTATCCGTCCCGAAGACTACCTTGATTTTAGAGAGTATGTCATAAACGAATATATTCATTACAATGACTACCCTGAGTTTTACGAACAGTTCAACCTTGGCATGCACCCTCCCAAGCAGATGTCAAGCACACAGATTATAGGTATCATGCATCATCTGCGTATTGTTGGGCATTGGTGCATCAAGATGGGGTTTACAACAAACCGCTCATGCGATGCATTCACTATCCCTGCAGCCGTGCAAGGTACACCTTTTTATCTGACGATAGAAGAACGTGACAAGGTTTACAATGCAAACCTACACAACAAGCCAGAGTTAGAAGTGTATCGTGACTTGTTCATCTTCCAATCAATGGTGGGTTGTAGAGTCGGAGACATGTTCTCTTTTACCAAAGACAATATTGTCGGTGACATATTGCAGTATCTTCCACACAAGACCATGCGCTCACGGTCGCAGACCGTGAGCGTTCCCCTTACCACAAAGGCCATGGAGATACTGAAACGTTACGATGGCAAGCAAGAAAAGCTTCTGCCGACAAAGCAAGTGTACCAATACAACGAGGGCATCCGTGCCGTGCTTCGGGAATGTGGCATCAACAGAATGGTTACTATCCTTGACACCGTCACCGGAAAGGAGGTTCAGAAGCCAATATGTGATGTCGCTACAAGCCACATGGCAAGACGCAACTTTATCGGCAACCTATACAAGAAAGTGAAAGACCCCGAGCTTGTGAGTTCCATGACAGGACATGCAAACGGAAGCAGAGCTTTCGCCAGATACAGAGAGATTGATGAGGAAACGAAAGTAAATCTTGTCAACCTCATCAACTAACGTTTATGTAAACTACCAGTTATACATCATTATACATTATATATAGAGTAGCATGAAAGTAACAGCATTCATCCGAGAAACCTCGGCAAAGAACAACATAACCGACCTGGCGCACGTTTATTTCCGTGTGCGTGACGGAAAAACTGACATCAAGGCTGTCAGCAAGTTATCCATCAATCCTAATCATTGGAGCGCGGAACGGCAGGGTTACAAGACACGTGTGGCTCTTGTTGCGGAGGCAAAGCGCACGGCATTCGACAAAGCTGTGCAGGACTTGGCGGCACTTATATCCGCACAATATTATCATGGAGCGGACAGCCGTTGGCTAAAAGGTGTTATTGAGGAGTTTCATCATCCTAACATCAACATCCGCCAAGGCAGAAAAGGTGACGAATACAGCCTTGTGTACCAATGCCAGCAGTATGCCGGGAACCACCCGATGGAAAAGGAATCTATAAGGCATCATGAGCATAACGTACGTAAGTTGCAGCACTTCGAGCGTTTCCAAAGGGAAATCATGCGTAGACGAGGTTACACCATGCGACTTGATGCTATAACAGCCGATGACTTGCGTGAGTTTCATAAATATCTGGTAAACGAGGCTGAATATTATGAGCATTACCCTCAGATATTCGATGACATAGAGGAGCGTTTCAAGCCACGCCAACTAACGGAAAACTCCATCAATACTATATTCAGAAGAATACGCACGGTCGTGAACTGGTGTTTGAAGCATAAAATCACGACAAACGACCCTTTCGCCACCTTTGAGATGCCTAAGGTGTTGGACAGTCCTCCTTTCTATCTGACACTTGAAGAGCGTGACAAAGTCTACTATGCCGACCTCAGTAACGAAACGCCATCCACACAAGTATATCGTGACATATTCATGTTTCATTGTCTCATCGGCTGCCGTGTGGGAGACCTTGAAAAGATGACACGTGCCAACATCGTTGATGGTGCAGTGGAATACATTGCGGAAAAGACAAAGAACCACAAACCACGCACCATCCGAGTACCGCTCAATGATAAGGCGAAAGCAATTCTCGCCAAATATGCCGATCTTGAAACGAGGCTATTGCCGAAGATAAACCAGAACATATACAACCGTCAGATTAAGAAAATTCTGAAACTGCTCGGCATTGACCGCATGGTGACTGTTATTGACAACAAGACGCGTGAGCCTATACAGAAACCAATCTGCGATATTGCGACAAGCCACACTGCAAGAAAGACGTTCATCGGCAACCTGTACAAGAAGGTGAAAGATCCAAATCTTGTTGCATCTCTTTCGGGACACACAGATGGCAGTCGAGCCTTTGCACGTTACAGAGAAATCGACAACGAGATGAAACGTGAGCTGGTGAAATTGATAGACTGACCTATTGCGAGTTTGCCAAAATTGCGTTTCAAAAACGGATATTCAATAAAAACGTTGGCGTTTAGAAGAAAACACTATACCTTTGCAGACAAACAAGAACCAAAAATATAATAAAAAGGTTTCAAAAACATGGTACAGACATCAAGCCAAAGCACTGTAAATAAGATAGAAATGAGGCTTAGAGGGAAAGGACGTGGTTCGATAGTCTTCCAGCAAGACTATGCAGACTGCGGAACACCATCAGCCGTGAAGTCAACATTCCATCGGATGTACACCGACGGAATGTTGGTGCGGTTGGCTCATGGCATCTATTATTACCCCAAAGAGGACAAGGAATATGGACTTGGCATTATCTATCCGTCTGTTGAAGACATTGCCCAGGCTATAGCCAAACGAGACAAGGCGAAGATTGTACCTATGGGAGCATATGCCTTGAATCGTCTCGGATTTTCCACGCAGATGCCCATGAATGTCGTGTTCCTGACCAACGGTGCACCACGTAGGATAAAGATCGGGAACGGGCGTGGCATCCTGTTCAAACATTCTTCTTCGGGCAAGAACTTTGCCTATAAATCAGAGCTGATGATGCTTGTTGTAACAGCCATGCGCACCATAGGCGAAGAAAAAATAACCGACGAGGAACGCAACGTGCTTGTCGAGCACGCAAAGAATGTAAACGACAACGATTTCAATCATGATATAAAACTTGCCCCTGCATGGGTGCGCAAAATACTAATTGCACGATGAAATTCATAGACATACCAGAAGATAGACAACGTGAAGCTATCAATACCATAGCGTTGCAGACCGGATTGCCGCCGTCAAGTATCGAAAAGGACTGGTGGGTAACGCAGGTGTTGAAAGCCCTTCATACTTTACCATATGCAGAACATATTGCTTTCAAAGGAGGTACAAGTCTTAGCAAATGCTGGAACTTGATAGCCAGATTCTCCGAAGACGTAGATATTGCACTCAGCAGAGAATTCCTTGGCTTTAGCGGTGAATTGTCGAAGACTCAAATCAGCGACAGACTGCGTCGCGCTGCCTGTTCTTTCGTAAGAGATAAGATGCTGCATGATGTAAGGAAAGCTTTAGTGGATTTGGGTATACGGGCAGATGCCTTTTCTGTGGATGTTGTCATCACATCAGTTACGACAACTGACCCAGAAGTGATAACTATAACCTATCATAGTTTGTATGAAGCATCACCATATATCAAGAATACGGTAAAGATAGAAATCAGCGGCAGATCGATGATGGAGCCGATTGAGAAAAAGGCTATAAACGCTGCTATTGATGCCCATTTCAGCAAAGCTCCATTTGCAGAAAAGCCATTTGAGGTAAACGCTGTCATCCCCGAGCGTACTTTCCTTGAAAAGGTGTTCTTGTTGCACGAAGAGTTCAGAAAGAGCGAGGTCAGAGTGGAGCGTATGTCACGTCATATATATGATTTGGCAATGATGATGGATTCTGAAAACAAGATTGCTGACAGTGCAATCCACAACGAAGCTCTGTACAAGGCGGTACTTGAACATCGCAGAAAGTTTATCGGACTTAAAGGCTTCAACTATGATGAGCTTTATCCTGCCACATTAGGTATCGTGCCCAACGAGGATATTGCAAGACTTTGGCAAGATGACTACAAGTTCATGTGTGAGCACATGATTTTCGGGCAGGTGCCTTCTTTTGAGGAACTGATAAGCAAGTTGTCAATGCTCAACGAGCAAATTAGACAGTTAAATTACCGAAAGGCATGAACATAAACGAACTCGGCGAGGATCTTGAACAGCAGTTCGGCAAACCTCGCAACATAACAGAAGAGAACGTTAGGTTCATGCTTTCGCTCATAAATGAAGAGTTTGATGGAACGAAAGTGAACGAGAATGTCGAAAAGCCAAGTCTTGAAGCCTTCGGCATGACCATTCTTGCTGTTATGTCATACCAAACTACACCTTGGGAAGAATTGGCAAAGAAACCTTCAATCCGCAAGACATTCAAATATATTGCCATTAGAGGAAACAGCCATTATGACGAGATGGAGGCATTGACCAAGGAACTGATACGGAAGCATTTTGATGGCATTACCCAAAAGATGGTATTAGGGTTCTTGAAGATTATTCGTGGGGTGTCGAATGAGGAACGTCCGACCAAACTTATTGAGTACACTCCATTCGCAGCACAATACTATGCTATCCATCATGGACTTCACCAGCTTATCAGAGGTGAACATCCAGATGATGCAGCCGTCATTATCCATTGTGCAATGGAGGACGGCATATTGTTCCCAACAATTCCTCGCAGTCTGCTGGTCGATGAGTTCAACCTGAAGAAAAGTAGTTTCGACAAGTATTTCAGCAAGTATCATATAAACTTGGAATACGAGTCCGATGCTGTCAAGAAACAGGTTGAGGAGAAAATCAAGTATCACAGAAGGTCTTTACGAAATGCCATAGGCTACAATGTCACCGATAAAAACAATGTACACTTCTACGACCGCAAATTAGGACGCAAGAACTTCCTTTCTATGATTATTGCATATTGTCGCAGCATATTTCGTTTCTGACAATCTGCTGCCATTTACAATCCTTAGCCAAGCGTAAAACAGCATTTGGCTAAGGATTTTTGATGTTGTCACGTTAATTCCATTAACAAAGAGTAGTCAATAGTAGTCGCATCCTACTGCCTATTCAAATCTCATCGAGAGCCGTCAAAAGCCATATACCTTTGCACCGTCAATCCGACAAACCAGCTGATTGGCGGTGTTTCTTTTTTATCACGCTGCGAGAAAGAGCATCCTGGTTTACGAGCAAGACAGCGTATGTATAACGAATATCAAAAGAAAAAATATGGTTGACATCATGTCATTGACAAAGATGGGAGGACAGGTAGCACTAACCGTTACTCCCGAAGACCTTCACCATTTTGCAAATGCTCTCTTGGCGCAGTCACGCAAGGAATGGGAGGAACAAGCTGCGTCTGCTCGCAAGGAAGAATCTGAGGAAACCTTTCTTACAACAGAGGAGGTTTGCAAAATTTTCAATGTATGTCCTGCTACCCTATGGCAGTGGCATCGCACTGGCTACTTGCAACACATCAAGTTTGGCAACAAGAACATGTACCCAGCTTCGGCAGTCAAAGCCATTACACACGCTCGCTCTATGAACGAAACTGTTGCTGGCTATTGCAAACGGAAGAGTAAAGTGGACAAGAACTTGCCTAATGCTTATGACAACGATAGTAAAGAGAACGTATGACGTATATCGAATACATGAACCAGCTTTGGCGTTCTGCTTTGTTGTCGCCATTGCTAGCGAGTGAGATAGCCTTGTTTGCCTACCTTGTGAACGAGAGCAATAAGCGGTATTGGAAAATGCCGTTTGCGTGCTCCACAACAAGAATATGTGAAGACTTGCGCCTATCAAGGCAAACTGTCATCACGGCACGGAAGCATCTATCCGAGCGCAAACTTATCGCTTTTACAGAAGGCAAGTCCCGCCATCTACCGTCCAATTACACACTGCTTGAATGGACAGATAACTTGACAGTAGGCTTGACGGATAACTTGACGCATGGTTTGACACAGGACTTGACACATATTAAAGATAAAGACAAACACCAAAGCAAAGATTCTTTTATAAAGGGAAGGTGTGAGATTTTTGACAGTAAAAACGGAGGTGTATATGGAAATAGCAAACGAAAAGAAAATCGCAGGACTTGTCCAGTTCCTGCGGAAGGGACGGACTATGACGGGGCGTTTTAGACTGCCTATGTTGGAGGAGCAGGCATACGAATATCTTCTGGCAGCATATATCATGGAAGTACAGCTCCGCAATCGCAGGTTTATCTATAATGGTTTTGTTGAAGAGCAACTCAAACAGGTAGCCAATTGCCTGACTGCAAACACTGCAAAGTTCGGAATCGTTCTATGTGGCGGATGCGGCAACGGCAAGACCACTATGCTCAAGGCATTGCAGAACATTGTCAGACGATTGGAAATCCTCAAACCGAACCTATCGCCTAATGCTGGACATAGTTCTGATAACTACTATAGTTTTACCATTGTCAATGCCATGCAGATTGTGCAAATCCGCAAGACGGACTATAATAAGTTTTGCAAATTGGCGGAAGCTGATATATTAGGTATAGACGATATTGGTACTGAACCTGCTGAAGTGCAGGACTACGGCAATTTCATTTATCCCATCAAGGAACTCTTGGCTATGCGGTATGACGCACAACTGTTCACGGTCTTCACCACAAACCTTGAGCCCAAGGAAATCCGTCAGCGATATGGTGACCGAATTGCCGACCGACTCAATGAGATGATGACAAAGGTGGTCTATCGTAATCTAACCTACCGGACGGAAAACGCACAGATGGCGGACAGTCAAGGATAGAGGCAGTCTTTCGTGAGGGAGTCGACTTTTTGCAAAAGTCCATGAACACAATAGGGACTTTTAGATTCACTTGCTGACGCTGTTCACTTAAAAAGTCCTTCTATTATGCTCAGACTCCGCCCGAGACCTGCTGCCATTATACCGAGTTACGCCTTTTACAATGTACAACAAGACTGAAATACAATATGCAAAGCAACATACCACGTGCCGCTATCCATGTCGGCAAAGACAAGAAATCTTTCTCCGCCCAAGTGGGTAACGAGGCGGAACGCAGAGGTTGGGACGAGAATGTCTATCGGTTGAAGAATGCCGACAAGAACAACCATTATAATTTCTCTCGCAAGAATCTCAATTTTGAAATCGTCAGAGGCGGAAAGTTTGTTCCGCTTGGATCTAACCCTATTCCACTCCACAATCGCATTCAGATGCGTCTTGATGAATTGGGCTTCAAACCATACATGGATGCCAGACATCCAGACCAAGTATCAAAGAACAGTCCGAACTGCACTGTCGGCATGATATTCAGTGGCGACCACGACGTGCTGTACAACCTCGCTTTTGGCAACCAAAGGATAGACACTGCCAATCCTGATGCAGATCATAGCCACATCGTATTGCAACAAGGCATTTATAAATGGGCAAAGGACACCTACGACTTTGTCTGTCGCAAATGGGGCGAGGAGAACATCATTAGTTTTGCCGTCCATTGTGACGAAACGAGCATCCATGCCCATGTACAGACTATTCCTGTGGAGAAAGTCAAGAAACGTGGACGCATCGGTAGCAAGTATGTCAACAAGAACAATCCTGACATAGTGCTTTCAACTAAGGAATGGAGAGCATTACCCAAAGAGGAGCGAGACAACTACACCAAGCAGACTGCCTCAAAGGATTATGTTGAGTGTGTGTCTTATGCCAAGGTGTGGGGAGAGACGAGAAAAGCAAAGTCGGAATATCTCTCGCAACTTCATACAGACTATCACAATGAGGTTGGCCGCAAGTATGGTCTTGCACGCGGCATCCCTTACAATGAATTGTCCGAGGAGGAAAAGCGAGGACGAAGGCATAAGAACAAAGTCGTTCTTGAAGCCGAGCGACAGGCGAAAGCTGCTCTTGACAAGGTGGAGAAATACGCTGTTCTTGCCACTATTGACAAGCAAGAGCTCACCTTTCCTCTTCTCAATATCAAGACACCTGTTCAAGAGGCAATGGATGCCGTTAAGAAAGAACTTGCCATTCCTATTCCTGCACTTATCGGACAAAAGACTTGGCGAGAGGAACGGACAACAAACATCAATGATGCTATCAAGGCTCTTGTAACCGCCATCAATGTTGAACGTGATAAGCAGAATAATGGTATACGAACATCTGTCAATAAAACTTACACTTATTATATGCAGCAACTAAACAAACTGATTATTGAGAATAAGGCATTGCAGAATGAGAATGATACATTAAAGGCCGAAAATACGGAGGTGAAACAACGCATATCGCAACTTGACGAGAACGCAGTCAGACGAGTAACCGCTCAAAAGGATGCAGTTATTGAAAGTCTCAATACCCATTTAGTCTCAAAAAACGAGGACATTACAAGACTCAAGACTGATTACAATACTTTATGGGAGAAATACAAAATCTTGGTTCTTCAATGGAACGACTTGACAAAGCAGCCTGAAATAATTGAAGCTGTTAAACGTGTGGAAGACCGCAAGGAACAAGAAGCAGAGGCAAAACGTGAGGAACAGGCAAGACAAGACAGATACCAAGGTGTACTTGACCGATTCATTAGTGAAGGTCACGAACAGCTCAAAGCCTTTTCGCAATCAAGCAGAATAGATTTCTATGAGAAAGAAGCCAAAGCAATGTATTATGGTATTATGGCTACTGCCACAAAATCCAACATTGCGCTTCGCTCTCCTCAAGAAGCAAAATTTGCAGTTGAAAGATTTCTCGCGAGCATGGATTGGAATGGTTGTGGCAACTATCGGAGAGAATGTGTCGCACACTGGACAAAACTCTTTGCTACCGATGAGGTTGTTTATACCGAACCCATCATTCAGAACTTCCTTTCGTTCATTGATTACATGTCGTGCAGCGCAGATACATACGTTTCACTCGGTGGCTCCAATGGTTGTGCTGACCAACTCACGAATTGGGATGGAACACAGAAAAATGGATTAGGAGCGCCATCAAGAAAGAAATCACAAGGTTTATCCAGATAATGACAATGAGAGGCGATTTGTGGCGTTGGTTACAGCAAATCGCCTCAAATTACAGAAATGTGATGCCAGAAGTGAAGATTTCCAATGATTTATTCTTTCGTCTGAATAAGATTTCCTACTTTTGTGGTCAATAATTGACAATTCTATCAAGAAAAAGTCTATTGGTTTAATCTAACCTCTGAACAACGACATTGGAAGATAACACCAGACAGCCTTTAACGGCTGACGCTTCATTGTATAATGGGCAGCCTACCGACACAGGCTTATCGTGTCCAAGTGCAAGACTTACCTCTTGTACGGCCTCCAACTTAAAGAACAAAGGTGGGGTGTCGGTAGAGAATGTGTCATCCGAAAACAAGCAATGGTTTGTTCTGCGAGTTTCATATGGGCGTATTATCAAGGCAAAAGCATTCGTAGAGGCTAATGGACTCGAATGTTATGTTCCTATGCGATACAAAGAGATTAAGAAGCAAGGCAAGAAACGAATCGTCACCGAGCCACTTCTTCTCTCATTTTTATTTGTTCATGCAACTGCAGAACAAGTTGAAACACTACTCTATGAAATCAAGGTAAGTTCCAATGAGAGCAGAAACCTGCTTAGTTATTACTTTGACCATACTGTTCATCGTCAAGATAATCCAAAGCACAATCCTCCACTCACCATTCGTAATGAAGCGATGGACAACTTCATCAGACTCACATCTATAAAGAATCCTCACATAATCCCTGTAACAACAGAAATCATCCAATATAAATTAGGAGATATGGTTATTGTGACAGAGGGTGAATTTAAGGATGTTCATGGCAGAGTGGCGAGGATTGCAGGGCAACAGCGCGTGATTGTTGAGTTGTTTGACGGATGTCTGGTGGCTACGGCGTATGTGCCGAAGGAGGCGATGAAACTGTATAATAGAATTTAAATAGCAACAACGTTTATGGCTAACAAAACAAATAATGTATTAAGCCTCGAATCAAAAGATGCAATGGATTTCTTCTTGAAATCCGAACAATACCATGGTTTTGAACTCCCTGAGTATTTTGTATTTGACGAACTTCTTCAGAATGTAAAAGAAGTCGTTGGAGATACGCCATATGAAAACTGTTTGCATGACGAAATATCGCCAGAGAATCTTTCTGATGTTAATTTAGATATATTACTAAATAAAGATGGTCGCTATGCAGTTCGCCCGATTATCCTGGCTAATCCTTTTCTATACTATTTTCTTGTTAGAGAGATATGCAACGATCAGTCTTGGTCTTTGATAAAAAAGCTCTTCGAGAAATTTCAGGTACCACATATTACATCATGTGCTTTACCCGTTATACCAAAGGAAAAAGAACCTTTTCATAAATCCACGACCATAATTAATTGGTGGAGTTCTATGGAACAGCGGAGTATAGAACTTTCTCTGGAATACCGTTATATGTTCGTAACAGACATTACAAACTGTTACGGCTCGGTAAATCCACAAGCATTTGATTGGGCTTTTTCATTCAAAGGAACAGAGCACGAACAGAAAACAGAGTATTCTATTTCCAAGAACATCCAAAAGTATCTTCATGCCTTCCAAAAAGGTCGCAATATTGGAATTCCCCAAGGAAGTGCTATATTTGACTTTATTGGTGAAATCATACTTGGATATTCTGATCTTTTGCTACATGAAGCAATTCAAAAAGCTGGCATCACAAATCCATACGAAATAATCCGTTATCGTGACGACTATCGTATTTTCTGCAACAATAAAGATGTGCTTGAAAAGATCTCTTACATCTTACAGCATGTGTTGGAGAGTCTAAACTTTCGTATGAATAGCAAAAAGACAAAGATCAGCGATAGTATTGTAACAGATGCCGTAAAATCAGATAAACTTGCATACATTTACAATACACCTATCTTCAACAAGAAGGGTTGCGATTTTGACAGCTTCGAGAAGCACTTGCTCTACATCTTGATGTTTGCCCGACAATATCCCGATAGCGGTTCCATCAAGACCATGCTTTCGGATATAGATAAGCGTATGGAGGATTGGCTAGAGCCATATGAAGAAGAGGTTACAACAATACCTATTCTTGAAGACGGTGAGCCAAAGACGGAAAAAATAACAAAGCAACGCCGTCTTGTTGGTGGCAGCATTCGTGCTATGTCTGCGATATGTACACAGATAGCATTGGAAAATGTTGGTTGTTGCCATTATGCTTTACGGGTTCTCAGCCGAATGGTTGATTCTCTGAAAGATGAAAATGAGAAAAACGCAATCGTTAGTCTTGTATATTCCAAACTCTGCGATCAACCTAACTCTGACTACAACCAACTTTGGCTCCAGAATATCACGTATCAACAAGACAAGAAAAATGGCACGTCTCCATATAAGATGAGATTGTGCCGTTTAGTTGCTGGTGATAAAGATGTGGAGTTGTGGAACAATAAGTGGGTTAAGCCTAAGCTCTTGTCTGGATTACATATACATAAGATTGTTGATGCTGAGACATTAAAGAAGGTTACATCTGTGATTACATTTAGAGAAACAAGGACATACAACGAGTATACAGTTTGCTGATTATGATATTAACTATAAGAATAATTCAGAATAATGAACGATTTGGAACTTACAATTCAACAAAATAAGGTCTTTGAAAAAATCATAGCATTCCTTAATAGTGATGCTTCCGTTTTTATTCTTCGTGGTTATGCTGGCACAGGTAAAACCACGATGGTTAAGGTGATTGCAGACTATATTGAACAAAGTCGTCATTTAGTTATGATGGCTCCTACTGGACGCGCTGCAAGAGTTCTTGCAATGAAAACGGGACATACAGCTGTGACTATCCACAAAGCTATTTATACAAAAGCACATGTAGAGCTTAAAAAAGTCAAAGATGTCGCAGAGTCAGAGTTTAAGTTCGTATTTCCTATCAACCAATCTGAAAATGGAGGCAATATTGTTGCTATTGTGGATGAGGCATCAATGGTTTGTTCTCGTAAAATCGAACATGAATTGTTTGTGTACGGCACAGACAATCTAATGGAAGATCTTCTTACGTTTGTACGACCTAACTTTGGCGGTAAAGTGATATTTGTAGGCGATCCTGCACAGTTGCCTCCTGTTGGTGAGCCCGTGTCGAATGCATTACGGGCTGAGTATTTCCAAGAGAAAGGTCTGAAGGTCATTGAGGCTGAGCTTACAGAAGTGCTTCGTCAAAAGGATGATAGCGTTATCCTAAAGAATGCTATGATGATACGTAATCTCCTAAAAAAGGAGAAACGTAACCAACTTGTGTTCGAGGAGCAAAAAGATGATGTGGAAACAGTTCCGTCAGAACAGTTCCTTGATAAATACCTTAATTACAGAAAAGAATCTGGAAGACACGATAGTGTTATAATATGCTATTCAAATAAATCAGCAAACAGATATAATAGGGACATTCGCAAAGCTCTTTATGGAGAAGATGTGCCTCTTCAGGAAAACGACATTTTGCTCATTACACAAAACAACTATAGGCTCGGTCGTATGAACGGAGAGTTTGTTCCTGTAATTTCCATTGGTAAGAGAACACAACAGTCTGCTCCTGTATATGCTCAAATCGGAGGAAAGAAAGAACGCATTGTCATTACTCTTAACTTCATTCAAGTAACAGTTCCAGACGGTGATGGTAATCCGATGCCATGTATGTTGCTTGAGGATTTACTGACAAGTGACAAGGCAACAATCTCGATAGATGAAAACAGAGCCCTGTATATCAATTTCTGTATGAGGAATCCTATGTTAAAACAAGGTACAGAAGCTTTTGCAGAAGCTCTTCTCAATGATGAGTATTACAATGCTATACGTGCAAAATATGGTTATGCCGTAACAGGACACAAATGTCAAGGTGGCGAATGGGGAAAAGTGTTCGTTGACTACACAGGCAGAACAGGACTTGATGACGACAGCCTGAAATGGGCATATACAGCTACAACACGAGCACAGAAAACGCTTTACGTAACAAACCTGCCACATATTACACCGTTCTCAAAATTCAGAATCGTACCCATACAAAAGTGCAAGAACATAGCGCCGGAATGCAGAATCCTTAACAAAGTTCCGCCAACACCATTCCACAATGAAAATGTAGACAATGGCGTAAGAGCGAAGTACCATTGCATTGCAAAAAACATGGAGTATACTCCATATAGAATATTAAGCGTACAGAGTCGTCCTTATTTGGAGATATACAACATACAAACTCCAGACGGAGTTGACAGATATGATCTCTTCTACAAAGCTGGTGATATCTTCCAACCTGCAAAGGCTATATCTCCGAATCAGCATACACCGCTTATAGAAATCATGTTGAATGACGAACGAGGCATGTCTTATAAATTTGATTACATTCCCTCCGATGAATCACACAGTAAGTTGCTTGATTTGATTAGGTCGGCATGTGACACTATAAGTGTTCAGATTACTAACGTAGCTGAACATGCCGAGGATTTCAGCACTATATATTATATGCGTACCAGCGGGACCTTCTCCTATATAAAGGTGTATGTAAATTCTGACGGATTTATCACATACGCCAAACCCATGTCACTGAAAGGTAAAGACGACGCAGAACTTAACGCAATAATAGAAATAATAAACTCACATTTTATATAATATGGCAAATGTTAAAGATATAACAACAATGTGCAAGGCAGGTCAAGTGCAGCAAGCATACGAACTTGCTAAAGCAGATTTAGCGGCTATGCCAACCGATGTCTGGACACAAAGAGCTGTTGGTTGGGCGCTGTATTACATGATAAAATCAGATTCTGAAACAGGTGACTATGCCAGACTGTTAGAACATATTGACGAACTTAAATCATTAGATCAGCTGACTATAGCCAATGACAGTATGATTTTTGACAATGTGCAATTCCAAATAGCAAACTTTATCAAGAATCGTATACACTTAACTGATATAGAAGCATCGTCAAAGCTTTCAGTTTTATTTTCTAAGTTAAAGGATTATGAATTCAAACCATCCAGAGGTCATTCCTTTCTTCTTCAAACCATTCTCAAATTTGAGAATTGGCCAGAAATAGCAGACTTCTTTGACTGGTGGAACTTGGATAACTTAACCCAGGAAGACTATACACCATACATCAATCAGAAAGGACAAAAGATGATGACTTTGGCAGAACGCGCGTTCATTGCAAATTCAAAAGCACTTCTTAGGCTAAATGATCTTGGCCGTATAGAAGAATTCCTACCCAAGTTGGACAACCTTATGAATAATCACAAGGAAATGATGTATCCAGGTTATTTTTACGGAAAACTTCTTTTGGCTTTAGGGAGTAATGGCGATGAAGCTTTGAAAGTTATTATACCTTTTGCGAGAAAGAAAGCAACAGAGTTTTGGGTATGGCAGCTTTTAAGTGATATATTCACAAATGAAGAAGAGAAACAACTTGCTTGTCTGCTCCGTGCTGTTCATTGTCGGACACAAGAAACTTTCCTTGGTAAGGTACATATTAAATTAGCAACATTGTATATAAAGCGTGGATTGCTTAATTCTGCTCGTTTCCATATCGATGTTGTTACTCGGTGTTATGCCTCGCAAGGTTGGAGACTACCAAATGAAATAGACTGTTGGATACACCAGCCTTGGATAAATTCGACAACTCCAGACCATAAGGACCCCATTGATTACATGTCTATTACTGATGCAATTCTATGCGATGGTGCAGAAGAAAGTATAGCTGTTGTTACATACGTTGAACAAAACACCCATAATTCGTTTATTATTTATGGCAAAGAGAAGCGTACAGTTCAAAAGTTCCGCTTTAAAGTGAATGTAGGAAAGACCTTGAGACTACATTATATAACAGATAGTGAAGGGAGAATGAAAGTCCTCAGTTCAATGTCGGTTCACTTACCTTCAGACCTTGATTACGCAAAATGTGTAGAAGGAAAGATTGAAAAAAGAGATGATAAAGAATTTGCATTCTTGAAATCAGGTTCTGTTAAATGCTTTGTTTCGTCTAATATTGTAAGAAAATATGATTTAAAGAACGGTGATAAAGTCAAGAGTCTGATTGTCTATGATTATAACAAGAAAAAGGAAGCATGGAATTGGGTTTGTGTAAATATAAAGAAGTAAAGACAAATATGGAAGAATTAACATATAATGCTAAGATAGCAGTATTAAGAATATTAAACGACATCGTTAATGCTGATAGTATTGTTAAGGATGTTGAAGTTGATTATATGAATGAGATTGCACGTTCTTTCGAACTTGCAGAAGATTTCATGAACGAGGTAAACAATCTTGTTACTCTGCAAGCATTGTCAATAGTTAGAGCACTCCCTACCGATTTAAAAGAGAAAATTGCTCAGATGATGGGAAAGATGATTGTTATTGATAAGGATATTAATTATAATGAGGTAAAACTATATAATGCGGTCTGCGAGTCTTGCAATATAGAAAAAGATTTCAATATTGAAGACTACCCTGGTCTTACTTTTAGTGGGCCATTTGTTAATCCAGAAGATTTAATGAATATAATTTAGCTATTCTTTGATGATTAAAAATTGAACACCATTGTTAAAATCAAGACATCTTTATGCTCGAACTCGAACTACAACAATACCTCCGCCGCGAGTACCCACAAGAGAATGCTCGCTGTGAATGGAAGGAATTTAAGAATCTGAAGAACTCGTTCTGTGGGGACGAGAAGGACGATGTCGTTTCCTACGTGTCGGCTATTGCCAACATGGAGGGAGGACATCTGGTGATTGGTGTAAAGGATAAGACGCTTGAAATTGTCGGAACTGACATTTCAAGGCTAACCTTTAATGGTCAGCCTGCAAACACGCAGTCGGCAACGTTCAAACTCACAGAACAATGCACTTACCTTTCATCGGAAGGTCTGAGCATTGAGGAATTTGTTACGGATGACACGAACAAGCGAGTATGGATAATACATATCCCAAAGCACTTGCCTCGTCGCCCCGTCCTTGCCCACAAGAAGGCTTGGCAGCGGATAGAGGATTCTTTGGTGGAAATGACTAGCGAAAGGATGAGTGTCATCCTTGAAGAGCCTATCTATACAGCAAAGGACTGGTCTGCAGAACTTGTTCCTGATGCTACAATAGACGATTTGGATGAGGTGGCCATTGCCAAGGCTCGGATGATGTTCAAGAAAGTGCATAGTCGCATACCTGCAGAGGAAGTGAACGCTTGGAATGTCCAAACGTTCCTGAGCAAGTGTGGACTGATGAGAAACGGAGGCATTACCCGGGCTGCCATCATATTGCTGGGCAAATATGAATCGGCTTTCAAACTTCGTCCGGCCGTTGTACAGGTTACTTGGACTCGCCGAGACAAGAATCAGGAAGTTGTTGACTACGAACACTTCACTGTACCTTTTATACTAACGGTGGACGAGATACTGTCAAAGATAGAGAATCTGACATTACGTGAGATGCCAGGAGGCACGCTTTTCCCCGACACGATGAAGCAGTATGATGACTATACCATTCGTGAGGCTCTTCATAACTGTATTGCCCATCAAGACTACACTCTTCAGCAGCGCATCAATTTCGTGGAGAATCCAGGACATCTGTATTATTCCAACGCTGGCACATTCATTCCTGGCACTTTGGAGAATGTTTTGAGGAACGAAGAACCTCAGACGCATTTCCGCAATGAATGTCTTTGTAAGGCGATGGTTGACTTCAACATGATTGATACAGTAAGCCGTGGCATCAAGAAAATGTTCAATGAGCAATGGCGCAGACATTTCCCTATGCCAGACTATGAGATTGACCAGATAAAGAAGAAAGTAGTTGTCCGCATTTACGGCAATGAAATCAACAAGCGATACACAGATTTGTTGAAGACAAACGACACTCTTTCACTATGGGATTGCATCTCGCTTGATGCAGTACAAAAAGGTAGAACAATTCATGAGGATATAGCTCAAGAGTTGCTCAAACGTGGACTGATAGAAGGTGAGGCTCCGCATTACAGCATTTCTCTTAGCATTGCCAAAAACACGCATCAACTTCCTTCTTACACAAAAACAAAAGGATTGGATAAGGAGAGGTTACGCCAAATGATTCTACAATATCTCAGCAATGCAGGAGACGAAGGTGCCAAGCGAGATAGTATATACGAATATCTCAAAGATGTGCTTCCAGCCAACAAGACGGAAGAGCAACAACTTCGTATGCTCGGAGATTTGCTAAAAAACATGAGTAAAGAGTGTTTAATAAAAGCGGAAGGACGAACTTGGTATACCATGCCTCAATCATAAGAGGATATTATAGCGGCTTTTTACAGAATTATAGCGAAATCGTCATTATTATAGCGGAGAATCGTTTTGAATCCGTCAAAAAAATGACGAGATTTATAGCGAAATCAACTGATTATAGCGAATTGTATCAAAACAACAACCGATGTCGAAATTTAGATTTATACGGCTATGGAGCATAAAACTATTGACAGATTTAGAGGTTGCCTTTATGGTCAAGCCATAGGCGATGCACTCGGATTGGGGACGGAATTCATAACAGATGAGGATATCGCTTGGAAATATCCTCATGGACTACAACACTACAAGCAGATATACCAAGACAGACATCGGAAACGATGGGAGATCGGCGACTGGACGGACGATACCGACATGATGCTCTGCATTGCTGATGCGGTCATTGAAGACAAGGGTGTTAATTTTTACAACATCGCCCGACACTTCAAAGACTGGGCCAATGGCACTCCTATGGGTATTGGGGAAAATACCTATAAGGTGCTGATGATTGGCGACTATGTGGAGCATCCGTTTGATGTATCCCACAAGGTATGGGAAATGAGCAAGTATCAGTCTGCAGCAAATGGTGGGCTGATGCGTACCTCAGTAGTCGGACTTTTCCCGAAAGAAATAAGGACTTGTGCTGAGAATATCTGTCGGCTCACCCATTACGATCCAAGATGTGTCGGCTCATGTGTAATTGTATCTGAACTTATACACGCATTGGTTTATGGTATACAACCGCCAACATTATTTCAAATAAAAAGTTTGGCACAGTTATATGATGCAGAAATCTGTGAATACGTGGACAAAGCGTGGTGTGAATCAGATGTTAAGAATTTGGTAGGCTATGACCACATGGGCTATACCTTAGTTACATTGTCCGTGGCTCTTTGGGCTTATCGACATGCTACTTCATTTGTTGATGGGCTTCTCGCTGTGGTGAATGCGGGAGGCCATGCTGATACAAACGCAGCCGTGGCGTGTGCCATACTCGGAGCAAAATATGGTTATTCATCTATTCCGACAGAATATATTAAAGGTCTCTTGTATAAAGAGACTTTTGACAAAACAATAGATAGCCTTTTGAACATTTGTATAAAGTAAATTATATGGCACTTGCAATAAACATAAACGACCTGCTTAACAAGCAGAAAATAGAATCCAACCGCATTGAGTTCAAGAAAGGTTGGAATCCAGGAAGTATATATCACAGTATATGTGCTTTCGCCAATGACTTTGACGATCTTGGCGGTGGATATATTATCGTTGGTGTCGATACTGACGACAAGACTGGTATGGCAATTCGCCCAGTAGATGGTGTGCCAATGGAAAAGATAGACAATATCTTGCAGGAGATGGTAGGCTACAACAACAAAATGGCTCCATACTACTTACCTCGCACATCTGTAGAAGAGGTAGATGGTAAACAATTGATTGTGATATGGTGTCCTGCTGGTAGTTACCGTCCATATTCTGTACCCGTAAACGTAACAGCAAAAGGAACGAAAGAATATTTCTACATTCGCAGTGGCACAAGTAGCATTGAGGCAAGAGGTGAAGTTCTCGTTGAATTACGAGATTTGGCTAATCGTGTGCCTTTTGATGAACGGGGTAATAGTGACATTCAGTTGGAAGATATTTCATTGGTGCTTCTTCGTGATTATCTTGTCAAAGTGGGTAGCAAACTGGCTGATGATGTGATAACGACTCCGCTTTCTACCATACTTGACCAAATGGAACTGTACACAGGACCAAAAGAAAACCGTTTGCTTCGCAATGTGGCAGTCATGATGTTCTGCGAGAATCCAAGCAAGTTCTTCCCTTACACTCAGATTGATGTAGTGACATTCCCTAACGGAAAGATGAATGATCCAAACAATTTCACAGAAGTTACATTCAAAGGCAGTGTTCCGCAGATGATAAAACAGACAATGGATTACATCAAGAGCAATGTACTCAAAGAGCATGTGCGTAAGATTTCTGGTAGGCAGGAGGCAGAACGTTTTTGGAACTATCCATACGATGCTATTGAGGAAGCAGTTGTAAACTCTGTATATCACAGAGATTTCTTGCAGCATGAACCAATAGAGATTACCATTGAACCAAGCGGAATCTCTATACTCAATTGTCCTGGACCTGACAGAAGCATCTCCAAGGAGGATATAGAAAAGGGCGATATGCTAAAAAGCCGTCGCTATCGCAACCGTCGTTTGGGTGATTTCTTAAAAGAACTTGACCTTACAGAGGGTCGCTCAACTGGTGTTCCAACAATACAAACAAAGTTAGCAGAGAATGGTTCACCACGTGCCATCTTTGAAACTACAGATGACCGCTTGACGTTCTTGGTTACTATTCCTGTTCATGAAGGATGTCGTGAAAGTTCGGAAACGAATAGCAACAGTTCGGAAACAGACATACTTGGTTCGGAAAGAGGTTCGGAAACAAAAACGAAAAGTTCGGAAAGAAGTTCGGAAACAAAGGACTTGATTATAGATATTATAAAACAAGACCCACATATAACAGCCGCTGAAATCGCAATGCAATTGAATATGTCTTCACGAGGAGTTGAGAAGCAAATACGTAAACTTCGTGAATTAGGCAAAATTAAACGAACAGGTGGTAGATTTGGAGGCTATTGGGAAATCGTAATATTAGACAAAGAATAAAACGGATATGTTATTAGGAAACAAGATAAGGTCTCTAAGAGACGAACAAGGGATATTGCAGCGTCAAGTGGCTGCATACTTAGAAATAGATACTCCAATGTTCAGCAAGATTGAACGTGGGGATAGACGAGCAAAGAGAAGTCAAGTAATTCAGATGGCAACATACTTCAAAGTGGATGAGAAGGAAATGCTCACCCTTTGGCTTGCTGACAAAATTATAAACGATTTAGAGGGTGAAGATGAATTGAAACTTACAGCCATTGAAACCGCCAAATCCAAGTTAATGGATGTTAATCGCTAATTTGCAGCAAACAATTTTTCTTCTGATATAAACAACGCAAGATTGATTTCTTGCAGACAATGGGAACTTTATGGTATCATTTATGCTTGATATTATAAAGTTTCTCTTGATTTACAGCCATTTACAAAATATATACTGGTTCAAGCGTGGAGCCGATTTCATCTGTCTACATGAAGGTTGTGGCTAACCCGAAACAAAACAGACGATTGCAATACCCCACACTTGATAGATATGGGGTATAGTGTGCAGAAAATGCACCCTTGCCATATACTAACAAGAAATGAAGTGCCGTTCGTCGTCCCTGTTTCGATAGAAAATTGCCACATTTTCACGTAAGGACTGTGCGAAAACACTTTCCGTATGTATGCCCTGCGCGCAATAGGCGCTTGACCTAACAAAGATAGAAAATAAATTGCGGACGAACAAACACTTTGGGAGGTATTGCAGGCAAAAAGTAATTATTATTTCGGCATCATACGGCCTGTGGTGGAAATCTGCATAACTTTTGCAGGATAATTATTGATTTTTTTTAATTTTTTATTTGCGTAGATTACAGAAAGTATGTACTTTTGTGCTGTTAAAAAAATAACGCAATTTTTTATTAACAAATAATTCAAATTATTATGGCAACTATTAAAATCGGTATCAACGGCTTCGGTCGTATCGGCCGTCTGGTGTTCCGTGCCGCTTGCACGAACGACAACATCGAAGTGGTGGGCATCAACGACCTGGTTCCCGTGGACTACATGGCTTACATGCTGAAGTACGATACGATGCACGGCCGTTTCGACGGTACGGTGGATTTCAACGTGGAGAAGAGCCAGCTGATCGTAAACGGCAAGGCTATCCGCGTAACCGCCGAGAAGGACCCCGCAAACCTGAAGTGGAACGAGGTTAACGCCGAGTACGTGGTAGAGTCGACGGGTCTGTTCCTCTCCAAGGAGAAGGCCGAGGCTCATATCGCCGCCGGCGCCAAGTACGTCGTTATGTCGGCTCCCTCGAAGGACGACACCCCGATGTTCGTATGCGGCGTGAACACCGATACCTACAAGGGCCAGACGATCGTTTCGAACGCATCGTGCACCACCAACTGCCTTGCCCCCATCGCCAAGGTTCTGCACGACAAGTTCGGCATCACCGACGGTCTGATGACCACCGTTCACTCGACCACCGCAACGCAGAAGACCGTCGACGGTCCCTCGATGAAGGACTGGCGCGGCGGCCGTGCCGCTTCGGGCAACATCATCCCCTCGTCGACCGGTGCTGCAAAGGCCGTAGGCAAGGTGATTCCCGAGCTGAACGGTAAGCTGACTGGTATGTCGATGCGTGTTCCGACCCTCGACGTTTCGGTTGTCGACCTGACCGTAAACCTGGCCAAGCCCGCCAAGTACGACGAGATCTGCGCTGCCATGAAGGAGGCTTCGGAGGGCGAACTGAAGGGCATCCTGGGTTACACCGAGGAGGCTGTCGTTTCGTCGGACTTCCTGGGCGACGCCCGCACGTCGATCTTCGACAAGGCTGCCGGTATCGCGCTGACGGACACCTTCGTGAAGGTCGTTTCGTGGTACGACAACGAGTGGGGCTACTCGAACAAGGTCCTCATGCTGATCGAGAAGATGGCCGCTTACAACAACAAATAGTCGAAAGCCATCCGATAGAAAAAGAGGGAACCAGCGATGAATCTCCTTTGAAAAAATGGGATAGATGTAATATAACGTAAACATCACATTTACAGATGTTTTAACAATATTGCAGCTAAGGTAGTAATTGGATTTCATCCCGCGAAAAAGCAAAGTTCGGAAATAGTTGCGTTACCAAATCGTTACCGCATCTATTTCCGAATAGCTTTTAATATAGTACTGTTTTTCAGCCTGTTGCGCTGAATTTACCAACAACAAGATCGGTCGAGATATGAATGCGCTGACGGATAAGATCACAGGCAAATTCAGCATGACACAGTAGAGATGAAAGACAGAGTTCTATTAAGACTACGGAGCATATGATTTATTGCGTCGATTTCTTCTGCAAACGATTAATTACAGAAAAACTTTTTTGACTATTTTTAATATATTTGCATAATGTAAATATGATGGTGTCGATCTTCGACTGAACTCTTCTTCGATTTGGAACCGTTGTCCGAGCATAACGTACATCTCCTCGCATCCGGCGATGAAACCGCTTTTCGTTCCCTGTACGAAAAGTACACGCCGAGTATGCGCTATTTCGCAACCTGCATAATCAAAGACCGCCTGCCGCAATTACATTCCGTCGACGACATTGTTCAGGATGCCTTCGTCGCATTGTGGGAACGGCGTCAGGCGTTTGCTTCGGAACGCTCGGTCAAGGCGTTCCTCTACACTGCGGTCCGCAATTCCTGCCTCAACCTGCTTCGCCATCAGGACGTGCGGCAACGCTACACGAACTCCGCAGCAAGGGGGGGGGGTACAAGAATCGTTTTTGGATGAACTGCTCGAAGCTGAAATCTTCGGAGAACTGCTTGAAACCTTCAACGCCCTGCCACCGGCCTGCCGCGAGGTCTATCGTCTCAGTTTAGAGGGGAAACCCCATGAAGAGATCGCAGAATTGCTTAATATCAGCATAAACACCATCAAGAAGCACAAAAACAACGCTAACCATTTCATGCGCAAGCGATTGAAACATTTGCTCGTCGTCGAATATCTGCTGGCCATCGATCGGTTGACGGACCTTTTGAATTAAAAAATATTCATTTCATATTACACCAACCGGCTTATTGCGTGTTTTATTAAAAAACATGCATCGAATGAATCCGGACAAACATGCAGACATAGTACGGTTAATCGTGCGCAGCATGGAAGGCAAACTCTCAGAAGAGGAAACTCAGGAGTTGGCCCGATGGCGTGCGGAACGACCCCGGCACGATGAGATCTTCCGGCGCATGACCTCGGAAGACCATTTCATCGAAAGTGTCCGTCTTTTCGTAAAAAGTCCCGACGAACAGGAACGGCAGTGGCGCGAACTGCGCCGGAAAACCGTCGTTAGAAGACGCTCCGAATGGATAAAATATGTCGCCGCCGTCCTGATCCCACTCCTATGTATCGGAGGATGGATCATATCAGACACGAAACCAATTCAGGAAAAATCAGGAACTCTGTCGACGGTTTCCCCGATTCCACCAGGCGGAGCACGTGCCATACTGATGCAGGGCGACGGCCGTTACGTCGACCTGGAAGATCAAAATGCCCCGGCCCTCATCGACAGTCTGTACGAAGGAATTGAAACCGATGGCAAACGACTCGACTACACCAACACTACGACGGAAACCATCCCGGCCATCCACACATTAAGCGTTCCGCGCGGCGGCGAATATACACTCATACTGGCCGACGGCAGCCGTGTCTATCTCAATGCCGAATCGCAGCTCGAATATCCGGTCGCATTCACCGGTCCGAAACGACAGGTGTCGCTGAAAGGAGAAGCTTATTTCGAAATCGCAAAGAATCCCTCGGTACCGTTCGTCGTAACGGCCGAAAACATGTACGTCGAGGTCCTCGGGACAGAATTCGCCGTAAGGGCTTACACCGGTGAATCGCATACGCTCACTACACTGGTGAAGGGAGCCGTAAAAGTACGGTCCGAGGGACAGGAAACGACGCTTGCCCCCTCCGAACAGGCCGACATAGAGAGCCGAACGGGACATTTGGAGGTCCGGCAGGTGGATGTCACGCCTTTCGTGGCATGGCGCCACGGCCGCATCGTCTTCGACAACACCCCGTTGGAAACGATTCTCTGCGAACTGTCCCGTTGGTATGACATAAAAGTAATTTACTTGAATGAAGAAGCGAAAAAACACTCCTTTTCGCTCAATATGGAAAAATATACGGATTTTCGGGAAATCCTGCGCCTGATGGAACAGACCGGGCATGCGGAGTTCACGATAGCCGATGGTTATGTGATGGTTAACTGATTGTTTTACAAATTAAATCCAACGAAAATGAAAATGAAAAAATTCGCTGCTCTTTTGATGATGTTCAGCATGTGCTTGGCTGTCGGTTGCAACGACGATGATAACGACGGACCGGACCCCGATCCGAAACCGGGCATCAATGAAATCTTCGCGGCCTCGACGGGAACCTGGGTATTCGACCTCAACTCTTTCGGAGGCGCATTCAAAACCGCCTATGACGAGGCTAAAACGGCTTTGGTTGCAGCCGGTCTGATGGGAGAAAAGGGATATGTGATTCAATGGATGAAAGTGTCAAAAGACAATCTCGACTACATGATCTACGATGAGGATTTTAAAGGAATGGGTGCTCCCGAAGAATATTATTCCTATCCCGGCAAGTTGTCGCTGAAAATCTCCGCCGTGGCGAATACCACCGATCAAATTGCATTCGGCAATCTGGCACTCGTCGAAAGCAGCGACGTGACCGGAGATCTTACCGGAAACATATTTTACGACTCAAGTCAAACAGAACAATTGGGATACTGCCCCAAGTTCAAGACTTTTGTCGACTATTTGGCCGGTCAGAATTTCACCGTGTCGGCGGATAATGCCGAAAATCCGAAAGTGCTGACGTTCAAAGGCGTCAAAGATACGGCCAGCACCTTCAAGCTGACGTTCGAAGAGCAAAAGTAGTACGTGCGCCGTGGCTTATTCCGGAGAGGTCATGGTTTTTTATCAGCCGTGACCTCTCTTTCATTCCATGTCATTCCCCATGAACCCATTCACCCTTTCATCCGCCACACAGGTCTTGCGCCGAGGCTTCCGAACGATTTCGCTTGTGACCCTGCTGCTCTCGCTCGCCCTCGCCGCCGGGCCCGTGCAAGCGCAAAGAACGCGAACCGTCCTGTTCGACGTGTCGATCAAGCAGGCCTCCCTGAAGACCATTATCCAGATGATCAACCGCAAGGCCTCCTATGATTTCATATATAGCGATTCCGACATTTCCGGCGTGGCTAGGCAGGACCTGCAAATGAAGGATGCCACCGTTGAACAGGTGCTCACGCAATGCCTGCACGGCACAGGACTTATTTTCGAAATTTCAGGAAAGACTATCGTCATCCGCCGTGACCCGAAGCTCCCGACTCCACCCAAAGCAGAAAAAATCACGATCGAAGGCGTCGTACAAGACAAAGAAGGGCATCCGCTGCCCGGGGTAACCGTCATCGTGAAAGGCACACAACTCGGAACAGCCTCGGGACCTAACGGTGAATTTTACATCGAATGCCCTCCCTCGCAGCATATTACGCTCGCCTTTTCGTTTATCGGCATGAAATCCCGCGAGATCGCCTATACGGGGCAGAAATTCGTGAAGGTCGTACTCGAAGAGGATCTCAACGAAGTTCAGGAGGTGGTCGTGACCGGTATGTTCCAGCGCAAAAAAGAGGGGTACACCGGTTCGGCGACGACGATTAAGGGCGAGGACCTGAAAAAATTCAGCAAGACCGACATCGCCCGGACGCTTTCGGCCATCGATCCCGGATTCCGAATCGCCGAAAATCTCGAAATGGGTTCCAATCCCAACCGGCTCCCGGACTTGCGGATGCGCGGACAGGCCACGCTGCCCACGGGCTCCGCAACGACCTCGACGGACGCCGTCATGCTCAAGGGCGACTATGCCACCTATCCCAATCAGCCGCTGCTGATTCTGGACGGATTCGAGATCACCTTGCAGACGATGAACGACCTCGACCCCGACCGTGTGGCGTCGATCACCATCCTCAAGGATGCCGCTGCGACGGCTATCTACGGTTCGAAGGCCGCGAACGGCGTGATCGTCATCGAAACCAAAGCTCCGGAACCGGGCAAAATGCGCGTAACCTATGCCGGTGAAATTCGAGTCGATATGCCCGACTTGTCGGACTACAACCTGCTCAATGCCGCCGAAAAGCTGGAAGTCGAACGACTGGCCGGTTATTACGACGAAGAAAAAGATATCGAGGCATTGCAGATATACAACCATTATCTGGCAGAGGTGAAACGCGGGGTAAACACCTATTGGCTCTCCCAGCCGTTACGCACGGGCGTATCGCACCGTCATGCCGTCACACTCGAAGGCGGCGACCGCGCCCTGCGCTACAAACTTTACGCCGGCATGAACAATACGGCCGGTGTGATGAAAGGATCGAACCGCCATACGCAAACGGCAACGCTCGACCTGATCTACCGGATCAACCGGTTTCAACTCAAAAACAGCGTAACCGTCGACAACGCCACAGGCAACGAATCCCCCTACGGATCGTTCCGCGAATATACGGAACTGAACCCTTATTGGCGCAGTACGGGCGAGAACGGTGAAATCCTTAAGAAAATCACGCCGCCCATCACCTCCTATTCGGGCGTGTTCGAAAGCGTTTACAACCCGCTCTACAACGCCACGTTCCACACGCTCGACCGCACGACCGATTTTTCGATCCGCAACCTCTTCCAGCTGGAATACCGCCCTGTCGATGCCCTGCGTCTCGTAGGCGATCTCTCAATTCAGAAAAACAACGGCGAGAACCAGGTTTTCCGGCCGGCCCAGCATACGGCTTTCGACGGCATCTCCGATCCGGAACGCCGCGGCGATTTCCAACAGACCCAGTCGAAGGGATTCACCTACAAAGTCGATCTGACAGCTTCATATAACAATGTCTTCCGGGGTCGGCACCTGGTGAGCCTCAACGCCCGCATGACCGTCGAGGAGTCGCAATACAACAGCTACGGCGCGTTGGTCACCGGATTCCCCAACGACAAGATGGACAACGTGCTCTTCGGTAAAAAGTACGACGAAAAGATGTCCGGCAGCGAAAGCACCAACCGGGCCGTTGGCTGGGTGGGCAGTTTCAATTACTCCTACGACAACCGATATTCGGTCGATTTCAACATCCGGGCCGACGGTTCTTCGCAATTCGGCAGCGACAACCGTTTCGCCCCCTTCTGGTCCGCCGGCGTCAAATGGAATATCCGCGAGGAGAAATTCATGCAACGGGCCGAATTCCTGAGCGACCTCATCCTGCGTGCCTCTTACGGAACGACGGGTACGCAGGGTTTCGCTCCCTACCAGGCTCAACAGCTCTATACCTACGGTTTGCTGCTGAAACCCTATCTGGCCTCCGATGCTACGGGTGCCGGACTCGTGGGGCTGGGGAATCCCGATCTGAAATGGCAGCAGACCTCACAGACCAATTTCGCCCTCGAAGCGGGTTTCCTGAAGGGACGCATCACGACCCGCATCGAGTATTTCCGCAAGACGACCAAGAACGCGCTGACCGACATTTCGCTGGCTCCGTCGGTCGGCTTTGCCACCATCTCCGAAAATCTCGGCACCATCCGGAACCAGGGGTGGGAGATGATGCTTTCGTTCATCCCCTACCGCAACGAGGCCCGCGCCGCCCAGTGGGTCGTCAGCCTGAACGGTTCGCACAACACGGACAAGCTGGTGAAGATCTCGCAGGCCCTGCGTCACATGAACGAACAGAATGCCGGCCAGCTGACCGATGTCCCGCTGCCGCGTTACGAGGAAGGCCAGTCGCTCAACCGCATCTGGGTCGTCCGCTCGCTGGGGATAGACCCGGCCAACGGACAGGAGATTTTCGTAAAACGCACTACGGGAAAACTCACCGGAGTGTGGAGCGCCGACGATCTGATTCCCTACGGTAACACGGAACCGTTCATGGAGGGAAACATCAACTGCATGTTCGTCTACCGCGGTTGGGGCCTCACGATGAGTTTCAATTACCGATTCGGCGGTCAGGCGTACAATGCAACGCTGATTCAGAAGGTCGAAAATGCCAACCTGCTGTTCAATGCGGACCGCCGCGTTCTCGAATCCCGCTGGAAAGCTCCGGGCGACCGTGCGAACTACAAGGCGCTGACCAATGCCAAGAACGGCTCCGAAACCAAAGCGTCGTCACGGTTCGTGATGGACGAGAACGTGCTGCGTTTCAGTTCGCTGACACTGACATACCGCATGGATGCCACTAACACGAAATTTCTGAAAAAAGCGCCGATCAGCTCCATGACCTTCAATCTGGGTACGGCCGATCTGTTCTACCTCTCGACGGTCAAGCAGGAACGCGGTCTGGACTATCCTTTCGCCCGCCAGGTCTCATTATCCGTAAACATAGCTTTCTAAACAGATTCCGCATATGACAAGATATATCGCAATACTGCTGTCCGCGCTCTCGCTGGGTTCCTGTGCCGAGTGGCTCGACGTACTGCCCAAAACGTCGGTCCAGGAAAAGGAGATGTTCAATTCGGAATACGGCTTCAAGGACGTGCTGACTGGATTTTACATCTATATGGGAGACCAGGAACTTTACGGCCGCAGCCTGACCTACGGGTTTCTCGACATCCTGGCACGCCGTTACGACAATTCGGTCGTGGCCTCCAACCTTTACAATTACGAAAACGACTACAAACTCCTCAAAGATGCTGTCTGGTCCAAAGGCTACACCCTGATCGCCAACATCAACAATTTCCTCCATTTCGTCGATGCCAACAGCGACGTCATCCGGACCCCGGATTATCACGACATCATGAAGGGCGAAGCGCTCGGACTGCGTGCTTTCATCCATTTCGACCTGCTCCGGCTGTTCGGGCCAATCTATTCCGAAAACCCAGGAACAGTGTCGATCTGCTACCGGACCAAAATGGACAAGTACGCGACGCCCCGTCTCCCGGCCGACCAGGTCGCAGACCTGGTGATCGAAGATTTGCTGGCAGCCGAAAAACTGCTCGACGGCACCGACAACGAACAGTTCGGTGCTGACGAATACAACGAAAACCGGGACCCCTTTCTCGTCCTGCGTCAGCTGCGCATGAACGTCTGGGCTGTACGCGCGATGCTGGCGAGGGCCTACCTGTACAAAGGCGATCCCGCAAGCCGGAAGCTGGCTTATGACTATGCCAGAGAGGTGATCGATTCGCCGCATTTCGAACTGGCGGAGTCCAACACCGACAACCGTATCCTTTTTTCGGAACACATCTTCTCGCTGCATATCTATGAAATGGAAAAACTAATGGAGGGCGATTTCGGAATGTCCGGATCCGACAGGCTCTATGTCCGGCAGGATACCCTCGATGAACTTTATGAGAAAAACGCCGGTTACTCGACCGATTTCCGGCAGAACAGCTACTATTTCCAAAGCTCCGAAGGCAAGTTCGTATTGCGTAAATTCGACCAGAGCAGCTATCTGGGCAAATACGACGGCGCGGAGATCATGCCGCTGATCCGGTTGTCAGAGATGTATTACATCGCTGCGGAATGTACAACCGACGCCGAGGAGAGCGCCGATCTGATCAATGCGGTGCGTCACGCCCGGTCGATTCCCGAAAGTCTCGACATCCAGGCCACCAACGCATACGATGCGTCCGACGTCCGTCCCGGGTACGATTCATCCAAAAGTGTACGCATCAATGAACTGATGAAGGAATACCGGAAGGAATTCTACGGCGAAGGGCAACTGTTTTATTTCTACAAGCGCCATTTCTACCGTACTTTCTTTCATTGTCCGCTTTCCGCCGGCATGGCGGCCGAGAATTACACACCGCGGCTTCCCGATGACGAATACATATTCGGTAACAACAACTGAACACAATGAAAAAACACCTTCTGATCGGACTTTGGCTGCTCCTTGCAGCCGGCTGCCGGCAAAATGAGATAGAACCCTACGATCAAACACCCCGCGTCAGTTTCCGCAACGAATCCTCACAAGGGGCGCAGATCGAACGTTTCGTCTATTTTTCGGATATGGACTACCTCAATGGACTTACCTCCAAACCCGATTCGGTACGGATCGAACTGATGGGTAACGCATTGACCGAGCCCCGAACCTGTTGTTTCCGGCTGGACGGAGAACAAGCATCCGAAATCGACATGCCCGAAAAAATCCTCTTCGAAGCGGGAATTTACGCCCTGTACCTGAAATACCGGACCGCACGCCCCGAACCGGAAGGCAACTATTCGGTCCTGCTGGAATTCGACACCGACAACCCTGAACACGGGTTCGATCTCGGGAAGCAGGAAGGACAGCAGGTCCTGATCCGGGTTGAATTCAAACTCCAGCCGAGCGGATGGAACAACTATTTCGGAACGTACAGCAATGGAAAGTACCTTTTCATGCTGGACACGTTCGGCGGCATTTACGCCTCGATTCCCCAGACTACCGCCAACCGGCAGTTGGTTCGGGAAGCCTACCAGCTTTACCGGCAGGGCAACCCTCCGATTTTGGACGACGACGGCAATGAAATTGTTTTCCCTTAAACCTGATTCCACCATGAAAACACGGCATATCTGCGGAATTATTCTGCTGGCGGGTCTGACGGCCGTATCCTGCTACGAGGACAAGGGCGACTACGATTATCATGAGATCAACGAAGTAACGATCTCGCTGCAAAAAACAATGGACGTGACGGTTCCTCATGAAGGCTCTGTCACCGTGACGCTCTCCCCCGAAATCACGCAGTCGATGCGCGACGGCGACGAAGGGCTTGTCTGCGAATGGCGCAAACGCGAAGGAACGGACTCTTTCGTCTGGAAAGTCTGCGGCGACGAAAAGATCCTGAAAGTCAGTGTTCCGAGCCGCTCCACCGACAACCTTTATTACCGTTTTGCCGCCAAAGACTCCGAAACCGGTGTTACTACTTATGCTGAAATCTCGCTCCGAATGGTCAACCCCCTGGAAAACGCCTGGTTCGTGTTGCAGGATGTCGACGGACGTACGGTCGTCGGCGCAGTAGACGGATCGGGAGAGACCGCCGCGATACATCGGGACATCTACGCCTATCTCAAGGGCGACGGAGCGCAGATCGAGGGCACGCCACGGGCGATCCGGGTCAATCCGGACCTCCGGCACGGTCTGTTCGACCGGGCTCTTTCGGTCATTTACCTGCTGACGAGCGAAGGTGGCGGCATGTTCGATTCGAGGACTATGGATGAGGTATACGGTTACCGTGAGCTATTGCTGGGACTTCGGGAAGACGAAACGATCGATCCGGAATTCGTGAAATCGGACAAGGGTGAAATAATCATCAACGGCGGCCGTATGTGGTACGCCAGCGAATTCGAATACTCGGTCTATTATCCCGTCAAACTGGACGAGACGCTCGGTTCGGAGTATTATCTGACCCAGGCCATGAGTTTCGTCAACGAGCAAACCATCGTCTACGACCGTGCCGGCGGCCGCTTCCTGTGGTACAACCGTTTCGAGAATCCCTCGACGCTCTATGGCGAACTGGTCCGCAACGGAGAGCTGCAATACTACGATGTGGACGGCTCTTACAACCGTGCACGCCTGAAAAGCGTGGGAGAGCTGCCCGATTTCCCCAACGCATTCGATCCCGACCGTCTCGGTGACCGGGAGGTGCTTTTCATGGGAACGCATTCCTATATGGGGATCGGCGCTTCGGACATGCAGGGACTGGCCATCGCCTGTTCGCCGGGATCGCCCCAATGGACCCTCTACACGTTCAGCGATGACGGACTCTACTATGGGAGCAGTCCGCGTTGTCCGGCGGTCACCACCTTCACGCCTTCGGCCGGACATCGGGCCGAAGAGTGGAGTTTCGCCACGTCGTGTTTCTACAACAATGTTTTCTTCTATGGATCAGGAAACCGCGTTTACCGTGTCGACCTGAACAGCACGATACCGTTGGAGACCCTGATCTACGAACTGCCCGATGCGACGAGCCGCATCGTGAAGATGAATTTCCGACACGAACGCTACGCCTCGATGGCTTATGATCTGGAGACGATGACGACGCGCATCGGCAATCAGCCCTACTGGCTCGGACTTGCCGTGGAACATGCCGACGGCACGGGGTCCGTCGTCGAGATGAAACTGAGAACCAGCGGCGAACTCTCCCGGGAGAATGGCCGGGAGGTCGTGCACACATACGACGGATTCGGCAAGATCGTCGATTTCGCCTATTCGTTCCATCCGCAGTTCTGACATGAAGGCCGGGCTGTTATTTCTGATGCTGGCGCTGGTGCCCGTCCTGACGGATGCCGGGAGGTGTCATGCGCGTGAAAAGGCTGCGGAGCGAGAGCCTGTCGCAGCCTTGCAGGCCCTTTTTCCGGACGAAACGGTGCGATTCACCGCCGGTCTGCTAAGTCTCGGACAAGTCGGGAACCGCCATTTCTGGTTTGTTGCCGACAGCCTCGACGGACGCGACCTGCTCATCACTACGACGCTGTTGAAAGGTTCCGCACGCAAGAAACGTTATCCGGACCAGCGTTACGGCTATGCCGGGGACCGTCTCGACGCACGTCTGCTGCATTTCGAGAAAAGCGAGGGTCGGTTGCTCATCACGCTTCCGGGCCAGCGCGAAAGAGTCGTCGCGGCTTCGTTCGACGTCGCAGCGACGGCCGAAGGCGGCGGCTGGATCGCTATCGATGAGCTGTTGAACGACGAGCATTCGTTTTTCGGGCTCGACGGTTTCAGCATGGAGCTGGGTATCGGCAAGTATCTGCCCGAAGGTTCTGCGCTGAAAGAGATCCGGACTTTTCCGAACAGCGTGGTCGTGCGTTTCGCTAAGGGTTACATGTCGGAGAATTTCATTCCCGATCCCGGTGTCGGTCCGGAACCTACGCGCTGGGAATACGGCGTTTCGTTACGGCTGCTCGACCGCCTTCCGATGCGCGGCCGCGAAGAGGACCCCCGCGTGGGCTACTTTACCGTCGGAGCCGCCGGCGCGGAGCCGCTTTCCGATCCCCGGCGATACGTCACTCGCTGGCGCCTGGAACCGCGACCCGAGGATGCGGCGGCCTACCTGCGCGGCGAAAAGGTGGAACCGGCGCAACCCATCGTCTATTATATCGACCCCCGGATGCCGCAATGGCTCGTGCCCTATGTCCGTCGGGCTGTGGAACAGTGGCAGCCCGCATTCGAGGAGGCCGGATTCCTTCGCGCCATTCAGGCCCAGCCGGCACCTTCGGAAACCGAAAATCCCGAATTTTCAGAGGACAACGCCCGCTATTCGTGCATATCGTACAAAGCGACGTCCGTCGGCAACGCCTATGGAGCCACCGTCGCCGATCCGCGTACAGGCGAGATTCTGAGCAGCCATATCGGCATCTCCAGTTCGGTGCGCGACCTGTTGCAACGGCTCTATTTCTGCCAGGCGGGCGCCGTCGATTCCCGGGCTGCCGATCTGCTCCTGCCCGATACGCTGATGGGCGAATTGGTCTGTTACGTGGTTTCGCACGAAGTGGGGCATACGCTCGGATTGCGGCATAATTTCCGGGGCAGCAGCGTTTTCGGCACCGAGCAGTTGCGCGATGCCGGTTTTGTCCGCAGCCACGGGCACGGAGCCTCGATCATGGACTACATGCGCTTCAACAGCGCCGCACAGCCCGAGGACGGCATCGACCCCGGCGATCTGATACCCCGCATCGGCCCTTACGACCGTTTTGCCGTAACGTGGGGCTATCGGTTTCTGCCCGGAACGAATCCCGCAGCGGAACGCGACAGCCTGAGACGGTGGGTCGACACGCGTTTGCGGAACGATTCGCTCTGTCGTTACGACGGAAAGGAACGGCTCGACGTTCTGAGCCAGAGCGAGGATCTGGGAAACAACCAGATGGAGGTCAATGCGCTGGCCATAGCCAATATGCGGCGTCTGATGAAGCTCCCGCTCTGGGAACGGACCGACGAAGAGGCATATCCCGTGTTGCGCAGCCGATACCGGGAGATGCTGATACGTTATCTGCAATATGCCGATCAGGTCGTTTGCAACATCCGCGGCACGACCTTGCGCACGGACCCGCAGACGGGCAGAAACCTTCGGACGCCGCTTTCGAAACAGCGGCAACGGCAGGCGATGGATTTCCTGGATGCATACGTTTTCACGCCGCCCGAATGGCTCTTTCGCGACGAACTGTTCCGCCGCTACGGCATCGACGAACGGATGAATATGGAAACGCTTTTTCTGCAAACGCTATACGAACTGCTCGCCAAACTGCAGCTGCCCGCCGCGGACGACTATCCTCAGGAAGAGTTCCTCGCCGATATCCGCATGATGCTTTTCCGGGAGTGGCCGGCGGGCGAGCCGGTCTCTCCGGCCCGGCGGATGCTGCAACGGCTCTACATCGCCCAGCTCAAAGAGCTGGCTCGCGACGGTGTTCCCCGCGAATGCCGTGTCGCGCTGTGGGCAGCCGCCGAATTGGAGGCGATACGGCGACAAGCCGTCAAGGGACTTTCGACAGCGCAGAACAAGGCATACCTGCGCAGCGTCGTGAAGGGCATCGACAATCATATGGCAGAGGCAAACGACTCCAAAAATGAATAAAATCGGATTATACTTGTCACTCGTATTGGGAAGCATAGGCCCCGGATCCGCCACGGCATCGAATCCCACCGGCGGATACGAACGTTTCGCGGCCGCCGATGCCGACCGGTGGCCCGGCATATTCCCTGTTTGCAGGGTCGACGGCCGCATTTACCTCGAAATTGCAGATTCGCTCCTGAACCGCCGTCTGACGCTGACGGCCCAAATCGACCGCACCCACGGAATAGCCGGATGCTCCCTTCCGGCACTCGGCGTATTCCGGTTCGGCCGCGAAGAAAAGACACAGATATACCTGCTGCGCAGCCGTTGCTACGAACGGACCGCCGAAGAGACGGATCCGCTGAAACCGATACTGGATGCCAGCAACTCCGGCCCTGTGGACGAGGTTTTCACGGTGAAGGCCGCCAATCCCCGTACAGGAGCGGCTGTCATCGATATCACAGATGCATTGTCCGGCCATGACGGTTGGTTCGACATTTCATCGACAGGGCTTCGCCTCTCGGACACGGGGCCCGGATCGATGACAGTCTTTCCGACAGACGACGGGGTGTTGTTCACTTTCCGGCAAAACGCCTCCGGTTTTTTCCGCAGCGGTGCTCCCGGCGTGAAAGGCACATCCGGACAAACAGAAACAAGCATCAGCTGTATGCTCCGTCTGCTGCCCGCAGACCGGATGCAGGAACGCCGGGCCTGCGGGGAATCCGGATTCGAAACGGTCGGATACACGCGTTACGAAAGCACCTCGTATGAAGCGGCACGTGATTCGGTGCTTGTCCGCTGGCGTCTCGAACCGCGACCGGGCAAGGGCGATACGGCGCAGCCTGCCGAACCGATCGTATTCCATATCGATCCCTCCTGTCCCCGGCAGTGGGTTCCTTCGATCGTCTCGGCCGTTACGGAATGGAATCGAGCTTTCGAACGAGCCGGATTCCGCGATGCCCTGCAAGTCGTATGTCTTGACGAACCCGGAACAGCCCGCTGTCGCGCACTGATCGCATGGGACGAAAGCGAATCGCCCCTTACCTGCGACAAGACAGCAGATCCGCTGACGGGCGAGATACTCTCCTGCCGGATACGGATCGGCCGCAATCCGCTCGAAGGTTTGTGCGAACGCTACCTGCTGCAATACGGGCTGGACGACCGCCGGATACTGAACGATTTCGAAGACCGCCAAGTGGCGGAGGAGCTGTTTCAGGGAGTGTTGGCACGCGAAATCGGACGGGCACTGGGACTGAAACTTCCCGACGGCGACCGATTTGCCGTGGATGAGACCCTGATTGCGGCCATTGTGCGCGGCTACGGTCCCGAAAGAAAGCGTGTTTCGTGTCCCTCCTTCCGACCGGTGCCGATCCGCAAACGGCTGGCGGAATTGGATCGGGCCATGGAAAGTCTCGGTGAGGCTTATGCAGCCGCGGAGGCCCATATGCTCAAGATGTCCGTCTCCGATGCGGAAGATCGGCTGAGCCGCTTGCAGCAGGCCCGAAAGCGATTGTACGAAGCGTATCTCGACGAGGCGGCCGATCTGGCGTTCGAAGCCGGAAATATCAGCGAGATTCACGAGACCGTGAATTTCCTGGCCCGCCATCTATTTGCCGCCGGCGGGAGCGTATTTCCCGACGACGCCTCCGATGAGGAAGGACGGCAGGTTTGCGGACAGCGCGTGCTGAAGCGGATATCCGATCCGCAAAAGGCCCGGCGCCTCGCCGGATCGCTTCTTCCGGCAGCGAAAAAGGGGGACGGCTACGACAACCTGCTCGGAGCATTATACGCTTCCCTCCGCGAAACGCTCTTCGGCAAGTTCGGCGACCGGCCGGTTCCCGGATTCGCGATGAACATGCAATCCTGCTGGATCGACCTTCTGCTGGAAAAGGCCGTCGACCGGAATGCCGCATCCTGCGACGACGAATTCTGCGCCACGCTCTATTCTGAACTGTGCATGCTGCATACGGCGCTGGATCTTGCGGCGAAACGGCACCCCGATTCTTTGACACGCCGCCTGTATGCCAATCTCCGTCTCAAAATATCCAACCGAATACCCGTTTAACCAAGCATCCATGAAAAAACAAATCTTCGCAACCTGTTTCGTTCTTCTGTCGGCGGCCTGCACCTCCAAACAAACGACTGAAAGTACGACCATCATACTCGACGAACGCAATATGACGGACCATACCGGAACGGATTTCGATTTGTCGGCCCAAGTGCTGAAATGGGATTTCATCCTGCTGGAACAGAATGACAGCTGTCGTCTGACCGACATTGCACGTATCCGATTCGCAGACGACGATATTTTCGTCGTGAACGTCGAAGGAATACGTTCCGACCTTTACCGCTATAACGCCGAAGGGCAGCTTCTCAACCGAATCGCCCGGCAGAATCGCGATTACGGCTTCATAAACAACGTGTGGATCGACAAGTCCCGACAGCGGGTCTATTTGCCCGACCTTGCGGACAGAGCCCTTCGCATCTATCGTTACGACGGGGATTCGGTATCCCGGTACGAACGTTACCTCGACGTTGAATTTATCGCTGACGCCATTGTGGACGACGACGGCATATTAGGCTATTTCGGAATCACGCCCAAACGGCGTACTGCGTTTTTCAAAGCCGACTCCATCCTGCGCAACTCCGTTCGGCTTTCGGGTTCCCGCACCACCAGCGGCTATTCCGGCGTGATCAATTTCTCCCAGCATGCCATCTCGACCTACGGCGGGCGAACGCTTTTCATCCAGCCGTTCTGCGATACGCTTTACGCCTATGCCGAAGGACGGATAACCCCGGCCTACGTAACCCGAACGGGAGCCTCGCTGCCCCCGGAATTCGACTTTCCGGCCGGCGCCGACTGCACGATGCTCAAGCAGGAATTGGAGGAACGCGGATATTATTCCAAAACGGGCATATTCGAAACTTCCACCCACCTCTGGATCGGGTGCGGCCCCAATCGTATGCTATTCGACAAGCGGACGTCGCAGGGCATCTACTTCCAGGATCGGATCGTTTATCATCCCGATATTTTCCCTCCTCTCGATTTCATAGGATGTTCCGGCGAACGTCTGGCCGTATTGTGCCGGTATCGGGAGATAGAGGCGTTACGTGCCGGTATGGCTGCACAGGAAATTGCGCCTACCGGAAAACTCGAAAAGTTGTTCGAACAGGTATCCCCGGGTGATTGGGCGGTATTATTCTATACCTTCAGATAAGCAGTTGGCATAAAACAATAGAATGAATTCAACGAACGAATTTTCCATATGTCTTTACCGGTTGTTTGGCGCTCATTTCTCGCAAGCGAAGAAGCCCTTGAAATACATTGTCATTTCCAATTTGGACGCTTGTCGGGCATTAAAGACAGAAATAGAGTAAACCCTATGCAGAAAACAACGAAGTCAGATTTATCCCGTCATTGTTTACCCCGTCAGTTGTGTCATCTGATTTTACAGGAGTATTTGAGCGGATTCAGGACGGCTCGCCAACTGGCCGAAGAACATGGCATTCCCATGGCTGCGATTCATAAGATGGGTCAGCGCTGGAAGGCGAAAAATAGTTGTACCTTTGTGAGTACCCCTAATCCTTTCCCGATCATGTCCCGCGTCACGAGTGAAGACGCCAGTGAATTGCGATCCTAGAACCAAACCCTTCGGCGGCGCTTGGAAGAGGCTTTATTACGTCCGGAAGGCTATGAGATCATGGGAGGTATCTTTCAGGAAAAATACGGTATCGATCTGCTATAAAAATCCGCAGCCGAAGAGTCCTGCGTCTCAAAGAAAGACACACAGCAATGAGCCTGTCGTTTCTGTGCGGGTTGTTCGGCTATACCCGTCAGGCCTATTATAAACATTTACGGCATAATACGAAAGGAGCCTTGTCCGATAGATACCCTTTTGGAGCGGGTGGGTTACTCCCGGAAACTGATGCCCCGGATCGGCGGCCGCAAACTGGGGCGCGGCATTGGATACGCAGATTCTGAATTTTTAGGAGAATTGGCAAATATTCTGGCTGATAAATATTGGGAATTTTATTATACGGATACAAATCAAATATATACGTCCGATTATCCTATTACTCTTGAACCTCATGTAAAGGATGCGCCAAACTATTACGAAGGGTTTGGAATGTATGGTGCGGAAATTTCTATGCCGATTAGTAAGAATATTGTTCTTGTAATTTGGGATTCTCCATATTTTCAAGATAAAAAAGACATTGATTGCCTCTTTTCCGAACTTGACAACAAGGGGGGGGGTAGACGTTATAATTCTATGAGGTATTATTATGCCAAAGAAAGACTATTTTGTTATCAAGATGAATATGCATTAGTACGACTGATAAAATACATTAATAATGGAGCAGAAATATGTATTAATGGTGATCCTCAAATGAAAGTATATCACGAGTAAGGTATATAAACTCATATGTTTCAAACGTTCCCATTTAAGAAACACGACCGCTGTCATTTACTTATTTCAAAGTTTATTACGGTCTTTGTATCAGCTATTTGAGGCTGTAAAGTCATTACAACAGACTGAAAACAGAACCGTTGCTTTTTTGTTACCTTATCCCATCTAAAAAATGTAACAGCCTAATTATTTAGATTGTTACAATCTTTCAAAGGAAATCCCTGAAGGTTTCCTCTTTTCTTTATATCGGCTTCCGGGTCGGTCGGGAGCCTATTTTTTCGAATCGACCCGCATTTCGACCGAGGCGCCCGACCATTGGTTGATCTCCCGCTTTTCGGTGCGCAGGCGGCGTCCGGCATAGGAGATCCTCACCTCGATCCCGAAGGGCCTGGTCGCGTCGATTTCGTTGTCCGCGGGCAGCGTGTGGGGAATTATATATAGGTAGAGCACGAGGTGGTCGCACGGCATGGTTTGCAGCGCGGCTGTGCGGTCCGCGGCGATGTCTGCGGGGCGTTCGGTGAGGTTTGAGCCGACGTCGGCCACGGTCGATGCCGACGAGGCGAATCCGATGCGCCGGCCGGCGGCGTCGAAACAGCCGCACATCAGCGCCGCATTGTACCGCCACCACCCTTCGTAGCGGCTCGTGACTTCGATTGTAAATCCTTTTTCGTCCATGTTCTGTCGGGGCCGCGCGGGCCGGATGCAGCGCCGGATCGGTTCGGCGGTCCGTGCGCGGACTATTTTTCCGTAAAAATAATACAACTGTCGTGCAACGCCAAATTTATTTGCGCCCCGCCGGGCCGGGAGTGCTAAAACTCGCGGTTTTCTTTGCAAATGTCTTATTTTTTCGTAACTTTGCGCACTAAATGTGCGTAAATGGAGGTAGCTCAACGATATTCGATTGTCTGGAAAGGGCTGAAAAACGGTCGTCACGACTTCCGTTTCGAGGTCGACAAGGCGTTGTTCGAAGCCTTCGAAAGCACGGAGATCAAGGACGGACGGTGTGAGGTCTCGGTCGGTGTGGACCGCTCGGAGAAGCAGCTCACGCTCGATGTCGGGATCACGGGCCATGTCGTCGTCGAATGCGACCGATGCCTGGAGGACTGCCGTGTGCCCATTGATTTCGAGGGGCAGCTGGTGGTGAAATTCTCCGACGAGGTGCACGAATACGACGGCGAGGTGATGTGGATGCTGCCGGGCGAGGACCGCGTGGAGCTTGCGCAGTACATCTACGAAAGCATCGTGCTGTCGCTGCCCTACCAGCGGGTGCATCCCGAGGGGGAGTGCAACCCCGAGATGCTCGAACGCTTCCGGATCGTTTCCGACCGGGAGTTCGCGTCGATCGAGGCTGCGGCCGAAGGCGCCGGGGAGCGCGGCGGGGGCGAATGGGCCAAGCTGGCCGCCCTGCGCGAGCGGATGGAGGCCGAAGGCGCGGACGGCGGAGAAGGCGGCGAGGAACCCGGCGGCGCGAAATAAACACGGATAAAGATACGTTTAAACTTATAAATTATATTAAAAAATGGCACATCCTAAACACAAAGTCTCGTCGACGCGACGCGATAAGCGCAGAACCAACTACAAGGCTACCGTTCCGACGGTGGTTACCTGCTCGAACTGCGGCGCAGCGGTGCTCTATCACCGTGTATGCCCCGAGTGCGGCTTCTATCGCGGAAAGCTCGCCATCGAGAAGAAAGCTGCCGAATAATTCCGGCGCTCAAAAGAGTGCATCCCCGCGGGGAGTGCCTCTTTTTTAATTTATGAAGGTTCCCTTCCGGCTGCCTGAATCCCCGGTCGTGCATGTTTTCCGGGGGCGGGTCGGGAGCGGGACAGGATATCAACCAACACTCGTACGAGTATGATAAAGATTGGCGTAGATGCCATGGGCGGCGATTATGCACCCGAAGCGGCTGTCAAGGGAGCCGTCATGGCGCTCGATGCGATCGGGTCGGACAGCCGTATCGTGCTGTTCGGCGACGAAGAGAAAATTAAGTCCGTGCTCGCTTCGGAGGGATGTCCCGCCGAGCGGTTCGGAATCGTAGCGACCACCGAGGTGATCGAGATGGGCGACCATCCGGCCAAGGCCTTCCAGTCCAAGGCGGATTCGAGCATCACGGTCGGGTTCGGCTACCTGGCCAAGGGAGCTGTCGACGGTTTTGCGAGCGCAGGTTCGACCGGCGCCATGATGGTCGGTTCGATGTATGCCGTCAAACCGATCGAGGGCGTCGTGCGTCCCACGATTTCATCCATCGTTCCCACCATCGCAGGGCGTCCTGCGCTGCTGCTGGACGTGGGCCTGAATGTGGACTGCAAGCCCGAGGTGCTGGCGCAGTACGGCCTGATCGGCTCGATTTACGCCGAGGCGGTGCTGGGCATCGAGCGTCCGCGCGTGGCGGTGCTCAACATCGGCGAGGAGGAGACCAAGGGCAACGCCCAGACCAAAGCCACCTACGAACTGCTGAAGGCGGAGAGCCGGATCAATTTCGTGGGCAATGTCGAGGGTTCCTATCTCTTTTCGGGCAAGGTCGCCGATGTGATCGTCTGCGACGGATTCGTCGGCAACACGGCGCTGAAAATGGCCGAGGGCCTCTACCGCATCAACACGGCCTTGGGCTGCCGCAATGCCTTCTGGGACGCCATGAATTACGAAAACGTGGGCGGAACACCCGTCCTGGGCGTCAACGCGCCCGTTATCATCGGTCACGGATGCTCTTCGCCCCAGGCGATCCGGAGCATGATCCTTTCGACCGAACAGGTCATCAAGGCCGATCTGACAGCGAAACTGCAATGTGCGTTTCAAAATTAACCAAAACACGAAAAGCCAAAGCTAATGGGTAAGATAACAGCAGCTATTACGGGTGTGGGACAGTACCTTCCGGAATATATCCTCACCAACGACGAATTGAGCCGGATGGTCGACACCAACGACGAGTGGATCATCTCGCATACGGGTATCAAGACGCGCCATATCCTCAAGGGCGAGGGTATCGGCAGCTCCTACATGGGCGCCCGTGCGGTCATCAATTTGTTGGATAAGACGGGGGTGGACCCCATGGAGATCGACGTGGTGATCTGCGCCACGGTGACCCCCGACATGTTCTTCCCCTCGACGGGTAACCTGATCGCCGACCAGGCTGGCTGCAAGAACGCCTTTGCGTTCGATGTTTCGGCAGCTTGCAGCGGCTTCCTGTTCGCCCTGACCACCGGCGCGAAGTTCATCGAGGCCGGCACGAGCAAGAAGGTCATCGTCGTGGGCGCCGACAAGATGTCGTCGATCGTCGACTATACCGACCGTTCGACCTGCCCGCTCTTCGGCGACGCCGCCGCCGCCGTGCTGCTGGAAGCCAATACCGAAGGTCTCGGAATCGTGGATTCGATCCTGCATTCCGACGGCTCGGGCGAGATGCAGCTCTACATGAAGGCGGGCGGTTCGCGCTACCCGGCTTCGGTCGAAACCGTGCAGAACAACTGGCACACGATCATGTGGGACGGCCACGCCGTGTTCAAGGCTGCCGTGTCGAAGATGTCCGACGTTTCGGTGGAGATGATGGAGCGTCACAACCTCAAGGGCGAGGACATCCGTTTCCTGGTTCCCCATCAGGCCAACCTGCGCATCATCGACGCCACGGCGCGCCGTATGGGCATCACGCAGGACAAGTGCATGATCAACATCGACCGCAACGGTAATACCACGGCTGCCACGATTCCTTCGTGTCTTTGCGACTACGAGAGCCAGTTGCGCAAGGGCGACAACCTCATTCTGTCGGCTTTCGGCGGCGGATATACCTGGGGCGCGACCTATGTGAAGTGGGCCTACGACGGCCTGAAGGCATAAGCGGGGCGATCCCCGGCAAAAGGCGGAAACATCGGTTTCCGCCTTTTTTTGTTCGTTTTCGCGGAATTTTTTTATCTTTGGAGCCGTAACGCCCCTTTTGTCAGTAGGCGGTTTTACGGAATCTTGTACGATTCCGTTTTGCAACCCATTCGACTTTTTCGTATCTTTGTTGAGCTAAACCCATTGCCGATGAACCGTCTGAACCGTATTTTTCACAACAAACAGATCAAACTGTTTTGGTTCCTGCGGAGTTTCGCGCGTTACCTTACGCCGAAACGGTTGTTGCAGTCCCGTCTGGACCGGGTACTCGCCGAGGCGGAACGCCGCCCCGACTGGGAGTACATCTGCCGGCGGGCGGATTATTACAACAAACTGTCGCCTGCGCCTGCGACCCCCCCCCGCGAAGGGCTGCGTCCGTTAGGCGACCACAAGTTCCGTCGGGGCGTCAAGACGGCCTATTTCTTCGATACCTACGAGTTCACCCGCTGGTTCAGCGACCGCCTGCTGTGGAATACCGTTCCCGGGGACGTGACGACGGTTCCCGACGTGCCGTCGATCGTCAAGAGCAGGCCGATCTGCGGCGACAACGCCAATTCGGTGCTGCTGAACCTCGACAAGGTCCGCCATTTCATCTTCCTGCAGGACGACATTCCGTTCCGGAAGAAGTCGGACAAGGCGATTTTCCGGCTGGCGATCACGCGGCGTCCCCACCGCGAACGTTTCATGCGCATGTATTTCGGTTCGGAGTGCTGCGATGCCGGCATCTCGACGCCCCGTCCCGAATATCCCCCGGAGTGGACCAAACCCCATATTTCGATGTACGACCACCTGAACTACAAGTTCATTCTGGCGATCGAGGGCTACGACGTGGCGACGAACCTCAAGTGGATCATGTCGTCGAACTCGCTGGCCGTGATGCCCCGTCCGACCTACGAGACGTGGTTCATGGAGGGCACGCTCATCCCCGGTTACCACTACGTCGAGATCCGGCCCGACTATTCCGACCTCGAAGAGCGGATGCGCTACTACATCGAGCATCCGGACGAGGCCGAGGCGATCATCGCGCATGCGCACGAATACGTCGCGCAGTTCCGCGACCGCCGGCGCGAAAAGATCATTTCACTGCTGGTCTTGCAGAATTATTTCCGGCGCACCGGGCAGCGCTGATTCCCGGCATTTCAGTTTCCTTTCGGATTCGGGCCGTAATTTCGCCCGTCTGAAAGACGGGTTTCGGAGGGCGGTGGCGGGCCGCGGGTTTCAAGACCGGATTTTCGCCCTTCCCCCTGTCCCGAGAAAAAGGAGTGTATTATGAAGATACTCATTGTTGAAGACGAACCCTCCCTGCGGGAGATCATGGTCCGGACGCTGACCCGGGAGCAGTACGTCGTCGAGCAGGCCGCCGATTACGCCGCGGCGCTCGACAAGATCGCCGCATACGACTACGACTGCATCCTGCTGGACATCATGCTGCCCGGCGGCAGCGGCCTGCGGCTGCTCGAAGAGCTGAAGAGGCGTCGCAGCCCGGCTGCGGTGATCATCATTTCGGCCCGCGATTCCCTCGACGACAAGATCGAGGGGTTGGAACTCGGCGCCGACGACTACCTTCCCAAGCCGTTCCACCTGGCGGAATTGAGCGCCCGCATCCGCAGCGTCCTGCGCCGTCACCAGCGCGGCGGTTACGAGAGCCTCGACGCGGGCAACGTGCGCCTGTGGCCCGACAGCCGCCGGGTCGAGGTGGCGGGCCGCGAGGTGGAGCTGCTGCGCAAGGAGTACGACATCCTCCACTACTTCATGTCCCGCCCCAACCACACGGTCGACAAGACCGCGCTGGCCGAAGGGGTCTGGGGCGACCATATCGACCAGGCCGACAATTTCGATTTCGTCTATGCGCAGATGAAGAACCTGCGCCGCAAGCTCCACGATGCGGGCGCCGACATCGAGATCCGCGCAGTCTACGGCTTCGGCTATAAACTCGTACAGCCGTGAAACTGGTTTACCGCATCCTGCTGCACCTTTCGTGGGCGCTGTCGCTGCTTCTGGCGGCATGGGCCGTGTTGTTTTACTTCACGCTGATCGACGAGATCAACGACGAGGTGGACGACGCGCTCGAAGCTCGTGCCGAAGTGATCGTCAAGCGGGTTCTGGCCGGACGGGAGCTTCCCGTTCCGGCGGACGAGGGCAACAACGGCTATTTCCTGCACGAAGTGTCGCCCCAATATGCCGCCGCACAGCACCACGAACGCTATTCCGACGAGGAGATTTTCATTCCCGAACGCGACGACAAGGAGCCGGCCCGCGTGCTGCGCAAGGTGTTCCGCGACGGCGCGGGGCAATGGCGCGAGCTGACGGTGATGACTCCGACCATCGAGAAGGACGACCTCCGGGAGTCGATCCTCCGGTGGATGGTCTGCCTCTACCTCTTCCTGCTGCTGATGATCCTGCTGGTCACGGTCATCGTGCTCTACCGCACGATGCGGCCGCTCTACGCCCTGCTGCGGTGGCTCGACGGTTACACCGTGGGGGCGCGGAATGCGCCGCTGGCCGTCGAGACCTCCGTCACGGAGTTCCGGAAACTCAACGATGCCGCGCGCCGCTATGCCGAGCGGGCCGAGTCGTCGTTCGAGCGGCAGAAACAGTTTATCGGCAACGCCTCGCACGAGATGCAGACTCCGCTGGCAGTCTGCCGCAACCGGTTGGAAATGCTGGTCGACGATGCGCATGCGCTCACCGGGGAGCAGTTGGGCGAGATCGCCAAGGTGCAGCGGACGCTGGACTACCTCGTGCGGCTCAACCGTTCGCTGCTGCTGCTGTCGAAGATCGACAACGGCCAGTTCCCCGAGGCCGAAGAGGTCGACGTGAACGCACTGGTGCGCCGCACGGCCGAGGACATGGAGGAGATTTACGCCTACCGCAGCATGCGCTTTGCGCTCGTGGACGAGGGGCCGCTCACGGCGCGGATGAATCCGTCGCTGGCCGGGAGCGTGGTCGCCAACCTGCTGAAAAACGCATTCGTTCACGGCGACGAGGGCGGCGAGGTGACGGCGAGCGTCGCTCCGCGTCGCTTCACGGTCTGCAACAGCGGCGCGGGCGGTCCGCTCGACGCCGGGCGTATCTTCGACCGGTTCTATCAGGGAACGAAGAAGGAGGGTTCTACGGGGCTGGGCCTTGCCGTGGTCGACGCAGTCTGCCGTCTCTACGGATTGAAGGTGTCCTATTCTTATAAGGAGGGGCGGCATTGCTTCGCGGTCGATTTCCCGGCGTGAAAAAAAATGCAGGAAATCCGCTTTTTTCAGATTCGTTTCAGTTTCGGGCCGCAACTTTGCAGTACGAAATTCAATTAAAACACTACGATTATGAAAAAGTTCACGATTCTTCTCGCTTCGCTGGCCGTCATGGCCTCTTCGGTTCCCGCTTTCGCCGGTAAAGACCGGATCATCACCGTCGGCGAACTTCCCGCCGTTGCGCAACAGTTCGTCCAGACCCACTTCAAGGCTGTCGAGGTCTCCTACGCCAAAGTCGACGAGGAGCTGTTCGACAAGGATTACAAGGTGGTCTTCGTCAACGGCTCGAAGGTCGAGTTCGCCAAGGACGGAGCGTGGAAGGAGGTCGACTGCAAGTACGGCGAGGTTCCCGCAGCCATCGTTCCGCAGCAGATCCGCGACTATGTCGCCAAGAACTTCGCAGGCCGCAAGATCGTCTCGATCGACCGCGACAAGCGCAACTGGGAGGTGAAGCTCGACAACGGTCTCGACCTGAAATTCGACCTTCAGTTCCGCCTGATCGAGATCGACGACTGATCCGCATTCCGCTGAAAACCATCCGACGGCGCCCGAATACGTATTCGGACGCCGTCTATTTTGTTTTATAATGTCTCGCTATTTCGATATAAAATAATTTGATGGCTATTTTGACACAAATCACGAAAAACTATTGTATATTTGTATCACAAACGATGATAAACCGCAAACTTAAAACAATACAGTTATGTTAAGCAAGAAATTACACGAAGCGATGAACGCGCAGATCAATGCCGAGCTTTGGTCGGCCTATCTCTATCTTTCGATGTCGATGGACGCCGAGGCCAAGGGGCTGAAGGGAGTCGCCAACTGGTTCTACGTACAGTTCCAGGAGGAGCAGGACCATGCGCGGATCTTTATGAACTACATTCTCTCGCGCGACGCCGAGGTGAAGCTGCTCCCGATCGAGGAGGTGCGCACTGCTTGGACTTCGCCGCTGGAGATGTTCCAGGACACGCTGGCCCATGAGAAGGAGGTTACGGCCATGATCAACAATCTGGCCGCCATCGCCGCCGAGGACAAGGATTACGCTTCGTCGAACATGCTCGTCTGGTTCGTCGACGAGCAGGTCGAGGAGGAGGAGTCGGCACGCGAGATGATCACCGCCTGCGAGGCCGTCGAAGGCAACAAGTTCGGGCTGTACATGCTCGACAAGGAGCTGGCCGCCCGCACCTACACGCAGGCTTCGCCGCTGGCGACCGCCAACGCATAAACGAAAGTTTTTGTCATAGTTATTTATAGTGGGTCCGGCCTCCGAAAGGGGGCCGGATTTTTTGGTTAGTCGGATTATTTGACTATCTTCGCAATAGAAAATAGAAACAAAGGTTAAGACAAACCTTTATACTTATGGTAAACTTGCGACTGTCGTAGTAATACGGCTTTATTCACGGTATAAATTTTGTCTGAAACTTGAGCCTTGTCCCTGCCCGTTCGGGCGGGGGACAGGCTTGGGCGTAGGAAAAACTACCGTGAAGGGCTCGCAAGGCCTACCATAAGGAGTTAGTACCTGCGTCCTTGCTTTTTTATAGGAGGACTGCCCTGCGGGCGGCGGCGTGAGAACGGACCAGGTACATGACTTGTGCGGAAGGAATGTAACCCGGTCCGGCTTTTGGGAGATTCTTCATGGAATTTCCGGACAAAGCAAAATGAGGCGTCACTGTTTGTTCGCCGGGCCGGGTTCCTTCCACATTTTTTTATAGTCTCGTCCGGCGGCTTCGGCTTTGGACGGAATATAGGCTTGGGCGTAAGGGCAACTCACCGTGTTAAGGCTCGCGAGGCCGACCAATAGGGGTTGTACCTGCGTCCTTGCTTTTTTATAGGAGGACTGCCCTGCGGTCGGCGGCGTGAGAACAGATCGGGTTCCTGCCGCACGTCTTTTCTCCCTGCCGGCAGGAACCCGGTCAAACGAGTTCCATGCGCAGGCGCACCATGTGGCGGCACTCCACGCCGTTTTCGAAGATCGGCGTAGGGCTGTGCTTGCGGAAATAGTCTACGTCGATGCCGCAGCGGACGAATCCGCAGCGTTCGTAGAGGGCGATCTGCCCGAATCCCGAATTGCCCGTGCCGATTTCGAGCAGGCGGAACCCCGCCCGGCGGGCCGTGTCGACGGCGTGGGCCAAAAGGGCCGTGGCGATGCCCTGCCGCTGGCGGTCGGGTACGACGGCGATATTCACGACCTCGGCCGTGAAGGGCCGCGTGTGGATCAGCACGTACTGTCCGACGATCCGGCCGTCGTCGCAGGCGGCGTAGCACGTTCCGCGGCCGATGTAGTCGGCCACCGAGGCTTCGACCTCGTCGGCCAGCAGCAACAGTTCCCGCGAAGGGGTTTCGGTTTTGCGAATTTCCATATCAGAAAAGGGATAGGGCGCCCCGGAAGGTCGCCAGTACGACAATGTAACGCAGGGTCTTGCCCGCGAGCATCGCGCCGCCGGTCAGCCACACGTTGCTGCGCATCAGTCCCAGCACGATGGCGATGGCCTCGCCGATGGTGGGCAGGAAGGCGAAGAAGGCCATCAGCGCCCCGCGTCCCGAGAGGAATTTCCGCGCCCGGGCCAGTTGGCGCGTCGAGACACCCAGCCGGGTGATCCATTCGGTCTTGCCCAGCGTCCCGATCCAGTAGCAGGTCATGCCGCCGAGCGTGTTGCCCAGCGCGGCCGCGACGACGCATCCCACGGGATCAAGCCCCATGCCTGCGAGCACCACCATCACCGCCTCGGAGCTGAAAGGCAGGACGCTTCCGGCGATCAGCGCCGAGAGGAAGAGGCCCCAGTAGCCCCAGTCGATGAGAAATTCGGTGATTGTTTCCATATCTATCCGCACGGGTCTTTCGGCGGCCCGTGCAGACAAAGATAGCGATTTTTTCGGTTCCTACGCCTCCCCGGCCCAGCCGCGGATCACACGGCTGCGGACGTCGACGCCCATTTCGCGGGCGCGGGCGAGAATGCGGCGCGCCAGGGCGGCTTTCCTGTCGTCGGGTGCGTAACGGAAATAGGCTTCCGCCGCGCGGATGTGCGCTGCGTCGACGAGCGGGAATTCGCGCGTTTCGGGGATTCCGAACGCCGATGCGGGAAGTTCGCGGCGTTCTTCGACGGTGAGCCGGTCGGGAGTTTTGGTTTTCGGAGCCATGACGGTGTGGTTTTTCTTTCCGGACGGCAAAATCCGGGCCAGCGGAGCGGCGTTTGTCTGCGAGGTGGCGTGCCGACGGCATGCGAATGGCTTTCAGGGGGCCGGGTGCAGAGCCGCCGGGCGATCCGGCTGCCGGCGGCATACCGCCCGGGACCGGCGATCCAAAGCAGCGCGAAGGCCGCGAGGCAGAGCATGTTTGATGCCTTCGTTTGGTTCTCCCAAATTGATGGATTATCTTTACAGCCGTGAATTTCAACCGCTACATAACGGAGGCCGAATTTTCGGAACTCGCCGCCTTTATCCGCCGCGAGGGCGTCGTACTGCGTTTCGCCCGCGGCGAACGCCTCTCCGGGCAGGGACTCCGCAGCCACCGCTGCGGACTGGTCGTGCAGGGCGCTTTCCGTTACGTGCACGCCGACGCCGCGGGAGAGGAGCATGTCGTGGGTTACGCCTTTGCCGGAGAGTTCGTCGGCGACTATATCTCGATGTGCGTCGATGCGCCGTCGCAGGTGACGATCGGGGCGATGTGCGGCTCCGAGGCCCTGCTTGTTCCCGGCGAACGGCTCGAAACCTTCTACCGCACCGATGCCGCCTGCGAGCGGCTGGGCCGCAGGCTGGCCGAACACATGCTGGCCGAGGTTTACGAACGCCTGCTGGACCGCTATGCCGCCTCGCCGCAGCAACGCTACGAGGCCCTGACGGAGCGTAGTCCCGACGTGTTGCAGCTCGTTCCCCTGCGGGAACTGGCCTCCTATCTGGGCGTGCGTCCCGAGACGTTGAGCCGCATCCGCCGCCGTGTCCGCTGATTTCTTGATCTGCGTCAACGTTTTTTTGGGGCGCACCCGTTAACTTTGTTTCCATGAAACGAGCGATTGTCATCGGGGCCACTTCCGGCATCGGCCGGGCGTTGGCCGAACGCCTTGCGGCCGAAGGATACCGGGTCGGCGTGACCGGGCGGCGCGAGGCGCTGCTGGAGGAGCTGGCGGCCAGCCGTCCGGGCAGCTTTTGTTACGCCGCGGCCGACATCATGGACCCTGCCGCCGCCTGTGCGGCGCTGGAACGCCTCGCCGGAGAGCTGGGCGGCATGGATTTGTGCGTGGTCAGCGCCGGAACCGGCGACCTGAATCCCGGACTGGACTATGCGCTGGAAGAGCCGGCCATCCGCACCAACGTCGTGGGCTGGACCGCGGCGGTCGACTGGGCCTACGGCCGTTTCGAGGAGCGGGGCGGCGGCCATCTGGTCGTCATCACGTCGGTCGGGGGCCTGCGCGGCGGCGGTGCGGCTCCGGCCTACAACGCCTCGAAAGCCTATCAGATCAACTATGCCGAGGGCCTGCGGCAGCGGGCTGCGAAGTCCGGACTGCCCCTCCCGGTGACCGACATCCGTCCGGGATTCGTCGCGACGAAGATGGCCAAGGGCGAGGGGCTGTTCTGGGTGATGCCCGTCGACCGGGTCGTGGAGGGGATCGTGCGGGCCATCCGCCGCCGCCGTAGCGTGGCGGTCGTCACACGCCGCTGGCAGCTGCCTGCGTGGCTGATCCGGCACATGCCGGAGTGTATTTACCGTAAAATGGGATGATGATGAACGGATGGTTTCTGGCGGCCGGAGCGTTGCTCGCCGCCGCATTCTTCGTACACGTGTTTTCAGGCAACCGCTTCTACTCGGCGGCGCGCCCTGATGCGGCAACGGCCCCTTCCGGAGCTTACGAGGCGTGGCTGATGGGCCGCTGCGGCGTTCAGATGATTTCAGTGGACCTGTTCCTCTGCGCGGCTTTTCTTTTGCTGCTGGGGACGGGCGTCCTGCCGCGCAATTTCGCGCTCGAACTCCTGCTGCTGCTGGTGTTCGGCGGCTGGTGCGTCTTCTGGCTGGTGTCGCTGCTGTGTGAAAAAGCCGGAGGGCGTCATTACCTCCGGCTGTGCCACTGGGCGTTGTTCCTCGTGCTGTTCGGTTTGGTGCTGGGCGGCATGCTCGGGTAGTCCTACTCCTCCTCTTCGTAATAGACTTTGTAGAACTTGCCCTTCTCGTCCTCGCCCTGCTCCAGCAGGTTGCGGTTGCCGTGGACGTAGATGTGGAAATTGCGGTCGAGCTTGATGACGCTCTTGTACGACCGTGCCTGCTTCTTGACGGCTGAATCCGAGATGCCGAATTCGTCCTCGATGCGGATGTCGCGGTCCTGTTCGTACTCCTGGCGGAAGCGCGTGAAGCTCTCCACGACCTCCGGCTGGCGGATCACCTTCTCCGAAAAATCGTCCATCGAAAAGCTTTCCTGCTCCTGGAAATACTTCATCGTCTCGTTGAGCAGCTCGGCCTGGTCGGCCTTCGACACCTCGAACTCCTTCGAGAGGTGTTTCGTGACGTATTTCTTGCACATCGCCAGCGTGTTGTGCGTATTGTGGTAGTTGTCCTGCCGCTGGTGCACGCGCAGGAAGTCGTCGATCCAGTAGCGTGCTTCGGTGCGGTTGGTGTTGTCGACGACGAAGACCGCAAACCCCTCCTCGCGTTCCGTGTTGAAAATGACGGCTCCCTTGTCCAGCCGTTTGATGTCGATGCCTTCGCGGGCCGCGATGTGCACCCCTCCGGCCTGCTGTTCGACGTCGAGGAACGTGTCGCGCGTCTCGGACTTGAACAGCCCCAGCGCGTCGCAGCGTTCGCCGCCGAAATTGCAGTCCGAAAAGTAGGCCGTGTAAAATTCGCCGCCCTTGATCTGCGGGTGCATGCCGCTCTCGTAGAGGTGCTTGGCCAGACTCACCGAATGTTCGAGGAGCGCCTCCGGATCGTCGAAGATTCTGCATGCGAAGTTCCAGACCTCGTTGCACCCGAGGTCGGTCTCGTGGTGGAGGTTGTAGCACTCCTCGCTCTTGAAGCCGCCGAGGAAATAGGCCGTGAGCGTGCGCATCAGCCCTTCGTCGGTGACCTGTGCCGAGAGTTCGGGCGAGACCGTCAGGGGTTCGTCCTTCGATTTGTTGCCGACGACGTGTACGGCCAGCGCTTCGATGCGCGTATCTTCGGTGTATAACATGTTCGGGGTAGTTTAACGGACGACAAAGATGCGCATTTTTTGTCTCCCCGGCAAGTCCTGCGGCCGATAAAAAGGCCGGAATCCGCGGGGGACTCCGGCCTTCGGGCGTGTGGCGCGGCTTATAGGCGGGTCGCAGGCGCGATCTTCAGGCGGAACGTGTAGTCGGCGTAGGGAATCCGGTATTCGGGCAGCGGCAGCGCGCCCCACGAGTTGACGCACGCCAGTCCGTACTGCACCTTGTCGAGGCATACCGAAACGTTCTTCTGCTTTTCGACCTCGGGCGAGTGTCCCTGTCGTTTTGCGGGGCCTTCGTCGAGCGACTCCTGCGGGTAGTGAAGCGCCGAGGCGGAGAACGGGGCGTCGGAGGTCACCGTAAGACCCCGTCCGCCGATGTCCGCGAGGTGCCACCAGCGCAGGTCGCTCTTCGTGCCGGTCTCCTGCGGGCGGATGTAGGGGTGGAACTGCTCGTCGACGCTCTGGCGGTAAAGTCCCACGAAGGCCGACGATTTGCGGTCGGCGTAGTTCTCGCCCGGTCCGCGGCCGTAGTATTGCAGGCGGTCGAACGCCTCGGGCATCTCGAAGCGCATGCCGAAGCGGAACATGTCGGGAACCTCGGCCCCCGGCGTGGCGTGCAGCGACTGTGCGATCGTGACGGCGCCCGTGTTGTCGACGGCGTATTCGATCTCCAGCGTGGCCTGCACCCCGGGCATTTCATAGCCGGCCTTCACCGTGACGATGCCGTCGGCCTCGGCATGGGTCAGCGTCTTGAGTTTCATCTCCGGCTGTTTCCAGACGGCCATTTTGTGTTGCAGTCCGGCGCCGAAGTCGTTGTCGGTCGGCGCGCGCCAGAAGTTGGGGCGCAGCGTGGAGCCGTCGGCCAGGAAGTCGAGCCCGCGGACTTCGTAACGGGTGATGAAGCCCGTCTTGTGGCTGAAGTCGAGCCGCAGGCCGTTGCCCGCGACGATCAGGAAGTCTTTGTGGTTGTCCGCAACGAAGAGCGATTCACCTTCGGCTGCGGATTTCGCCGCGGGAGCCGTGAAGACGTATTCGCGGATCGGCAGCTGGGCGCGCGCCGCGGTGTGGCCCGCGGGCAGGATGCCTTCGGCCGTCTTGAGTTTGTAGGCCACGTCGAGCAGCAGTTCGCCCGCCGCGGGCAGCGTGGCCGGATCGTAGGGGAGCGCGATGCGCACGCGCTGCTGCGGCGCGGCTTTCAGGCCGTCGACGACGCCCCGGCGGAGGGGCGTCCCGTCGCAGAGCACCTCCCAATGGAGGTCGTAGTTTTCGAGGCCGCGGAAGAAGTTTTCGTTGAGGACCTCGACCGTATTCCCCGCATCGCCGGCCCATGAGGTCCAGACCGACTGGTAGTAGTAGCGCACCTCCTCCATGTGGGGGTTCGGAATGCGGTCGGGACCGATCAGGCCGTTGTCGCAGAAGTTCTGGTCCGAAGGGTCGTAGGGGTTCCAGTCGCCTCCGTAGCCGTAGACCGTCACGCCGTTGCGCCCCTTTTTGTGCAGCGACTGGTCCACGAAATCCCAGATGAATCCGCCCTGATATTTCGGTTCGCGGCGGATCAGCTCCCAGTACTCCCTGAATCCGCCCATCGAGTTGCCCATGGCGTGGGCGTATTCGCACTGGATCAGCGGTTTGGCGGGATTCTCGGCGAGGTATTTCTCACACCGCTCGTAGCCCCAGTACATCGGGCAGATAATGTCCGTGTTGCGGCTGCCGGGCGAATAGACGGCCCGTTCGTGGTGAATCGGCCGCGAGGGGTCGTAAGCCTTGATCCAGTCGTAGCAGGCGTCGAAGTTCGGCCCGTCGCCCGCTTCGTTGCCCAGCGACCAGATGATGACCGACGGATGGTTGATGCTGCGCTGCACGTTGCGTTCGTTGCGCTCCAGATGCGCCTTGGCGTAGAGCGGATTCTTGGCCAGCGTCTTTTCGCCGTAACCCATGCCGTGCGACTCGATATTGGCCTCGGCCACGACGTAGAGTCCGTATTGGTCGCAGAGCGAGTACCAGCGGGCGTCGTCGGGGTAGTGGCACGTGCGCACGGCGTTGATGTTGTTCTCCTTCATGATGCGGATGTCCTCCAGCATGCGCCCCTCGGAGACGTAATAGCCGTAGTCGGGGTCCATCTCATGCCGGTTGGCGCCCTTGATCAGCACCGGCCGGCCGTTGACGAGCAGCTGCCCGCCCTCGATCTTCACGTCGCGGAATCCGATCCGGAGCGGAATGACCTCGATCACTTCGCCCGCCGGCGCGCGGAGCGTCGCCGTCAGTCCGTACAGCACGGGCGTCTCGGCGCTCCACAGGGCGACTTTCCCGGCGTTGAGCGTGCAGCGCTCCTCGTCCTTCGTGACGCGCAGCTGCTGCGACGCGACGCTGCGCCCTTGGGCGTCGGTGAGCGCCAGTTCGACGCTGCATCCCCGCGCCTGCCTGGGGAAGAAGGCTTTGACGGCTACCGTTCCCGCGGTGTAGTCGGCCGAAGGCGCGGCGTCGACCTGAATGTCCGTAATTTGCCGTCTGTCGCGCGCGTAGAGGTAGCAGTCGCGGCCCACGCCCGAAAGGCGGAAGAAGTCCTGATCTTCGAGGTATGTGCCGTCGCACCAGCGGAAGACCTGGAACGCGATGAGATTCCGGCCGGGTTTCACGTAGGGCGTCAGGTCGAACTCGGCCTCCAGCTTGCTGTCCTCGCTGTAACCCACATAGCGGCCGTTGACCCAGAGGTAGATGTTCGACGTCACCGAGCCGAAATGCGCGACGATCTGTCTGCCGGCCCATGCCGCGGGGATGTCGACCGTACGGCGGTAGGAACCCACGTGGTTCTGCTCGATGGGAACGTGCGGCGGATCGTTTTTGAACCAGCCCCGCCAGGCGTAACCGACGTTGAGGTAGACCGGATCGCCGTATCCGTTCAGCTCCCAGAGTCCCGGCACGGGCATGTCGTTCCAGCCTTTGTCGTTGTAGCCGACGCGGAAAAAGTCCGTCGGTCGCTGGTCGGCGTCGCGCACCCAGTTGAATTTCCAGTTTCCGTTCAGCGTGACGAACCGCTCCGAGAGGGTCTTGTCGCCCGTCTGTGCGGCTTCCGGCGATTCGTACGCGAACCAGGAGCCATGCATCGGCATCCGGTTCACGGCATTCACGCCGGCGTCCTGCCATTCGTTGCTCTGCGCGCCGGCCGTCAGCGCCGTCGCCGCGGCCAGCCAGCATAAGAGGATTTTCTTCATCGGTTATCTCTGTTTTTAAGGTTTAGGCATAGTCTGCCGAAGCGGTTTCCGCTGTGCCGGATGTCCGGCGCGGTCCGATCGGTTAAATTTCGGAAAAATGTCGGGAAACTCCAAATATGGCGGCTGAAAAAGACGACAGCCGTATTGTTCCGGTGTATTTTTGCCGGGTGACCCGCAGGCGGCCTCTTTTCCCGGGGCAAAAAACGTGATTCCGCCCGGAACCGGACGGAATCACACAGAATACAGGTCGGCCGCTAAAGGTCGCGGTTGAACAGTGTATTGCCTTTGGCGTGCACGACCCGGAGGTTGAGTTGCTCCCCGGTCTTCTTCAGGATCATAACGGTTGCATTCTCCTCCTTGTAGCCGCCGCCGATCACCACCGGGAAATTGTTCTCCGAAGCTCCTTTTTCGATCAGTTCGTACCGGTGCAGATGGCCGTTCAGCGAAACGTCGAATCCGGACGTCGCCAGATAGGGCTGCCATAGCTCCTTGCAGGGATTGAATTTCGCAACGGCCTTCCCGTAGATGGGAATGTGGTGGATCAGCACCTTCCGCGCCGCGGCGGTGAATTCGGGCTTTGCGAGTTCCGTTTGCAGGAATTGTGCCTGGTCCTTGCGGTGTTGCGTGAAGTCGTTCATGCCGTAATACACTTCGGTGTCGTCGGGTTTGTCCTCGCCGCAGTCCAGCAGGACGAAGCGTGTGTCCCCCATCGTGAATGCCGTATAGGAGTGTTCACCCGCCTTGGAGAGGTAATCCCACAGTACGACGGAGCAGGCGCCCCGTATCTCGTGGTTGCCGCGCATGAACACCGACGGGATGCAGTCGCTGCCGTACGATTTGCAATACTCCGTGAGGACATCGACTATATCCGACTCTTTTTCCGGGTCGTCGAAACAGTCGCCGTTGAAAATCACGAGGTCGTACGGCTCGTTCCCGACGAGGCTCATCAGATGTTTGAATAGTTCTGTTTTCTTGTGTATGTCATTGAAAACAAGTATTGTATAGTCCTTGTCACGCTCGTCCCACGTCGTGAAGGACGCCAATGGCATTCGGATCGTATCGCCGAACTCTTTCTTGTAGCTGCCGTAGTGGAGTATTTGTTGCGAGCAGGCCCGGTAATAGTATTTCGTGCCGGGACGGAGGTCTTCCAGCCTGATCTTGTTGATTTTACGGTTGGCGACCATCATGCCCTCGTCGTAACTCCTCACGGGCTGCAACCGGTCGGGATCGGTGCCGAATTCGACCCAGCTGCGGCACGGGACGCTGGTGATCCACATGACCGTCATGGCATCGGCGGATGGGTTTTGCAGGTAGGCCGGCGTGCGGAAGACCTCTCCGGCGGCGACCGGAGGGGTCGGGGGTATTACGGATTCTTTTTCGCCGCAGGAGCCGTAGACAAAGCCGGAGAGACTGAAAAACAGAAATAAGGGGATTGCTTTCATGTGCTTCATTATTTTTGGAGTTTCGGACGCGCGGCTTCTTTATTCCAGACGACCTTATAGGGTGATCCGGGAGCGATTTTCACCTCGCGTTTGTGCATGTTCTCGATGCTGACGGTCCGGCCCAGGACTTCGCCGACGAACTTGTTGTCGGAAATCCGCACGTTCAGGCAGGCGTCGACCGTGATTCCGGCCTTGCGCGGATGCCACGGGCGGAAATCGTAGCTTCGCTCGATGGTGTTGCCGCTGAAAGTCAGCCCGTCGACCGAGGTGGCAAACAGGATCGGGTAGTCGGCCGAACAGAAGTGGTTGTCCTCGATGCGGATGTTCCGGTGGAAGGGCCGCGACGGGTCGGGTTCCGGAATCTCGGGCAGGATCGAAATGACCGCCTCGGTGAACTGGTATTCCGACGTAAGACACGATGCGTCGAACCGGTTGCTGCGGATCAGCAGATCCCTGACGGCGCCGCTCTCATACCAGTAGTTCGCGTCTCCGGCGATCAGGATGGCTGAGCCGCTGGAGGCGAAGAAGTTGTTCTCGACGACGACTTTTCCCGGCGTGGAAATCAGCAGCCCGCGCGCTCGGTTGCTCAGGAAGCGGCAGTTGCGGATCTCCACGTCGGGCGTCCAGGTCAGATTTTCCAGCGCCATGCCCGCCTGGATCGTGCGGGAGAAGGGTTTCTCGGTTTCGAGGATGAATTCTCGCTCGTTGAGTCTCGTAAATGATTTCGTCGCATTCTCCTCCTCGGTGCACATGGTTTTGTTGTCGATGAATCCGACCCTGTCACCCGGGATGGCCCATCGCAGGCCGACGCTCATGGACTCCATGAACCGGCATTTCACCTCGGTCGGCGAGAGCACCTCGATAATGCGCACGCAGGTTCCGTGGATGTTGATGGGGTCGTCCATCAGGTACTGCCATTCGCAGTCGTTCACGCGGATGCGGCCTTTGCAGCCCATGGCGTGAATGCCGTCGTCATGGCCGCTGAAATAGCGTCCCTTGGCCTTGTTCGGTACGACGTTCACGTTGTCGAAATCGAGGTTTTCCGTATACTGGCAGAGAATTCCGAGTCCGGCGGTGTGGTGGATCGTGATGTCGCTCAACGTGACGTTCCGGCTTTCGTTGATGAAGATTCCGGCGTGGTCCCGCTCGCTGTGCCGGAGCGCCAGGATGTTGCCGACTTTCGGATAGCGTCTGAAACCGCCTTCCCGCCGGATCCTCACTACGCCCGGAACAGGTTCCGTCGCCCGGTATTCGTTCCATTTGCTGCCCAGGGCGCGGTCGCCGTTCTGGATGACTCCGGTGTAGACGTCCAGCTCCATCATCCGCGTCACGGGGCTTTTCCAGCCTTCGCCGACGAACACGAGCTTGCCGTTTTCGAGGATGTAGGGGTATTTCGCGGGGTCGATGCGCAGGTCGAAATAGTCGGCTCCGATTCCGGCGACCTCGCCCTGCCCCATCAGCGGGACGTCCCAGTCCACCGTGAAATTTTTCAGGACCGCATTGCTGCAATTATCGAGCGTAACGGGTTGGATGCGGTCATGCATAATGAACTCCGATCCGCCGCCGTCGAGTGTTATTCCGTCGATTCCTTCGAAAAACACCGCAAGGCGTTTGGGGTTGATGTCCGTGGTGTTCGACTCGTGGTAATCGCGTTCGACGGCATGCTGGGGCCAGAAATCGTAGCGGCCTTCGGGAAAGTAGAGCACGCTTCCGGGCTTTTCCCTGCACCGCTTTACGGCTTCGTTGACGAACGGCGTGGCGTTGATCCGCGAACCGGGCTGAAGCCCCAGCTGTGTGATCCGGATCGTATCGCCGGCCGGCGGCGCGGCGTTCGCCGACAATGCCAAAAGCAACGACAGTGATATTGTTCCGATGTACTTCATTGTATTCGGGTTTTAATCTTTATAAAATGAGGACAAAAGCTGCGCCCCGGGACGTCGCATCCCCGGCGGACGCACCTATTGTCTGAAAATCGGGGCTTTACCAACCCGGATTCTGCACCAGGTTCCTGTTGCTGGAAATATTTTCCGCATCAATCGGATAAAGATAGTGTTTTTGTTCGAATATCTTGGTCGTTTCGATGGACGGCATGATCGTCAGGTAACTGTCGTACGGCTGCACGTTGGTCGTCGTGAAGCCCGTGGGGAAACAGTTCCAGCGTTTCGACGGCTCGGCGAAGGTCAGATGGGCGATTTTCCACCGGCGGGCGTCGAAGTAGCGGTGCCCCTCGAACATCAGCTCGATCGTGCGCTCTTGGCGGATGATCTCCCGGTAGTCTTTTCCGGGAATGCCTTTCCATGCGTCTTCGATACGCGGCACGCCGACGCGGTCGCGGATCTCGTTCATGTATTGCAGGGCCTGCCCGGCGAGCGTCCCGTGGTATTCGACGTATGCCTCGGCATAGTTCAGGTAGAGTTCCGTCATCCGGATGAGCGGCCATGCCCAGTCGATGCGTCCGTTGGAGACCGAATTGTTCGGGAAATAGGAGTTCGGATGCACGGTCTTTTTCGCCAGATAGCCGTTGATCGTCTGCATGTCCCGGTTCGGATCGTTGCCCATCGTCAGTTTTGTCACGGGGTGCTTTTCGCCCATGCGCAGGTAGAGGGTCCAGTTGCCCCGCAGTTCGTAGTCATGCGCCCGGTCATAGGCGATGTCGGCGTAGAAGCGGGTCTCGCGTCCGAGGTGCATCTTGGCCGTCCACTCCCCGTATTCGTCCTGAACGGGATCGTAGCGGTGCGGGTAATCGAACTCCGGGTCTTTGTCGATCGGAAGCCCGTTTTTCGTCAGGAAGGTCTCGACCATCCGGAACGAGGGCGAAACACCGCCGTAGGGAACGCTCACGGAGTTGTTCGTAAGCCCGCGGATGGCATACATCTGCTGGCTGTTCACAGGCGAGCGGGAATCGACCCAGATCATGTCCGGATTGTCCGATATTTCGCGGGGAAGCGTCGTCACCATGTTCCGGGCCGTCTGGTAGGCGATCTCCTCCGGCGTGAGCGACGTTCCTTCGGACTTGAATTGGAACAGTTTGTATCCCTCCTGTTTCGCGGCGGCTATCGCTTCCTCGGTTGCGTCGAGGGCCACTTTCCATTTCTCCTTGTCGTAGGTCTGACTGATGAGCTGCTCCCCGTTCTTGTTCTTGAAATCGGCGTAGTACTCCGAATTGCCGTTGAAAAGCGGGCTGGCGGCATAGAGCAGCATCCGCGACTTGATGGCCAGAGCGGCGACGTAGTTGGCACGGCCCATGTCCAGCGCCGAGTAGGCCCGCGAAGCCTTCAGTTCGCCGGCTGCTTCGTCGAATTTTCTGGCGATCCAGTTTACGCATTCGTCGTAGGGCCTCCGGGTCGGGTAGTAGACCTCTTCCGGAGCGTCGTTCGGAATGATCCCGTTGACGAGGCAGATGGGACCGTAGAGCCGCAGGAGCGAATAGTGGAAATAGGCGATCAGGAATTTCGCCTCGGCTTTCCACCGCGCTTTTTCACCATCGCTAGCGTTGGGAACTCCGTCCACCATGTCGATGAAGGTGTAGCACTGGCGGATGCCCCCGTAGAGGTCGTAGGCGGCGCAGCGTGAGGGCTGCTTCTTGCTTTTGTGGTGCGACCAGTAGTTGTAGAGCGGCTCCGCGGCCGAGATCTGTCCCGTGTGGGCGGCTTTGGCCCAATGCCAGTCGGTTCCCCACTGGGACGTGAGGGCTACTTCGTCTCCGGCGCCCCACACCTGCGGCTCGCCGTTGAAGTCGTTCGAGGCGGGCAGGTAGCCGTAGCATCCGTACAGAAACTTCTCGGCGGAGGTGCGGTCTTCGAAAACCTCCTGGAGCGTGCCTTTCTTTTCCGGTTCCAGGTCCAGATAACTGCATCCGGCCAGCACGAGGCAAAGCGATAATAGGATATATTGCGGTTTCATAATTCTTCGGTCGTTAAAAGTTAAACTGCGCTCCGATGTTCACGATCTTCTGGAGCGGGTATCGGAGTCCGTTGCCCCGGTTGGCGCTGGACGACTCCGGCTTGTTGTCGTAACCGCCCAGTTCAGGGTCCCAGTGTTTGAACGGAGTGAACGTAAGTAGGTTGGCGCCGGAAAGGTAGACCCGCATCCACTTGAACGAGTACCCGATTTCGAGGTTTTTCAGGCGCAGGAATGCACCGTCGCGCAGCCAGTAGGAGGAGAGCACCTCCGTATTGTCGCGGCCGTCGGTGTGAGAGAGGCGCGGATAGGCGGCGTTGGGATTCGGGTTGCTTTCCGACCAGTAGTCCTTGGCGACGAACCCGAGCACGTTCTTGTGGTAGACGCCGAACGGATGGATGTCGTTCATGTAGATCGACACCTTCGAGACGCCCTGGAAATAGACCGAGAAGTCCCACCGCTTGTATTTTGCCGAAAGCCCGAAGCCGTAGACGATCTGGGGAATGTACGGGTCGCCGATGTAGGTCCGGTCGTACTGGTCGATCTTCTTGTCGCCGTTCAGGTCCTTGTATTTGATGTCTCCCGGCTTGACGTTGGCCATCACGGCCGACTGGTCGGGGCTGCTGTCGATGTCGTCCTGGTCCTTGAAAAGCCCCAGCGCGATGTAGGCCGGGCCGATCCGGTTCATCGGACCGCCACGCTCGTACTGGTGATCCCATTCGTAGTCGGGTTCGTCGCGGAAGATCAGCGTGTTTTTCGCATAGGTGAACGTTCCCTTGAAGGTCAGCAGGAAATCGGGATTGAAGACGTGGTTGTATTCGAGCGAGAGGTCTACGCCCTGGTTCCGCGTTTTGCCCATGTTGGCGAACGGCGTGGCGTTGCCCATGCCGATCGTCGCGGGAACCGTCTGGCGGGTCAGCAGGATGCGTTCTCGGTTTTCGCGGAAGAAATCGGCGATCAGCAGGAACCGGTTGTCGAACAGGCCGATTTCCAGTCCGATATTCTTTTTCAGCGAGGTTTCCCACGTGGCGTAGGGGTTGCCGTAGCGGGTGATCACCGCACCCTTCATCGAGCTGTTGAACGTCGGGCCGAACGAGTAGCTTTTGCCGTCCATCGTCAGGTGCGTATATCCCTGGAAGCGTTCGCTGGTGAGCGAGTTGCCCACCAGACCGTAGGAGCCGCGCACCTTCAGTAGGCTGACGACTTTGGTCAGCGGCTCGAAGAATTTCTCGTTGGAGAGGATGTAACCCAGGGCGATCGACGGGAAGAACCCGAACTTTTTCCCCTCGACGAAGTTGTCGCTGCCGTTGTAGGCGAAATTGAATTCGGTGTAGTAGCGTCTGCCGAAGTTGTAGGTCAGGCGGCCCGCGATGCCTTGGTTTCTCTCTCCCAGTGCGGCGTTGTAGTTATTGCTCGCGGGATTGTTGCGGAAATAGCCTCGTTGCAGGTAGATGAACTGGGCGTTCACGTCGTGCTTGCCGAACTCACGCTGGTAGTTGAGCATGATGTTGGTGTTGGTGAGGCGGTCGCTGGAGTTCGAGTTTCGCGCCACGGCGGCGTTGCTTCCGTTGGTGTTGATCGAGCGCAGGTCGTACTGATAGGTTCCGTCGTCGTTTTTGACCAGCGTGTTGGGATCGATCTCGAAGTAGAACGGCGTGATGTATTTGCCCGTCGAGGTGCTGTTGAAGACTTTGAGCGAGAATTGTCCCGTGATGGAAAGCCCCTTGGTGATGAAGTCCAGCTTCTGCTCGAAGTCGAGCGTTCCCATCGAAGTCGTCCGGAACCTGGAGTCGACTCCCTGTGCCAGCGAAGCGTAGGGGTTGGCGTACATATTGGACTGGGGACCGCCCGATTTATTGCCGAAGGGGATGTAGTTCATCTCGCCGGTCTGCGGGAATTTCACGGGGAACTGCGACGGCGAAGCCCACATCACCCGGCCGAAGAGGTAATTCACGTCGTTGAGCGGTCCGGTGTAATCCTGCACCTGAATATTCAGTTTCACGCCTACCTTGGTGGTTTTGGTGAGCTGGCTGCTGACGTTCGACTGGAACGAATAGCGCAGGTTGTGAATGTTATTCTTGAAGGGGTTTTCCGGAGCCTGTTTCAGCAGGCCCGATTCGTTGGTGATCGACGCGCTCATGAAGTAGGTCACTCGCTTGGCGATGCCTCCCGAGACGTTCAGGTTGACCGCCTGCGTGTAGGTATGTTGCTTGAAAAGCTCTTTGTACCAGTTGACGTTGGGGTAGACGTAGGGGTCCAGCTTGTTGATCGTTCCCTGGATCGCCTCGTCCGAGAATTTCGGTTCGGCCCCGGGCGTGCGCGCTTCGATGGCCTCGTTGAACATCCGCATGTACTGTACGCCGTCGGCGAGTTCGGGAATCTGCGTGGGCATCGACATGCGGCCCTCGACGCGCAGGTTGATCTTCGGCTTGCCGCCCTGTCCGGTTTTCGTCGTCACGATCATTACGCCGTTTGCGCCGCGCGATCCGTAGAGCGCTGTCGCCGTGGCGTCCTTGAGGATCGAGAAATTCTCGATCACCTCGGGGGCGAGGGCGTTCAGATCGTACGAGGAGCACTCCACGCCGTCGATCAGGATCAGCGGATTTTGTGCGGCCTCGGCAAAGGTGCTTACGCCGCGAATCCAGAAATTAGCTCCGTCGGCGCCCGGCTCTCCGGACTGCTGCACCGAGATCACGCCGGCGATGCGGCCTGCAAAACTGTTCGTCAGGTTGGCGGCGGGCATCTTCATGTCGGAGGTCTTGAACGACTGGATCGCGCCGATGACGCTCTCCTTCTTCTGCTGTCCGAATCCGACCACGACCACCTCTTCCATCACCCGGTTGTCCTCGTTGAGGACGATGTTGCAGATGCTTTCGGCCCCGGGCGTGATCTCCTGGTTCAGGTAGCCGATGTAGCTGTAAACGAGCGATGCATGCAGCGGGACGTCGATCACGTACGTACCGTCGATATTGGACGACACTCCGATCGTCGTTCCCTTCACGATCACATTCACACCGGCCAGCGGGTTTCCCTTGGCGTCGGTGACCGTGCCGGTGATCCGATTGGTCCCGGGTTGCTGCCGGGCGGATTCGCTCTTTTTCGCGGCGCTCTTTTCCGGTTTTACGATGAAGATCTGGCGGTCCTTGATTTCGTAGGAGTTATCCGTCGATCGGAAAATTTGGTCGAGGACCGTTTCGATGGTTCCGTTTTTCACATCGACCGAGACTCTGCGGTTGACGTCGACGATGTCGTTGGAATAAAAGAAAATGTATTCGGTTTTTTTCTCGATCTCTGCGAACACCTCTTTTACGGGTTTATTTTTGGCGTTGATCGATAAAAGAGTGGCTTTCGGAGCGGCTGCGGCGGCATTTGCCGGCCACATTCCGAGCGTTAAAAACAGGAATGCCATCCGTACCACCCACAATTCCCGGCGAAATAATGATTTCTTACAGCATGACTTATTGTTATTATTCATACCTTTGTAGGGATTTAATGGTTAATTTTTAGCAGTTTAACGGTTAGATCGCAGACCGGGCGATAGTACCAGTATCGTCCGGTCGTTTTTTCGGAATTCGGTTTTATCTCATAGGCTCTTCGGTTTTTCGGGTTTTTAAGGTTGGGATTCAGTCGTTTTTGAGTACGATGATGTACATGTCGTCCTTCACGTGCTCGCAGGTCACCGGCAGGCTCAGGCTCAGCCCGAGCAACACTTCGTCGAGGTCGCTTTTCAGGTCCAGTTTGCCGGAGCAGGTGAACCCGCCCGTTTTCTCGCTGCAAACGATCGAGACTCCGTAATAATCGGACAGAAGCCGGGCGACGGTTTCCAGTCTCTCTCTGTCGAAATAGTACAATCCCTCGATCCACGATGCGTATTTGCGGACGTCGACCTCTTCGACGCGCGTCTCTCCTCCCGCAACTTCGTACATCTGCTTCGGTTCGAGCACCCTCTTGTTTCCGCCCGTGTTGTCCGCAACTTGTACGGACCCTTCCACCAGGACGACGCGTTCGAGTTTCCGGCTGTCGTATGCGCATACGTTGAAACGGGTTCCCATGACCTCGACGTTCAGCCCTTTGGTCCGCACGATGAACGGGCGGTCGTCGTGCACGACGTCGAGGAAAATTTCGCCGTCGACGTAGATTTCCCGCTGCTTGCCGGTAAATTCCGCCGGATAGACGATCCGTGTATTGGCATTGACCCACACTTTGGTCCCGTCGGAGAGGGTGAGGCGCGACATTTTGCCTTTCGGGATGATGAGCTGGTTGTATTTTGCCGATTCTTCCTTGGGTATCTGCGACTGACTTACCGTGATTTTTGAATCGTCGTAGCAGATTTCAGCCTCCTTGTCCGTGATGACCACGGTTTTGGCGTCCGACAGGATCAGTTTGGCCTCCCTGCTTTCGGTGGAGTCGGCTTTTGCGCAGGCGTATTCGTAGATTTCGACATGCCGCGCCCCGTCGTTCGACGGCCATAATGCGAACAGCAGCAGGACCGATGCAGCGACGGCCGCCGGATAGAGCATGTATTTCCAGCGGGGACGCCGTTCCGGTTTGTTCAGTCCCGTTTCCGCGGCGATATTCTCCCATAGCCGGGAAATCTCCTGATCGGTAATGAAAGGCAGGATTTCGTTCGAGGATTCGATATACCTCCGGGCAACGAAATACTCGCTGATATTGGGCGGATCGGACGCTACGAAGTCCTGCCAGAAAGCGACGCTTTCGCGTACGGGACTTTTCACGGATGCAACGAAAAAATCGTCCGACAGGAAGTCTTCGAGGGTAAAGAGTTTATAGTCTTTGTTGTCCATCCGGGCGTAGTTTTATACAGTAAACACTGCCGCCCGGATTTTATAATCACTTTTTCCGGAAATTAATTCAGATAATTTGTGCGGATTCGCTTCAAGGCCCGTTGGATGGTGTTCAGAACAGCCTGGTAACTCATATTCATGACGTCGGAAATCTCGCTGATGCTGAGATTGTCGATATACCGGTAATGCATGGCCTGCTTTTGCCGCGGTGTGAGGGTCGACATGATTTCGGCGACCCTGTTCTGCATGATCGTCTCCTCTTCCCGGATTTCGATTTTGCGGGATGCGTCTTCACAGACCTGCTCTTTCGCTTTTACGGCATCGTCGGAATTCCCCCCCCCCCTCCTCCGAATCGGACTTTGTTTCGTTTCAGATTGTTTAATAGGCTGTTGCGCAGCGCCGCGAAAAGGTAGTATTTGATATTGTCGGTAGGGCGCAGGTTGCTTCGGTTGGAGTATATCTTGACGAAAACATCCTGAATGCAGTCTTTTACCAGTTCCCGGTCGCCGGTGAACTGTGACCCGTACATGAACAGCACGCGGACATATCTTTCGAAAATATGTGCATAAGCCTCCCGGTCTCCGTCGAGAAATCTGTTCCATACAGACGCATCGTCCTTGTCTCTCTTTATGTCCATGTTTTAACGCCGCGAGGTTTTTGGGATCGTATTTTAGGGGTTATTCTCCATTTTCAGCGCACAACCTGTCTACAATATTCGCAAAAATTCCCGTAATAAACAAGCGATTCGGCATGAACATCGTGAAATGGTCTCCGATTTTAACGCTGGCTGGCCGGACCGCCGCCGCCTTTCTGTTTCCTCCGCTTGTTTCATGGCCCCGAATCATAAAAAGGCACTCGTACGGAGTGCCTGAACGGTTTGTCGATAACGCCGGATCGTGGCTTGCCGGCAATTATTTATCGGTGCAGTATCTATTATTTCCCGATCCAAGATTTGAAAGATAAGATGTTATATTGTTGATAATAATATTGTTAACACTTAAAACCTGCCCTTTTGAGCAACAAAACAGCAACAAAAGTTAGTACACTTATCTTCAATTTATTTACTGGTAACACAAATTGTTACTACTACAGATAGAATAGCGACTAATACAGATGCAATAGTTGCTGTGAGCATTAATTTCGACATTCTATCTGCCTTTTTGTTTAGTTGGTAGGTTTGATAGTTGAAAAATGATGAGGTTGCTAATGTTTGGAATGTGTGTTCTTGATATGCTTTTATGCCATCATCTGTAATCTTAAAATTAGGAGCATATTTATTATCTGTTTCGATGGCTTCAACTAATCCTAATCTAATCATTTTTGAAATAACAAGATTTATTCGGGCTACGGATATATCCCAGATGAATTCTTTGGGAACATAGTTAACAATGGTTTCATTAAGTTCTTTAAATGAAATCTCATTCTTAAAGAAAAAAGCCTCCAATATAGCAGACATGATAAAATGTTCTTGATAAAAACGCTCTGATAATGTGCTTGCGGTATTTTTTAGGACAGGCTCGATATTATTATATGGCTCACATAATTTTCCCAATTCTTTGAACGATTCGAACAACTTTGCCATACCCTCTTTTTCTTCTTCAGTCATACTTTCAGGGTTATTGGATATTTCCATTAGCGTCCTTTTCTTTGTTCCCATATAGCGTGTTTTGATAAAATTATGCTTTTAGTTTTATATAAAATTTGTTGCTCTTGTTGCTCAAATATTTCCGAGCAACAAAAATGGAGTTGTATATTATTGTTTAATGTCTCTAATGTGTTGATTAAAAGCAGTTTATTGCATGTGTCTTCTTAGTGGCTTTATTTGTAATTGATTGATTTGCAGGTATTTATGCGGATTACTTCCCGACGCAGCATATTAGACTAATTGATTACCAATAGTTTTAGACTTAAATGGTAGGAAAGTCTGATTTTGCCCCTTTTTCTGCGCTGAACTTTTGCAAAGATAATGCGTTTTTCCGGTACAAGAAAACAAATGAGAAGACTTTGATAAAAAAGGTGATTTTTGGGTGCGATTTTGCAGGTCTTGCTATGAGATTTTCGGGAGATTTTGCATAGAATTTCATCAGTTGTTATGTCTGCTGTTATATCACAGGTTGTTTCTTCAAGATTCAATATGAAGTGACTTAGATTGATTGCTGGCGAAAAGAAAAAATACCCAGTAGGCTAATTTTTTTCTCTCCCTCTGTTTGACTTGACTTTATTGCCCGTGTATATAAAACGGTCATTAAAGTCAAGTTGAGAGTGGAGACATATCTTTTTCTTTTGGCAAGCCAATAATTATGCGCATTCGTTGGCTATTTCAAAACATATTACTACTTTTGTATTGTAAATGTCAATATAGTGAATATAATGGCGATATACAGTATTTAATCATCAGTATAGTGATATATAAATATGAAAGATTTGTTTGAATACTCCACTCCCGAACTGGTACGCATGTTGGGTACTCGTTTTAAGGAATATAGAATGCGGTGCAATCTGACACAAAAAGAAGTGTCGGAATTGTCAGGTGTCGGGCTTACTACCATACACAAGTTTGAAAATGGTACGGCAGGCAATCTTTCATTGTCGACATTTATTCTCTTGTTGAAGGTAGTCGGTCAGATAAATTCTTTAGACGATATTTTGCCGGAATTGCCGGAATCGCCTTATCTTATGCGTAAAAATGAGAAAAAAGCGCAACGAATCAGACACTCTAAATCAGACATACAGATATGATGAAGTCGTTAAAAATAATGCTTTGGGATGAAGAAATTGGTCGTTTGGCTTGGGATGAACGCCGACATCTTTCTTATTTCACATATAATCCCGATTTTATCAGAAAAGGATTGAATATATCCCCTTTGGTTGCACCTGTTGATGGTACCAGAGGGCTGTTGCCTGTTTGGGGTGAAGAAGCCAAGATTTACCAGAAGCTTCCGGCATTTGTCGCAGACTCACTGCCTGATGCCTGGGGTAACCAGTTGTTTGATTTATGGCGGCAGCAGCAAAAAATATCCAATTCAGAGATAAATCCGTTGGATAAGCTCTCGTTTATAGGCAGACGAGGAATGGGAGCGTTAGAATTTATTCCGGAAACTAACAGGGAGCGAAGAACAGAAAAAATAGATGTTAAGTCGTTGGCAGATTTGGCAGGACGCATTTTCGTAGAAAGGGAGAATGCCCGTATTATGCCGGAGGAGTCCATAACCATGCAATCTTTATTGACTGTAGGTACATCCGCTGGGGGGCGTCAGCCGAAAGCGATTATTGCGATAAACAGAGAAACAGGAGAGATACGAAGCGGTCAAATTGCAGCTTTGGAAGGATATGACTATTATCTTCTCAAATTTGGTAACTCCGAATATTGTTCGGCAGAATTAGAAATGACTTATTATAAGTTGGCAACTATGGCAGGTATCAATATGATGCCGTCAATGTTATATTCAGTGGATGGAAACAAACATTTTTTAACCAGACGGTTTGATCGTAATGGTGGGAAAAAGATTCATACACAGACTTTGGCTGCCATATATCCCGATGCAGAGAGTTATGAGCAATTGATATCTGTTTGCCGTAAGCTCCGTCTGCCTGATGCGGATTGTCAGGAAGTATTTCGAAGAATGGTCTTCAATATTCTGTCGAATAACACAGACGACCATAACAAGAACTTTTCATTTATTATGAATGAAGATGGTGTCTGGCGTCTTGCTCCTGCATACGATATTAGCTACATCATTGACAGGGGCGGTTATTTGCCGAACAAGGAGCATTGCATGTATATTCGAGCCAAACTGTATGACATCACACGCTCGGATGTTATTGAATTTGCCCGTGATAACGGAATTCGTCGCCCCGATGCTATCATCAAAGATGTCGTTTCTTCATTGAAGCAGTTCCGTACAATAGCAGTTGAAAATGGGGTATCGGAGTCGTGGATAGGCAGAGTTGAGTCAACTATCGCCAACCACCTGAAAGCATGGGGCGAATGGGAATGCGAAGTGGAAGATGCTGCAATGGAAATCGATGGACACATCATCAGCAATATGCGTGTTGAGCAAACTTATAAAGGGAATTACCATCTGCTGGCAAGCATTGATGGCGTAGAAAGGAAATTTGTGATAAATAAAAAGAATGCAGACTTTGCCTGTATAGAACAAATTGGTTTGGCAAATCTTACGACTGAGTATTTGAAAACTCTGGTGGAAAAATGTTTTAATCTGTAAGGTTAAGTTATGCTGACCAAAAGAAAACCCCTTTACAATGAGGATGCTGGGTGATCATTACGATGTTTGCGTTACGATAATTATGTAATGGTATAAATCAGTATTTTCAGTTATTCGAAATTCAAATAACTGAAAATACTAAATCACAACATATCATATAATATGCAAAACCGAGCTATTTTGTTTACTATATGATACATTGAGGTCTTAAAGCATATCAACCAAGACAATATTTGCTACAAGACAAGGAACTTGCCCGGCTCAAATCCGTTGGCGATATGTTCGTTCTCAAAAACATATCCCATCTGATTGCAAACTACCTTTGTTCCGTTTATCTCAGCATCAATGTTGGTATGTGAATGCCCATAAATCCATGCATCAATGCGACTGTCGGCGATAAGCCTACTCAGTTCAGTTGCAAATGCACTATTCAACACAGAACCTTTATGGTGAGATGCAACAACCTCCAATGTGGGAAGATGATGCGTTATTACCACAATGTGTTTGGCGGTGGTTTCCACCAGACTTTGCTTGATGAAATCCAAACAGAAGTTGTGCATCTGATTGAATTCCTCTGTTTGGAGCAATTTGCCATTATACATTATCTGCCGAAAGTCGTTCATGCCCTTCCACACAAAATACTCGTCAGATGGAGATATTCGAGACCACAAAGTGCTCATGATAAAGTCGGTATCATCAATCCGCACTACTTGATTCTGATAATATCCTACATTGTTCTTGAACAGCCATTTCCATTGCAATCCCTTGTCCATTACATCACAATAATTGTAATACTCATGGTTTCCGGGCACAATGAGCACCTGACGATAATTCGCAGATGCCCATTTCCAAAAGTTAGCCAAAGGCGCGACCTTGTTTTTCAAATAGAATATATCTCCGGCAAGAACCAGAACATCGCCCGTCGCAGGCAATTCATTATGCTTCAACCACCTGCTGTTGTCGCTGAACTCCAAATGCAGGTCACTCATATATTGTATCTTCATAATCTATTTATGTTATTAACTTTTTGTGTAAATCAGTTCATAATACTCTGAATTTGATTCGTTGTTTATGATACTGCTACAGAAAGCAAATTTGTTGTACAAGTATTGGTAGTGTTCGAGTTCTTCTTCTTCAAAATTTATTCTTTCATAGCATTCGTCTATCTCCTTGCTGATTCTACCGTACAAATTGACATTTGCTTTGGATATACGGACTTCCAACTTGGCTATATCTTCTTTATTTTTAGCAATAGCATTTTTGTAATTATCAATCTCTTCTTGGTAGAAATAAAGAATCTCATCAAGCAGGCCTTTGGTTAGTATACTCGGAGAAGGACTCCATGGAAGTATCGTCAACTCTCGGCTTGGAGTAGTGCTAAGATAAAACAATTTACATCCCAAAGACTTGGTGACTTGTTTGTTATATTCATCAATCTCTCGATTAACTTTCATTAAATCTTCCTTAGATAACTTTTGATATTCCTCATACGAAGGATGCTCTTTGTACTTCAACAAAGGTATCTCCTTGCATCTTAAATAAATGGTAGTATATTCACTCATTGTTAATCTTCCTTATCATTTATTCTTATTAAATTGTCCCACTTGATTTTCAATTATTCTCTTCACTTGTTGAAATGAAACAGGGGTAAAGTTGTTGTTATCTACTCCCACATCATATTGCGTTGGATAGAGATACTGAAGCCGGGCAGCATCTATTCCGGTGTTGTTCTTTCTTGTGTGAACGTGTCCGAATAGTTGCCACACATCTTTATATCCTCCATCAAAGCATAGAAAGGGATAATGATTCAAATATATCCTCTGTTTGCCAATTTCTATGTGCATCTGCATTGCCACATGTTCAAATCTGTCAATGTAGCCTTGGCGTATATTCTTCAAATCGTGATTACCCATAATCAGATATATCTTTCCGTTCAACCTGTCAAGGATTTTAGTCCATTCGGCTGAACCGCCAAGACAGAAATCTCCCAGATGAAACACGATATCATCCTGCCCGACTGTATTATTCCAATTGGAGATTATAGTCTCATTCATCACTTCCACATCCTTAAACGGTCTGTTGCAGAAACGAATGATATTCCCATGATAAAAATGGGTATCGGATGTAAAGAACACCTTACTGCCATCAAATTTATAGTTCATTTCTTTGCAATTTGTGTGCATCACTGCACGTTAATAATCCGGTTACCAACAGCCCATCAGACGGAAATGGCAGAAGAGCATCACAAAGGCGACTGTCACAAATGGGCATACAAACTGAATAGTTGGAAAGTTTGGTAAGGACTCTCCAACTATTCAGTTTCTTTTCTCTCATAGTACAATAATGTACTCGTTATGTTCGCTGGAAAGTATTTGCTCTACGAGGTTCAATGCATGAAACATGAACACTCGACACGGATTCAGTGCGTTTGTTGCTCTGAATTGTGGTTGTTATTGAAAATATGTTCATTCTGTTTCTTTGCATTGTTAATGTTTTATTGTCTTAAAAGCAATGCAAAATTAGCAAATAAATTCCATTCTCACATCACTTTTCATTAAATTCTTTTGCCAAAACACTATGATATAGGATTTTATTTTTCAATCATGCTCGCAAACCAAATAAAATATGTAGCTTTGCATTTGACGCAATTTATAATTGAATATAATATGGCGAATTTGAACTGTATAAAGGCTGTATTAGCTGAGAAAGGCATTATGAGTAAGTGGCTTGCTAAAACTTTGCAGAAAGATCCGGCAACGGTGTCAAAGTGGTGCAACAATCATTCGCAACCTGATTTATACACATTGGCGCGGATAGCAGAAGTGCTGGATGTGGATATTCACAGATTGATTTGCCATACAAAAGAAAAATAGAGGATATGAAATATACAATAGAAGAAATACGGCAGATGCAGGAAGGTCAGACTTTTGACTGTAAAAGTATCCTAATTGAGCCTAAACACCTTGCCACTATCATAGTCGCTATGGCGAATGCAGATGGTGGAATGATTGCTGTGGGTATATCCGATAAGACTCGCAGAATAGAGGGTGTTAACCAGGACAAGGAACATCTCAATGATATATTGCGGACACCTTTGGACTTTTGTGTTCCATCAGTTTCTGTCACTACGGATTATGTGCCTTGTACGGATGCTGAGGGACGTGATAACCGTGTATTGTTGATGCACATCCCTGCAAGTCCGCGACTTCATGCGAATCAAGCCGATGAAGTGTTTTGGCGTGTAGGAGACAAATCACGCAAACTGACTTTTGATGAGCGTTTGCAACTTATGTACGACAAAGGAGAACGCTATTACGAGGATTCCACAGCATACGATGCCACGCTTGATGATATAGATATGGATGCAGTCAAAGCCTACATGAAACGGATTGGCTATGGCAAGTCTGCAATGGAATATCTGCAAGAGAACAAAGGTTTTGTGACCTATAAAGGTGATGTGCCGCAAGTCAGTGCAGCTTGTATATTGCTTTTTGGCAAGCATCCTCAGACATTCTTTCCTCGTGCAAGAGTGCGTTTTATCAAATATTTCGGCACAGAGGAAAAGGTGGGACGTGAAATGAATGTCATCAAAGATGTTACTTTCGATGGTCGTATTCTTGAACAGATCCAGAAAACTGTCGAATATCTTGAAACGCAGGTCAAGGAGCATTCCTATCTCGGAGAGGACGGCATCTTCAAAACCGACCGCGAATACCCCAAGTTTGTAATACAAGAGATGGTGGTGAACTCCGTTTGCCATCGCGATTACAGTATTAAGGGCACGGAAATTCAGATAAAGATGTTCGACGACCGTCTTGTGTTCGAAACACCAGGCAAGTTGCCGGGCATTGTTCGCACTGACAATATTCGTCATACCCATTTCTCTCGCAATCCGAAAATTGCGGAATTCCTCAAAGCATATGACTATGTAAAAGAGTTCGGAGAGGGAGTTGACCGTATGTGCCGTGAGTTGTCGGCATTAGGTGTCAAAGAGCCGCAATACAACTTGGTTGCCTTCATCATGAAAGCGACTGTATGCGCCAATGTTTTGGAGGAATGGCAAGAAACTACCAAGTCCGACCAGAAGCGACCAGAAAGCGACCAGAAAAGCGACCAGATGAGAATTATACTTGAATTGATAAAGTCGAATCCTAGTATAAGCAGAACTGAAATATCTGAAAAGACAGGGCTTCATGATAGTAGTGTAAAACGTCGCTTAAAAACACTTGTGGATGAAGGATTGATTCAACGTGTTGGTCCAGATAAAGGTGGGCAATGGAAAGTGATAGGTTCTCTTTAAGGAAATAGAGGATAGAAATAAATTAACTGAAATATCAAGTTTAATTTTTATTTATGCCTATATGAGTAATTTGGATTCATTAGTACTTGAGCCTATTGAGCAACCTTTATCAAACACCCCAAATATGTTAAGTAATGAAGATAGGGTTCTTTGTAATATGACTCCATTACAAAGACTTTATAGTATTGATGAAGATACATATGAAGAACTGGTATGCGTATGGGCATATTCCTGTTTGGGCAATAAAGGATATACTGAAGTATACCGAGTCGGTCAGGCTGGGGATAAAGGGCGTGATGTTTTGGCATATTATGATAGGGTAAAAGGCGCATTTGACTTATATCAATGTAAACAATATAAATCAGCACTAACCTATAGTGACCTGTGTGGAGAAATGGGCAAATTATTGATATATACTTTTAATAACACCTATCCGATACCACAGAATTATTATATTCTTTGTCCCAAAGATGTTAGTCAGTCTTTCGTTGATTTGCTTAGCAATAATGGAAAAAATCTTAAAATTAAGCTGAAAAACGACTGGGAAACTGTGATAAATAAAAAAGTTGGTACTAACTGGGTAGCATTAAATGAGGAATTATCTACTTATATTGATGAATTTAATTTTAATATTATAAAGAAAATAGAGCCGATAAAGTTTATTGATGAGATACGTCAAAGTCCTTATTATTTCTATTATTTTGGAGGTGGATTTAATATGATTAAACGTACTCCTCTTCAAGTACCACATTCTCCAATAAACACAGAACGTAATTATATTCAGAATCTTAATGATGCCTATTCCGAACATGCGGGTCATATTATAAATGTTATAGATGATGATAATGCAGTTGTAAGTAAATATCGAAAACATTTGGATAGAGCTAGAATATCGTTTTATGAATCGGAAGAAGTAAAGATTGCAAGTAGAAAATCCACTGCTCCAGATTCTGATGAATTTAATGATTTAGTAACATCTATAGAACGATATATTGGCAATGAACTGGATGATGATTATCCTGATGGTTTTACAAAAGTAAAATCAGTTGAAAAAAAGGCAGGAACTTATAATATGCCGACATCAATGCTGATTTCTCATTTAGTAGATAGTAATGTATGTGTTGGTGTGTGTCATCAACTTTCAAATGAAAATAGAATAAAATGGACTGTAAACGAATAAAGATACTTGATGGCGTCTTGGATGTCTCTTTGAGGGTGTTATTTATATTGTCGGTATATAATAAATCGATGGAAAAAGAACGTATTGTTGTATACGACTATGTGTCATGTAATAATGATTGGAAGAATCATCAGTTTACGTATGTTGGACTTCAAAAAACAATCAATGATTCTTTGCATCTGCTGTTGGCTAAACAATTAATAGTTTGCAAAATAAATCAAAATGAAAATATGTATTTGCTGAGTAATATAGGAAATGCTTTGGTTACAGAGTTGGCAACAGAAGTATATGCAGTAAAACTATATAAAGCAATACACCAAACTGATATCATCTTGCATGATATTGCGAAAGAGCAATTGCTGTCATATATTAATAGCCAAATTTGAGATTCATGATGAATAACAATGGATTATATATAAAAGAGTTTGAGGCTCGTGGGGAAAATGTATCAACATCGAAGTTGACTTTTCAGAAAGGGTGTAATGTTGTTCTAGGAAAATCAGACACAGGAAAAACGACATTATATTCAATAATTGAGTTTGTATTAGGTAAAGGAAGTATAGATTTGACCTTACCTCCAGAGGGGGATGGTTATACAGATTTCTTACTTGAAATTCATACTTACGATGAAAGAGTATATACATTGAGGAGAAGCATAAATTCAATGTCTGTATATGTTTCTCCATGTTTGTTAAGTGAATATGATGGACAGCACAAAGAAACTGAATATAGTTGTCAAGGTTCTTCAAATATTAGTTTGTCTGATTTTTTGTTGTCAATTTCTAATGTCCCAACCATATATTCTAAATCTTCGGAGAGAAAGAATCCGACGAAAATATCATATCCAGCTATTCGTCACTTATGTATGATAGATGAAACAAGAGTTGCAGCAAAAGACAAATCTCCATTAGTCTATAACTCTGTTCCGAATCAGCAATGGGTTGAGAAAAACCTTATTGCATATTTGATGACAGGCGTTGATGATAGTGAATTTAGACCAAATGAAGATCCTAAAGATAAAAAATCTCGCATAAATGGGAAAATTGAGTATTTGACTCAAACTCTTAAAGAGGCAGAATTAAAATTGGAATCTTTGGGCGATGTTGGATATATTTCATTAACTGATGATAGCTTTATTGATGTTTATAGAAAGAAATTGTCAGAGGTTGCTTCGGAGGAGGAAGCTTTGTATAATAAGCGAGAACAAATTTTAGAAGAGGTTAGGATATATGAGACGGAAAAAAAGAAGTTACTTCATCTTATATCAAGGCTGAATAATTTAAAATCTGATTACGAAGATGAAATGAGTCGGTTGCAATTTATTAATGCTGGAAATTCTTTGGTGTCTCAGCTGAAGGATGTAGATTGTCCATTATGCGGTTCAACAATAGCGCATCACATGATTGCCAATATTTCATCATCAGAATATGCTGAAGCAATACGAAATGAATACAATGAAATATATTTTAAGCATCAAGATCTGAAAGGACTATTCAACTTTAATATCAACTCCCTGTTTATCAGGTGTTAATTGGTGGCAGTGTGCTATTCCTAACATACAGCCGTACATGAGCCGGTTAATGTTAGAATTTGTTTCGAGTACAAAGATATACAGAGTTGTTCAATATAAGACGTTAATTGTCAGATTTTTGTGTCTGTTTTCACTCTCCGACAAAAGTGAAAGGAGTATCGAACTCATTACGAGATACATGGACGATAAAAGCCCCCGAAAAAACGTTGTTTTCGAGGGCTTTTGATGTTTTATAGACCGGTTCATTTTTGAAAGGAACCGGTTGTTTGGGGTCAGTCAGCGTATCGTCGATTGACGGGTTTGACGTGTATCTCGATACGTTTGTCGTCCAAGATTCGGCGGACAGCTTTCCATAGGGGAAGTTTTTCTACTCCGGCCAGTTTCATGGCCTCAACTATCATTGTGTTTTCAACTAATTGGAGGTAGTCTTCTTCCCGAATCTCGACGTATTTGTGGAGGTCTTTTTTAAGTCTTGCCATAAGTCGCGGGGTGTTGAATTGTTATTTCTCGCCGAAATCAGCGGGCGTCTCGCCCCACAGGGAATTGTTCCAATGGAGCACTTCGATTTTGTCGATTTCGGAGGCCATCGCTTTGAGAAAGATTTCCGCTTTTTTGAGTGCGGCGTTTCTTTTGCGCGAGGCTGTTCGTTTCTCGTTAAACCACGTCAGGGCGGTAAGACTATCGGTGTAGATGATTGCCGGACTGAAACGATGTTCGATGATGTATTTTGCGGCTTCGACAACGCCTAAAAATTCACCGATATTGATGGTCTGGTTTCCGATATTCTGTTCAAAGAGGAGTTCGCCGGTGGCCAAATTAACGGCTCTGTACCGGGTAACTCCTCTTTTCATAGAATGTGCCCCGTCGGTGGCTATTCCACGTTTCGGGCGCATTACAAACCGGGAATGGTCGGTGTGCTGAATCCGTCGTCGGCCATTCTCCGCAGAAGTCTTGCGGCAGCGGATTTGAAGCTGTTGATTACGCCCTCCAAGTTTTCGATGTCGGTGCGGCGTTGTAACAGGGAGACAACTCCCGATACTGTCTTGCTGGAGTATGAATTACCTCCCAGCGGATCGAAGTAAACGGTTTTGTTTCCGAAGTTGACAGTTACCCGGTAAGTTCCACCCGGTATCACCAGTGTGTCAATCGTGGCCTTGAAAAGAAGCGGTGTAGCCGCTACTACGACAAAACCGTTGCGTGAGTGCATTGCTTTGAGTTCGACCGAATACAATATGTTCGGCTGGACTTTGCCTTTCAGGTCTTCAGACAATACACAAATTTTCTTCTTGTAAGGTGAATCCTCACGTACTCCTCGCAGTTGCTTTGTCTTCGAGTGGCGCGACACGAATCCGATGATCTCGCCGGTTCTTTCCGAGGTCGCAAATTTTAATTGCGTTCGCTCTGATATCATACTCTGCTTTCATATTTTTCCAATCTGGTTTTACGCTCAATTAACAAAATGTAAATCAGTCATTATTATTAAAAATTATAACGCAAATTTATATTTTCGTTTTGGAGTAAACAAATAAATTTACTACTATTTTCAGACCGATAAACCGGCTATTTACAGAGAGAAACAGAGTTTGTTACCATAGTCTTTCGTCTTCGGAAAAATGGCTGAAACGTTCGTCGGCAGTGGAGGTTGAGTGGTTGCCGTGACATTTCCAGTACCGATAGACTCTTTCGCCTTTTTCTATACGGAAATAAATATCGTCGGCGTTGATGTACTGCACTCCTTGTTCGGTGGCCGGATTGATCCATGAAGCGGAATTTGCTATCCGTGGGTTCTTTCCGACATACAATTTCTGTTTCTCAGTGCCGAAAATGAAGATGTTCTGCATCCGCACGTCATCGTCCACATCGAACCGGCGGGCGTATGCGGCAAAGTCGTAGATGTCGGTTTGGAGCAGGCTCCCGCCGAAGTAGAATGCTGCACTGTCTTGGAGTTTGCAGAATGCCAGATTCAACGGTCGGCGTAGTCGGATTTCGTTCAACCGTTCTGTTGTAACGGCATTGTTGGTGACGTAAACTACACGGAATCCGTTTCGGGTGGTGTCGCATACTTCGAGATGCCGGACAACCTCCTGCGAGCGGTTGATGCTGTCATCAATCGGGTCTCGTGAGCGGACGCAGTCTTTGAGCAGGCCGATACAGATAATAAGTATCAGGAGACCCCACGGAAGAAGCCGGAAGCCTATCCGCCACCGGATTTCCCGTTCCGTCTGTCGTTTCAATTCTTCTTCTGTCATGGTATCATTGAATTAAAGGTGTTTCGGAAGGATTAACAATCCCCGTTTGTTGAGTTCCTCACGGAGCATTTTCACTAACTGCTCCAAATTCTTCACTTCCTGTCTTTCGCCGGCCTTACGATGAAATAGCGGGGCGAAATAGAGTTTGTGGTCGTCCTTGGTCGGATACGAGAGACCGCCGAGACAAACTTTCGGGGTACGTATCTGGAACAGTCCGTTGACCAGTTTGCATTGCTTGGAGGACGGCACTGAGATTTCGTATTCGGGAAGAGCTTCGGCCACCATTTTCAGAATGGGCCGGATGACTTCATCCGCATAATTCGGTACCGTAATGTTCAATTTCGGCACGGGTTGCCGTTCGGCTTCGGCACGTTCGATGATGTCGAGCTGTCCGGAGGCTTTTGCCGCGCGCTGAAAGTAGCTGTTTAACAGTTCTTCTATTGTCATAACGTTGCTTTTAATGGTTCATGTAAATAAAGAATAATGGTCCGGACGAAGGAACCGGTGCAAGCCGCTTTGTTATTTTTATGCGGCAGCTTCGTCGATGTGCTGCTGCGCCTCCTCGATGGAAGAGATAGCTTCGTCAATAGTATCGATGGCATCGGTCATGCGGGAGCCTTTGTCTGATGACTGGAGGCTTTCGGGCATGTTGTCGTAGGCATCCTGTTCTTCGTCCTTGATGTCGTTTAAGGATGAGATGATTTCGTCCAGTGAATCTCTCACATCTTCGAGTTGTTTTCGTCTGTCTTTGTTCATGATTGATTGGTTTTATTGATATGATATTGAATGAAATTTTGCTGCATTGTAAATCATTCATATCTTTGCATTTAAGTATTAAAGTATGTTTATGTCTAATTTTGAAATAATTATCAATTGTATTACAGCCCTCGGTGCTTTGGCAACCGCAGGAACCTTTATTTATGTGATTAGAAGTCAAAAAGGGACTCAAAAACAGATTGACAGTCTATCCCAAATGGCAGCTACATTTACGCGCCAATATGAAATGGCACGTATTCAGGCCGGGAACACCATATATCCCAAAATCCAAATTACATTGAAACATGATGTGATGTGGGGTATGAAGATATTGGTCAAGAATTTGTCTTATCCCATTGAGATTTACCGTATAATTGTACATACAGACCAGCATCATTCCGATATAACCATAAAGCCTAAAGGGGATTATATCGCTATAAGGCAAGGTGAAACCAAACCTATATTACCTGGCGAAATGGTGCGACATCCTTTGTACTTATATTCAGCATCTCTCCGCCTCTTTTTGGTAACTCCTTTCGATGAGGCGTATGAAGTAAGATATGCGGTTAGCAATGAGCAGGAATCCTATCAATCTGAGGCTATTCCCATTTTGTTCCGTAAAGAAGACCATGAAAACGATACGGAATCCACTATCTCAGCCAAAGAATACAGTATTCACGGAAATATCCCCGGAACAGTAGATGATAACTTTCCGGAAATCTCTCGGGATACTGAATGTATTTAGTTCTTTCATAAGGCAATCAGGGCGGACAATACCCTGATGCCGAGGCGAAACAGACAATGTTTCCAGTCTTGTTGGAGAATATGGTTACGCTTTCTCCGATTTGCTCGCGTGCGGCTTTCTTCGCGTCCCGCAAGCGGACGAAAGAGAGCCGGTTTCCGTACCATTTGTCACAGAACCAATAGTTCGTGGTTGTGAGCTTTGAGGCTGTGATACGAGGATCGGTGTCTGCTCGGGAAGCAAGCAATTTTTCCGCCGCCTGCCGAAGGAAGTCCGGCCAGTCATTGTACGGCATTTTCGACCGCCAGAAATAGTCGTTGAGTATCAAAGGCTGGATGCTGGCCTCTGTTCCGGTGTGGTAGCCTAACAGGCCTGCATAGATGGTTTGGGTAGTACCGTCGGATAAGGCGGAGAAACAGACTCCGCCTTGACGACCGGTCGGCTCGAATTTGCCCCATGCTGATTTTACTTGACGCACCACGATTTTCGGGATGCCGTCTTTGTCTACTCCGTCGCGCAACAATACAGAAGCGGGATGACGGAGTTTCTTCGCTAATGATTTCGATATGAACATGGTATTTTCTATGTTAATCGGTTATTTGTATGAATCGGACATAATCTTCGGTATCGTTAAAGCATTCATCGTTGATGCGCTCTGCCAATTCGTCCAGCGTCAGGCGTTCGACCTCGTATTCGGTTTCGTCTTCTTCGTCAATGGCACTGCGGGAAGGACCGTTTCGCCAGGCGTCGAGCAGTTCTGCATCCGAAACACTGCGGTTCAGATGATTGCAACTCCAAACGAAAGCATAGAACCGTTCTTTGTTGGAAAGGGAGCTAATGTCGTCCACCGTTGCCGAACGAAGAAAATTACTGTCAAATTCCAGCACATCGTCTTCGTGGATGTCCTGTACGCCGATGTGCCATGAACTGTTCGCGCTATTCTGCCGCATGTATTTTACCTGAAGCAGCATATTTCTCCGATAGTCAGCCGGAATATCTCCGAATATTCTGCGGATTTCTGCGATGGCATCGTCGGTCAGGCGAACAAAATCACCGCCTCGGAAAGGAGGACGAGAGTACTCTTTAGAAGATAGGTTTTGTTCTGCACAAAGTTCCTTGTACCAATTCCAGATAGTTATAAGCCAATCTACGTTGATTTCACGAAGCTCGCGGTCTGTTTCCTGAACATCCGTATTCGGGCGCTGGAGCGTACAAGTACCGTCCGCGTGATAGTCGAGCAGGTTGTACCTGACATAGCAGGGATAGCCGTCTTCACCTTCTTCTTCCACAAACACGATGTGAGGCAACCACCCGTCGGGGCGTTCGGATATGTGGCAGAGAGAATCTATGATATTCTGCGATAAGTTCCGTTCTTGTTCTTGCGGTGTCATAATTTATTGTGATATGTAAGTAGTCGGAAAATCAATATCCTCTTCGTCGAAGTCGGTTTGATTTTCCTTGTTGTACTCTTCGATTACGGATGCAGGGATATACGCTTCTCCATCGATGTCGAAACTGCGCCGTTTAAGTAGTCGGTTCAAGGTTGCACTATCTCCCTGGATGATGTTCTCGATATCATCCTTGTTTCCATGTACGGTCACGCCTAAGCGCATCCAGATCGTTACTTCCGGTTGGGGCTCTTCGTCCGCATTTGGGAGGATATGGTAATCATCCCATAGGTGGGCGTCCGATACGCCTTGCACGTAAGCGTCGTATTCCGCCTTGGTAGAAAATTCTATATTCTTGACTACACCACCGTTGTCCATCAGCCATTCGGAAGACGGAAGTTGGCTGGTCTCATTGTAGTATCTGGTGGCATCGCCGCCAAATATGATAGTTGCTTTTATCATTGTTCGGGATGTTTGGAAAGATAATCTTGGATGGATGTGTAGCGGTCCGGTATGGCGGTATTTTCATTGAATCCGTTCAGGCAATGCAGCAGTGCCTTTTCCATGCTGACGTACCGACGTGAGAAAGATTGGATATTGTCCAAGCAATAAGCCTCTATGGCATATTTGAACGGGGCAACTCGCGGTCCGTCTTCTTTGCGAAGTTCCACATACCATCTGCAATCAAGTTGCAGACGGAAGCCGTCCGACTCTCCGTTTTTCATCAGGCGTTCTTCGTCCAGAAGCCTGCGAACGAGAGTGGCATCAAGCAGACCGTCATACTCTCTGTAACATTTAATTCGGGCAGTGTAAGCGGCAGCATATTGCCGGATGTCGTCTTCGGTAAGACGATATTCTTTCGGATAAAAGTCCAGCACTTCTTTTGTCGTGACGGGAATGATTCGTCCGTCTATTTCGATTTCGTAAGTCTTATTTTCCATTATATGTTTTTGTTAGTGAATTTGGGTCGTGCTCGCTGAACAACACGCAGATCGGTATAACCGATGGCTTTCAGTTCATTGAGCAAATCTTTGTATTCGTCCTCTTGCGCAAGAGACGTGTCGGCAATGACACCGGCATAGTCTGCGGCCCCATGCTGTCCGATGTGCATGTAGGATGTTACAGTGCCGTCATGTGGGTCCACATCATCCGGAAAGAGTGCGATGATGTCGCCGTTCTTCCATTTTCTAAAAACCACTTTCGTCATTGCGGCTGCATATTTCTGAGTTCACAATGAAGTCGCCCACGGTTTTCGTGTCTCGGCAGAGCTGGTCGAGGATGTCGTCGATATCCTCCTCGGACACCTCGCCACCGTTTCGATTCTCGATGTCGTAGCGAACCGTGGCGTAAACCGTCTTGACTTCGGTTACCCGAGATTCGTTGCCGTTCCTGGCGATGCCATCGGGAGAAGTGATGTCGAATTTCATCAGTTGGGCAAGGCGGTTGTATTCTTCGTCGTAGAACCGGTTGTATTCGTCCTGATACTCTTCCTTGTAACAGGTTCCGCTGTCAGGATCGTCAGGGTCCTCCGGTTCGACATAGGCATCGAAAGGCAGTTTGTGTTTGTCAACTAATCGGGCAATAGCCAAGTCGCTGGCAATTTCCATGATAGACGAATTGATTTCGTCTTTGTTTTCTTTGTAATACTGGTGTAAGTTCATAATCGTCAGAGTTTAATAAAATATTCTTCTGTTAATGATCGTTTGAGTTTCCGGTTTCCCTGTGCGATGCAGGCGATAAGTTTCTGAATGCGTTTGTTTGCCAGTTCGACTACCTTTTGCGGTGTCGGCTGGGGCATTGCGAATTTCCGGCAGGTCTCGGAGCAGTATTTCTGCCGGGCACGAAGCGGTTTTCCGCAGGCCGGACAACGGCGTTTGCCATCCGTTTCGAGAATCCTCAACACACCGGCATGGAGACCTTGCCACCATTCCAGACGGTCTATTTCGTAATCCTGAAGGGTTACGTTGTTGGAGAAGTCACGGGCCTCCACTTCGACCGAGATTTCGGAGTTCTCCACGATGACTTTGATGGCCGGGTCGTCGTAAGGAGTTCCGTCGTTATCGAACCAAATAATGAAGGTCGGATCCTCCTGTTCTGCATAATCGCCCAACGAGAGTTCCGTCAGACCATTGTTTTTCATAATGGCCACAATGGCGGCCATGATATTGCTGATGTTGTCCATAAACGGGTTTTATTAAGATTAGCTAATATGTTGGAGAGGCGGGCGTTGCCCGTCCATTGATTTTTCAAAAAAAAAGTGGAGCTGCCGGGACTCACGTCAGGACAGCTCCGGTTATCATTATGGCGAATGATGTATCAATAATTGAGTTGAATGGTTCCGTAAACTCCGGCAATCTCTTCCTGCCGGATTCCCAGATAGACCATTGTCACTTGCGGTGACGAGTGTTTCAAAATCATCGACAGCAGTATGAGCGCTTCGGTGGTACGTCCCATCGATTCGTAAACGTAGCGGCCGAAAGTCTTGCGGAAGGTATGGCTGGAGAATCGCTTGATTGGCAGCCGGTATTTTACCCGCAGGTATTTGAGGGTGTCGTTGATGTATTGGGTGGTATAGGGTTTCTTCGTTTTTGGGTTGCAGATGACCGGCAACCGTTTGTCCGGTGAACCGAGCAGTTTATATAGCGACGTGATTCGCCGCTGTACGTTTTCGTTGAACGGAATCTGGCGCGTCTTGCCGGTTTTCTGTTCGATTTTGTAAAGTGCATCTCTATCGAGCACGTCTTTCCATGTCATTGACAGGACATCGGACACACGGCAGGCCGTACAGAAAGAGATGCAGCAGTAAAGTTCCCAAAGATAATTGCCGTCTTCATGAAGGCTGGAGAGCAGGCGGAGGAAATCCTTGAATTCCAAAGGTTCGGCGGTAGTGATTTGACCTTTGACTGACATAGGCATATAGAATTTATGTTAATAATGCGACATCACATGCCTGTTTGGGGTGTCGGGGATTCCTGAAAGAGGGACATGACTTTCGCCCACGTTTCCCGCATCCGGAAATAGTCGTCGTAGCCTTTCTGGTTGATGAAGAAGACGTAAGGCGGAATGTCGGCCTGCTTGAAAAGGTTGTACTCTTTTTCGTCGAGTTTGCGAACCGTGGGAAGTCCCGTTCTGCATAGGGCTTCGTTGACAATCCAGGCTCCCCGGAAGTTATCCATCCGGAGTGAGTCGATGCAGACCACCTCGCCCACACAGCCATTTATCAGAAAGTTGCACACGCACATCAGGCAGCAGGTGTAGTCGATGTCCCATGCGACCAGATAGCTTTGCGGTCGGTCGGCCTTGGCCGCCAACAGCGTCCGGCCACTGCCTGCCGTAGGGTCGCACACCGATAGGATTTTGGCATCCGATTCTTGCTTGCCCATTGTTATTTTCGACATCAGGTCGGTAATGTGCGCAGGCGTGAAGAACTGGCCTTTCTGTTGCTGGCCGCTCTGGGAAGTCAGAGCCATGAACAGGTCACCGAATGCATCGTACCAGCCGTGCCGTTTGATTTGCTGTGACATGATTTGAATCCATGTGGCGAACATGTCGTAGAATACTTTGGTCTGTTCTTTATTATACCTCCAATCGGAGAGCGGAGGCGTGTCAGGGAGCGAGAACCCGTGTACGATGTAGCGCAACAGGTCCTGAAAGACGGTCTTCACGTCCAGTCCGTTCCGATACGTGAAGTCGTTGATTTGTTTTTCCAGTTCCCGGACTTCTGCCGGGGCGTTGTATCCTTTTGCCATAATCTTAATCTTCACATTCTGCCAGAAGGCGTTTTACATTGCGGATTTTCTCGTCGATGCTGTCCAGCTTTGCGAACGAAGGGGTACATTTGGTGCGGCGCATTCCGGCACCCCAACCGATGTTGTTGGCGACCCGTGTGAGTCGGGCGTTCTCTTTGCTGCGGCTTTCTTCAAGACGCTCCAGCCGTTTTTGGAGAGTTGCTTTCTTGTATTTCATGTCTGAAAAATTAAAAAGGCGAAGAACTTTCGCTCTCCGCCTCGGGTGAATAAATTGTGTTTACTAAGTCGTTTCATCGGGTATTTCATTGCCCGTAAAGGGATGATATAACGGTGTGTTGCCGACAGCTTCGGCGTCAATGGCAAAGCTGCCGAGTTCCACATCATAGAAGAGTTCCAGTTTCATCGGTTCGGTGGAGGCAATTTGTTCGGCCTCTGATTGCGACAAACCGGAAATCATCAGGCTTTTTACCCTTTCTCGGAAAGTTTTCGGGTTGGTTTGGGGTGTCGTCCAAACCTCAACGATTTCCTCTTCGTCATCGGTAATGGCGACAGAGTGGTCGAGAGTATGCAATTCTTTCATCATTTTGGTTCCTCCTACTCTTCGTCCCAATAGTTTTTCTTGTACAGCTCCCGCTGCTGGTCGAAAGACAAGGAGTTCCACCAGGCGTCGAGGTCCTCGGCATCGCCGGACAGCCGTTTGTTTTCTTCCAGATCAAGGTGTTTCCACCATTGGTACATTCGTTCTTTGTACTCTTTCATTGAGACGAAATAGTGAGCCTCTTCACACGAGTCACACCAAAAATCGTCATCGGAATCATCAATGTCCGAGATGTATTCATTCGTATTGCCATCGACCCATGCCCGTACCTGAATATCACGGGAGCCGCAACATTCGCATACATTGATTTGACTTTCATCTTCCTCCTCCCTTTCGGTAACGAACCTTTGTCCGTCATAGAGTTCGCACGCCCGTTCCACGATTTTGTCACGGGCGTTGTTGCCCAGTTCAGCATAGAAGCGTTCGGCGGCACCTGACAACGTGGCACTGCTCAGACCGCACCATTTTGCCCAGAAATGCCCGGCCATGCCACCGAATACGGTTTTGCATTCCGCTTTGCTCCAGCGGTTCCACATGTAGTAGAAGAAGCTGGAGACGATGTTTTCATTTGTTCGTTTCATATTTTCAGATGTTTTAGAACCAAGAGATGAGAACCCAATCATTGCTCGGATCGCTTTCTTTGATCAGGAGGTCGAGCATATTTATAAAGTCTTCTTTGCTTGTTCGTGCTCGGTTCAACTCCTCGTGAAATTCCTCGGCATGTGCCTGATATGTTTCATTTTCCTCACCAATGATCGTTCGCAAGCGTTCCAATTCAATGCGTTGAACTTCGTAATCGTCATCGAACTCGTCTTCTGCCGAATTGGCGATATCGAACATTGATAGGATGTTGTAAAATGCTTCTTGTCCGTCACCGCCGAACATTCCGTGGTTGCAATTCATGTATTCGATGCGGTAGATTTTTCCGGTGTGTAAACTTCTGCTCATATTGTATAGATTTTTATTGTCGGTCAAAAAATGAAATCGACGATGACACGCTTGTCGCCGGAGAGTAACCGCTCGTGATTTACATCATCGTATTTGTAGGTGATGTATTTCTTCGCTTCACGGATATATTCTCCACGTACCCAGACCGGAGCGGTTTCGCGGTCTGAGAGGCGGAAGAGCTCTCCTTTTTTGAGTTGGCGGATTGTTTTCTGTTCCATCGGCTGCAATGCCCAGTTTCATTGCGGCATTCCGCATTTCTTCGTATCTGATGCGATGACAACCGGCCGTCAGAATGTCGTTCTTGTATGAATTGATACTCCAATTATGGTTGTTGGCATCATGGACAAGGTCATGTCGGAAGTCGGCTTCGTTTTTGTGGAACAGTTCAACCAGTTTCCAAAGGCGGACAGCTTCCTTGGCTTTGACCTGAATGCCCATTGAGGTCTCGATGCACCCGTTGTGTACCCGGAGCAACGCATTGAAGTCAAGGCCGTAAGGAACGGTGAACCATCTATTTGAAATTTCGCCCGAATACCATAGCTCTTTTTTCTCCTCAAAAGACATGTTGGCTATACGGTGCCGCTCCTCTTCCTCACGCAACCATCTCTCACGACGTTCGGCATACCGCTGCTCCCGTAGTTCTTCATTTCGACGATTGATTGCGTCCTGCCGTTCTTTACGTTCGGCAAAATGCTCCCACAGCAGCGGGTCGTCGGTACGGTCAATAAAGAGTTGAGAGAGCCGGGTTTTGTATTCTGCGGCTGATGTGGTTTGAAGCAGACCGCGTGCAAGAATATCGAGGAACAACTCCTGATATTCGGACTTGTTTTCTCTCGGTAGTTCACTGGAATAACGAGGTCGTTCGCCTGTTACGGTCCAGAATTTCGTAATGTCTTTTTTTGCGGTACTGCTCAATTTGGCCAGTACCGGCATGAGCCAGCGACCGGTTGCGGACTTTTGCCGTTTGTCAAGTCCCCAGAATTCAATCCAGCGACCGATGTTGAGCAGGCATTCTTTGACATGTTCCGTATAATTCTGAGTGCGGGATTTCTGCTGTGCATTGATGTAATCACTGATTTTTTCTACTTGATCGACAATGTAATATGCCGATTCGTAATAGCTGTATTCCGACAGCCTGTCGTTGTGTAGGGAAACCGACCGGGGCGTGTAGAAAATCAGTTCTCCGTAGGGAATCGCTTTCCGCACCATGCCCATGTGTTTGCAGGTGGTGTTGGAATAGGTCCGGGTTGTTACCAGATAGGCTTTTTGCCCTTGTTGATTTGCTTCTACCGAGGCACATCGGAAATGTGACCCATAGGAATAAATATCTTTGCCCTCGAAGTAGAAGTTGCGCCCATTCCGTGCGCTATCCTGACTTTGATGTGCCCATAGATGGGCGACCATCGGGGCATCTACGACGTATCTCATGATGTTTCTGTTTTATCTGTTGAAGAATAGTTGAAAATGAAAAAGAGAAGGCGATAACCTTCTCTCTCGTGTTAATTTTTATAGTCGTTCGAGAACCTTCCGGAGGAATTTTTTGCTCAGTACCTGTTTGCAGACTGTGACACCGGACCACCCGTTACCGGAGTTCTTGTCGAGCAGTTCCCTTATGAATGTCAGCCAATCTTTGACCGGTTTTTTGTTCAGTACGGCCAACAGGCGTTCCGCTTGAATCGTCCAGTCGTGAAATTCCGGAGACCAAGGGGCGTTTATCAGTTCGGACATGGGAATCGTGAACATGTTTTTCCCGATTGGCCTGACAGCCGGATTTTGCCCTACGCTGCGCACGGTATCGGCAATGGCCTGTTCAATACGTTCTTTCTCCCGTTTATACTGTTCTTCCAAACGGTCGAGTGCGTTGATTTGGTCTGCTAAAATACCCATCCGATAAAAGGTCTTTTTATGCCGAATTCCTCGCTGGCCTCATCGCTTCCGCAGTCACATTTGCCGACGGGCTGCCCTGAGCCGCATTTGCAGAGATCGATGCCCCAATGGTTGACGCAATGATTGCAATTACAGAAGACCTGCGGCAAACGTTCTCCCGTAAATCCTATACGGTTGAAAACCTCGCGGCTCATACTGTTACTTGCGCCGTTCTCGAATGTTACGGTCATCGCTCCGCATACGCATTCCTGAATGTATTGTACCTGTATCATGTCACGCGGATTTGAGTTGGAATTCGATGCCGGAAGGCAGTTTGGAATAGTCCACTTTTTTCAGGAAGCGGTCAAATTGTTCCTGGGTAACGATGTCGTTCTTGGAAGCATAGTCCCGCCAGTTGAATACGCCCGTGTTTCGATGGTCGTAGTAGATGAAGTTGTCGAGTGGCATTCCACAGCGAAGCACGTGGAGTTTGACGGCGAGTTCCTGATCGATTTTCGCCTTTTCATTTGCCGCATGGGTTTTAAGGTCTTCTATTTTCTTCCGTTTGGCGGCAAGCAGGGCTTCGTGTCTGCGTTTTTTAATGTTGGCGGGCAGATAATACCCTTCGGCAATTCGGGTTTCCACAAGCTGGAATTCTTCCTCTGTGAGAGGGGTGAATTGATAGCGAACGGAGGTGTCCTCAAATTGTTCTTCGGTCAGTTCTTCGAGTTGTTTGATTGCGGCGCGGGCTTCCTCCTCCCAACGAGCGGGTATTCCCATCGTCTGAAGCAGGTAGGTGAAGTAAAGTTGGTCTTCCGCTTCACGAAGGAATCGGTCGTACTCTTGTTGGGTAATACGGAGTTCGCTCATTGTAACCTCCTTGGAGCTATTTCGCAAGTGGTAGAATCCGTTGCCTTGCGCATACATCGGTGCTCCTTTGGCGTCGCACAGGTGTAAGGCGATGAACGGACACAGTTCGGGAAAGGCCACTGCAATTTGTTCATGGCAACACCCTGCCATGCACCATTTCCAGACACCGTATTTGTCCTTTTCGTAGATGGTTGCTGTAATGCCGAAGTCGGCATGTCCGTTGCGGCAGTCATCGTCGAGCCGCACCTTAACGTCTATTTTGTAGCCGTTTATGATTTTTGTTGCGTTATATTTCAGTTTATCAGCCATTGCGGTATGTGTTAGTTTGTTGATAATGCAAATTCCGGGAATGGGAGCTCCAGACCGAATGTGCAGAGATATTCGGCTTGTTTTTGCCGGTTGTCCTCGGCAATTCTATCATCGATGTAAGCCTGGCATTCGCTCTTGAGCTGGTCGAGCCCGTCATCACCGAAGAATCCCCAGCAACTGTCCAGAATTTCCGTGTCGTCATCTTCCGGCGTAACCTGAAATCCGTACACTTCACCATGCAGGTATTCATTGTACGTGTCGATTTCATTTTGGAGGTATTCCTCGATTTTCTTGCGGCGGGATTGCGTGAGCACTTTCCAGCCGTATTCCTTTTTTACCTGTTCAACACTGACCGCCACAATCCCGAACCATCCGCTGTCCCATCGGCACGAGAAGGGGCCGGATGAAATGCTGAGACCACTATGGTCATAGAGGAAAAGGTTCAAAGCGACATGTTTTTGCAGGAATGATTTCCGAATGTTTCCGGGACGGCCGTCGCATACTTCGTCGAAGTCGAAATGTTCGTCGAACTCCTTTTCGGGACGGTAACGCCGGTGTGCCGTGTAGAACGTGCCGAGGTTGCTCCACTCGCGCGGACTTTCGGGGCAGTCATCGTAGTAGATATTGATGTGGTGTCCTTTATAGGTTATTTGTTCGTATCTGTTCATATCAGTATGTATAAGCAGTTTCCAACTCGCTTTCGTAATTCTCGAAAGCTATAAGGTTCTCTTCGTCCGTCACCTCCTGATCCCAGAACAGTTCGACAAAACGCTCTATCACATCCCGCATGGCGCGGGTGTATTGTTGGAGGTATTTTACGGCCCTCGTGCGCCGATCTGTCGTTTCGTATTGCATGATGATTTATGATTTTGATTGTTCATTCAAATGTCGTTTCGATAGTCGAGCAGGTATTGCTCGAAATGGTTCTCACAAATGATCTGGTTACGGTCGATGTCTGCGGAGAAATCATCCCACTTGTAACCGTAATCTTTCAGTAATTCTTCTTGCTCCGACCGGCTGAAATCCGTCACGTCGATTTCGCCTTCCCGCCAAAGCATGTTGTCCGTTGCGAATTTCCGGACCTCGGACACATTGTGTGCATCACGCAGAAACTCCGTCGGGTATCCGAGATACCGTTGGTGTATCCGGCTGGACTCAGTTTCAGCACACGGCAGTAAATCCGGGTGGCAGGTATTCGGCTCGCAATACCAGAATACCGTATCTGATATTTTCAAGCAGAATTGCAGTTGGTCGGGATCGGTGCATTGAATGTCCGGGTTAAGAAGCCGCCTCATGCGATTTCAAATTGTACCGAGAAGTGGAATTCTTTTCGGAGGTGAACAATTTCCGCCATTGTTACAGGGTCTTTCCCGTATGGATAGAAGATTGTGAACTGGCGTGTCAGGCACCGGATGCCTTTCTTTCGCAGTTTGTACAGCAGGTACGCCCTGCGTCTGAGTTGTTTCTTATTCATTGTCGTTACATTTTTAGAGGATACATAACGATGCGACTACCGATGTGGGGCATGACTTTATCCGTTCGATGTATGGTCGTCCGGAAGGATCCTGAAGCACGGCGTGTAGCCAGCGCCTCAGGATCCTGTCAAGGAAGACGAACTGAAAGTTTTCGGTCCATCACATCAAGCCTGCCAGGCGATGACGGCTTACTTCCTACGCCACTGGGCCATCTTCTTTTTGATGTCGATGCCGTTGTCGTCGAGCATCTTTTTCAATACGGCAAGCAGGCGCCAACCATTGCCGTTCTTATACTCTTCGGCCTTGGCCGAGAGGAATGCGAGCGACTGGTATTTGTCCAGCCGTCGCCCGCTGTCGTCGATGGCCGTACAGTTGTGAAAGCGGATGAGGTTTTGCATGGTGTAGAACGCGCCGGCACCTTTGTAGGCATCCACCCACGCCTTGCTTTGGGGCGTGGCGTGCTTCATCTTGAACCGCTTGTCGTTGAACTTCGTCACGGCATTGTAAAGCTGGGTGGCATTTTTAGCCGCTTCGATATGGTAGGCCGCAAGCCGCAGCGGGCTGTAGAGTTTGGAGTTCAGGTCCTGCACGAAGATGTTGTGGCTGCCGAAACGCTTGTAAGGAATGCCCTTGCATCTCTTGACAGGCAGGCCCTCGACATGCGCTTTCAGTTGTTCGATGTAATCTTCCGCCATAGCCGTAGCGACCTTGACGTTGAACCAGCGGTTCCTGTCCGCGAAGTTCTCGGGGTCGTTTCGCTCCATCTTCTGTTGGGCACGCAGTTCGTCGAGCAGCATTTTCCACTGGTACTCATAGCCCAGACGGTGGATCATCTCGGTCACACCGACCGGACTCCACGCGCCGTAGTCCTTGTGGGAGAGCATGTGGAACATCTGCGCCATGACGAAGCGGCGGAACAGACGGCGGTTGGGTACGGTTCCCTTTTCGAGGATGTAATCGAAAATCGGGTCGTTGTCGTCCAGAATCGACAGCTTGCCGTTCTTGTTCGAAGCGACATAATCGCCTCCGTTGGCTCCCTGCATGGCGAACAGGCAGCTCACGTCCACGCCGACACTGCGGAGCGCTTCGATGCGTTCGTGCGCCGTCTTGGGCAGTTGTGCCTGTTTGATTGATGCCGCAGGGTTTTCTGCGATGGTAACTTTTTTGCCTGCGATGGCAAGTTCCGTCCCGCATGTCGGGCACGTAACATTCGTCTCTTGTTTTTTCTTCATGATTAAATAGTTGATTGATTATTATTCGGCTCTACCCATTGTCTGAGTATTACCAGGTCCTTGTCTTCTTTGCTCTGCCAGAACCACCGGCCGAACTTCTCGGGATTCCATTTGAAGCCGCCGAGCAGTTGGCTGAGGATGAATAGTTCCAGCTCGATTTGTGATTTGTCGCGCCGCTCTCCATAGAGCATGTCGTCATCACTCAATTCTCTTTCCGGTAATGCCATGAAATAGCGGCGCGATGTACTCTCGCTGCGTTCCGACGGAATCGAGTGCTTGTAACGACGGTACAGCTCTTCCACTTTCGAGAAGAACTCCTCTTCACTGCAATGCGGCACTCCGAGAACGCCTTCATATGAGCTGTTCCGGATGACGTACTTGCCGTCCACTTTGAGGCTCCGCATTTGGAAATCAACCTTGAAACGCGCCCCGTTTTCTACGGCACTGACTGTTTCCTGATAGATATTGTCCATAGCTTCTACGAATTGGTTATGTCCGTTCTCCTGAAGGCGGGAATGCTCAGCTTCAGGTTGTCGTTAATCAGGAATTTCCTGTCGCACTCGCAAATGATGTGGGTGTCCGTTACCCGCTTGATTCTCCGTGTAACTTCATCGTGGGAGGTATATGGCCGCCCGTCCTTGGTTCCGTTATCTATATCTCCCGATATATGATACCAGTTTCCGATTTCAATGTCTTTTACGTTCATTTTTTATCTGGTTAAATTGTTTGTCATTAAATGCACTCGAATCGCTGACGCATGGCTTTATAGCTCTGATAAATACAGTAGGTCCTGGATCCAGAACCAGGTAATCGCCTGGTCAGGATCCAGGTAGAATACTGTATGTTAAATTCGATTCCTCGTGCAAAATCGAGCTGCGTTGCCCGTAAGTCTCAATCAGGCCGGCACATTGCTTTATCAGTTCGATATGAGCAGCTATTCAGCTACGGACCTTGTCCACAGGCATCTAATCAGATGCCTTGGACTACGGTCCTTGATGTTATTAGCTGCACCATTAAACTCCTGACCTTGACCTTTTCACTTTGTGCTAAGTTTTGCCGTTCTTAGGATTGCGGCACGTTGCTCTAATAGGTCGATGTGCGCCGCGATTTGAAGTCCGGGCAGCGACGTCGTGTTCCTGATAGTGAATAACGACGTCATTGCCGGGACTTCATTGCTTGCGGCACGCTGATTCTTGTCCCCTGAACCGCAGTTTTCCGTGCTGAAAAAAATCTCATTCGGACGGTACATTCCTTTATTTTCCTGATGTGCGCTGCTCTGTTCTGCTGGCCTGGGATTCTCCTCCATCCACTCGGATGGAGGGAAGCTCTGGCCGCAAGTTCAAGAGCTGCACAACTGAAATTCCGATCTCGACTTTTGTAGCTGTGTACTCAGCTTCTCATGATTCTCTGAATATCGGCACATTGCTTTATTGTTTTGATGTACGCCAGTTTCGGAAGCCGGATGGTCGCCGTCGTATGACGTTAGGGATACGACGGCGCCGGACGGGCTGTATCGAAACTCGGCATGTTGAATCATATTCCTTGAATCACCGCGCTTTCGTGCTAAAGGGGAAGTTCTCATAATGACAGACACATTTCTTTACTTGCATGATGTTGCCCGCGAGAGCCCAGCTCTTGAGGAGTCTGAAGGTGATGGTCCGATCACCTTCAAGACTCTCGATAGAGCTGGGTTACACGCGGGAATCTCAAATCCATTCCTCGAACTTCTGCTGATGTGTTTCAGTTCATCGGATGTCAGGCAGGCGACACATTTCTTTACGACTTCGATATATTACAGGAGGAACCAGAACTCACCGATCCTCGCCGGTTGTTAGACCGGCGAAGATCTATGCGTTCTGGTCTGCCATCCTGTAACATTGAATTTTGCCTCTTCATCCATTTACCGTGTGTTCGGTATATCCTATAATGATGCTACCAGCGTGTTGTACACAGCCCGACTTGTCAGCAGGGCATTCCTCATGCAACCAATCGTCAGATAGCCGGGGATGTTGCCTCCGGTTTTGGAACGGTTCGCTTTCACATTACGCCCACGCCCCCGGACAATACATCCGTCAGACTTGTTTCTGACATATCCCAGACCTCCGACTTTGCGTTTACCGGTTGCGACTGCCCGCAAACAATCCATGGCAAACATATTCAGTTCGTCAAGGTCTTTCCGCACGTTACATACGGGAAGAATCTGTGTCGCCCAACTGAACTCGCCGTTGCCCTTGTACAAATAGCGGTTCACGGAATTGACTGCCTTTGTCAGCGTCGTATTCCGGTTGCGAATCGTTCGTCGTTCGATTTCCTTTTGGAAGGTTTTGATACGGCTGGACGAGAGAGAAATCATTTTGCCCTTAATGCTGAACCCGAGGAATTTGAACCAGTGGTCAGCGGTCAAATATTCCACCTTTTTCGGATTGAGCTGCATGGATTTCTCAGACAGTCGCTTCCGGAGCAATTTCATCGCCTTTTCGTAGTCGGCGCCGATGAAAAGCATATCGTCAGAATAGCGTACATAGTAGCCATTCATCTGCGAGAGTTCTTCATCGAGGTCATACAGGAGCACATCTGCCAGCCAGCTTGCGACGGCACACCCTTGTTTGAGCGATTGGTATTTCCTTTTGAGGCAGTTATCCTCGTCGAAATACAGGTCGGAATGATAGTATTTCCGCAGCACGTCGATTAAAGCGGAATGGCCGTACTTGGCTTCTACCTTATCGAATGCCTCATCGATGAATTGAATCGGTACGCTGTCGAAATATTTGGAGAGGTCGGATTTCCAGCCCAAAACTCCGTTCTTTGCAGCGTTCACGATCTGATGACTGACCTCGGTAACCACTCGGCCGCAACCTATTCCTGTCTGGTAGGACTTGCAGGTCTCGTGGAGCATTTCAGGCATCAAGTCAAACAGGAGGTCGTTGGCGATACTGAGTATCACACGGTCCATCGGCTCGTTTACATACACTGTGCGGAACTCGCCGTTGTCTTTGGGGATTTGAGCCGTATGGGGCGGAGAGATTTCATACTTTCCCAGCATCATGGCTTCAGCCATTGCCAGCCGGGTATGTTCGTCGGTCAGCCGGATGAGCTGGTCTTTCCGGATGTCTTTGCCCACACCTTTCTCGATTGCTTTCGTCCATCGCTCGATGTCGAAAAACATTTGCAGAATCTTTTCTGCCATATTATTACTCATTTTATTTGTTCCTCCTTGCATACGAGTACATCCCCGACAATGTAGTCGGACAAGCTCGGATGATTCTCTTTGAAAATGCGTGTAGCCGTTGGGTTGTGTTTAAGACCATGCACCTTTCCTTCCTCATTCACGACCATGATTTCCGTGTCATTCAGAAACACGAGTTCGATGTCTCCTCCGACTATTGCCTGCATTTCCTCCAGCTTAAAGTCGGTTCCATTGGCAGGTTGCACCGGTTGGCGCGTCCCATCGGTTTTAATAATTTCAGCCATTTATTTCTTATGTGTAAAAGTTATTATTGTCTGACCGTCATAGCCGCATTGCACTTTCAGCCCGAAAGCCTCGGCATCGGAACTGATGCAGCAGATGTCCCAGACGTTCAGTTTGCCTGCACAGGTTATGACGGTATTGTTTTCCGAGATATGCGGTGATTTGCCTTTCAATGCAGCACCGCCGGATATTCCGCGCAGGATGATTCCGCGCTGATGTGTTGTAAGTTCTTTCGTTTCCATAGGCAAATCGGAATTTGTTAAAGAATAGATGCTATCCGAATGTTCCGGCGGAATTCGGGCATATTTTTTTGTCGGTACACGTTCAATTATCGCATACCGGTCATCGGGTTCAGAACCCGAAACAAGGGGCGCACGGTGCCGTCAACACACGGATTCCGACCCAGACGAGCACGAGCAAGCCTGCGACGAATACCGTATTCAGAATGGCATCCTGCCGTTTGCGGGCAAAGGCGATTATCTTTTTCATGACTTTGATTATTTCGATTATACATTTTGCAATCGGGCACAAAAAAGGCACGAGTTCTCGCCCGTGCCTGCACCGATTATTTCTCACTACATTAAGCTGCCGGCGTCGGGGTCGGCGTCAGTTGCGGCATTTTGATGATACGGCAGCCCTCACCAATGAGCACACGATATACTCGGACGAGGTTGCGCCCGCGAAAACTGCTAACTGTTACACTTTGCACACCGGCTTCGCCCAGTCGTTTCAGCATGGGTTTGGCAGCTTTGAGATGTTTGAAGCAGCCGTAACTCTCGGTTCCGGCATTGTTATATACGTCTATCATATTTTTACTGCATTAGTTTTTTTAGGAATTTCCAAGCCTGCGGGCTATACCTCCGGCACACGAAATTTTCCAGAGGTTCTGTGCGTTCATAGCCGCAATTCAGGCATAAATACCGCACGAATTTGTGCGTGATGAAGTACAGCATCCCCGTTTCATGGCTTTTGCAGCGGTCGAAATACGGGGAGATGCCGAGCGCAAAGTGGGCAGAAAAATTTTCCGCCACTTCATTGAAAGCGATGAGTTTGTACATGACCGGATACGAAAAGGACAGCGCACATTTTCTGCACGCTGTCCGGCTCTGATTATATCGGGTTCGTTATGCCGTTACGCTGCAATCGCTACGGTTTCAGCTCCGTTTCTCGGTTTTCTGCCACGTCTGCGGGCAGGTTGTTCCGCCACCGTTTCGGCAACGGTTACGGGTGCCGCACTTTCGGCGGTAGCTTGTTCGGCAGACTGTTCGGTCTGCACCTCTTCGGGCTGTGCGGCGTCTTTGGGCAGTTCCACACGGAAATTCAGTGCCTCCATGAGTGCTTTGGTGGCATTGTGGATGTACTTTTTGCGGTCACGTGCCGAGCGTTCCAAGTCCTTTTTGGTCGGCATTAACCCGATTCGTGCCCATACGCTTGCGTCGAGGTCGAAAACTTTGACCGTAACGCCTGCGGAGGTGCGGATGATGAGCCGGTGCGGAGTTCCTGCACGGAGTTTCGAGCGGATACCGTCGTTCGATTCGCGGAGCAGCGATTCTTTGGTCTTCACTTCCCAGAACGTAGTCACCACGTTGCGCAGCACGCGGAACATTTCGTCCTGCGTTTTCACGGTCGCTTCGTAATCGGCACCGAAAAAGTGCATAGCCGTGTTCTTGCCGTCCTTGCCGGCATACTCGAAAATCACACCTGCGGCATTAACTGCCATGTTTGCAAACTGTTCTGCATTTAACTTACTGATTGCCATAATGATAAATTTTTGTGAATTTCTATGCAATAGTGCATATTGAGGGCACTGCGGAATCGAACCACACGTTCTACGGATGGCAAAACGGCACGACCTGTGCGTGCCCAAAAATCGCACGCTACCTTTCACCCGATAGCGTGCAGATTTCATCTCAATTTGCACCTCACTAAAACGTGCCCTATACTCGCTATTTCGGAAAAAAGCCCTATATTTGCATTGTTCACACACAAAAGCAGTTTTCCGCTGTCATGGCAAGCCCGACATACTCCAATTTCCGACGGGTGCTTCTTTGGCACGTCCCCCGTCTTTTCCAACGGGGCAGCTAACATTCGGGCGGTTGGCGGCTGGTGATTGTGGGCATAATCTCGGCAATGCCCTTTTCTCAAGCTCCGTGCGGATTGTTTTTACCGCATAGCGATTTTTATCTCCGGCTGCGCAAGGGCAGACTTATGGCATTATTTTATCGCCTCCCTTTTCCATACGACTCTCGCCCTCCCAAAATCACGGGCTTTGCGTATGCGGACAAAATACACGTATTTTGACCGTTCCGACTTGCTACATTGGTTTGTAGTCCTGCGCGGTGTGGTTGTTTGACACCCTCTTTAATCGCTCCAAAGCGAACAGGCGAATTTTCGTTTGTCCGAGCCACGAAAACAGGTTTCCCACAAAAAAGGCTCTTTGTTTCTCGCTGTTGCGGTTTTCGCTGTCTGTTTCTTATTTACTGACTTTTTTTTGTTTTTACTATTTACAGACTTTCGGCGTGTGTGCCGTTTTTGAAAGTCTGTATATTTTTTGTTTCTGTTTTCCCCGTCTGTTTGTCGGGGCTGTTTCCCTTTCGGGTTCAATTCAACTCTAAAACAAATTTTTCAAACCGCAAAATTTTTTTTCGTCCGATTGAGAAAAACGGCTCTAAAATGAGAGTGAACGCCCGCGCGCGATGGCTATTTTTATTCGATTGAAAATCAATACATTACAAGAAAGTGGAATTTTTTTTTCAAAAAAATATAGGGTTCAACGTTCAAAAATGGACTGAAAGAAAAACTATATATATTGATAGTCAATTATTTGTTAGTTGATAACCGTCTAAAAACAAGGGCGAAAAAAAATTTTGCTTTCAATCCGAAAGAAACAAAGGTCTATTTATAGACTTTTAGTTTCACTTTTCTACAAAGTGAAGGAGTTAAGACACTGAATAACAATACACTAATAATTTTTGAAAAGAACGGGGTGGGTACTACCCCCAGTGCGGATTCGATACGCGCCCTACGGCCTGATTTTCAAGTCCCGTTTTTGGCTCTGACTTTTTTGTTCAAAGTTTGGCACAGTTTCGGGGGATTATTCGTTCAAAACAGAACAGGATTTGTAGCGGGAGAAGCCGTCCGGTCATAGACAGACTTTGCAAGAATCCATTTACCCGCCGGCTTTGCATTATCGGATCCTCTTGACGATTGTCATTTCATATTATGGCAGACACGGTTATGCGGAGAATCTTGTTTATTAAAACATTCCAAAATGGGGCATTAAAGCAGACGGTCGCATATACAGTCTTGCATAGAAATTTGTGCGCTAATGAATTATCGAATTTTTTGTCGAAACTTTTATTAGGTTTCCCTAAAAAGAAAATTGATAATTTAAGCCCGCATTTCCCCGATAATCTTTATCTTTGCCTAAAGTAAACCTGTATATAATTTATAGATGCAAATACCGGATGAGTAAAAGCAAGTCGGCAATCCATGATTTCTTCCGATGTTACAGACCGAAGAATGAGACACATGAACTGGCCATAGCGCAGTTTTGTGCCCAGCGACGCTTTGTCGTCTCTATCGACGCGACACCCGACAAACGGTTGCCTGTAACATACGAAGAGTTCCGACAATGGTTCGAGACGGATACGCCCCGACGCGGTGATGTCGTGAACCTTGTGGGGCAAGGGATTTCAGGGATTGTCGAAACAGTGGGCGTAAATCAATCCGTGTGCCTGTACGTCTCGATCAGAGGTGATGAACTGGACGTTGCTTCCGGATGTTTCGACTATACCTCGTTGGAAATCGCCGACAAGGAGACGGTTCTCCGCCTGCAACGGGCTCTTTACAGGGAAGGGCTGGTCTGGAACCGGTGGCGCAACAGACTCAGACCGCGCGAAACACCCAAAGAGAATGTCCAGTACCAAATCAGCGTATTGGGTCAGAAAATCGGTTACGGTGTGTTTCGGGAAATCGATGCCAAGGGACGGATTGTCATGTACTGTATGAAACTGGAAGACGGTCCGGTGCGTTATTCGCTGCGGGAGGTTGTCGGCCCGGCAGAAGATTACCAGTTGGAGCCTATCAACGTGGGACAGCGTGAGGAACTGGCGAAAGAGCTGGAAAAGGCCGGTGTCCTTTGGAACGGGTTTTACAAGCGGATCGAGCCGGTCAATTATCTGGCTCCGGCAGGAAAAGGCTACTACTACCTGGACGAGTTCTGGGAGGTATGCAGGACTATCGAGCAAGGCAAGACCAAAGGTGCGAAGTATTTCAATAACGGGAACTATTCCCGGTATCGGGAACCGATGGAGGAACTCCGGAGGTATCTTTTGAACGAACTGGGTGTCGGTCCTGTTTCCCGTTCTGAAGAGAGCGTGTATTATTACCTGAAAGAGTTCTGGAAGGTTTGTAGGACAACGGATAAGGGACGACGGAGAGATATAAAGCGGGCCAGATCCGGTAATTATTCCACGGATGAAGCGAGTATAAGAGAACTTGCCTTACAGTTACAGGAGAAACGGAAGGAACAACTGTCCCGTTATCCGTTAAAGGGATAAATTGAATTATATAACAATGATTGATAAAATTCTTGACTTCATAAAATCTTTGTTTTCAATCTATTGGAAAACAAGACCATTTAGGGCTTTCATAACACTGGACACATTAGTTTTGGTTGGGTTCAGTGCTCTCAAAATAACATATAATGTTACTTCCGGAAAACATTCATGGGGGATTGAGGTGACGCAAGGTGAATATAACTGGATTATAGTCATAATTTTAGCTATCATAAATATTCCTTTTGCTATTTGGTTGATAAATGATTTACTAAAAGCAAAGTTAGAATTATTACAAAAAGTTCAATATAAGGTAGAAGTCGGATATTTTTTCGAGGGAAATGTAGAGATGTTATCTCCTACATTTGAAGAAAAAAGAATTTCATACAAATTAAAGGAGCAACCAAAATCATTGGCAAACAACCCTTTATTAGGGATGTCGCCATTTCAAATTGCTATTGCAGATTTCCAAAATATTAACCGCAATGTAGTTCAAGCCACTTCTGTTCAAATAGTTCGAGGCGAGATAAATAAAAGTTTCTATCCTATTCAGTTTTATTTGGAAAATATCGGAATACCTTCGTTAAAATGTTTTGAAATAACATTTTACTTCGGAAATGACGTAACTGAAATCCGAAGCAATAATAAGAAGATGAATAGTGTGTTTGGAGTTGAAATTCCCCATCCATCATCAACCTACATCGATGAGGAAGAAAAAAACGTACTTTTGAAAGGCAGAGACTTGCTGGTAGGTAGTAATAATATTGCGACTAAACCAATATTTGTAAAACCTGTTTATCCAACGGAGAAAATAACGGTACATTGGAAACTATTGGCGGATGAGTTTAATCAAACTGGAAGTTTTGACGTACCAGTATCTTACGATATTAGAGAAAAACATGAGAATCGCTATGTAGATACTCCAGACGAATTGCAAAATGACATAGAAACCATTTGTGATTATATTGAATCAATTACTTGAAATTCAAGAGATAGATTTAAGTTGCCGAGAAATAACTCTTTTGGATTTCTGTATCGGTATTCTCTATCTTCTTCTAAAGAAGAAGCAAGGTGGAGGGTATAAATAAAGCACTTCCGCTACGCTCCAGTGTTTATTTATACCCTTTAATGCTCACCCCTAAAGGGGTTCGCTATGTTTTTCTTTCAGTAGATAAAAAGAAAAGTAAGATAGTAGTATAGTATATATAATATATTACTGCATCTTACTTTTCTGTATTTATAGAACCGGAAATAGTTATCGGTCAGCCTCCATCGAGTCTTTTTCTATGCCTGTAGGTTTGCTCGAACTTCTCCCTGAAAGCCTTTACCTGCTCCTTGGGTAGGTAGCGGCGCACCTCGCCGCAGAGCCGGTCGTACTCCTCCAGAGGAAGCGTGTCGAGGTCTGCCATTTCAATCTCCACGTCCGGATGTAACCGCCGGAAATAGAATCCCGCCGCCTGCGCATATTCGCCTTTGCAGGCCCGGCTAACCGTCTTGACGGATGTTCCGGTGATTTCGGCGCACGACTGCATCGACTTGAAGATGGCAACCAGTATGCGCGTGTGTCCGAACAGTAGCACCTGTTTCGGATGCCGGAATGTACTGTTGCTTTTCCCTTTGTGTTTCATACGGCTTTCATTTTACGATGCGTTGCAGAATGCGGGCGATGAAAGAAATGTTTTCCGTGTTGATCCATTCTTTGGCTACGTTCCACGTCAGCGATTTCTCGAAATTGAGGTTCTCTTCCGTAAGGACATGATACGACAAGCAACCCTCCGTCGGTTTGAGCCCTTGGCCATGCAGTTCGCACAGCCCGTTTTTCCAGAATATGCAGCCGTGCTCCGTCTGATGCGCCTGCACCATCAGTATCGGGAACGGGATGGCTCCGACCAGCATACCGACAGCCCAAAATGTAATCCGCAATCTTTCTTCGTATCCGGCCTCTATCAGCCGCCAGATGTCCTCCGGCGTGCCCAGACAGGGCGTCAGGCATTGTCTCCGGCAACGGGGACAGTCGCAACTCACGGGATAGCGTCCCGTGGCTCTTGAAATCTTGTCGATCAGTTCCTTGCTCATTCTATTACCTCCGTTTCTTTTCCGGCATTGCCGTTGTTCCACAATTCGATGATTTTCTCCCGTCCGAGCAGTGTCCACCGTTTCCGGGTACCGAACGCCCATCGTTTTTGCGTTTTGGGATTCGTCCAATAGTACGGCACGTCGATTTGCCACTCCCGGTATTCCGGCAGGACGGCCCATTGCTTTTTCACGAACCGGCAAATGCCGCTATCTTCCAGAAATTTACTCATGCGGCTGGCAGAGATGCCGATTTCACGGGCGAGTTGCGTGGGTGTAAAATAGTCCGCGCCTTCCGTCAGGTGGCTGTACGGATTTTCCACCCGGCGGCGTCCTGACGGTAGTTCAGGGCGTTTAGGCGGCTCCCTGTTCCATAGTTCGAGAATCTGGTCACGGCCGATTTTGCTCCACCGCTTCCGTGTCCCGGCGGCATGGCACTTGCCGGTGCGCAGGTTGTTCCAGTAATACGGCATGTCTATTTGCCAGCTCCGGTATGGCATGAACGCCACCCACTGATTTTTAGAGAATTTGCAGATGCCTTTCTCCGCGAGGAACTGGTGCAACTGCCGGGGCGTCGTGTTCAGTTCCTGCGCAAGCCATGTCGTCGAGTAGAAATCCCGTCCCTCTATCAGGTTATCGTAAAACTCCACCTTGTAGGAATCGGCGTCGATTCGTTCCTGTTGCAGGTGTATTTCGTGGCGTTGGGCGACAATCAACTGCTGAGCCTCGTCGAGGCTTTGCGGCACGGGAAGGTTTTCGGTAGTGCCCATACCGCTTTCGGACCGTGATTCCAGCGTGGCATACCCCCGTGTCATCAGTTCGTTGATTTTCGTGTTGCACCATTGCGAGAACTCCGGCGACAACTGGCGGGCGAACTCCATCGCCAGCTCTTCATCAATCCACGTGGCTCCGTTGTTACGGCCGCGCGTGGTGAAAATCTGACTGTCGAGACTTTCCGAGATGCCCTTCTCAACCAGATGCTGGCGATAGCGGACAAAATCCGCCTTGCGCAGTATCTCTGCCGGCAACACGCCGAAGCTGCGGGCCATCTGTGTGGCGTTTATCATCATCTTGTTGTTCGCGGCACGGAAAGAAATCGGATGGTCTTGATAACTGAACACCACATCTTCCTGCTGCGCGGGTTGCGTCGCTCTGGCAGACTGTATGGCCGCGTCTTCGAGCAGTTCGTTCAGCCACGTCTCCACTGCGGCGCACTTCTTTGCCGCGATGGAGTTTTCGCGCCGCATAGGCCGGATCAGCTTATAGACGTCGTAAGGGCTGATGGCCCACATCTCGCGTCCTTTCTTGCGGAACGGAATCTGAATACTGGAGGGCAACTGGCGGATAGCCGCCTTGTCGGTCAGCATCTCCTCGCGCCCCAATACTTTGCAGAGGTCATGCAGGTTCACCCATGCCAAGGTTTTGTCATCGTTGAACAGCACCCTGACCGGGTACTCTTCACATAGTATCGCATTGCTTTTCATCTTGTATTATTTTTCATTCTTTTTCTCTTCTAAATCACGTTGTTTACAGAACTTCCGGAACTCCTTGCGCCGCTGGTCATACGCCTGACGCTTGTGGGCCATCTCACGCACCGTGAAATAGCGGCGCTCCACACCGCATAGGCGGTCGTACTCCTGCAATGTCAGGTTGTCGAGGTCCGACAGGTCGATTTGCACATCGGGGTGCGCGTGTCGGAAATAGAAGCCTCCGGTGGCTACATACTTCCCGGTGCAGGAGAACGATATGCTTTGGAGGTTGATGCCTGAAAAATCCGCCGCGCTGTGCAGCGAGCGCACCACGGCGATGAGTACATACGCGCCGTTGAAGACCAGCAACTGCTTCGAGGGTAAAAAAGGGCCTTTCATTTTCATTGCTCATGAGGGTTTGAGGTGGGATTCAGTTCTTCTGCGGTAAACCGCTGCTGCGCCTGCATGAGGATGTAGGAGTCGGAACACACGATGCCGACCAGCATCATCTGAGACATGCTTTCCAGCAGGTACACGCCGAATACGGGGTCGGCACAGCAGAGGAACGGCAAGGCAAAGGATTCTTCCGCCAGAAAGTGTCCCGACGCGGCATCCACGGCAAGGCGTTCGTCCGGCTGTATGCCGTACATCTTACCCAAATGCTCTATCCAAAGGGCGAACCCTTCGGTGAATTCAGTAATCTTCTCTTCCGGTTCCAGTTTCATGGATTGCAGGAAATGTGTCATGTCAAAATAAGTTCGGGCGTCGGTAACGGTAAACAGCAAATCCGGAAACTCGCCGAACCGAAGTCTGAACCCTTGATGATTTTCTATTGCTTTCATTTTCTCAAAATATTGAATTTTGAAGGAAAATATATACTTTTCGGCTCGATTTTGGCTATAAATTTGCCGATAAATTTTCTTGTTAGTAATTCATTTATAGCGATTTACAAACAACAAAACAGCGCAAAAACAAGCAAAAAAACTATAAGTATTCATCCGCCTATTTTGTATGGTAAACCGAACATATTGGAGGTAATTTGTTCGTATGGTCGGAAGGGTGCGGATAACCCATTTTTTCGGGTTCGAACTATTCTTTTTGAAACCCGAAAAAATGCAGGAAGAAGGTACTTTTAACCACGAGTTGCTCGAAAGCATATTCCACACGTCAAAAAAAACAATTCAGGAATACGTACGGGAAATCGAACGGCACAACCGCTACCGCTCGGTGCGCTCGAACATGCTGCTGGGAACCATCCTCGACGACCGGGCGCGTCTGATCGACCTGTACGATGCGTGTCTGCAACAGGATGCGCACATCCGTGCGGTCATCGAGACGCTCGAAAGCCAGATACTCGGTGACCGCTATATGCTCGCCCGTCTGAACGACAAGGGCAAATACGTCAAGGATGTGAAAGAGAGCCAGAAGATACAGGGCTCGCAATTCGATAAAATCATCCGTGGCATCATCGAAGCCAAACTCTACGGTTATACGCTTTTGGAAATCATGCCGGACATCGACCCCGATACGGGTCGCCTGAAAGAAGTGAACAGCATCGAGCGTCGCAACGTCCTGCCCGAACAGGGCATCGTCGTCAAGCGGCAGGGGTTGTGGCTGCCGCACTGGGACATCCGCTCGGCCGCCTACCGGAAGCGTTATGTGCTCATCAAGACGGGAGATATTTGGGACTCTTCTCGGCCACGACGCCACTTATCCTCGCCAAAAAGTTTACGATTGCGAACTACTTGAATTTCAGCCATTCATACGGTCAGCCGATTATTCACGGAAAGACCGTCAGCGAAAACAACATGGATCGCAAGCGTCTGGCGCAAGACATCTCCAATGCAGCTCAAAATAAAATCATCGTAACGGGATTGGAGGACGAAGTGGACATCAAGACCTTCACCATGTCAAACAGCGAGAAGATATATACCGGACTAATTCAGTTCGCCAACAAGGAGGTCTCGAACCTCATTCTCGGCTCCGAATCGATGGCCGGAGGCATGCAGTCGTATGTCGGCTCCACCAAGGCGCATCAGGACATCTTCCGCGACCGCATCGAGGTGTACCGCCGCTACATCGAGAACGTGATGAACGAGCAGATTGTCCCCCGTCTTGTGGCGATGGGCTATATCCCTGCCGGGTTGGAATTCAAGTATTCCAACCGCATCGACATGAATAACGAAGACCGCATCAAGCTCTACTCGCTCATCACGGACAAGTACGAGGTGGCGGCGGACGAAATCGAGAAAGAGTTCGGCATCATCGTAGGCAAGCAGCTCAACGTGATACCCGGCATGGGCTGCGGAGGCGGTGCTGTGCCCGGCGGTAGCTCGTCGGACCGTGGCATCATGTCGGACGAGGAATACTACAAACGTTACGGTCATCCCCGAGGCGTGAAACAAACCGACACCAACCCGTAGCCATGAGAATCACCCTTGAACAATTCTGCGAGCAGTGGGCTCCGAAAGGCAACGGCCGTTATCTGCCCAACAAGATGGAGTTCAACACCCACGACTTCGTGACAATGGCCGGCGAATACTCCAAGAGCCGTTTCCGCACCAGCTTTGCCGAAGGCGGATTGTATGGCAGCGGCAAGCTGTGGCCGGAGCGTAAATCCCGCTGGGGACGCCGTTTCACGCATCCCGTAATGAACGATACCGGTAATTTGTCCCGCTCTATTTTCGGGGAGGCGGAGCGCATGGACCGCACCAACCTTACCCAGCGTGCGTATGGCGAACGGAAAAAGATTTTCCGCCGTGGGGCTCGTTATGCCATCTGGACCAAGGCAAGCAATTATCACCAGCATGGGAAGCGCGGCGCTTCCCAAAGTTACGCAGCCGTGCACAACACCGACCCGGCTTTGGGGCTCTATACCGTCAATCAGTACAGCCGTCGGCGACCCGAGCACCGGCAGTTTATCGGCATTAGCCCGAAACTGAACCATACCGTCAATCAACTGTTTATCCCCATCTTGTTCCGGGGATTTCCCTTTCCGAACCCATGATCAGAGACAAGAAACCACATAATCCACCCGTAAACGGTTCCGCTCCGGAAGCGGAACGACCTGCGGTCGCCGTGCCGGAATCGGTCTCGGAGAATCCGTTCGTGAACATGTATCAGGCCGTCCGGCGGGCCATCCTCACGCTCAGGGAGAATCCGGAGGACCCGCAAAGTCCATCGTTCTTCAGAACAATCATGATTGACACGGGACAGTTTTCCCGTATCGTGCGCAGCGAGAACCTGGAAATGGAAATCGCCTTCCCGGCCATCTTCATCCGCTTCGTGAACGTGCGCTACCTCGTGCAGCAGCAACGTATCGGCGAGGGCCGCGCCACCATGCGCATCCGCTTCATCCTCAATACGCTCAACCATACCGACCCGGAACGGGAATGCGACCCGTTCATCGTTTTCCAACGGTTGAACGTCGCCATTCAGGATGCCAAAAGCCATGAACCGGCACTCACGGAACGCTGCAACCTCCTTTACTTCGACATGCCTGTTACCACCAATATGTTGCAGGCGTACTGGGTGGATTACGAGGTCTGGTTCCGGGAATCGTCAGCATGGAAGTACCGCAACTGGGTCGAGCGCTACTTGGTCATGCCGCCTTTCACGCAACATGCCGATGCGCCGCAGCACGACACGGCGGGACACGGGCACCATGCCGAACCGGTTTACGAAAAGGTTACGGGATTCCAGCCCTCGGTCGATGTGCCGGACCTGCCGGAGGAGGATGAAAAAGAACCCGAAGAGGAAAAGCCTGCCGGGGATGTTCCGGATGGCTCCGGAGACGGATTATAAACCATTTTATGCGAGCGAAGCTATTCTTACCCAAAGGAAAAGATGAACACGGAAACTTTTGAACATATCGTCTGTCAGTCGGGCGCAGGGCGTCCGGCCTCCATCCGCTTCTTCGGCCGCATTACGGAAGAGAGCGCGGGGCGTTTCAGCGAGGCGTTCGACTTTTTGGAGAACATCGTGCGTTCGTCCCTCATCCGGGTGCTCATCAACTCGGAGGGCGGTTCGGTGCTGCACGGCATGACGGTCTATGCCGCCATCCAGAACGCCTCGGTGCCTACCGAATGCGTCATCGAAGGCATGGCCGCTTCGATGGGCTCCGTTATCTGGGCTGCCGGGGACAAGTCGTTCATGCGGGATTACGGGATACTGATGATTCACAATCCGTTCCTTCCCGACGAAAACGATGGGGAACCGTCCGAGCTGGTCAAAGCCTTCACGGCACAAATCGAGACCATCTACCGCAAACGGTTCGGGTTAAGCCACGAGAAAGTCCGGGCCATCATGGACGGCGCTGCCGGGCAGGACGGGACATTCTTCGATGCGGCGGCAGCCGTGAAAGCGGGCATCATTCCCGAAAGCCATGTACTGAGGACCAGCAAGCAGCTCCGGGACAAGGTGCGTGCCGACCTGTCGGGCATCACGGATGCGGCGGCCATACAGGCAGTCATGAACCGCATCACACCGCCCGAGGATGAAAATCACCCGTCGGGCGAGAAAACCACTATTCTTAATACGAAACTTAATCAGAGACCCATGAACGAAGAGAAAACATTATCCCCGGAATACAGCGCAGTGATCGCCTCGCTCGGCATGCAGGAGAAGAACGAGGTCAAGGACGTGCTCTCCCGCATCTCGGAGCTGACCGGTGTGGAAGCCCGGCTGGCCGAGGCGAACAAAGCACTGAGCGATGCCAAGACCGTCATCGCGGGTAAGGACGCCGCCATCGGCAATCTCCAGAAAGACCTCGACAGCGTAACCGCCCGGTTGCAGGTCTATGAGCAGAAAGAGGCCGACGCCAAGGCAAGCGCCATTGAGAACTTCTTGCAGAAAGCCGTGGACGAAGGCAAGATAGAGGCGGACGCGGTGCCCGGCTGGAAAGAGATGGCCGCCACGAACTTCCAGTTGGTGCAGGACACCATCGGTTCGATTCCCGCCCGCGAGAAAATCAGCGAGCAGATTGCCACCGACCCCGACAACGCCAAAGCGGCAGCCGATGCCTTGAAGAGTGCCGGACAGAAAATCGCCGAGCAGGTCGAAGCCGTCGTAGGCAAAGACTTCCAGTTCAAGAAACTGCAATAACCCCGTCCGGTGGGAGACGTACCATCCCGCCACCTTGATACACATAAACTGATTTGCCGGAAGTGGTTTACCGCTTTGAGTCGATGCTCCCTGTTCGCGGCCGAGATTCTAACCCAGAAAATCACTAACACAATGGCAGATACAGTAACTTTCTTACAGAACGGCTATGCCGGAGAGGTATTGGAGGACCTGCTCACCTACACGGCGCAGGGCAACGACACCTACCGTGAGGGGCTGATACACATCAAGTCCGGCATCCAGCACAAGTACACCTTGCCGGCTATCCGGTTGGGAGACATCATTCAGGACAACGTGCCCACGCCCCAGAGCTCGCACGGAGCCAAAGGCGAAAACGGCGAGAACGAATACCAGTTCACGGAACGCCATCTCGAACCCGCCGAGTTCATGGTTTACCTCGAATTCAATCCGCGCGACTTCGAGGCGTACTGGAAATTCGCGCAGCCGACGGGCAACCTCGTCTTCCGCGAGCTCGACCCCAAGTTGCAGGCCACGATGCTGCGCCTTCTGATGGACAAGAAAAACGAGTTCATCGGCAATGCCATCTGGACCTCGGCCAAGGGCGGTGCGGCCGCCGCAGGCATCACGGCTCCCGCCGGTGCCGTGCAGATCGGAGCCGGCAAGGAGAAATACTTCGACGGGGTCGTCAAGCGCATCATCGACAACGTGAACGCCACCGATGCCCAGACCGTCGCAGGCGGCCAGTGCATCGTCTCCGGTACGACAGAGCTCAAGGACGGTGCTGCGGTCGAGGCGGCCCTCTACTCGATGTGGAAGAAATGCCCCAAGCAGATCCGCAAGCGGTCGGGCCTGAGCATCGTCATGGGCTGGGAAGCGTGGGACGCCTACGACCAGTATATCACCGACAAGATGGTAAAATACTCCGAGAACAGCGAGGTAAACCGCTACCGTTTCAAGGGTAAGCGCATCATCCCCATCACGGGCGTACCGGAGCACACCATTGTCATGGGCAACTTCACGTCGGGCATGGATTCCAACCTGTGGATGGGTGTCGATTACGCCAACGATGCCGAAGTCCTCAAAGTGGACCGCCTGCAATCCAACTCGGAACTCTTCTTCTTCCAAATGCGAATGAAGATGGACGTGAACATCGTCAAGCCTGCCGAAATCGTCGTCCATACGGCCTACGCCAAAACGGCATAACCCTTTACCGAATCACCGAATAATAACCGTGCGGGGGATGGACACCATGCTCCATCCCCCTTTTTCATACCGAAATATCTATGGCAAAGACTCAAACGACCATTCCCGAAACAGATACAACCCAGCCCGATGCGACGGTAGCCGCACCGTCGGCAGCAACTGTGGAGAAAGATACGGCATCCGAGAAAAACCCGAAGAAAGAACAGGCACCGAAAGCGGCGACCGAGATTCCGGCTGCGGTGTTGGCCATTCTCGGGAAATTTCCCGACTACAAGGAACTCTACATCGATGCCGACGGCAGCATGTACACGCCGCAGACCACTCCGGCCATCCGGGGCAAGGCCATCCTCTACAAGAATCCCTATTACAAATCATAACATGCAGGCGATATGGCTTTAGGTAATGTAATCATCAAGGATGTGGACGGCAATCTGCCGTATGCCGCATCCGCAAGCAACGAGAAAATCACGGGCCTGCTGTTCGACGTATCGGGACAGCCCGACCTTTTTACCGCCGGTTACGGGAAAAGCAACGAGATGAACGTGGCACCGGGCGATGTCATCTGCATCACCAGCCGTAAATCCTCCGTGCAGGACTTCGGCATCCAGGAGCGTGTCGCGTGTGACCCGGACGAGGAGGCCAACGAAAACTTCCTGTTCGGTATTCCGGCCTACCATATCCGCGAGTTCTTTCGCATGGGCGGCAACATCGACGGTCCGGGGCGGCTGTATGTCATGTTCGCGGACTGCTCCCAGAACTGGGACGCATTGGACGTGATGCAGCGCGCGGCGGACGGGCTCATCTCGCAGGTGGGTATCTGGACCGAGCAGCCGCTCTGGAAGCTCAACGGCGAGCAGGAGAAATACAACCTGAACCTCGTCAAGGGCATCAACGACAAGGCGGTGGCACTGGCCGAGCTGAACCAACCCCTGTCGGTGGTGCTGTGCGCCAACCCCGGTAACACGGGCAGCGACACGGAAGAGGCAAAGGTCATTGACCTGAACCGTATCCCGTCGGCCATCTGCGAGTCGTCCCGCACCAGCGTCATCTTCGGGCAGGCGCGGAACGACCAGAACGCGACGATTCAGTCCCGCAACCCGAACCATACGCCGGTGGGATTCCTGGGTGCTGTCATGGGCGCCCTTGCCAAGGCGAGCGTTCACGAGTCCATCGCCTGGGTACGTCAGTTCAACCTCTTTGCCGACGACTTCCAGCAGATTGAGCTCGGGTTCGGAGATCTTACGCTCGATGCCGAGGACGAATTCGTATCGACCAACCTGTACGAATCCCTCTCGCCGGTATTGCTGGACGAACTGGATGACAAGGGATACATTTTTCCCATCAAGTATTCGGGTCGGGAGAATGGCATTTACATCTCCAAAGACCAGACCTGCTCCAACGGGGACTACCGTACCATCGCCCGCAACCGTACCATAAATAAGAGCCGCCGTGCCGTGCGCGAAGCCTTGCTACCGTATCTGCACAGCCCTCTGATGGTGAACCCTGCAACGGGCTTTCTCGCACCCTCGAAGATTACGGCCTTCAAGACCCTGATCGGTGATATATTGGCCAAGATGCAGGCAGCACAGGAGATCAGCGGCTATGCCGTGACCATTGACCCCAACCAGAACGTACTGGTGGACGATACGCTGCGCATCAGCTATGTCATCGTACCTGTCGGTGTGGCCGTGAAAATCTATGTCGAGGAAGGCTTATCACTAACCGCTAAATAGATGTAAACATGGCAATCATAAACAACGTCGCATACTCTTGGTCGATGATTACCTTAGCCAGTACGGCTTTGGGAATCGAGGAAGGCTCCACCGTACTCGAAGGCGTTTCGGGTATCAAATGGAGCAAGAAACGCAAAATCGAGCCCAACTACGGTCTGGGCGGGAAACCGGTCAGCCGGGGTTTCGGAAACATCTCCTACACGGCGAGCATCACGATGGACTATGCCACGCAGCAGACCCTGCGCTCGACCTACGGCAGTCTGATGGACATCGGAGAGTTCGACCTGATCATCTCGTTCGCCAACCCGATGGCCAGCGATGACTGGACGACCACCACCGTCACGTTGAAAGGCTGTATCTTCAGCGAGGACGGCATGGAGAGCCAGCAGGACGATACCAATATTACGCACGAGTTCGACCTCAATCCCTTTGATATTCAGATTGGAGATGGGGATACCATTTAGCTTTCATTCTCTTGCATGGGACCGCTTCTTTTTGAAAAGGGGCGGTTTTGTGTTTGCGATCCGGGGATATTTCGGTATCTTTGCAGCCTTTTGAGTATAACCTATAACGAATGATTATGATACAAGCGACAGAGAAGAACTTTGATGAGCTGCTCTCTATGGAGAAGCCGCTCATGGTCGATTTCGGCGCCGAGTGGTGCGGCCCGTGCAAGGCGTTGGCACCGATGGTTGCGGAGTTAGCGGAGGCCTACAAGGAACAGGCGGTTATCGCTGCGTGTGACGTGGAAGAGAACAACGACATAGCCGTAAGGTATTCCATCCGGAACATACCGACGGTGATTTTCTTCAAGGACGGCAAGGAGGTCGGACGGCAGGTCGGAGCCATTGCCAAATTCGTGCTGGAGGAGAAATTGAAAGCGTTGCTGTAAAAAAGAGAGAATGTCTCCCAAATAGGCATTCCCTCTTTTCTTTGTTTCTTCACTTCTTCAAGAGTTACTTTTAATTTTCTAACAACTTATTGAATATAGATATAACAGAATTTTTCGCCTCTGTCTTATCACTTAATAAACTTACTAATGAAGGAGCAAAACTAAGCAAGGCACCTGTCAATGCTAATGGCGCAGATATGACTGAAATTGTTCCTAAAATGCTAATAATTCCGCCACCTATTCCGCCACCAATCTCAATAGTTTTTTTTATTTTCTGCTTCGCTTGCTCATTTCTTCTACCTATTGCTTTAACAATCAATGATCTTACAGAATCAATATTATTAGACGCAGATAAAGCTCCTCCATTTGTTAAAATCTGGAGATAATCTCTATAAAAATCCTTTTCTTGAGATATTATGTCATAATATTGAGTGATAGGAGTATTCAGCACAATATTCAATTCTGTTTCATTGATTATTTTTTCTGATAATAATGCTCCTAATATCCCATCGTAAGCATATTTTCCGGAGCTAAGACCTCTTGCATCGGAGAAATCGATATCTTGTTCGATAATTGTTTGGAACCGTTCAGGTGATTCTGCTATCGTATATGGATGTAAATTACAATATTTTGTAATTGATAGCATATTCAAAAGACTTAATAATTCCGGAGTCATATCAGCTCCATTTCTTATGACTTCTGATATAATCTGCTTTGAATCAGAATGCCACATAAAAGGATTGGGAATCATTACGATCCTTCCTTTTTCTGCTAAAGGTAAGAGATTGACTAATGAACTCGCAATGGAACCAATATGAGTTATATTTATCCGTTCAGGAGACAATTTAGATAAAATCCGTTCGTATAAGTAATCAACTAATACAATTCTGTCACCTAACGAAAAACCAACTTTTACAGCTAAGTCCAAATCGTCTACTAAACCAAACAAACCCATCTGGACAAAGGCTTCCTCTCGTGTCCTTAAAATAGAAATCGCACTCTCTGTTTCCTTCCATATTTGATCTAAAGTCTTTTTCAAATTGATAAAGTCTGAATTACAAACCTTGTCAGGATAGAATACAGCTCTATTATCTGTATTGAAATCGATATGAAGATGAGTTTTTATTGCTTGAAGATAATTTATAGTAAAATGATTATCCATATCAGTAAAAGATATAACCGCATTCTTGTTTTACATATTCAAAAATTTTCTCTTTCGCAAAAACTCGTTGGTTCTCTGGTAGTGAAGAAATATATGCCTTAATTTCATCTATTCTACCAAATTTATCAATTTGAGCCTTAATAACACAACCAATAGCTTCTGAATCTTGCCGATTTTTATCATCATGGGATATTGCAAAAGATAAAACAGCATGTAAGACATCAACAGGAATCTTAATAGTACACATTTTTCTAAAATGCGACATATTATCACTCCAAAGAGCACCTATATTGGGTGATAATGACGCAATAATGTGCTTCCAATATGCAATTGGACTAATAGTCCAAAGATACTCTATATAATCGGCAATATAATCCTCCTGAAATCTGCGGTTATTTACTTTAGAAAATATTTCTGAGTCAGTCATATTTTCTACAATCCATTTTGCTTCTTGCAAAGGTAGTTCTTGCAATTCATGATGAAGATTCTCTGTCCAATCAGGCTTCATCAATTCTTGTTTCTTTTCAGATAATTTTTTATTGTCCATATTATTTCGAATTATAAATTTTCCCAATATCCTTGTAGTCGCTCTTTTATTACGGTCATTACTGTTTCAAAGGACAGTTCTTCCGTGTATTTGATTTTTCGCAAGAAACCTTTCCAGAAAGCAATACGTGTCGGACTTTTCACGAACTCTTCCGCAAACAGGATGTGATCCGGCTTGTATCCGGTTTCTCTATTCGAGAAGGTGGCGGTAATAGCCTGTTGCAACATCTCTTCATTCACTTTGTTGCTTTCCAGAATGCGGTACACGTCAAAAAAGTCTTTCATCCGGCTGTTTTCTTCCGCCAGATCAATCATAGCCTGAAATTTCTCCGCCACGACCGTTTCCAATGAATAGGCCATGATATTGACAGCCGGAGTTTCTTTCAGCAATACCGGATAATCCAGTTCTTCGGGTTTCGGCGTAATCACATCTCCGAACCCGATATCCATCGAAATGACTTGGCGGATGGTATCCAGCCGAGCCGTAACATGAAGCCGTATGCCATGATATTCCTTGTTTACCGTTATCTCTTCGGCTGAGATGCTTTCCGTGTCGAATGTCATCCCGTCCTCCGGACAAGACACGGCACATATCTCCTCGAATGCCATTTTTACAAACTCCTTGTCCCTGCTGATTTTATCGCCGAGGAAGTCTATGTCCAAGGTCGGACGTGCCCGGAACTGTTCGAGAGCGTATAGCAACGCGCCTCCTTTCAGAAACAGTTTCTCGCGGAAACGGCTCTGAGACAAGCGATACAACAGGCGTTCCTGAATGTAACGGATTACTATGAGCTGGTAACCCAGCTTTTCCGCTTTGGATATGTTCAGGAGTTTTGCCCTGACGGATTTTCCGTAATTCTTTTCTCCCATATTTTATAACTGTATTTCCAGATATTTTTTTATTGTTGATGCCACACGCATAATTTTGGCGTATTTCATCAGTTTATCGATGTCCCGCGTTTTGCGGCTCAGGTAGTTCTTCAGTATCTCGGAGCTGACATCAATACCGATTTTATTCCGGTGTTTTATGGCGTCACAGACCGATTTTTCGATGTCATAAACAGGAACGGTAATCCCTTCTATGACGGTATGTGTGATTCCGGTTTCATAGGCCACTTCATCCCATCGATATATCGTAATGGGAGGATATTCAGGTGTCCTTACTTTTCTGTTACGCGCTATGGCAATATAATACTCAGTCGGTATTTGGGTGGTCAGTCCATAATGGGACCATGCAGAGTACATACATAGAACGCCTCCCGGAATGACTATCTCAACATCAATCATGGTTTTAGCCATTTCATCCGGCAACAGATACACACCTGGGCGTATGCGAACCAAATCTCCGTTTCTGACCAGTTCCAGTACCTTGTAATACGTTGTGCGATTTACGGCCTTCGCCTGATTCGCAGTAATGTAGCCTCCATTGTTCCGTATGATGTTCTCAATATACTCCATGTCTTCTTTTATCTTTCGTACAAAGTTACCACAAATTTTCAATACAGTGGTACATTTGTACAAAGATTATTCCTCGACTATCTCCATATATCGAGCCGGATCAAATGAAATGTGCTCATTACCACCGATATATCCTAATTGATTCGACAGGCACCTGGTGTTTCTGATCGTTGCGTCGATGTTTCGGTGAGAGTGCCCGTATATCCAATATTCAATCGGGCTCGCTTCGATATAGTCTGTCAGGTCCACCATAAACGCTCCGTTGATCGGACTGTCCTGAAATTCAGGAGCCATCAGTAGCGATGAGGGGACGTGATGTGTCATAACCACGATGTGTTTGGCCTTGCTCTGTTTTACGGCCTCGGTCAGAAACCGGAAACAGCGAAAATGCTCCTCGTTGAAGCGGGTCCACCTTAGTATGTCGTTCTCGCAACGGATATTCCTAAAATCATTCACACGCATAACGGTTTCCGCTGCTTTGTCGAACGGAATCTGTGCCCACAGAGGTGTCACAATCAAGTCAATTTCTACCCCCAGCGATATGACCTGATTGTTATAATAACGAACATTGGGGCGAAGGGCATAACTCCATCCGTCTACCGTTGTTGCCATATCGAATCCCCGGTAAAACTCATGATTGCCCGGAATAGCGATTACTTGTTCGTAATGGTCGGCTGCCCAATCCCAAAACGGATGTCGCTCGCAGTATTTATCACTCAAGTATCCGATGTCACCGGCAAGAACAAGAATATCTCCCGTTACGGCCAGGGGATGTTTCTGCAAAAAACGGCTGTTTTCATCAAATTCCAGATGAAGGTCGCTTGCGTATTGTATCTTCATTTCTCTATATATCAATATCGTTGTTATCTGACGGAATATGACCGCAAAAGCAGGTTTTATCCTATATATAAACAGGCTCCGTATTATGCCGAAACCTGTTGCAAGATACGAATAAACAAGTAGATAGACAATTTTATCTGCGAAATTACACCCGTTGAAGCGATAAAGCCGCTATTCCTTTTTGTAACCAAATATCACGCAGAAATGGAAGATAAGAATCTTACGCTGGAGCAGGAAGCCCAGATTAAGGAGAAAGCGGCCGCGCTGAAGGCCGAGAAGAAAGTCCGCAAGGTCTATCCGATGGTCGTGTTCGGCGATACGGACTGCGGCGAGAAAGAGTTTTACGTTGCCTACATGGGTGAGCCGACTTTCCCGCAGTTCTCGAAGTTCATGGCGGCATCGAAGAAGGACGAGGTGAACGCCATGCGTCAGCTCGCCCGCGACTGCTTCCTCGACGGCGACAAGGAGTTGGTGGATAACGAATCATTGTTCCTCTTCGGTCTGATGTCCCAGCTTTCGGAGATTATCACCACCCGTCAGAGCCTGCTGGTAAACTGATAGACACCTGGGCAGTACGTGACGACCAGCGGATTCGTCAACGGCTGATCTATATCCGCCACTACTTCCCGGGTGTTCATCTCGACAGCATCACGGACGAAGAGTTTGCCATGCTTTCCGAGGAGGCGTTGTGGCTGCACCAGCAGGTGCTCGTCTCCCGTCTGACCTTGCAACCGCCGTCTCCCTGATCCGCTTTCCGAAGCCCCGCAGCCCTTGTGACTGCGGGGCTTTCCTTTTCAGTCCCCGGCACCCGAAAAGGGCTATTCTTTCAACGGATGTAAACACGCTATTCATGGCTCAAACGCAGAATTACGAAGTCTATTACGATATAAAGGTCAATGCCACGGAGGGAACCGAGCAGGTCACTGCCTTTGCCAATGCCGTCGAGAAGCTGAGCAAGGGTCGGATAAGTTTTGCACCGGTCGTGACCAACATCAACGAGATGATGCAGGCCGTGGAAAAGACCTTCCGGGGAAAGAACGGCAAGAAGAAGGATTTCAACTTCGATCTGGAAATCCGAACCGGCGAAACGGAAAAGCGACTGGAAGGTGTCAAGAACCTGCTGACCGAAATCAAAGAACTGACGCAGGGCATCAAGCTGACCATCAATCCCGGCGAGAAAATCGACGGTCGTGCGCTCCGTAACCAGACCAACAAACTTGTCGGCAAGAAAAAATTGGACGAGCAGCAGGCCGAGGCGAAACGGAATGCCGCTTCGGCTGTCAAGAGCGTCATGGACACCCAGCGGACGGTCACCCGTTCCATCGGCAAGATCAACTCTGCCCTCGCTCATTTAGAGAAAAGGCGTGAGGTAAACATCAAGACCGACGCGGCCCGGGCACGCTTGCAGGAAATTCTCATTCTTTTAGGCAATATCCGGGGCGCAGCCACTATGACGCTGCACCTGAATACGGCAGCTCCCGCGACCTCCGTCCCTGCCGGTCCCGTCGTGCGCCCGCCGTATGCCCCAGTCGCAGCCGCCGTTCTTTCCGACAAGGAACAGGCCGGACTGAACAAACGTCTCTATGCGGACGAGGCCATGAACCGTCAGCGCATGCAGCAGGCCAAAGAGAAAGCGGCCTTGCAAGTGGAGACCTTCCGGCAGATGTCGGAGATCCGTGCCGCCGAGCGTGCCGCACGCTTACGTGAAAGCGAACGTACGCGTACCGACCGGGAGTTGCGCAAAATTGCCGAGCGCACCCGCCGCGAGGAACTCAATGCGGAGAAGCGACGCCGTCAGGCCGAGGATACCCAGCGGCGGCGCAACGCAGCCCGTGCGGTAACAACCATGCGCCGTCAGGCGGCTTTCGAGGATTCCGTGTACGGCAGCAAACGCCGTGCGGCCATCAACCGTATCCAGTATTCCAAGGCTCCGTCGTGGCGGAACCTCCCGATGGCCGGAATGCTCAACGCCTACATGGCCTACAACTTCCTTCGCACACAATTCACGGAGGCCGTCGAGTATTCCAACATCATGCAGTCGGCACACTCGATTCTCCGGGTTGCCGATTCAGACCTGGCGACCTTCGAGGGGCGTTTCGACCGGATGGCCCGGTACGTGCGCCGCATCGGTGTTGAGACCAAGTTTACGGCCATCGAGGTGGCGGGTGCGGTGAAATTCCTCAGTATGGCCGGTATGGGTATCGAGACCATCAACGAATCGATCCGCCCGATTACGAACCTCGCGCTCATCGGGGACAACGACATCTCGCAGATTGCCGACCTTGCCACCAACATCCAGACCGGCTACAACATCAAGAACACCAGCATGGGCTCGGTGGCCGACATCCTGGCCTCTACCGTCTCGCGTTCCAACGTAAACATCATCGAGATGGCCGAGTCCTTCAAGATGGCTGCCGGTTACCTGCGTCTGTCGGGCGTCGATTTTACGGAAGCATCCGCCGCCATCGGCGTGCTCGGCAATATGGGTATCAAAGGAACAATGGCCGGTACGGCTTTGCGAGCTATGGCCACCCGCTTTGCCAAACCCACCAAAGAGGCGCGGGAGGCATTGGACCGTCTGGGTGTGAAATTCACCCGCATGGAAGACATCTACGGCAAGCAGGTGGAAAAGCTGCGCCCGCTGGCCGACATCTTCGAGGACCTGAACAAGAAAGGGGCGACGATGGCCGACATGCAGACCATCTTCGGCAAAATCGGAGGCAACGCCGCCATGATGTTTGTCAGCAACTACGGGCAGCTTCGGACGCTTGCTTCCCAGAACCGGGCGTCGCAGGGCATCTCCTCCGAACTGGCGCAAGTCAAGCAGGACACGACCAAAGGCTTGTGGTACCAGATGACCTCCCAGCTTACGGAATCCTTCATGCAAGGGTACGAACTCATCGAGCCGGTCATCCGGAGCACGTTGAAAGACTTCCTTGCCAAATTCAATTCCCGCGAGTTCGCCCGAGGTCTCGCCTCCATTGGGCAGGGCGTCATGAGCCTGCTCTCCGTGCTGGGTAACTTCGCATCGTGGATGACCCGTAACTTTTACTGGATCGAACCGCTCCTGTTCACCGGCTTTGTCGCCACGCGGCTGTTCAAACTCGCCGGCGCCCTGACCAATGTCGGCGTCGCGGTCGGCTTTATCGGCAAACAGACCGCAGGCAACTCCATCGTCGAGCTGGTTTCCGGTCTGACCGGCCTGACCAGTGCACGAGGAATCAAAGCACTCTCTTTCGCCAACAAACGGGCCCTTGTCACGGCCTTGCGGGCAGCCGGTGTCAGCGGCAAGGGTGCGATGGGCCGTGCCTTGTTGCAAAGCGGAGCCGGGTCCTTCGCCGCCCGTGCCGGATTCTCCTCGCTGTTCGCCTCACAGGTCGCTACGGGCGGCGGTCTGGTCGGTGCTGCCGGTTCCCTGAGTGCCATTGGTACGGGTGCCGTTGCCGCAACGGCCGGTATCGCCGCATTGGTGGGAGCCTTGGGCTGGGTCGCCTACAAGACATGGCAGATCAAGAAAGCCAAGGACGCCGTACTGGAAGACATAACCGCCAACGAGAAATACCGCTATCCGGTCATCGAAGACTTGTACGCGGCCTTGCACAAAACCTACCAGCAGGCCATCGATACCAAAAAGGCGGTGGACGACCTGACCTCCGGCAAGACAGTTGAGGAAAGCAGCGGGCATAAAATCGGAATATTTACCGGGAACTGGTGGATGTCATTTCTGGCTGAACTCGGCGCCAGCTTGTCTTCCTCCCGAGGGGGTGTCTATCATGCTCCGGCATACAGTTATAGCGATGCTCAACAAGACGACAGCCGGGAGGCCATTACCGCCATTGCCCGCCGTGACAGCCAGTCGCGCCTGAACGCCGCCTATGCCGAGTTCGGCAAAATGTCCGACCCGTTGGAGGTCCGTGCCTTTATCGAGAACATCGCCCTCAAATACGGGCAGCAGGCGGTGACGGCGGCCGAAGCCGCAAAGAAACTCGGCTTGGACAAACCTTTCTGGTTCGAACGTAACGGCAAGATTACCTATACCAACGCTCTCGGTGACCTGCCGGAAGTGGCTGCGGCCTATACGCCCACTTACGCCGCCTACCAGAACAACACCACCGTGAAACACATCACCACGGCGGCACAAGGTTATCTCGATGCCATCGAGAGCATGGCGGGTGCCCGTGCCCTGATCGAGAAGTCGGGATTCGACTATGGAGAGTTGGCCCGTGGCGGCTTTACGCAGAACAAAGACGGGCTGTGGGTACAGAAGGCTTTGAACGCGCAGGCTACCGACAAGGAGCGGCAGGAGATGCTGGCCGGCCGGCAGCGCGTGCACCACCTGTTGGTAAACCTTTCCGGTACCCTACGCCAGGTATTTGGCGGTTCCTCGGAGGCTGCGGAAAACATCCTCCGTAAGGCGGGCTTCTCAGCTGCGCTCTATGCCAACGAGCCGGACTCGAACGACACCTCCCCGTTCAACGCCAACCGCATCACGAACATAGGAGACGATGACGGCGGCGCGGGCGGCAACTACTCCGGTACGGGGCGGTTATCTTCGGCGGCTCCCAAGCAGGTCATCGTCAACATCACCAACCTGATGAGCGTGGAGACCATCGACCTGTTGAAATCGCCCGAGGGTCAGACCGCCGAGATCCAGCACTTCAAGGAACAGATGGCACAGGCCCTTATCGACGTAGTGCATGACTTCGACGCCTCGTGGAACGGTTAATTAACGAAAAGACAACGACATGAAGAACCTATTCGGCAGCAGATTGCTCAATATCGGTGCCTCGACGCTTCTGAGCGGGGGCATCCTTTCGCATGGCGGACTGGGCGGCTACATCAGCGATGCCGCCCGTCGCGTCATCGGTCTGGGACTCGCGGAGTTTCAGGACGGTGCCGTACATTACTTCTCCAAGAACAGCGACATCCTGAAACGTGCCGTCATTCAGTTCGCCAGCCAGACGGCCTACGGCATGCTCCGCTCTTATCCCCGCTATATCAAATACTGGGAACAGAAAGAGCGGGACAAATACCTCGAAACCCAGTCGCAGAGTGCCATCGTCAACAAATCGGGACAATACTACCAGCTCATCAAGGAGCAGCAGGCTGTCGCCGAGAAGAAGAACTACACCGACAGCATAGTGGGCCGCACGGTGGCAGACTACATCGAATTGAAAATCAGCGGCGAGGGAACCTACTACGACAAAGAAAGCGGCAAGGTGGAGCCCAACAGCAAATACGGGCTGATCACCTTCGTCGATTTGGGTCCGCAGGTACAGCTCTCCTCGAAAAACAACATCGTGCTGACCACGGTGCAGGGTCGTGACTACACCCGAAAAGAGTTCATTTCGGGCGGTGATCTGGAATTTACTATAAACGGTCGGATAACCAGCAAATATCCCGACGTGTACCCGGAAGCCGAGCTGTCGAAGTTCCTGAAAATCGTCCAGTACAAAGGTGTCATCGACTGCGACAACACCATCCTGCGGCAGTTGAAAATCTCGCAGCTTATCATTCTGGGTTACTCGCTTCCAACCGCCGAATACCGAAACGTGCAGCCCTATACCTTGCAATGCGTGGCCGTGGAACCCTCCGAGGCGGTAGAACTGATCTCCAAAGATGCGGAGGTCGTGGATGAAGCCATCGAACATACGAACAAATGGATCAAGTGGGTACGGTTCGGCACCGATGTCATTGACCCAACCTCCATATTAAAACTGAACAACCTATGGCTGTAGCACCGCTTGACGTATTATGTTGCCGGATTACCATCGGAGACCCCGATGCGGGCAATCCGATGTCCATTCTGAACCCCATTACGCTTACGGAGGTGCAGGAGGTCGAAATCGTCGAGACCTACAAGAAACTCATCGGCACGGCAACCATCCGTTTTCCAAAAGGGACCATTTTCCGCTCCACCATCATCGGTACGGCCACCCTTGAAGGCAAAGACGCCAGCCGGATAACCACCGAGGTCATGCAGGACGGCGTGGTCATCGAGAAACGTTCCAGTTACTCGGCGATGGACGCCACGACCTTCAAAACCGGGCAACGGGTGCGTATCCGTTTGGGCTATAACGGGATGCTGCGCACGATGTTCGACGGATACATCACCGGCTATAACACCGAGAGCAGCTTCGAGCTGAAATGCGAGAACATGGCTTACAAGCTCAAGCTGAAGCAGGCACCCAAGTTCGAGACGCCGGCATCGGGCACGAGCGTGAACGACGTGATGGAGGGCAAATACAACATCCTGAAAGATACCGGATTCAAACTGCACTCCGAGACCAAGCGGTTCGACATCCAGATCGGGAAAATCAAAATCACGGACAACTTCACCGTTGCCGACATCCTCTCGGCGTGGAGCCGTTACCGCATCTACTGCTTTCTGAAATACGACGAAAACAGTCCCGACCGGATGCCCGCCATCGCTATCGGCCGTCCGTACTCCTCCGCCAAGAGTCAGCCCCGGTTTCCGGAAGACAGCGCATCCGGTCCTTTCTGTATCCGCTTCGACACGCATGTGGCCTCGTCGGATTTGAAAGTGCTCAAGACCGACCCGAAATTCCTTGCCGTGCAGGCCAAGGCGTTGGGCTCGGATGAGAAATTCTTCGAGGTGACGGTGCGCCTGAATCCCGACTACGACCCGAACGTTTCCGGCAGCAAGGAGTTCCAGACCGTGAACGCCACGCAAATCAGCAAGAAGACGCACAAGGTGACGGGCAACACCACGGCCAGCGGTGCGCAGACCCGCACGAAAGTGGACCTTTCGACCTACACCATCGTACCCTACATGTCGCCGAACATGAAAATCAACTCCGACAAGCTCGTTGAGGAGGCCATCGAATACTTCCGCAGCTACAACCTGAACGGCATCAGCGGTTCGGTGACGCTCTTCGGGGATTTCGGGTTATATCCGGCCTGTCAGGTGGAACTCATCGATGACCGGAACCCGGCCAAGAACGGCACCTACATCGTCGAGGAGGTTACAACCACTTTCGGGACGGGAGGCTACCGGCAGAAAATCACGATACCGCATAAAATCAAAGGAACAAAGACAACGTATGGAAATAACTCTTAAAGATGATTTTACCAATGGACATTTTTCTTATCCAATTCCAGCGGTGAACTTATGACTGTGAATGCACAAGGAGTTCCCAACCACGGTGTATCGAAACATTCGGATTTCGCTATGGGTGATTCGCTACACATCATACCATAGAGTGGACAACATCGAAAGGATGAATTGCCTAATAAAAATTTATACATTGCCTCCAAAGCGATCAATTCAAGAACGTCCATCGAATCATCGCCTTCAACTATATCTTCAGCACGTTTCGTTGCTGTTGCAGGATTATGATGTCCACAACTATGAGTTTGAATATAAGGAATGCCTAACCAACTAATGATAGCATTTAAGTTTTCTATCGAAATGCAATCTGTTTTTTCTTCATATAAAACTGTCAATAGAGGAAGCATCTTATTGGATAAACGCACTCGCTCCAGAACCGTCTTAATATAATCTAACGGAGCAACTAAGTTTTGCTTCAACATTTCTAAAAAGTTGTTGACCATTCCATCAAAAAAATCGGGAATAGGAATGCTCTTCTTTTGTGGTGTTGTAATTGTAGACTGATCGATATAATCTGAAAATAGTTGCATACCGTCGGTAATCTTTTCTTTTTCAGCTTTTGCCAATAGCTTAATCAGACTCTCGCCTGGGGCCATACTGAAAAGAGCTGCATGACAACAGCAGATAAGAAGTTTGGTATTGTGGTATAATGAAGGATAGTTGTGCTTGCATAATATTTTCACAACATTGTACGGAATATCATCATGTGTAGCATCAGGGTCAACTAAACTTTGATACAAGGCTGCCATGCTTTCCTTGATGATGTGTGCTCCCAGTTCTAAAGTATCCGTAACCTTGTTTTCAAATGTTATAATCAATGATATTACAGGCATATTTTTCCCTTCGACAATTTTCTCTCCTGTTCTAATCTCGATTCGTTTAGTTTGGTCTATTTTTACTCCATAAAATTGACTGTCATTGAAAAATCCATTTCCAACTCTGAATATGCTGTCAAGACGCTTCATTCGTTCTGTCGGAGAAATAGAATACGGTAACTTGACTTCATCACGGACGGCTATTTCCTCTTTCAGTTTCAACATCATTTCATAGCGTAAAATACTGGAAGATAATCCCCACAAAGTACCTATGTTTTGCCAATAGTGGATGTATTCATGAATGAAAGTCCCTCGATCTTCTTGGCTTATTAGGCTTAAATCGGTGTTGAAATCTCCTGCTGTGTAAATATGGAAGAATGAAGTGTTATAAGCCCCGCGCAAATTAGATACTATCTCTTTTTCAGATACTCCTAACGATAATAATTTTTCTTGTATATTCATTTTTTATAAAGTTTCATTTTAAGTATTCAAAGATAGCAAAAAGCCTCTATCCAACTGTCTATTGTCGAATTTATCTATTCTTTGAATATGAAGAATTCACAGGACAACAACCGGCGGATGATACAGGAGGCAATCCGCAAAATCGCATTGGGGCGCAGTATTGAGCGTATCGAGATGGCTCCGGGCGGCATGGGCGGCGTGGGTACCGCCCGCATGATTCACGGTTATGTCGCCAAGATACATGACGACCCCAGTGATGAAGAGTTCGCCGACTACGGCGGCACGGTGGACGTGGGCGAATATCCTGACGAAACTGCTTCGGCGGGCGGTATCATCCACAAAGGCGTGTTGCTGGCTGCCGCCCGGAACAACGAGGGCGGTTTTCTCATCGTACCGACCCTTTTTTCGGAGGTGACCATCGTAGTGGACGCCGCCACCTGCCATGCCTATATCGTCAATTACTCCCATGCCGAAACCATCCGCATGGAGGCGCATTCCGAGGTCAGCATCGGCATGACGGAAACCGAGGCTCTCGACCCCGACAGCGACTCCTCGCCCGATTACGACGAGCTGGAACCGACCGGAAACGAAGCCCATACCAGCTACACGGCCGAAGGCATCACGGCAACGGTCAGGAACGACAGCGGCAAAGAATCGTCGGTCATGCAAGGTGCGGAAGAGATTGCGCAGACCGTCGATAAGTCGGAAGTCAGACAGACCGCCGACAAAATCGTACAGAAGGTAAACTCCACGACCGTTGCCGTTGCCGACAACAAAGTGACGCTCGGCGACGAGAACGCCACCGAACCGCTGGTTTTGGGTAACGAGCTGGCGCAGCTCATGTTAGATTTCCTGACGGAGTGCAGTAAGATTATGACGCCTACGCTCATGGGAACCATGCAGCCGCTGAACTTTCCCAACTTCCTCTCGCTGACCTCCAAGATTCAGAAATTCCTATCCAAAACCTCCTATACCAAATGAGTGTCACCCTTCATCCCGGCATCGGCGGTCTCGATACGCAGGGCCTGTGTTACAGTCTCTACCGCCAGTTATACCAGACCTTCTTCAACGCCCAAGAACGCAAGAGCGAAGACAATCCCTACGGTGTGGAGGAAGGTGACGACACGTCCATCCGTCTGCATAACACGGCTTATGGATTTGCCGAGGCGATTTCGTCCGGCGTTTCCGGTGAAGGCGGAGGTACCGGTAGTTGGTCGGGCTATCTGCCCAAAAGCGGCGGTGACATGCAGGGATTGTTATGTGCCGACTACGGCTTTACCGCCGGTATCGACAACCGCCGTCTGCTGGAAACGTACCGCACCTCGCAAAGCGATGACGAGGGAAACGTCATCGGTTACACCTACGGCATCCGTCTGACGGGCGACGTACATGTCGGCGGCAATCAGCTCTTTGTGGGCGGTATGCAGCCTCTCCGTTGCGATAAGGCTACCGGCACGATATACCTGAGCGGGAAACGGGTTAATTTCGCCGACGCCGCCCTTTCCCTCACCGGAAATATCCTGCTGGGCGAGACCAAAGAAAACGGGGTGTTCCTGACTTCCGACAGCCTGCTCATTCATGGGCGGGAAGTCTATCACGGCGGTAATGCCAACCTCGCCACTGTGGACTGGTCGATGCACGACGCTACCGTTGCCGGTTCTCTCGAAGTCATGGGAGCGGCGACGCTCTCCGGAAAGCTGCGTGCCTTGCAGGGCGCGGAGTTGGGCGACGTCGGGCGGCTGCTCTTCTCTGTCCTCGGCGAAACCGTATCCTGTCTGAGTGACTTGACCTTTTCAGCCGGATGCGGAGTCCGAATCAGCGGAGTTACCGTGCTCAAAGGTTCCGGTGCGAAAGACATCCGGTTGGAGGGTGCTGACGGCGACCTGCTCGTAGGCGGCGACCACACAGCCAAGATACGGATTCTGTCGAACCTTACGGACATCGACGGCGAGCACGTCCTGCTTTCCCCATACGGGGCGGCGTACTTTCCCGACTCCATCCGGGTGCGGCACAGCTACGGCGGGGACCTGCTCTCCTCGTACCGTACCGACAGCGAGGATGAAGGCATCGTCATACACAAACTGCTGCGATTCGGAAGCACGGGAGGTTGCTATCTGACAGCCGACAATGACCGATTGGTTTTCGTCTCCCGCAGCGACCACACCCAAGCTCCCGGCGGTCAATACGAATCGGTGAACACATTCCTCGGACACGCTCCGTCCACCAGCCGTTACGCTCCGTTAAACCGGGCGTCGAACTCCCTGCGTATCGGTACATCCGGTGACTTTATCGTCGCTCTGAATCCCGTCGAGGTCACGGGACACATCGGTATCGACGGGAGCTTCACCCGACTTACGGCAGAGGGGCTATTCTTTACCGGCGACATCTGCCTCAGACAGGTTGGGGACGGTATCCGTCACGGCGGGAACGCCTACTTCGACGGCAGTCTTTCCTCGGAGCGATTCACCTCCGGAATGGCCGGCACCGGTTGGGCGATCCTGCGCAGCCGGACGACGGGAAGCATCTCGGCGACCTTCGACGAACTGACCATCCGGAAACGGATGCGGGTTTACGAGTTGGAGGTACAGCGTTCCTCGGCGACCAACGGAGCCTTGTGGGTAACCGATACCTGTTCGGGAGACAGTGTCGAAAAACTATAAATCCGATTATGGCACTATACGAATATTCCCGTTTCAAGATACGCATCGACCCCGGTTCCAAGAAACGGCAGGGATTGCATGCCGGAGACGTGGTTCGCCGTCAGTATGCGGACGGTGCGCAAACCTTTTACAGCCTGATGGTCGTGCTGGCCACCGGAGAAGACTCCGTGCTGCTGTCCGACGGGATACATGCGTCATCGCCTTTTTTCATCGGCGCACTCATCGAGGGCGACGAGCCCCGTGACGGAGAATTGCTGGACTTCGTGCGTCTCACGAGCCTGACCGATGAACGGCGCAGCGGCGCCATGTACCTGACTGCCTCGGACGAAGAAGCCCCGTACATGGATGTCATTGACGGCATGGGGACGGAACGTTCCTTGTTTCGTCCGGCATCCCTTGCCGCGTTCGGTTGCAGCGACAACGGGGTGTGGTCCTGCCGTTACACGCCTTCGGAAGGTCCCGCCACCCGCATCCTCCGGATTAGCCGCTCCTCCGACGCGGCGGCTGTCACCGGCGGTTTTCAGATTCCGTTTCCACAGGCCGTTTCCCATCCCCAGCGTCTGGTGATTTCATTCCGCATCCGCGCTTCCAAAGAGTTGTCCGCCGTGCCGTTGCGCTTCGGGTATGCCGACGGTACGGAAACAGACGGACAGGACACCGTGGACGTTACGACCGAATGGCAATACCGGTTGAGCCTGATTACGGTGGACTTTCCTGCGGAATATGCCCGCGCGCTGTCCCTCGACTTCTCGGGAGAGCTCGGTCCGGACGACTGGTGCGAAATCGGAGACCTCAATGTCTGCCTACTGGAACAGCTTTCGTCCTTTGCCGAAGCCGCCAAAATCCGTATCGGCCGCATCACGGGAATCGCAGACCCGCTGTTCGGTATGCTACAAGGTTATGGGGCTTACTTCCAGCGTCTCTATGCCACGCGGGACGTTCATGTGGCCGGCACGCTGACCGCCGGTGACGAGGACGGCTTCGGCAGCACCTTTTACGCCGGACGTATTCACAAGAACTGCATCATCGATTCGTTGAACGGCAATTTTACGAGTACGGTTGTCCGCCTTTCATCCGCCACACCGACCGGTATCGGCAAAAACATCCTGCTGCCCGTGACCGGCGGGACATTGCTTTGCCAGAAAGAAGTGTGGGTAGAGAAACATGCGGGCGAGCGTTACTGTCTCTCTTTCTGGTGTTATTGCCCGTCCAAGCAAGAGACTCCGTTCGATATTCTTCACGGGGAAAAGGTGCTCGCCAGCCTTATGATGCCCCAGACATGGCAACGGGTACATGTGACTTTCGACATCGAGCATATCCCCGGCGACGACCTTCGCATCGACTTCCGTACCGAGAACCGGGTGGTCTGGTTTTTCAGTTCCCCGCAACTTGAAAAAGGGAACGTGCCGACCCTATACCAGCCGACAGACGGGATCCTGAACGAAACCGACGAATACGGGGCGTGGTTCTGCCGAGGCGGTGTGGGCGGCACGATTCAACACCCCCTGTTACGGTTGGAGCCGGACGGTTCCATCCGTGCCGGCAACGATTCGTTCGTCATCAACCCTGACGGCAGCGGATACTTCTCCGGCGGCCGTTTCCGCTGGAACAAAGACTCCATCATCTTGCAGGATGTCACCATCCGCTGGGAGGATTTGGATGAAGAGATGCAGGAACAGATGAAACCCCGTTTCGTCACCGTTGATGGCGGTACGGTGTTTCATTATAACGATGCCGTTTCCGGCAATCTTTGCGACCCGGCAGAGATCCTCCTGACCGGCACGGCGCAGAACCTGACAACGGATTCCTGCCGTTGGGAATACCTTGCTGCGGACGGCGGGTGGAAAGACACCGGCGGGAACCAGTCCGTTTACACGCTCACGCCGGATTTCTCCGGCTGGGAAGGCCGGAACGTCCTGACACTCCGTTTCATCGTCCGATCCTCCGGCACATCGTATCATGCCACGCATACCGTTTCCAAACAATACGACGGCAGTGACAGCTATTCTTTGCATGTGGAGTCCGATTCGGGCACCGTTTTCCGCAACCACATGGTCGAGACGACACTACATGCCCGTCTTTACAAAGCAGGAACGGAAATCACGGACCGGATTCCCGATGAAAATTTCCTCTGGAACCGCATCAGCGACGATGCCGACAGCGATGCACTCTGGAATGCTGAAGAACATCGGGGACGCACGCTGCGGATTACCGGTGAGGATGTGTGGCGTAAGGCGGTGTTCAACTGTGAAGTATTCATGTAGGCAATATGAGATAACCAATCTTGTCTATAAACTCATTGCCCACGCATACGGCTATTCTTATACAAACAAAACGTATGAGCAGCCGACAAGTTATCGCGCGTGGGCAAACCACGATTTACATACAGAAGGATTCCTACACAATCAGCCAATCGCTCGGGGAATACGTCTTTCCCGCAGACCATTCGGGGAAGGTGCTCTCTGCCGTAAGCCTGACATCGACCATCAAGGTCACATGCGGCGATTCGGAATACAAGGATTTTACCATCGGAGTGATTGTCAAACCGGCCGGATTCTCGTCCATTTCGGTGGATAACAGCCGGAAAACAGTGACCTATACGGTTGCCACCGGAACGACAACCCTTGCCGAGCACGGCTCTTTGGATATTCCCGTTACCATTGCAGGGGCGGTTTACAGCCTGTCGTTCGTCTGGTCGAAAGCGAAAGCCGGTGCGCCGGGCACTGCCGGTGCCGATGCCAACCTGCTGGACTGGGTACGGGAATGGAATACCGGTAAAACGCTTATCGACAGCCATACTGTCATCACGCCGAAACTCTTTGCCGGTGTGAAGAACGCGGACGGCACCGTGACGGGTACTGCCATCGGCCGCTTCTCTCTGAGTACGAAAACCGCTTCCGGCGGTATTGCCACCGAAACCATCGACGGTATCTGCGGCTTCAGGAACGGATCCAAAACCTTTCTTTTGGATAACGGCGGCAACGTCCAGCTCGGTTACGGCGACCAGTTTGTCCGCTACGATGCTTTAACCGGCAAAATCACGTTCGGTGCGGGTGTCAGCCTGAACTGGACCAACGCCATCCAGCAAGCCAAGACTGAAACGCTTAACGCTGCCGCCGCTACTGCCCAAAGCAAAGCGGATGCCGCATTGGGCAGTGCCAAGAGCTATGCCGACACGAAAAAAAGCGAAGCCGTCACGCAAGCCGGTAAAGACGCTGACGGTAAAATCTCGGCACTGACCGCTACGTTGAACACTTCCATTGCCGATGCCAAGAAAGCCGGTACGGATGCCCGTGCCGTGGCGGATGCCATTACCTCGAAAGCCAATGCGGAAGGCTGGTCGAACAAGCTGACCTACATCGATGCAAACGGCATATTCACGGGGAAACTGTCCGCCAATACCGTCAATGCCATCAACATCAATGCCTCGCAAATTACGGCAGGCACCATCGCTACCGCCCGTCTGAATGCTGCGGAAATCCGGTCGAACATCATCAATGCGGCATACATCAACGGTCTGACGTGTGCCTTCGTTCGGGGAACTATCGGCGGCTGGACTATCGGTGCAACCACGTTATCCAACAGCCACATATTGTTGGATAGCGGCAACAAACGGGTGGTCGTGTACGGGGCAAGCTCTGGAGCGACAAGCGGCAAGCGAGTGCAGATCTATTACAACTCCGATACGGATTTCGGTTTCTATGCCACGGATGCTGCTGGCAACTGCCTTGCCCGTTTCGGTTCTGCCAACCAGATTGCCGGGTGGAACATCGATGCGAACCGTATCTACAAGAACAACATCGCATTGGGTGCGGACGGCTCCATCATGAACGGCAGCAAATGGAAGCTGAACAACGACGGGTCCGGCAGTATCGCGTCGGGAAACATCTCATGGGATGCAGCCGGTGCGGTGACCTTTTCGGCGGCGGTGTCGTTGAACTGGAAAAACGATATAGAGGCTGCCAAACGTGCCAACTTCGGTTATCCATATTATCACAAAATCGTCATTTACGGTGAAGAGGATAAATACTATCCTGTCATTTTCAAGGGCGGAGACCAGACCTTCAAACGGGATATTCTTATCCGACGTGCATATAGTGAGCAAGCCCCTGACAGTTGGAACAATACAACTCATAAAGGTGGACTTGTCCTATTGCTGAAAGCCAATTTCGGCGGTTGGGGCGGCATTGGCTACTCGTGGGACATCTATGAACTTTCAGAGACATACTGCCGCATGTTTGCCGGTGCACAATTGTGTGGTAATTGTTGCATGTTCGCCGTGTTCCTGCGCGGGGGCGGAACGACTGGTGCGGTGTACCATATCTACTCGGATCAGCCGATAGTGAACAACATTTATAGTCCATCTCCGATTCCGGCAGCACCGCAGATTGCCTACAACTGCGATCTTATTTTTCAGAGCGGTTCGAACACGGCTAACGCTCCGGGTGCCCGTACCCTCACGGCGACAGTTCAGGAGGAGATACGCCGTCACCGGTTCATCGCTTTGGCTCAAAGCTCTGACAGCACATTGGCTGCGCATCCACTGACCTACATTGGTTCTACAGGCATCTACACCGGCACGTTGACTGCGGCGCAGGTCAATGCCGTTTCCATCGATGCGGGCAGTATCCGGACGGGGACGCTCAGTGCCGACCGTCTGGCTGCCGGCAGCATCAATTCCACAAAACTGGATGCCGGCAGCATCAAGGCCAATATCATCAATACGGACTATATCAACGGCCTGACCTGTACTTTCGTGCGGGGCAAAATCGGTGGCTGGACCATCGGCGCGGACAACATCACGGCCGGCAGTGTGGGTGCAGTCGGAGCCATGCCAATCCAGATGCGGACTGCGGCCAGCGGTTCAGGTTACTGGTACAACGGCGCATACAAACCGCAGGGCATCGTAATGACATGGTACCAAAGCAGCAATGCGGGGCATGTGGTTTTCGGTCAGATTGCCGCTTCGGGCAACAGCGTGAAAACCGGTTTTCTCGGCATCCAGATGATGACATGGGACCATGTGGAATACTTCTGTCTGTCGGCCAACTACACCAAATCGGGAGCCAAAGAGATTTACAACCGCATTGCCGGATGGGCATTCGACAACACCCGCATCTGGAAAAACAACGTCTCGTTGGGTGCCGACGGCTCCATCACCAACGGTACGCGCTGGAAACTCAACAACGACGGTTCCGCCTCGTTCGGTTCCGGCCGGAGCATCTTCAACACGGACGGTTCGGGACAGGTAGCCAACGGCAAATTCAAATGGGATGCCGCCGGCAACATCATCGCCCAAGGAGGCAAATTCAAGGATGTGACCATCCAAGGCACCATCCGTAGCGCGTTCGTGCAGAACGACCCTTCAATTTGGATTGTCGTGGGCGGCGGCACGACCAGCGATGTGCAGACCGACCCCGTGCACTACGACAACGTGGTCTGTACGCAAACAGGCGGCTGGAACGAGAACATCAACCTGCAATGGACCTTGGAAAACTCCGGCCGCCGGATTTGCCTTGTCAATTACAGGTGGGGTTCTACCATCTCTACGGGAGTGATGAGCATTACGGCTCCCAGCGGCAAATATTTCTTCGAGGATGGAATCTCGAAAACGACGCTCAAATTCTCCCGCGAAGTAATTGAAATGATTGGTTACGGGGACGACAAGACCTTTTTCGGATGGATTGTACTCAACCGCCGGGACCTGATGACAACCAGCCGATACGGAAAGTTCCAGCAAATCCTTGTTACAGGCATTGTTACCGGAACAACTTCCAGCGCATCCGTCCGTTTCCTCTGTTTCGACGGTTCGAAATCGGTATCCGTCAGCCGATTGGGAAAAGGGATGTACCGTATCTATCTTCCTTCTACGTGGGGGCTGTCGAGCCGCTACCTCGTCATGGCTACCGGAATCTATTCCACGGCGGAAAACACTCCGATTTATCCGACGGTAAAAGCAATCTATTCCTACTATTTCGACATTTACACGCAGGATGACGCTTCCCGGAATGACGGCTCGTTCAACTTCCAAGTAATCAGTACGGCGGACTGGGATTTGTAATTTTTTTGAAGCATTGTCACCTGTTCGGCACCCTGCCATGCTATTCTTTCATAAACTCTGCTTTATGAAAATTATCCGCATCACTACGACAAAGACAGCACAGGAACGCACGGAACGTGCCTTCTACAACTTGGATTTTACCATGACCGACGGGGCACTGGAACGTGTGGTGGCTACCGTTTACACTCCCGAGAGCCGCCTCGACAGCGACCCGGCACCGGTCTTCATCGGCACCATCACTTACGAAAACGGCCAAATCTTCTGCTCTCTGCCCAAGGACGCCTCCATTGCCGGTCTGATGGGCGACTTCGAAAACTTCATGGTCCAGATCCAGTCCGCCGTAACGGATGAACACGCAGACAACGAATAGTACGGAAACCTAATTATCAGAATATGGAACTAAACATCAAAGACCGGCTCTACATTCCGGTCATCCTGCCCAAGGAGGGCACGTTCAAGGATTTCAACACCAAGAAAGAGATTCTTCGCAAAATCGAAATCTCCGCCGGTGAGCGCGAGGCGGTCGGCCTGCACGAAAACGAGGAGAACGGGCGCATCGAGTGGGACATCGAGAAAGACACGCCGCTGGCCATCGACTTTGCGGGGGATGAACTTGCCTACCTGAAACAGGCGTGCGAGAAAATCTCAGACGAGAAATTGCCGGACGACATGTGGATTGTCGTGGAAAAAATATATGACGGGAAATAGTATAAACTTATGTTATAACAAGTCCCCTGCATTAACATTAGTCTGGCATTGCCAGACTAATGTTTTACAGAATTAAATAAAATATCGATAATCGTACGTTGCTCCATTATATTGATGCAGTAAATTACCCACCTGTGCCAATGTATTAGAAGTGTCAATTGTTGCTGGCAATTTCGTATATAGATTGAATGAATTCCAATTCATCTTCGTAAATCCTATAATTTCAGAGGCAATAGTAGATAGATCTCCTTTACCATAATACTTAGTTATTTTTAGAGGAGCTGGAATACACCTGCCACCGGGATAGTAACGCCGTCCACCCCGAATTGATGGAACGACACCATGTGTCCATAGTAAAGCATTTCTTGATGACAATTTTATGCACGTTCCGCGCGATACCGGATATGAATCGTCAGAAATATTGTTGTCATAAACTCTTTGTGCTATAAATTTAGCATTGTATTCATAATTGATGGTTATCAAGTCGATGTCTTTAATTCCCGCTTGACTTAGCGCATGGGTAATGCCTTCAATCTCTTCATTTCTAAATGGTGTTCGTTTATGAATGACAACCCGACGAGGTAATTTATCCATGGATTTAACGAACAATTCTCGTATAGTAATTCCAAATTTGAAGGCTTCCTCATAAGTTAAATAAGGATTCTTTTTCCCATCAAATTGAGGTTGCTCAACTTTTGATAATTTGTATCTTAACCCTTGACCTTTTGCGTTGTATATATGGCTACAACCCAAAACGATGTCCACTTTTCCTTTACCATTTGTTTTGACGCTATAACCAATACCTGCATACGCCGTATCTGAATCAAGACTGGCCAATGCCCAAGGGATACGCATTGCCTTAACAAATAAAGCTAATGACAACCACCAGCAGATTTCACATACCATTGGGTCCTTCAAAGTTTTTTCTTCTATGATTTGAGTTGTAAAACTGTGTTGAGCCGCATAAGCCTTTATATAGTTGTGCAAATCAAACGATTCTCCATCATGTTTGAACTGTTTGTGTAGACTCCAAGAAGTAGGAATGTAAATTACAACTACAATTCCTGGATATTTCTCGGCCAAACTACCGGCCTTATGACATATTGATTGCGCAAGGCTTATTGTATCTCTTGGTGTATCTTCTGTTTTTATCCACTTATCCGTATCGCTGTCCGGAATTTCTAATAATGTTTTATATATACTATGGAATCCTGTATATGGCTGAATGTAATCTGAATTATCGTTAGCTTGTATAGTTGTGTTTAAGCGTTGTAAAAAAGATTTCAAACTATTGGTGTGAGCATTAGGACAAATTACCCCCAGTCTTACATTTTGTGGCAAAACATCTTTTTGCCAAGAATCATAAGGCTTATGATTAGATAATCCTCTCATAGGATTTGAATCTAAAAAAGGCCTATCTGCAAATGTATTTACGAATTCCAATTCAGGTTCTTTGAGTTGAAGGCCCCAATAAATCGTTCTTCTATTATCATACGATCTTGAAAAATATCCTCGTTCAGTGCTGTCTTGATATTGTATTTCGGAAAATCCGCTATTGTTGCTTATTTGGAACTTAAATCCACTGCCAGAATTTTGAGGGAACTCAAAAATAAGACGTGCATTGCCAAATACGATATTTTCCCATTGAATAAGTTTATTGCTATATGCCTGGTTCCACATTTTATCCAGATATATCCGCGCATACTCCTGCTTTTTCTCTTTTGAAACCGAGCGTGGGTTTTCTATATATATTGTTGGCCGCAAGGAAAGCAGGGCGTATTTTTGCTGTGGCACAAAAATAAGTGAGCATTCTATCGCTTCATGTAACAAGGTGCCATTATCATTTCTGAAAATATCTGAGCACCAAAGTGTATTATGTTTAACATCGACATTTAGACCTCGCATTGCTGCAATACTTTGGAGCGTAGCCCTTAAGAACAGTTCTCTATAACTGCTTTTTCGTTCTATGTCCGATGCAAACTCTTCTCCTTTGTAGGTTGTTCTAAATGATAATTTTTTACAGAAATAGCCGCCAACTAATCGCCCTATGCCGAACTGACCTGCGGATGATTCTCCGTCCTTATTGGAATCTGCTATATCCAGCAAAACGGATTCGACTCGTTCTACGGGTATGCCAATGCCATTATCCCTAATTTCTATAAACCTCTTGGCAGAATCAATAGTAATAGAAATTCTACCATCGGTTATAGCTCCTAAAATACCGTGATTGACGGCATCATTGATAGCGTCTCGTGCATTTTGAACATATTCACGATAGATCAGCTTTTCATCCCCATACATTTGAAACATGAGCATGTTTATAAGCCCTTTACCAATGCGGGATTTATGCGTTTTCAGCTCTGCCATAGTTTATTATCCGTTGGGAAATTGTTTGTATGTCGGCCTTGGGAATCTAATATTTACAATCGATCGTAATGCCGGATTGGAAATAATATATTCCCCGGGAGATAATCTCGTCATCATATTTTGATAGACCTTAGGCACGTATTTGTAATCGGCTTTTGATATTTCGATAGCATTAGTCCGACCATAAGCATGAGTAGAACAATTGCCCTTAACTCGATCGTGTATAGCACTTCGGAATTGCTCCACCGAAAATAGAATAATGCCTAATGATCGGCCTCGCTCTGTGATTTCCAATAATTGACGTAGAATTGGGGAGTTTTTCGGAATATCGTTCGAAGCATATTTATTCAATTCATCAACAAACAAAATTATCTTATCAGGAATATTATCACGATCAGCGCCCAGTTTCATTTCATATATTGCACGGGCTACACTACCAAAAACGAAACTTTGAGAGTTTTCGTCTAATCGGGCAATATCGATTACCATAACCTGATTAGCTGTCAGATTGTGTTGAATCTCGCTTGTGAGGTCTACTTCTCCTACGTTATCATGTATTACTTTTGAGAAAATATCATTCTTGATCGCTTTACTAACACATCTCTTAAATTTTCTCCAGCTAGTTACTTGAATTTCATTCTTTACACCTCCATTGGCAGCGGTTTTTGTATACTCATCCAATTTATCTTGAAAATCTTTCCAATTATTCACACCGGCAAAATACCCTTCTCCATTTATGACATAATTAACGCAGCTTTCTAAAGTTCCAGTACTATCATCTTCATTGGCCAACAATAAATCCAATTTATCTTGAGATTTGTCATAGGTGAATTTATATGTAAAGGCTTTGTGATTTTTCTTTTGTCGTTCAACGTCTTGAGGATGAGCGTATGATTGCGCATGTTGCATTATTTCATCCTTTGTGTAAGGATAGTAATAGCGAACATTCTTAAAGGGTTCTATTGATAACCCTAAATCCGCATATATCTTTTTATCTTTCTCCGGCAGCTCTGTATTCGTTTCATCAATGGCCATAAGATCTCGTCCTTTGACATTGAAAAACACAAAAGCCACACTACTTCCGTCTATATCTTTGAATTTATGTTGAATTGCATTAAGGAGGAACATTGAATAAGATGTTTTTGCTGCTAATCCTGAAATACCGGATATATTCAAATGCGCTCCGTCTGGTCCAATTAAAAAGTGAGAATTAAGCTCGACTTTAACTTTTTTGGCTGCATTGCCTTGGTACATTTCCAAATAACCGCACACCAAAGGATTTTTTACATCATTTAGTCCTAAAGCCGTTCGAATATCCTCTTCGTCACAAAGCGAGACTTGTTTGCCATCCAGTACTGGGGTATAAATATCATCAGTATTGCAAACGACTTTTGCTTTTACGTAATTCATTCCAAGCCGATTCATTTGCCCAATAGAATCAGCTGTATCACCAAAATTACTTGATATAAAATTAGTGAAATGGCTCGCAGCATCCGTTACATGCGTAATTTCTTCGATAACTCCATATGTAATAGACTTATCGCTATTAGAGGATACATGTTCAACTTTAACTATGTCGAACGGACTCAAAATTTGTCCTTTATCTGTCCAAAAATAGAAATTATCAATGGTAGATGGCATCTTTTCAGTTGCCGATACTTTTCCAATAACCTGTAACATCTTTAGAATAAATTTAATATTATATTCGAATCCACATATTTCGATTTGCAAAACGATTCTGTCAAGAAAATTGGATATAGGTGATTTGCCCAGCGTGTATCAACGCCATAGCAAACTGGATAAGCTTCTCGAATTAAATTTGCGCTTATCATATCAACCTTGTCTGTTTCCAATTTGTCATTTTCATCCATCAAGACCATTTCGCACTTTACGATGTCAGAAAAATGTGTTTCTCGAAAATCGTGGTTACGTAATCGCACATACCACACGGCAAAATATGATTTTCCACCTTTGTGGTCTGATTCATAACGGTAAACTTTAGTTCGTTCGTAAGGTCCTAAATTTGCAATAGTTTTCGATAACCGATTCCCTTCAAAATCCGGCAACAATTCAGGGTCGAAGAGTTTTGAAACGCCAACTACATGCTGATAGTTGCTTCTTAAGTTATCCCATTGAGTTCTGTTTAAATTTGAGAAACTCGGATTATATTCCAAAGAACCATCTTTAATCAACCATGATTCATTATGTAACTTTCCAACTTTACATAATCTCTCAACCATCAATTGTTCTTCATCGGTCATTTCGTTCTGAATACATGCAATGCCCCGATGTTTGTAATTATCCCGGCCTTGTTCTTGTGGATTAATATTAGTCCTGTACAAAAGCAATTTATTGATGCCTAATTGCAAATCTTTTAATTTTGATATCTTATCTATTACTTTAGAATTAATAGTTTCACAAAATGACCGGCAAAAATTCTCACCGCCATCGTCATCGTCATAATCATCTGGCATTGCCATAACAATTTTGTTATTCAGTTGCCAGCATTTAAAGGTATCGCGATCTTTTCGCTTGCAACACCCAACAATAATTTGTCCTGCAATGATTGGAAATATCTTTTTGCCAATACCGATATCATCTATTTTGAAAGTGTGTCGCGATCCATCCAAAAAATATTGAAAAATGGGTGGAGGAACTTTGGGTGACTTGAACAAATATGCGATGGATACTGTTTTTACACGAGAATGATCTGTTTCCGCGAATGTACTTTTAGTAGCATTTGCGATTGTTTTATCATCATAATTATAGGCAATAGTGTCATTATCTACTGAATCAAGACATATCTTTTTTGTCTTGAAGCATTGATATTTGCCCTTTCCTGCCTGTTCTATATAGTCGAGAATCATTCCCATATTTTAATTCCAGTCAGATTATGGCTGCGTTATATTCTTTAAAATTTAATACTCATACAAAATTAAACAATTTATGTTAATCATCAGGCTTTCTAATAGTAAAATAAACACATAGCGAAAAAGTAAATTTGGGCAAAGCGTAGCGAATTAGCTGATAGAGCGTTCGTTACGCTTTGTTTTTCTATGGGACAGAGCCAACGAAATACCACCTCG
>ERZ840371.19-NODE-19-length-183943-cov-6.813424_pt1 | contig 183943 bp, 268 predicted proteins | sample MGYA00519937_ERZ840371 | MGnify/ENA primary metagenome ERZ840371 (study PRJEB31850, sample SAMEA3708873) | human gut metagenome | biome: human gut; feature: human-associated habitat; material: faeces | place: China | collected 2014 ... | reverse complement strand
TCCGCTAACTACTTTAGCATCTTTTAGTTTTGCTAATCCATCATATTGAATTATTATTTTTTCAACTTCTTTTATTTTTTCAATATCTTTAAATTGATTAACGTTAAAATATTTACCATCTTTTTTTGTTATTGAAATTGAAGAATTAGAACTTTCATATAAAGTCTTTTCTATTTCATTGCTTGATTTCATTATTGTTAAACAAGAATACAAACAAGATAGAACTATAGTCAATATGATAAAAATTATTAAAGTTCGATTTCTCTTTCTTGTAATATATGCTATAGCATTTTTTATCACTTTACTAACTACTCCTTTCTATTTTTTAGTATTTCATAACTGCTTTCAATAACATTCTACATAGCTTTTATGAAACGTTTATGAAATATAATTTTTTATTTTTCCAAACTATTGTATAATAATATAAGCATTATGTTTAAAATCGTTCTTACACGATTAGTATATGATCTATTAGTATATGAGTAAGCACAGTAAGTGTACGGACACTTACGAAAAAATTGATAAAGCAGCCCTCTGGGATATGCTTCTTTTTTCAAATAAAAAGACGATAGTTTTTCTATCGCCTTTGATAACCTATTAATGAATCAATCCAAGCTAATCCAGCTTAATTTCAACATCTATATGCTTATCGACATCAAGTTTGGACAATAACACTACCGTCTCTACATGGTCACAAAAAGGGAACATATCAAATGGTCTGCACTCCAAAACCTTATATCCACCTTTCATAAGCATATCAACATCCCTTTTCTGAGTATCTGGATTGCACGATACATACACAACTCTTTCTGGCTTAATCTTAAGTACCGACTCAAGAAATTCCTGACTGCTGCCACTTCTTGGAGGATCCATTATAACAACATCAGCCCTCTTATGTGTGGCATATTCAACAAGAAACTTTCCAGCATCATCATTCACAAATCTAATATTCTTTATATTGTTAATCTTAGCGTTGACCTCTGCATCTTTTACCGCATCTGCATTTAACTCAACCCCTATAACCTGTCCTGCCTTGGCAGAAGCTGCTATTCCTATTGTTCCTATTCCACAATAAGCGTCAATAACTGTATCCTTCTTAGTTATTCCAGCCATATTTATCGCCGTCTTGTATAACTTTTCTGTCTGCTGGTGGTTAATCTGATAGAAAGATGATGGGCTTATTCTAAATCTGTAGCCACATAACACATCTTCAATATATCCCTTGCCTGTAAGCACTATATTTCTTGGTCCTAACACCATACTTGTATTGTATTTATTAACATTCTGTACGATTGTATTAATCTCTGGGTGCTTCTCTTTTAATGCTTTAAGAAAATGTGTCTTAGACGGAAATGCAACATCAGCCGTCACAATAACAAGCATAATCTCCTTAGTTGAAAAGCCTTTTCTTAAAAGAATATGCCTTATAAAACCAGTTCCCTTATCTTCATTATATGGCTTGTATTTAAACGACTTAAATAAATCTCTTAATGTAGCTATAATGCTGCTGCACTGTGAATCTTCAAGCAGGCAGTCAGATACAGGTACTATATTGTGGCTGTTCTCTTCATATGTTCCCGTTATAATATTGCCATTCTTATCTTCCCCGACAACAGCGTGAACCTTGTTACGGTAATGCACTGGTCTGTACATTCCTGTTATCTTATCTACTGGACAGATGTCTTTAAAAAGTTTGTCTACATATCCCTGCTTTATCTTTAATTCATTATCGTATTTCATTCCTGCATAGGCACAGCTCCCACATTTTTCTGCACTTTCACAGTTAATTACACGCTTCTTCTCGTCATATATATTACTTCCCATAACTTTTATGTTACCTCCCAACATCAAAAGGCTGTCACATATAAAATGCAACAGCCTGTAAATTCTATTATTAATATTACAAATGACAATATTATGCAGTAATCATTATATCAGCAAATATCCATGCATAAAATCAAAATCTGAAATTACATAATTTCACTGTCATCGCCATTGCTGACAATCTTAACCTTGCCTTCATATAACTCTTCTACAGCTATTGAAAGTGGCTTCATATTCTCTGCATTATCGATAAGAGGTGTTCCTATCTGAAGCTTTCTCGCCTCATCTGGTGTTGTAAGCGGCTTTGGCTCATTCTTCTTATCCTTATTATCCTTTTCCTTTTCCTTTGGAGCGTTCTCAGCCTCAATACGAGCCTTTCTAACCTTCTCCTCTATTGTTCTTGCATCAATAATCTCTTTAGCTCTTGCGGCAGTAGCCTTAACAATTGAATAACGGCTCTGTACGATTGGCTGTTCGCCGTCCTCTACCTCACTATTAACAACTGCCATTAATTCTGAATATGATGGATGTAACATTATTATTCTCCTTTCTCATAAGCTTTAAGCTCTTCTTTAATATTATTAATTAAACTCATATTGTTAACTGCTTTTCTCTTCTCACTGTTAACTATAGAATGAATTGCCTCAACACAATCATCCACTTTATCATTGATAACTATATAGTTATAATTCTCTACGCCCTTAGCCTCATCACTGGCTCTTTGCAGTCTTGCCTTTATTGTGGCTTCATCTTCTGTTCCACGTCCTACAAGTCTTCTCTCTAATTCTTCTGCACTTGGTGGCATAATGAATAAAAGAACTGCATCTGGATACATCTTCTTAATATTAAGTGCACCCTGAATCTCGATTTCAAGTATCACATTCTTACCTGCTTCAAGCTGTTCCTCGACATATGCCTTAGGTGTTCCATAATAGTTGCTGACATACTTTGCATACTCAATCAATTCAGAATTATCAATCATACTCTCAAATTCTTCTGTTGATTTAAAGAAATACTCTCTTCCATTCTGTTCACCTTCTCTTGGTGAGCGGGTTGTCGCTGAGATAGATAGAGCATAATCATTATGAAGCTCTAATAATCTCTTAACTACAGTTCCCTTTCCAGCTCCTGAGAAACCTGAAATTACAAGTAATAAACCTTTCTCTTTCATCTCTATTCTCCAATCTGTAAATACCTGTTGGCACGCACACAACATAAGTGTACAAGTTATTATACAGAAATACACCGATTCGTGCAAGCTTTTTTATTCTATATTCTGTATCTGTTCCCTTATTTTTTCTATTTCTGTCTTTAAATCTATAGCTGCATTTGATATTTCTATATTATTCGCCTTAGATAAAGTTGTATTGGCTTCCCTGTTCATCTCCTGTGCTATGAAATCCATCTTTCTTCCAATCCCTCCGTCTTCGTTAAGGCATTTTCTTGCGTGTTCAATATGACTTCTTAATCTTACTGTCTCCTCATCTACGCATACTTTATCAGCATATATAATCACCTCAGAAGCTATCCTGTTCTTATCTATATCAGCATCTGAAAGGATTTCTTCCATCTTGGCTTCTAACTTCTTCTTATAATCTTCTATTATCTGTGGATTTTTTGTTTCAATATAAGAAACAAGCTCCTCCATATGGTCTAACTTTAACAAAAGATCATTCTTTAAGTTCTCACCCTCAATAATTCTTGTATCAGCAAGCCCCTTGCAGGCTTCTTCTATTGCCTCATTAATAAAGTTCCACAATTCTTCTTCATCTTCCTGCGATTCTTCCATTGTGATAACCTCTGGGTATCTTGACAAAGCTCCAACAGTAATATCATTTCTTATATTAAAACGCTCCTCCATCTGTCTGAATATATTCATATATTCCCGTGCTATGCTTTCATTAAACTTAAGGCTTACATTGCTCTCTGAATTATCCTCGTATGTAATAAATACATCAATCTTTCCCCTTGATGCATATTTCTTAATTGTATCCCTTATTCTTGCCTCAAATATATTAAGCTTTTTAGGCATCTTTATACTGTTCTCAAGAAATCTGTGGTTCACCGACTTAATCTCTACTGTTATTTTACGGTTGCCTCTCTCTATCTCGCTTCTTCCAAAGCCAGTCATACTTTTTATCATCAAAGTGTCCTCATTTCATTTATTCATTGTTGATAACATTAAAAAATATTTTAATACTAAATGTAGTTTAATACATCGCTTATTAAACCTCAACTTACATATCAAACTTTTAATTACAACTGCTAATTATATCAATTTTACTTTAACCATACAAGACAACATCTATAAAATGTGCTATCATTTATTCTAAAGTATTAATGGCGTACCAATACGCCAGAATGGAGTATTATGGCATTTGATGGAATTACAATAGCGAATATTGTACACGATTTAAACAACACAATTCTTGGTGGAAGATTATATAAGATTGCAGAGCCAGAAAATGATGAGCTTTTACTTACCATAAAGGCTAATTCTGGACAATACAGGCTTGTATTATCTGCAAATGCTTCACTTCCGCTTGCATATATGACTAAAGATAATAAGCCAAGCCCCCAGCTTGCACCTAACTTTGTTATGTTTCTTAGGAAGCACATCAATAACGGACGAATTATATCAATAACACAACCCGCTTTTGAGCGAATAATTGATATTGAAATTGAACATTTAGATGAATTAGGTGACCTCTGCCGTAAACATTTAATCACAGAATTTATGGGCAAACACAGCAATATCATATTATGCGATGACAATAACACAATATTAGACAGTATTAAGCATGTGTCAGCACAGATAAGCTCTGTCAGAGAAGTTCTTCCAGGAAGGGAATATTTTATTCCTAATACATCTAACAAGCACAATCCGATGAATATGGATTTTAATACCTTTAATGAAAATATATTATCACAGCCTAAGACTACTGCCAAAGCCTTAAGCAGTGCTTACACTGGAATAAGCACCTGCATATCAGAGGAAGTCTGCCACAGGGCACATATTGACAGTGCCAAACCAGCCAACTGTCTGTCCAGTGCTGAAAGCATAGCTCTATTTGAAGCATTCAAGGCTATTATTAATGACGTGGCAAATGGAAGTTTCAGCCCTAACATCGTATATGATAACGGTGCACCCACAGATTTTGCCGCGATTCCTCTTACTATGTATGATAAATCCGAAAGCTACTCCTCAATAAGTGAATGTCTTATCGGTTATTATCACGAAAAAGAAGTAAGAACACGAATTCACCAGAAATCGACTGATATAAGAAGAATAATTACAACTCATCTTGAGCGTTCTTATAAAAAGCTTGATATTCAGGAAAAACAGTTAAAGGATACTGAAAAACGTGACAAATACAGAGTGTATGGAGAGCTAATCAACACATACGGCTACAATATCGAGTCTGGTGCAAAAAGCTTCACAGCTCTTAATTATTACACTAACGAAGAAATCTCTATTCCTTTGGACGATACATTGACACCAATTGAGAATGCGAATAAATATTTTGCACGATACAACAAATTAAAACGTACTTACGAAGCTGGTGTAAGACTTATCGAAGAGATTAAAGATGAGATTATGTATCTTGAATCAATAATAAATGCCCTCGATATTGCAACTACTGAGAATGACCTTAATAATATCAAAGAAGAACTTATCATAACCGGCTATATCAAGAAGAACAGCAAATCCAAAAGCAAGGATAACAAGAACAACAAACCTCTGCACTATATATCATCAGACGGTTTTGATATGTATGTCGGCAAGAATAATCTTCAGAATGATGAACTCACATTTAAATTTGCTTCTAATAGTGACTGGTGGTTTCATGCCAAGCAGATACCTGGCTCTCACGTTATAGTTAAGACTAACGGCAAGGAACTGCCCGACAGAACCTTTGAGGAAGCTGCCGCACTTGCAGCCTACTACTCTAAAGGCCGCAACCTTGATAAAGTTGAAGTCGATTATGTATTAAAGAAAGAAGTCAAAAAGCCTGCCGCTGCCAAACCAGGCTTTGTTGTATATTACACTAACTACTCTCTTATCGCCATAGCTGATATTAAAGGCATTAAAGAAGTTACTGGCTGATAAAAAACTGGTTGTCCGAAAGCTTTATATGACTTTATCATATAAATGTTTTCTGGACAGCCAGCTTTTTATTTAATTAACTTAAAGTTCTTAACCCTGTAACAGCTAACACTATAACTCCTATAACATCAGCCACAGCACACAGCATATACATAACTGAAAGCGAAGCCCTGTTTAGTCCTGCCACAATAAGCATAACAAGACTTAACACAAGCAATGTGCCTGCTATTATATACATACACTTTATATTAATTCTTTCATTAACGACCAATACAATAAATATTATGCCTGTGATTAATGATACGCTCATTCTTACAAGATACCATACAAATGCAGCTTCTGTTAAATCACACAGCGTATTATCTGTTGTAAGGTATCCAAATAATGATGGCGGATTAAACGCATATATAACGGATGGAATAATAACAATAATACTAAATACAGCTATCTCAATAATCATAAGTTTATTATTATTATTTAATACTATTGCAACGCAGGTTACAATAGTAAATATAATAAGCCACGACCAGTTAAAATAGAATTTACTTCCAATATAATAGTCCTGAATATATCCTGCTACAGTCTGTATATACTCATCTGATGATAACATCACCACTCTTGAAATAACAAGATTTCTAATAACTTCAAGTATAAGAAAACCTGATAATGCAGGGAATATATATATAACAGCATTATTATATGCCATCTTATCATTATATATTTTTAGCTTTGTTATTGTACTGCTCTTAACCATTAAAAGTCCTAATACTGATAACACCATAACAAGAATATAAGCTATTGGTATTCTGGACATTAATTGTACTGTCTGTATATTACCAATGTCCGATTTATTCATATAAAAGCTATTTATAAATATATGAACACCTTTTGAACTTTCTGTTATTCTTGCAAATAACAATAACGCACCTGTTATAAATGCACTTATATTAGCAGCTATTGACAACCTTGATGCCATACTCACCTTTTTGTATACACATACCGCCGCAGTCACAAGTAGTAATATCGTTATTGGAAATATAATCTTATATATGCTCCCAAAACCAGCATAAAAATAATAATTATAAATTGATGTATCAAGCGTACCGCCATCATATACATTACTATTCATTCTGTTAAGTATATTCTGAAATGTATGCTCCCCTACAAAAAATAATAATACAGCCGCATTTATAACCATAATTAACGCAAGGCTCATAAGCCTTATAAAGGTAATTTCACTCTTTTTCATACTTATCCTCACTCTTTAACTCTCCAGAACCAGCAGTATTACTGCCGGCTCTGAAACATTTTACAATATTATGCCTGTACCTTTATAAATGACTTCTTACCCTTCTTAACAACTACTCCATCACCAGCAAAGAATTCTTTATCAAACTTTGCTGTTATATCAGATACCTTTTCACCTGCAACAGAAGCACCGCCCTGTGAGACAACTCTTCTTGCTTCTGACTTAGTAGCTGCAAGACCTGCTGCGTGAATTAACGATACAATATCAATGCTTCCATCTGTAAAGGCATCAGCTTCAAGCTTAACTGCTGCCATATTAGCCGCATCACCTGATGTAAATATAGCCTTAGCTGTTTCTTCTGCCTTCTTAGCTTCTTCCTCACCATGAACCATCTTAGTAAGTTCAAATGCAAGTATTTCCTTAGCTCTATTAAGCTGTGCGCCTTCCCACTTATCCATTTCATCAATCTGCTCAAGTGGTAAAAATGTAAGCATACGGATACACTTTAATACATCTGCATCAGCTACATTTCTCCAATACTGGTAGAACTCATATGGAGAAGTCTTTTCTGGATCAAGCCATACAGCACCGCTTACTGTCTTACCCATCTTCTTACCCTCTGAATTAAGAAGAAGTGTGATCGTCATAGCTGAAGCGTCCTTACCAAGCTTCCTTCTGATAAGTTCTGTACCACCAAGCATATTGCTCCACTGGTCATCTCCACCGAACTGAAGATTACAGCCGTATTTCTGGTATAACATATAGAAATCGTAACTCTGCATAATCATATAGTTAAATTCAAGGAATGTAAGACCTCTCTCCATTCTCTGCTTGTAGCACTCAGCTCTTAACATATTATTAACTGAGAAGCACGCACCGACTTCTCTTAAAAGGTCAACATAGTTAAGCTTTAAAAGCCAGTCTGCATTATTTACAAATAAAGCCTTATCATCTGAAAAATCGATGAACTTGCTCATCTGCTTCTTAAAGCACTCACAGTTATGCTCAATCTGCTCTGGTGTAAGCATTTTTCTCATATCTGTCTTGCCTGATGGGTCACCAATCATACCTGTTCCGCCACCGACTAATGCGATTGGCTTATTGCCTGCCATCTGAAGTCTTTTCATAAAGCAGAGTGCCATAAAATGTCCTACATGAAGACTGTCCGCTGTTGGATCAAAACCAATATAGAATGTAGCCTTTCCATTATTAATTAAATTCTTAATTAATTCTTCATCCGTTACCTGTGCAATTAATCCTCTTGCAACTAACTCGTCATAAACTGTCATTTCTGCCATTTCTGTTCTCCTGTTCCTATTACGTTATTATTTGATAAATGATACATAACCCTGTTAATAACAAAAAAGAGCATATCTTTCATCCTTGCTAAAGGACGAAAGCATATGCTCCGTGTTACCACCTTTATTCATAAACAGCTCACACTGTTCACCTTAACGGGTCTTATGATCCTTGATACTGTAACGTGTATCCCACGTCGCCCCTACTAAGCACTATATGCCTTTCAGTTTGCTGCTACGGAATGTATTCAGAATAACTATCCACTGTGCCTCTCATCAGCCGGCTGCTTTCTGTTGCTTACTGTTATGCCTACTTGTTTCCATCATCGCATTATATTAATATAGATGATAATCTTACTGTCAACCTCATACAACTTATTATGAAAATTGCATAATAAAATATTATATTCTGATATTCGACACCTGATTATCATATGTCTACTAAAGCTTATACCATATAGTTGCTAATTTTGCAAGCGTTATATCATATTTTTGTGCTCATTATATCTTTATTCCTGTGCTGCTTTTCAGCACATACAAAGTTCCGTTAGGAACTTTTAAGATGAGTGCTTTCGCACTCATTATATCTTTATCAATTAATATTATAGCATTTTTTGCCTTTATGTTTGCACACATTTTTATATATAATATATACTATAATAAGTCCTATTATGCTCCCTGTTGCATCTATCAACACATCTAACACACAACCATACCGACCTGGCACGAATGTCTGGTGAAACTCATCTGTTGCTGCAAATGCTATTGCTATAACTGCTGATATGACAGGAATCCTTACGCCCTTAATCCCATCAACTATAAGTGCAATCATTACAAATATTGAAAAAATTGCATATTCTGTCATATGTGCAGCTTTTCTTATTGGAAACTGCACCGCCTCTATCATACTTTCCCTGTTATTCTCATTACAATCTATAATTCCAGCCTTATCACACACTGTAAGTATTATATCCGCCGCCTTATAGCTTAGCCCTGATGACTCTTCCCCATCCTGCTTTGAAAAGCCAAATATAATCATTGCCATAACAATAGCTGGGAGCCATATCAATATCTTTTTTATGCTCATATTCAAATCCTTTAATATACACCTATGTTATTATCAAACTATTCTGCTATTTTTTTAATATCAAGCTGCATATTCTATTCTAACCTCCTTAATTGGTTTCAAAAACTCATCTACATCACTCCCATTGCATATATATAATTACGTATATTTATTTTTCGATTATTATATCATTCAATTTTTATATTTTCAATTATATAGTGTTCTAACGAACTTAAAACAAGCCCACAAAACCAATTTCACAAGGTTTTGTGGGCTTATATAACTATCTGAAATATCTTATACCAGCTATAATATTAGAGTGTAACAACTCTCATTGTATTAGTAAGACCTCTCTTAGCTGATGGATCAGATGTTGTAGCGATACCAGCAGATACGATAACTGTATCTCCTTCTTCTACATATCCTGCCTGCTCAGATACAACTAAAGCGTGTTCAATAATCTTATCTGTTGAAGTCTCTGTAGCTGTCTTTAATGGTCTTACTCCCCAATAAATCTGCATCTTTCTAAGAACATTATCATATGGTGAGCAGCCGATAATTTCTGCATTTGGCTTTAATTTAGATGTAAGTCTTGCTGTAAATCCTGAAATTGTTGGGCATACAATAGCCTTTGCATTAAGGTTATCAGCAGTCTGAACTGTTGCGTTACATACAGCACTTGAAATGCTTCTCTTGCTATGTACCTTAGCAATATCTGTAGATCTTCCCTTGATATCCTGCTCTGTTCTTTCAGCAATCTTAACCATCATCTTTAATGCTTCAAGTGGATACTTACCATTAGCTGTTTCACCTGAGAGCATGACCACGTCTGTACCATCATAGATAGCGTTAGCAACGTCAGTAACTTCGGCTCTTGTAGGACGTGGATTTCTAATCATAGAATCTAACATCTGTGTAGCTGTAATAACCGGCTTATATGTTGCGTTACACTTCTTGATAATTTCCTTCTGGTAATGAGGAACATCTTCTGCTGGAATCTCTACACCCATATCACCTCTGGCAACCATAATTCCATCAGCAACTTTGATAATTTCATCAAGATTTTCAATACCCTCTGCATTCTCAATCTTAGCGATAACCGGAATATCAGCACCATGCTCCCATAAGAGCTGCTTGATTTCCTGAATACAAGCTGCATTTCTTACGAATGAAGCTGCAATAAAATCAAATCCCTGTTCAATACCAAATATAATATCATCTTTATCTTTATCTGTAATACCTGGAAGCTTAATGCTTACGTTAGGTACATTAACACCCTTCTTAGAACCAAGTTCACCACCATTGATTACTGTACATACGATATCCGTACCATCGACTACATCTTCTACTCTAAGCTCGATAAGACCATCATCAATAAGAATAGTATTACCATTAGCTACATCTGCTGGAAGACCTGCATAAGTAATCATATCAATAGTATCATCACCTACAATATCTCTTGTTGTAAGTGTGAACTTCTGACCTTCCTTAAGTGTAACCTTCTTGTCATCCTTAAGCACACCAGTTCTGATTTCTGGTCCTTTTGTATCAAGAAGTGTAGCTATAGGCTTGTTAATCTCTTCCCTTACGCTCTTAACTAATGCAAAACGGCCTGCCTGTTCTTCATGGTCACCATGTGAGAAATTAAATCTTGCAATATCCATACCACTAAGTGCAAGCTGCTTAATAAGCTCTCTATCATTAGTGTTAGGACCCATAGTACATATAACCTTAGTCTTTTTCATTATAACCTCCAAGTAAATAAAATAAATTAAATTCAAAACAATCCAACAAATTATACTTAATAACACATAAAATAGCAATACCCATTCTGAAATTGTTATGATAATTAAGTGTTATTAATAATATATACCATCATATTACCATATATTATTGAGTTTTGCCAATATGAATATGTGTATATAAATGATCATTACAATATTCATAATTGCCAGCACATTTTGAGCAGAATCTGAACACAAGATTTTCATCGTCTAATTCCGTTCTTCCACACACAGCACATTTGTGCTTAGGTGTTCCATTAGCAGGTCTATATGGCTTATTAGCCCCCTGCCATGTTGTCTTTTCACTATTGGCATTATAAAATGTTTCATTAAAGCTCTGTCTGCTGCCATTATTCTTCTGTGCTTTTCCTGCTGTATGCATAGCCTTATTATAATTCTTCTGTGTGGAAGTCTTAAAAGGTCTTCTCTTAGACACTGTAATGAATATTATAAAGTTAAGCATAGACACTAAAGCTGCAATCGCATTGGCATAACATCCCATTCCGCTTCCTGACAGAAGTCCTGCATTGTATAAACCTTTCCACATAGTCCAGCCAAAGTTCACTCCGCTTACCGCAATTGTTGGAACAATAAAGCCTCCAAGAATAATTATTGCAAATACTATTCCGTCAAGAAGTGCCATCCATTTAATCTTAATAGGTATTACAAAGAACAACAATACTTCCATATCCGGCTGTTCCATAGCAAAAGCCATAAATAAAGCAAGGTTAATATAATGTGTGCTCATATTAAAACTTATGCCAAATATAAGATATATTATAAGAGCCGCAATTATATTAAGTATTACTCCAGAGAAGAAATACACATTAAACTTAAATGACCCCCATATATTCTCTAACACTGTTCCTATAAGATAATAGAAATAAAGTGAAAAGAATACAAATATTATACTTGTTGATGGTGGCTGTATAATAAATGTTACAAGCCGCCATATCTGTCCCTTAAATATATATGCAAAATCCAATGAAAGATATGTGCTGTAAACCCCAGGTGCAAACACCTCGAATACAAAGCCTATAGCATATAATACAATAATATACATCATTAAATTCTGTATTGCATATTTAGAATACTTTCTTTCTAGTTTCTGAAACCAATCCATTAAACTCCTCATTTCCGCAGGAATAATTCCCACATTATTAAATTATGTATATTTAAAGTGATTTAATAATAAAAGTATAAAAACAAAACCTATGTTTGTCAATTATATAATAACAATAGTATTATTAATTTTATATAAACAATGTTCTAACAAGTGTTGAATTCCTGTGTCATTTCTTATATAATATGTCGGATTGTAACTTTTCGATTTTATTATATATTTTTCGACACAATATAATTAACAAGGAGGTCGGCTCTGCCGTAATGACTATGAACAAATACAGATTAGGTATTGATATTGGCTCTACAACAGTAAAGATCGCTATTCTTGATGATAATAATAATATTTTATTTTCTGACTACGAAAGACATTTTGCTAATATTCAGGAGACTTTACAATCTCTTCTTGAAAAAGCTGTCGCTCAGTTAGGTGAATTTGAAATATACCCTGTTATCACAGGTTCTGGCGGACTTACACTTGCCAAGCATCTTGAAGTACCATTTACACAGGAAGTTGTCGCTGTATCTACAGCACTTCAGGATTATGCACCTCAGTGTGATGTTGCAATAGAACTTGGTGGTGAAGATGCCAAGATTATATATTTTACTAATGGTATCGACCAGCGTATGAATGGTATATGTGCAGGTGGTACAGGTTCTTTCATCGACCAGATGGCTTCACTTTTACAGACAGATGCTTCTGGTCTTAATGAGTACGCCAAGAATTACAAGTCAATATACCCTATTGCCGCAAGATGTGGTGTATTTGCCAAATCAGACATACAGCCTCTAATTAACGAGGGTGCTACTAAGGAAGATTTATCAGCTTCTATTTTTCAGGCTGTTGTCAACCAGACAATCTCTGGTCTTGCGTGTGGCAAGCCTATCCGTGGCAATGTGGCATTTCTTGGTGGTCCCCTTCATTTCTTATCAGAACTTAAGCAGGCATTTATCCGCACATTAAGCTTAACACCTGAACAGGTTATAGCACCTGACCACTCTCATTTGTTTGCGGCAGTTGGTTCTGCTATGAATTATGATGAAAATGTATGTGTAAATGTTGCAGATATTATCAAAAGACTTTCAGGCAAAATCAAGCTTGAATTTGAAGTTGAACGTATGGAACCACTTTTTGCCAATCAGTTAGCTTATGATGATTTCACTAAAAGACATAATGCACATCATGTAAAGACTGCTGATATAAGCACTTATGAAGGTAACTGCTACCTTGGTATTGATGCAGGCTCTACAACAACTAAAGCAGCTTTAGTAGATGAAGATGGTAATTTATTATACTCATTTTACTCAAGCAACAACGGCTCTCCTCTTGATACTACAATCAAGGCTGTTAAAGACATTTATACAAAGCTTTCACCTAAGGCTAAGATTGTGCAGGCCTGTTCAACAGGTTATGGTGAGGCTCTTATCAAGTCAGCACTTATGCTTGATGAAGGTGAAGTTGAAACTGTGTCCCACTTCTATGCTGCTGCATTCTTTGACCCTGAGGTTGACTGTATTATAGATATCGGCGGACAGGATATGAAGTGTATTAAAATAAAGAACCAGACAGTTGATTCTGTCCAGCTTAATGAAGCCTGTTCTTCAGGATGTGGTTCATTTATCGAAACATTTGCAAAGTCGCTTAACTACTCTGTTCAGAACTTTGCCAAAGCTGCACTTTTTGCCGAGCACCCTATTGATTTAGGTACAAGATGTACCGTATTTATGAACTCTAAAGTCAAGCAGGCTCAGAAAGAAGGTGCGGAAGTCGCTGATATTTCTGCCGGTCTTGCTTATTCAGTTATCAAAAATGCTTTATATAAAGTTATTAAGATTGCTGACCCTAACGACCTTGGAAAGCACATTGTTGTACAGGGCGGTACTTTCTATAATGATGCAGTATTAAGAAGTTTTGAAAAGATTACAGGTGTTGATGCCATAAGACCTGATATTGCTGGTATTATGGGAGCATTCGGAGCTGCTCTTATCGCAAGGGAAAGATATGACGGCATATCTGAATCATCAATGCTTTCAATAGATAAGATCAACAGTCTTACATATGAAACAACCCTTACAAGATGCAAGGGTTGTACTAACAGTTGCCACCTTACTATTAATAAGTTCTCTGGTGGCAGGCAGTTTATAACTGGTAACAGATGTGAAAGAGGTCTTGGAAAAGAACGAAATAAAGAACATCTTCCTAACCTTTTTGATTATAAATTCCATAGACTTTTTGATTATGAACCATTATCTGCTGACCTTGCAGTGCGTGGAACTGTTGGTATTCCTAGAGTACTTAATATGTATGAGAACTATCCTTTCTGGTTCACATTCTTTACTAAGCTTGGATATCGTGTAGTTCTTTCGCCTCAGTCTACAAGAAAGATTTATGAATTAGGTATTGAATCAATACCTTCTGAGTCTGAGTGTTACCCAGCCAAGCTTGCACACGGACATATAAGCTGGCTTATCAAGAAAGGTATTAAATTCATATTCTACCCTTGTGTTCCTTATGAACATAAAGAGATTGAGAACACTAATAACCACTATAACTGCCCTATTGTAACTTCTTATGCAGAAAATATTAAGAACAACGTTGAAGAATTAAAGACAGAAAATATAGATTTCAGAAATCCTTTCCTCTCATTTGAAAGTGAAGAAATTCTTGCCAAACGACTTAAAGCAGAATTTCCTTTAATTCCCGCACCTGAAATCAAGGCTGCTGTTCACGATGCGTGGGAAGAACTGATGCAGTCAAGAACTGATATGCATAATAAGGGTGAAGAAGTTATTAAATACCTTAAAGAAAATAACAAACGTGGTATTGTACTCGCTGGAAGACCTTACCATATTGACCCCGAGATTAACCATGGTATTCCAGAACTTATCAACTCATATGGAATAGCCGTTCTTACTGAAGACAGCGTTGCCCACCTTGGAAATGTTGAAAGACCACTTATTGTTATGGACCAGTGGATGTACCACTCACGTCTGTATGCCGCAGCAAGCTATGTCAAGACTCAGGATAATCTTGATCTTATACAGCTTAATTCATTCGGCTGTGGACTTGATGCAGTTACTACAGATGCCGTTAATGATATTCTTACTAAGTCTGGCAAAATATATACAGTTCTTAAAATTGATGAGGTTAATAACCTTGGTGCTGCAAGAATACGTGTCAGATCACTTATTGCTGCACTTAAAGTAAGGGACAAGAAAAATTACCAGCGACAGTTAGTTTCAAGTGCATACAAGCGTGTTGAATTCACACCTGAGATGAGAAAGAATTACACTATTCTCTGCCCTCAGATGTCACCAATACATTTTGACCTGCTTGAACCTGCTCTTAATTCGTGTGGATATAACTTCGAAGTTCTTGCCAATGATAATAAATCGTCTGTAGATATGGGACTTAAATATGTTAATAATGATGCCTGCTACCCTTCTTTAATGGTTGTCGGACAGATTATGAACGCGGTTCTTTCCGGTAAATATGATTTAAGCAAGACTGCCATTATAATTACGCAGACTGGTGGTGGCTGTCGTGCTTCTAACTATATTGGATTTATAAGACGTGCTCTTGAGAAAGCTAATCTTGCATACATACCAGTTATTTCTTTAAGTGCACAGGGACTAGAGTCTAACTCAGGCTTTAAGTATGATCTGCCTATGTTAAAGAAAGCTATGATGGCTATTGAATACGGTGATGTATTTATGAATGTTGTATACAGAACAAGACCTTATGAGAAGGAAAAAGGCTCTGTTAACGCACTTCACGAACATTGGAAAGAGATATGTATAAAGCAGCTTACTTCTGATAAAGTAAGAATGAAAGACTTCAATAAAAATCTGCGTGATATAGTTCACGATTTTGATAATATTGAACTTCTTGATATTAAAAAACCTAGAGTTGGTGTTGTTGGAGAAATTCTTGTTAAATTTCTTCCAGCCGCTAACAATTATCTTGTAGATTTATTGGAAGCTGAAGGTGCTGAAGCTGTTGTTCCAGATCTTATGGGATTTCTTCTTTATTGTGCAGAAAATGCTAACTTCAAACACAAGTACCTTGGTGCTTCATCTAAGTCAGCATTTATCAATAACGTGGTAATTAAATTGCTTGAGTGGTTCAGAAAAGCTGGTAACGAAGCATTAGCACAGAGCAAGAGGTTTGATGCTCCATCTTCAATTAAAGAAACTGCTGCTCTTGCCAAAGACCTTGTGTCACTTGGTAACCAGACTGGTGAAGGCTGGCTTCTTACTGGTGAAATGATTGAGCTTATTCATAACGGTGCTGGGAATATTGTATGCTGTCAGCCATTTGCCTGCCTTCCTAACCACATTGTTGGTAAGGGCGTAATCAAAGAATTACGTGCAGCATTTCCTGAAGCTAACATAATCGCCGTGGATTATGACCCAGGTGCATCAGAAGTTAACCAGCTTAACAGAATTAAGCTTATGCTTGCTACTGCTAACAAGAACCTTTAATGTCTGATGTCTGCTAAATCAGATTTATTACCGTGAACTTATATAAAAGGCTGAGTGTTGCATATTTATTGTATACATATGTGTTATAGAAACATCTGTATATAATAAATATGCTGAAATATTTAATTTCAATATATTGAAATTAAATAATTTCAAGTGTATAATACTAATAAATGGAGGTCGGTAATATGAACTTTTTATTATTTTTAGGACCAATTATCGGTGTTGCAGTTGCTATATTTGCAGTTGTAGTAATTATTGCTGTAATAGGAGCTGTTGCAGGTTCAGAAGAAGATTTTGATGAATAGACATTTCTTCCGTAGTTTTATTTCCTAAGCAAAAAGCAGCGTTGATTGACAATCTACTATTAAAGGTTGTCAATAACGCTGCTTTTTATTTATTTTAAAATATTCATAATATCAGATATTCTCTATCTGCCAGTCAATAGGCTCAACTCCATGGCTTTCAAGGAATTCGTTACATTGGCTGAAATGCCTGCATCCAAAAAATCCTCTATATGCTGATAAAGGACTAGGGTGTGGACACTTTAATATAAGATGCTTAGGATTGGTAAGCATAGGTATCTTTCTCTGTGCTGGTGAACCCCAGAGCATATATACTATCGGTCTGTCCTGCATATTAACCGCATTGATAACTGAATCAGTGAACTGTTCCCAGCCCATTCCCTGATGTGAATTAGCATTATGAGCCCTTACTGTTAATACTGTATTTAACAATAGTACGCCTTGATCAGCCCATTTTTTAAGGTAGCCATTATTAGGATAATAACAGCCACAGTCATCGTGTAATTCTTTATATATATTCTGTAGTGACTTAGGAATAGGATTACCCGGAAGAACCGAAAAACTAAGTCCATGTGCCTGATTTACCTCGTGATATGGGTCTTGTCCTAATATGAGCACTTTAACATCTTTTAAAGGTGTAAAATGAAATGCATTAAAAATATCGTCTGCTGGAGGATAGACAACACATCTGCTATATTCGTCTTTTACAAATGTATACAACTTTTTGTAATAATCTTTCTTAAATTCATCACTTAAAGCATCTTTCCAATCATTAGTTATCATTGACATAATAACACCCTCCAATATCTACTTAACTAATCTTATAGGTATTCCCTTATCAGATAAATACTGCTTTAAATCATTTATCTCCATCTCTTTATAATGGAATAAGGAAGCAGCTAATGCAGCATCTGCCATACCTTCTGTAAAGGCATCATAAAAATGCTCCATATTGCCAGCCCCGCCTGAGGCTATAACTGGAATTGATACATTAGAGGCAACCTCTCTTGTAAGTTCAATATCGTATCCTGCTTTAGTACCATCACAGTCCATACTTGTAAGAAGTATCTCTCCTGCTCCAAGCTGTTCTGCCTTAACAGCCCACTCAACAGCATCAATATTCATATCAACTCTTCCACCATTCTTATAAATGCTCCAATGACCATCTTCCTGTCTTTTGGCATCTATTGCAACAACCACACATTGACTGCCGAACTTATCAGCCGCCCTTGATATAAGTGTTGGATCCATAATTGCCGCTGAATTAATAGATATCTTATCAGCACCTTCTCTTAAAAGCACCTTAAAATCATCTACTGTTCGTATTCCTCCGCCTACTGTGAATGGAATAAATACTTTCTCAGCAACCTTTCTTACTAAGTCAACAGTTGTATTTCTTCCGTCACTTGAAGCTGTTATATCAAGAAATACAAGCTCATCAGCTCCTGATTTGTCATACATTGCGGCAACTTCAACTGGATCTCCAGCATCCTTTAAATCAACAAAATTAGTACCTTTTACTACTCGTCCATCTTTACAGTCAAGGCATGGTATAATTCTTTTAGTAAACATATTACATTCTCCATTCTATAATTCAGCAAAATTTTTAAGTATTCTTAAGCCTGTTTCACTACTCTTTTCCGGGTGGAACTGACACGCAAAAAGATTACCTTTTTCTACTGAAGCATGAATATGTGTTGAATATTCAGCAGATGCTGCTACAATATCATCATTATCAGCTTTTAGATAATATGAATGTACAAAATATACATATGGATTAGCATTGATTCCTGCAAACAATCTCGCATCATCCTTAACATTTAAGGAATTCCAGCCCATATGTGGTATCTTAAAGCCTTCCTTAGCTGGAATTTTAAATATCTTTCCTGGAAGAAGGTTAAGACCTTCAGCTCCTGGTGTCTCTTCGCTTTCCTTGAATAAAAGCTGAAGTCCAAGGCATATTCCAAGAAATGGTGTATCCTTAGCTACAACATTTTTAATTGTATCTACAAGTCCAAAACGATCCAGATTGTTCATCGCATCACCAAATGAACCTACTCCAGGAAGAATAACTTTATCTGCCTGAAGTATCTCACTTGAGTCTCTGGATACTATAACTTCTTCACCGAGTGCTATTAACGCTTTCTCAACACTCTTAAGATTGCCTGCATCATAGTCAATAATTGCTATCATTTTCTAAAGCCCTTTCATATCAAGCATTTCCCAAATGCTTGTGTATATTTTAAATGGTTTTTACTGTCATTTTGTTACTTTTTTGTATATTTTGTTACATCTCATTACACATTGTAATTAGTAAATAATTAGTATGCTAAAATTTATACTAATTAGTTGTTAGTTGCTTTTCTACAGCATTAATTTGCATGAGCTGTTCTGTTCCCGGTTTAACATCAACGTAGTTATTCATTGTTGTGACTATATTACCATGTCCTAATATATATTGAAGCGTTTTAGGTGGTAAATATTGCATATTCGTAGCAAATGTATGTCTGCAAATATGTGGTTCAAATTTTCTGATTGGATTATCTGGGTTTGCATTGTTGAATCTTTTGATACAGTTCTGTAGGTATTCTTCAACGTGACTTCTTACAATTGTTTTTCTACTTCTTGTTGCAAGAAATACAAATCCTTTATATGCCTTACCACGTTGATCATAACATACAGGTTCTATGTCACCCTTCAAATAGCGATTTTTAATAATACGCTGAAAACTTTCATACACACCATCTGTCATGGGAATAGTTCTTTCACCATTTGATGTTTTTGTAGGCAATACTACATGAGTATGATTGATACATTGTAATTGTTTGTTAACTACTATCATTCGATTATCCATATCAATATTGTCAAGTGTAAGTCCACATAATTCTGACGCTCTTACCCCACTCCAAAACAACACATATAACATATCATAGCAATGTGCGCAATGTGCATCCCTTGAACAGAAATACAGAAATCTGCTCATATCTTCTACAGATAGAGCTTCCATCTTCTTACTGTCACTCCTGTCTGTAGTAATGCGTCTGAATGGATTCTTTGCCACATAATCATAATCTAAAGCATATTCAAATGTTCGCTTAATTAGGCTAATCTGTGATTGAATGGATGAACCTCTATACTTTTTCTTCATATCAGTAAGCCATTCTTCACAATGTTCTGGTCTGATCTTGCCAATTTCCATATAACCTAGTTTATATTGCTTCAACGTGTTTACTGTTACATTGTAACCAAGTTTGGTATTGTGTGCTAAGTTTTTTTTATTATATAGAGAATTAAGGTATCTATCCACTACTTCTAATAATGTGAGTTTAGCACCATCAATATCAATATCATTCTTGAGATATGTGTTTAACTCAGCCTCCTTCTCACGTAAACTTTTTGATGATCTTTTACCTTTCGGCAGTTGATCTGTCATTTCAAGCCTGTATGAACTAATAACCCTTTCTTTTCCGAAACAATCTTTGTAGTGGTATTCATACCTTTTTGTCTTTGGATTGTAATATTCATTGGGTCTTAGTGTTTTTCTTGCAGGCTTGTTCTTTTCTAATGTTGTCTTATTTGCCATTCTTCAGCCTCCATTTAATAAAAGTGCCTCGAATGCGTATATATAAATTATACCACATTTAAGGCACTTATGTCGATTTATATTTGTTCAGCTTTATTTAAAAAATCTTCAAATTGTTTTCGTTTAATTTTAATTGTACGCCCAAGCATTAAATGATATTTACATTCATAATCTTCTTCAATTATATCTCTTAATCTATGTTGCCCAATTCCAAATAAATTCGAAGCCTCTTTTATTGATAATAAAATTTTATCTTCCATATATTTTAAACTCCTGTTGAGCCAAAGCCACCTTCACCTCTTACAGTATCAGACAACTCATTAACTTCTTCAAAATCAACTTGAAGATAAGGCATTATAACCAACTGAGCTATTCTTTCTCCTGGAGTAACAGTTCTAGGGGTATCTGAGTCATTATGTAATGCAACTATATATTCTCCTCTGTAATCTGAATCGCACACGCCAACCGCATTAGCAGGTCTTAATCCCTCCTTAGTTGCTAATCCACTTCTTGCAAAAACTGCACCAAAATAACCATTAGGAATTTCAACTGCTACACCTGTGCCAATTTTAACTGTAGTGTGAGGTGTTATTATTATAGGTGATGTAATAGCTGCATATAAATCATATCCTGCCGCATATTCACTTCCTCTTGTTGGAATCTGTACATTATCTCTAAGTTTCTTAAGCTTAATTGTTGTGCTATTAACTACTGTACCTTTTATGTTTTCTATACTTATCATCTTTATAATACCTGCCTTTACTAATTTTCTTGTTTCCTTTTCAACACAATTCTTAAGTATCTTATACAAAGTATCACCTTGACGACTATCATCATAATAAGGATAATATGTGCCTGTGGTATCAGATACTCTGCTGTTAAATGTTCTCTCTTCGAGATTAATATAGAATGTCAGGAATATTACAGGTCTTTTCCCGTCCTGATATATAACAGTTCTATATGTATAATCTCCGTCCGACTTGAATCTAAAGCCATAGTCTTTAAGTTTCTTATCAGTTACATGTTTTCTTACTTCGTACATAATTTACTCCTTAATTGTCTACATATTTTTAATGTTATTTTTAAGATATACAAGATACTCGTTCCACTTACCAATGCAGTAAATATATTCTTTACCTTTAAGGCATTTTAATCTCATATCTGATTTAATATTCTCCCAAGTGTTCTTTTTTGTAACTAAAGTTTGCAAGAATGAATTGGTTATTCTACTTAGGGTTAAAAGCTTCTCAGGAGGAATTTTAGACACGATTTGTTTATACTGTGTCAATTTATCATCTGGGATTTTAAAATTAGATTTTGGGAGATTTTTAGGCGAAAAAGGGCTTGTCTGAGAACCACTTGTTTTAGGTTTTAACAATGGGATAATTTTGTCAGAGTTGATGAATTTGAATTTAAACAGAATTTCAGAGTCCGTTTCTTCAATGTCAAATATCAAAGATTTGTCCGTTTCTTCAAGATTTTTAAGAATGTTATGTCCTCTTCCAAGAGAAGGAATATATGCTTGTAAAATGTTGTGTCCATAATAGAATACTTTATTACCAAACTGGCAATCTATGTAACAATCTATATCTTCTAATGTGCCATTGAGCTTTCTATTAAAATCATTTGTTATTTGATTAATTGGAGCACGTATTCTATATTTTCCTTTAAATTTATCATATAGGTAATTTGCCGTACTTAATCACTCCTTTACTTTATTATTCTGTATATATCGCACTAATATGGGAGATGCAGATAAAATTTTGTTATAATTTATTATCATACCTAAATCTATTAATGTATTAATGTGTTCTATTATTAATGTGTGTTTTTCGGATGATTCATTTTCAAGCGTAATATCAAGATCATTAATTAATTTTATTAAATGTATATCAGGGTTATTATATATTTTTAGAATTATTTTCTTCTTATTATCATCTTGCAATAACTCTTTTATTATATTATTTGTGTTGTATTCATTGTATAAATGATTATATTGATGTTTACAAATTTCAATTGTCGAAACACATAGTCCAATTGTATATATTAATTCTGTATTGTTACAATCATTAAAATATCTTCTTTTTAAAAATTGAATAAATCGTTCATATTTAAACAAATTATGCGATATCTGAGAGTTTACTATCTTTGAAAAAATATAATCAGATACATATTCATAAAATGCTTCATTGGTTTCATTTAACTCTTTAGCCAAAGTGCTATAAGTTGTTATTTTAGTTAAATCTTTAATTTCATATATCATTTTATCATTGTGCCTTACTAATATTCTTCATATTCTTTTTCGCTACTTATTTTAGGTGCATTCTTTTCACTGTCTAATACAGTATCTAAACATTTTTGTCTATCGTTAAATATTAATTGGTTAAGATTATTATATGAAAATAAATATACATGTTTATCACGCTTATCAACACCAACAAAATAATCATCTTCTACTGTTCTTATAAGTAACTCACTTACTTCGTATATGCCTACAGCTTTTAATATTCGGGCATAGTATAAAACCATGCCCTTCCTTACATCTTCTTTAGTCATTGTTATTCTTCCTTTTATTTAGCGTTAAAAATGACTTATTATAAGTCCTATAATTATTCCTAGAATTGTTGTCCATAAGTTCATTTTATTTATCCTCTATTTTTTCTAATATAGATTTAATTTGTGCTTCATATAAAGTTGTTGCACTAATAATTTCATTGCAACGACCTTCCATTTTATGAAAGCTATTTTCCCATTGGTTACACATTCCAATTATTGTTGCAATATCTTCATCATACCCATACTTGTTTTCAAGGTTACGCAACGCAACATAATAGTCTTCACCATCAATCTGAACCCCAGATAATTCTTCATTTGCAATATCTACATAAGACATATTAATTGCCTCCTAATCACAATATAAAACTACTTTGTTTTGAGCAAGAGATTGTTTCACATCAATACAGTTTTGGTTCTTGCTGCCTCGCCATTTCAATGTAAGGTCTTTCTGCTCATCTATATATTCTCCGTCAACAAGCACATCTATATTAGAAATTATCTTCCATCGTTTTGACCAAACACTAGGTATTCCACTAACTTTCTCGTATTGTTCTTGCTTTATAATCTCTGATAATTCATATCCCGTATATAACCAAATAGATTTCTTAGGAAATGAAATACGGATTTCTTGGACTAATTTGAGGACTTCATCAAGATTCTGTTCTGCTAAACACTCACCACCAAGAAATGATATTCGTTTAATATATGGTCTATCAATTAATTTCATAAATCTATCTTTTATTTCTTCTGTCCATTCTTTACCACCATTAAAATCCCATGTATCAGAATTAAAACAGTTTTTACAGTGAAATGGACAACCTTGGACGAAGAGGGAGACTCCTACTCCCTCTCCATTAGAAATATCCATAGATCTAATCTGTGCGTATCTCATTATAAATCCTCCGCAATATCTGTCGTATGAACATATCTCTCCTTAATTTCCTGAGTACGTCCTTTTCCCCAGTAATTAGTTCCAATATATCCGCAAGTCCTTCTAGCTACATTCATCTTGTCTTTATCTCTATTGTGGCAATTTGGGCATTCCCAAATAAGTTCGCCACATTCATCAATAATTTTGATTTCACCGTCGTAACCACAAACCTGACAGTAATCAGACTTTGTATTTTCTTCTGCATACATGATATGGTCGTAGATGAATTTGTTCATTTCCAAAATAGCATCTACATTATTTACCAATCCATCTGTTTCAACATAAGATATTGCACCTCCAAGTGATAACGCCTGAAATTCTGATTCTTTAGCAAGTTTATCAAATGCATTAATTGGTTCTTTTACAAATGTATGATAACTGTTTGTGATATAATTTCTATCTGTAATACCTTTAATAATTCCAAAGCGTTTCTGTAGACACTTCGCAAATTTATACGTTGTGTTTTCGATTGGAGATCCGTAAATTGAAAATCCAATATAATGTTCTTTATTCCACTGGTCACATTTATCGTTCATAAACTGCATTACTTTAATGCCAAAATCATGACCTTCCTGTGAATCAATATGTGATTTACCAGTCATATATTTTACACATTCATATAAACCTGCATATCCAAGAGAAATACTTGCGTATCCATTATGAAGCAACTTATCAATCTTTTCACCTTTTTTAAGTCTTGCAAATGCTCCATACTGCCATAATATAGGTGCGACATCAGATAATGTTCCTTCTAATCGTTTATGCCTGCAAAGTAATGCTTTATGACATAATTCTGTTCTCTGTTCCATCAAATCCCAAAACTTTTCATAATCGCCTTCAGATGATAACGCTACATCAACAAGATTCAATGTTACAACACCTTGATTGAATCTTCCGTAGAATTTAGGCTTATCATTCTCATCTTTATAAGGTGAAAGAAAACTACGGCAGCCCATACATGGAAAACAGTTACCTTCTTTATATTTCTTCATAATCTTCTCTGAAATATAATCAGGATTCATTCTTTTTGCAGTACACTTAGCTGCAAGTTTTGTTAAATACCAATAAGGGGAATTTTCATGAATATTATCTTCTTCTAAGACATAGAGAAGTTTTGGAAATGCCTGTGTGACATATACGCCAACTTCATTTTTAAGACCAAGTAATCTCTGATTAAGAAACTCTTCAATAATCATTGCGAGTTCTTTCTTATACTCTGTAGTCTCTCCAAGATACATGAATACACTCAAAAAAGGAGACTGCCCATTTGAGTTAGACATAGAATTGCACTGATAGTTAAAAGTCTGAACACCATCTGCTACTTCTTTTTTAGTATCAGATTCTGCATATCTCTTACAATCTTCATCAGAAAATCCCCATGACTTATATTTCTCATAGTATTTGTTGTAACTATCTCTTACAAATGGTGCTAAATGTGTAAGAGTAATTGTAGCCCCTCCATACTGAAGTGACGTAACACCAAGAATAATCTGAGTGGCGATTGTACAAGCAGTAATAAATCTATGTGGTTTTTCAATCATTACCTTGTTAATACAAGTACCATTCTGTAACATATCTTCAAGATTAATAAGTGAGCAGTTACTCATCGCATTCATACCAAAATAGTCAATATCGTGGAAATGAATAATACCTTCATCGTGTGCTTGTACAACTTCTGGTGGAAGTAAAAATCTACGAGAAATATCTTTACTAACAATTCCTGCCATATAATCACGCTGAGTATTTAATACTTTTGAGTTCTTATTGGAATTTTCAGTATTCCAATATTCGCTTTCACCATCTAACAGTTCATCAACCTCGGAATCCGTTGTATTCTCGTTTTCTCTCTGAAACTCACGAATACTTCTATATCCTTCGTATGCTTTTGCAGTAAGTCTCTGCTTCTTAGTAATCAATTTATCATAAACCATTGATTCAATATCAGAGATACTTATTTCTTCTTTATCCTTACACTCATTTTCGATTTCATCTGCAATGTCTTTCGCAATCTTAGGCTTTACAATACCAGATCCATTTTTCATAGCTTTAAGAATTGCGGATGATATTTTTGATTTATCAAAATTAACTTCTAAACAATCTCTTTTAATTACCTTCAATATTTATTCCTCCTCAAATTCAACAACATTACCATCACTAATAACGACTCTTGTATTCTTACATTCAAACAATTCTATACAATCGCTAACAGTAATATTATTCATATTAATTTCTGTAGTCTCTATTAACATAATCAATCCTCCAATCGCTTAATTTGTATTTACATTCACCATTTTTATCTAAGCTATAATTTTCTCTAAGGAATTGGACATTAAACGGTGTGTTCTTATTATGTCTTACACAATCTATATATGGACAATTACGATTTCCACAATAAATTCTTTCTATGTTTTCTTTTTTCAATTTCATCTAACTCCTTACAGATATGAGCAGTATCGTAAGCATCCCTTAATTCATTATTCACTACATAATCAACATACTTCTTAATATGCTTGAAATCTTTCTTATCAGCTTTATATCTACGCTTGTTTTCTTTGGTGTCTTCAATAGAACCATTGGAACGCATGAACATTCTCTTTTTAAGTTCTTTATTAGATACCTCAAGGTATATAGAAACAATAGGTAAATAAGGATATTTCTTCTTAATATTTTCAAGACCTTCAGGGGTTAAAATAATGACCTTATTAGATGCATATTTATAATCATCTAAACGACTGCCATATAACCACATTCCTTTTTCAGTTTCGTATTCTCTATATTCTGCAAAATCGCCTTTTTCGATCATATTCATAAATTCAAACTGGGTGATGAAATAATAATCTACACCATCAGTCTCTCCTATTCTCATAGGTCTTGTTGTACAGGTGGCAACCCTTGAATATCCCATAGAGTACAATATTTTTGCTACACTATCTTTCCCTGAACAGCTTTTTCCAACTAATACAATCACTCGAATCCCTCCATATCTTTTATAAATCTTTCAACCACATTTCTATCATCACAATATAGACAAACATTTACCAGTTCTAACAAGTTAAGTGAAAATATTGCCATAATAGATTTTGCATTAACTTCATATCTGTGTGATTTAATTGTTATTTCTTCATCATATTTAGACACTATATCTACAAAATCTTTTATTCTTTTAATATTGTCTAATCTAATAACTGCTGTTGTTTCTAACATATTCCATTCCTTACTTAATCAAAATACATTCTTATGTAAGCTATTTCACCTTCAAAAATTCCACCTAAAGTAGATACATCGCCCGTATTACCCCAACGATTAGAAATATTAGGGATTAATGTTGGCGTGTGTACTATAAATTCAACTATAGAACCATTGCTAACTGTATACTGTCCTAAACTATCTGTATGTTCATCTGCCTTACAATCTGCGAGAATACAAGGAATTACTTCGCCTGATTCCATAACAACATCAAATTTTGTACCTATCTCCGTACTATAATAAGAACCGATAGCACAAGCATAGCGTCCATCAACCATATAGATACCTGAATCATCAAGCTCATACTCAGACTTAAGCTTATATTGTGCTGAATTTGTACTTGTTATCAACCTTGCATCCATATATGATTTGAATGGTTTAGTTCCTGGTACATCCATATCAATATAATAAGTTTCTTCTATAATGACAGGAGTTGTATCATCCTCTTCATTATTCTCTGTTGCTATATTTTTTTGGCATTTATTCATTTCTAGTTGTCGTTGAAGCATTTTTTCTCTGGTTTTTACATAAAAATGTGATTCATAATAGTTAATCTGTGCTGCATTAGCAGTTATAGCTTGTATGTTTTCTGCCCTCAAAGGGGCGACAAGCGTGCTTGCTAATACGAGAGATATAGCCATATTGCTTATCTTGTAAATCTTAAACACCCACTTCCGCTATATTTATTTGTATATAATTTGACATATACTTCATTAGAATTATTAGTATCGAATCCGACAGATTTTATATTCATATCAACAATGCCAGATTCTTGTCTAATTTCTTCTATTTCATTATTCTCTCTTGTACCTACAGCTACATAAGAATTTGAAGGAACATTTTCGAGAAAACTTCTTAACTTACCTGCATTTATATAATTCACGTTTCTTTGTCACCTCCTTCTATAACGAACAAAATCTAATCTACTGGATCATAGAAAGGAATTCTTCTTCTGAAATAATTGGAATATTAAGCAATTTTGCTTTCTGATTTTTAGATGAAGTTGAATTGATATCATTGTTAATAAGATAAGATGTTTTAGAACTTACAGAACCTACGACTGTACCGCCATGAGTAACTATATCGGCTTTTAATTCATCACGATTTTTATAATGATGTACTGAGCCAGTTACAACAAATGTTTTACCATCAAGTGAAGTATTATTTAATATTAGATTTATTGGATTTTTCTTTTTCTCAAAATGTAATTCAAATGTTAAAGACATAAACTCTGATTCATTTTTATTCCAATAAGTTTGCAACGAATCAATAATTGCATCACCAACACCTGGTAAATACCTAAAGAATTTTGCACCCTTATCATACATAATAGAAGCAAACTCTTGAACATCATAATCAACTGCTTCTGCAATCATCATACTTGCTGATTTGCCGAGCAATGGGATTGATAAACTATAAAGAAAACGCTGAAGATTTGTATTACGAGACTCTTCAATAGAGTTAAGAAGTTTTTCAACAGATCTTTTACCAAAGCCTTCTAAAGCTTTCATTTCATTTTCATAGTCTGATAAATGATAAATATCCTTAATTGAGTTTAGCCAACCAAGATTAATGAATTTTTCTATTGTAGATTCTGAAAGATTTTCAATATCTAACGCATTTCGGCTTGCTGCGTGAACCAATTTACCCAAGAGTTTGCCCTTGCAGTCTGGATTTTCGCACATAAGTACCTCAGAGTCATTTTCTTTAACAATTCTTGTAGGTTGACCGCAAATAGGACACTTGTTAGGAATTTTAAAATTACCACTCTTATCAATGCTATCGTGTACTTTAGGAATAACCATATTTGAACGATAAACCCTAATTCTATCTCCAATACCAAGCATCATATCTTTAATATATGTAATGTTGTGAAGCGTTGCTCTTGTGGTAATTGCTCCATTTAAGTCAACTGGCTTGAAGATTGCCACAGGATTAATTAAGCCTGTCTTAGAGGTATTCCATTCAATATCTGTAAGCACTGTTTCAAATAATTCATCTTCATATTTATATGCCATCGAATGTCGGAAGAATTTATCCGTTCTTCCCATAGACTCTGCAATTTTATAATCATCAATCGCCATAACAGCTCCATCATAAGGAATATTATGTGAGTTTGCTGATTCTCTTATTTGATTTAATAAGATTACTAACTCTTTTTTCTGATTAATTCTAGGTGATTTTAATATCGGTATAATCTCAAATCCAATATCTTTAGCTTCAAACAAATCTTTACTTGGCATTTTATGTTCAAATCCCTTAATTACTCTCCAAGCGACAAATCTCATATTTCTGTTTGCAGCTTCCTTACTATCGAGCAATTGTAATGAACCAGATACGAGATTCCTTGGGTGCTTATATTTCTTATCTTCTGAAAGTTTATCATTAATCTCTCTGAAAGTATCCCATCCAATAATTGTTTCGCCATCAATAATAAGTTCATCCTTATATGTAATTTCCTTTGGTACGTTTTTCATTGTTAATACATTCTGAAGGCATTCAGTACCTCTCACTCCATCGCCCCTAGTTTCTGCACCAATTAACTTACCATTAATATAATGAAGAGACGTGGTTAAACCATCAGCTTTAACAGATAAGAAGCAATCCTTATTTTTAATAAATTCAATTAACTCATCTACTGATTTTGTTTTATCAAGTGAAAGCATTGGATGATTGTGCTCTACTTCTTTTAATTCGTCTGCAACTGAATAACCAACGTTATGTGTTGGACTGTTAGATAATACAACAATACCAGTCTCTTCTTCGAGATTTACTAATTCATCATACATTTTATCCCATTCATAATCTGGCATTATTGGTACTTGATTATAATAAGCATATGATGCATTATTCAACTCTTTAATAAGTTGTTTTATTCTTTCTAACTTATCCATTTACTTCCTCCTCTTCTCCACAATATTCTTTTAAGTATGTAAGCATTTCTGACTCTTCTGGGAAGAACGGATCTCGTTTCTTTACATTTTGCACCCAGCCTAAAAAGTTCATCCAAAACTGACCAACTCTCCAATCAGGCATGTATGTCATGTGTAATCGGGTTACTTCGTTGTAAAAGTTATATAATCTATTTGGATCTCTCGTATTAATCACCTCCTATGAAATGAACATTTACTTGTGTACTTCATAAAACCATTCATTGTATAAATCATATCTATTTTGAATATTAAGCCAATTAATTTTCTTGTTATTATCCTTTGCCCATTTTATAAATTCAGCAATCTTACCACAACAACGAAATTCAGGACACCCTGCCCTATAAATGCAATTAGGTACTAAAACATCTGATTCTAATGGATGTGTTTTATGTAATTCAATTTTGAAATCTTCTGCCAATTCAACGGCTTCTGGTGTGGCGTTTCCACACAATCTTTTTCTCCATCCATCAATACAGTTTTGCTCATTAGCATAACCATCAAAATTAACCAATGCATCTTGTGGTTTCTTTCCTCGTGGAGTATCATCGACCAATCTATCATCTCTTTGAGAGCTAATAAATTTTTCAAATTTATGTCTTGACCATTCTGTACTCAGCCAATAATAAATACCTTTCCATGACCAATCAAATTCAAGTAATCTAATTGGCGAATGTTCAGATATAAGCAACTTCTTTTTAAAAGTATCTGTTGCTTCGTTCTCTGTAAAATCTTTATTATCCGTGGTTCTACAATGATTCTTTACTCTCTTCCAATCATCACCAAACCAGTTAAAAACTGTTTTCAAAATTAATCCTCCTATTTTTTTAATCTAATGAAAGTTTAGTTTCCTATGAATTTATTCAAATAACATCTTCAATCTCTCAATAAATGATTTATCTGATTTCACTTTTGCAATCCTAACCCCGTAATGCGATTTTTCATTTAGTTGTTTTAGAATTTTGTTGAGTGTATCTGTATCTTTGACTCTAATTGTAACAAGTGGATAAATAGACATTCCCTGTTTCGTTTTAATTACTTCTACATTGTTCAAAGCTAATACTCCAAAAACATTCTTATCGTCACGCATACAATCCGTATACTGTAAAATTGCTTTCATTATCTACCTCCTAATATCCACATGAAATAATTAATGTTTATTATTTCAATTCAAAATAATTAATAATTTTCCCACAATCTTTTAGTCTATTCATATCTTTTAATGCATCATTTATACTATTAAATTTACATGAACAAATATGTTCTTTTGTTAGATTAATAAAAGAATATGTTTCATCAGATTTATTCTTCATTATCGTCACAATAACATTATCGTGTTGTCGTTTTACTAACCATGTTTTCATTATCTCATCTCCTTATAAACACATGAAATAATGGTTTCCTGCTACTTTTAATCATCATCTTTACTGCTTCCTAACAGTCTTAAAAACAAATTGATGATATCAAGATATAAAGCAACTGCACTATCTATAGCATTATCTAAAGTTTTTGCATTATTTTGTGCTTCTGCCCAATCATATCCAATATATCCGCAGAATAACAATGCGACAATCCAATCCCACCATTTAGGTACATTACCAAATAAAATCATAATAAATTCAATTACTATAACTGCTGATAAACAAATAAATAATGTTTTTCCCATTGATAGAAATATTTCTGGTTTAATACTTGATACAATGATAAGCACAATGGTAATCAAAGTAGTCAAAATAAAAGCTTGTACAATGGATGACATATAATAATCCTTTAAGCAAATACTTAAAACTACACCAACTGGCAATACAACTAAGTTATATCCTATAAAACTCACAATTGGGTTGTCTGAAAACTCACTCATACCAATACCTGCTAATGCAACTACAAAGTAGCCAATTAATACCATTGTTGGATTTAAGTTGCAAAATGTGTCTTGAAAAAATACACACATTATTGTATTCACTAAAAATCCCCAAAGTAAGATAATACCAATGGCAATGTTATACTGTTTGTCTGTTAATTTGTTATACATTATGTTATTCTCCTTATCTTCTACATCTCACACTTCCACCAGCATCTATATCACCTAATACGTTACCACAAGTTACAGAGCCACCTGCATCTATATCTCCTTTGACATCTCCACTGACTTCACAACTACCACCGCAATCAATACTTCCTGAATTGCCATGAACTTCTACTGATCCACCACAATCAATTTTGTTGACATCTCCTTCGATGACGACTTTAATATCACCACTATTACACTCTTGAATTGTTTTACCATCTACAATAACCTTTCCATTGTTGATGACAACATTAGCTCCTGAACATGTGATTGTTTTACCATTAATAGTTATTCTGTTCATTTTTGCCTCCTTAATTTTCACAAGAAACTATCGCTTTTTAACCTATCTCTCATCAACCAATTCTTCTAACACTCCACCAACTTCAGCAACAATAATTCCTACTGCTAATGGAATAATCGAACCGTTCACTAATGTTACAATTCCACCAATTACTCTGATTGCTGATTTTCCTAAACTAATAAATAAATGTCCTTTACTGTTCATTTCTAATTTCCTCCATAACTTCTTCCACTATGTATTCACAATTTGATTCTGTAGAAGCAATCTCTTCATATTTAATATTGTACTGATTTAACTTATCAATAATTTCTTTTCTCACTTCTTTTGCTTCGTCTTCATTTTGGAATCTTCCCTCATTTTCATAAGGATGATGTCTTGTAAGTAAATAATTTCTATTGTTATATGAATTGAATACATTTAACACAGTCTTGTTAAAATCTTCTCCTAATACTTCATCTCTGTTATATATAGCACCTAAGATTAATGGGGAATCAACTACTATTACTTGTACTTTTCCTTTGACTCTACCCATCTTGAATGATTGTTTGCCAAATAAATATTCATGGTGTTTAAATACTTCGTCATTATTTTCATATACCTTATCCTTGGCGAACTCTGAAACATATTCAGCATTGATACCGTGTCTTTTTAATTGTGCTGTAATATCCATTGCACAGGTACTCTTACCTGCTGATGGTTCACCAAACAAATTTACAACAATTGTGTTCATAATTTCCTTCCTTTCTTCCAAAGAAATTGTCGATTCTTGCCAATCTTAAAATTTACTTGTTCCACAATAATTTAGATGGTGCAAGATATTCTATCCAGTCAGTCGGGACAATTACATTTACCTCACTACCATTTAGCTTGAAAAATGTATTGTTTTCGGTGATTTTAACAATCCTCCCACAAAACTCTTTATTAATGGTTGTATTTTTCAAACTAGGTAATCTCTCATTTTTAATTCCCACTATGTAATAAATATTTTTGTTGTTTAATTTGTTCATTTTAATTACTCTCCTTTACAAAACTTCATCTACAATTCCATACTTAACTGCCTCATCAGAATGAATATAAAAATCTTTCTTCTTTTCACGAATCTCCTTAATATCATCTTTTATGAGATTTGTTCTGTCGATTACATATTCTTCAATCTTTGTATTTTGATCGTCCATTTCTTTTCTATCTTCTTCAATGTCCTGAAGTTTTCCTGATAATCTACAACTCATCTGATGATACATAAAAGTTGAATGTTTATAACAATATCTTTTATGTCCTGCTAAGAAAATCTTAAAAGCTGCACTCATTGCATATCCTGTACAATATGTATAAATTGGAGTTTTGCTATTGAGAATAATATCAATTAATCCCCACATATCATAAACAGATCCACCATACGAATTGATATATAGTTTAATTGGCTCACGCTTATAATCTTTCTCTTTCTTATCTTTCTCATCATCTTCTCGAATCTGTTGTAAAATGCTCCATGTTAATTTACCAATAGATTCGTTGTCTACATAATCAGATAAAAATAATGTCTTTTTGTCTGTATTTGCGTATGAATTGTCTTTTGAACTCATAAATCCTCCTATTTTTTTGTTATTTTATTCATAATATGTGGGTAGGGATTTTCACCCTACATATACATTACTGTACAAACAGAGGTATTATTAACGTGACCGCTACGGGAAAAGAACTTCCGTACTCTTGGTTAACAGCCAAGCGCATTGTTCAGTCGTACACTTAAGTACATTTCTCGCTACATAACGGATATTTCGTGTCTACATATTCCACCACCACATTTATTTATTCTCTTTTTTTATATGAAACAGAAGTTTCAATTGTTTTCTTCTTTTTGCATTACATAATATAATTTTCTACCATCACCATATTCTTCATAAAGCATCGGCTGAAAGCCTTGATTTATAAGGCTTAATAACATTCTACTTGCTTCATGACTCTCAAAAAGGCTTATTTCTGCTATTTTGATGAATTTTTCCATTTTTACCTCCAAATTTAACCAAATGAAAGAACGGTTTCAAAGGATTTTCGACCTCGGAAACGCCCTATTTATGGGGCTTCCGAGACTTCAAAATCTCAATTTTTGTCATTTTCCGCTTCTAACATCATCCAAGTGTTTCTATTGTTATGACTTGTCCTAATACACTGCAAAAATGCTTCAGGTTCAGCCAATAATAAACATCTCTTCTTTGCTCGTGTTAGTAATGTGTAAAGCATACAGTTATCAAGAAGCTGATGATGTGTATTGTCAATAATTCCAATAACAGTTTTTCGACCAGCACCTTGTAGCTTATGTACTGTCATTGCGTAAGCAAGATCCAATGCAGCTAATTCTTTCTTTGTGTATTCAATAATCTTATCCTTGCCAAAAATATCAGTATATGTAACTTCACAATATTCTTCTTTTTTCTTACCTTCGTATCTTTCACTGATTTTAGTGACATAACCTATTTCACCATTGAATACATTCTTGTCATAGTCATTAACTGTTTGCATTACTTTCGCACCAAGTTTAAATGTCGTATCAAATCCATCAATGCTCTGTAATACGTCTCCAAGCAACTCATTCTGAATAACCTTGTTAATCTCAGTTGTACTATTTAAGCAATCCTTTCTACGAGGAACTGCAATTACAACATTGTCTATTCCATCTGACTCTACAGATTTTATAAATGTCTTCACAGCTATATTGAAAAGAGATTGTCGATTTGTACGGAACATATAATACATATCCTGTAATTCACCATGAATAATTCTTGGTTGTAACTTTTCCGATATAGGATTGATATTCTCTCTAATCCTATTAGCGTCAACAAGTATTCCTGACTTCTCAGCCTGTCTCATTGGTTTTACTAATTTACTTACTACTGAATCATCAAACATTTCTATTAAATCTGAAAATACATTTCCAAATCCGATAGGTGGTAACTGCTTATGGTCGCCTGAAATAATGATTCTTGTATTGTCTCCAATAGCTTCAAGCCAATGTAAGAACAAACTGGCATTAACCATACTTCCTTCATCAAGAAACGCAACATCTGTAATCAAATGATTATCCTTATTGTATGTAAAATCATTTAAACCTTGGCATCCAAGTGTTCTATGAATAGTCATTGCAGGAAATTCTGTTGCTTCTGTAATTCTTTGAGCTGCCATTGCTGATAAAGCTGAAGCTGTCATCATATAATTATTCTCCATATAAGCTTTAACAATTGCTCTCATAATTGAAGTCTTACCAGTTCCTGCTTTTCCAGTTATCAAACTAACAGTTCTATGTAAGCTCTTATGAATCGTGTCTAACTGCTCTACTACATAATCAAATCCTTGTTCTTCTTCCGCATGTTTAATTGCTTTATCAATCGCTTCATCAGAAATATTGATTGTTGTTTCAATTTGAGATTTATTCAGAATCAAATGATAAATCTGCATCTCAATATCGTAATAATATTTCAGACCAATTCGACCATTATCAATATGAAGAAAGTCATTATTTTCTAATAGCCAATCAACCTTATTGCAACACTCGTATATATTATTACTTATGGCTGCCCTTAAAATCTTTTCAGAACACCATGTATGACCTTTACTTTCTCCTAAGTCTTTAAAATAATATTGAACAAAAGCTACAAGTCTCTGAGTTGAATCAATCAATTCTGGTTTTAATTTTAATGCAAGGTCATCGCATTTCTTAAAACCAATCCCGTCAATTTTCGTCATCAAGTATGGATTTTTCTCTAACTCTTGCTTTAATAAAACTGGATTAGGTTCTTCTGATAATAACTTTTTAATCATTGCATATGTAACACCAATTGGTTTAAGCATTGAAATAATGTCAGAAATAAGATAGTTATTGATTATCTTCTCCTTGATTTTGTTCCATGTAATCTCTCTTACGCCCTTAACAAGACTGTAGTCAATTGTTTTCAATGTGCCATTTGCAACATCATTAACCACATCTGGATAAGCATTTATTAAATTGTCAGCCATCCATTCAGGAATCATTGACTTTAAAAATAATAATTGCGTCTCTCTATTCTGTGGGATAATTGCATATATGGCAATCGGCACATACTGATCACCATATTTTTTATCCTTTTTATACTTTGCTTTAACTACATATTCTCCACCAACAACTAAGTGCTGCATCTTACCTGCAAGTTTACTCATCTTTTTATTCTCTTCATCAGAGGTTTTATTATCACCAAATGGATCAAATGCTTTTGTTGGTTTTGTAAAGAATGGAATATCATCGGTTGTTGAAAATCCAAAAACACCCCATGTCGAGTCATCTGAGTAATATTGCTCATATGTAATTATTGCAGTGAATTTATAAATCTCATCTTCATCCAATTTAGACTGATACTCCTTTCTTTCTTACATATTCAAGCCATTTACTATAAGGCTTTAATTTTTCTACAATAACTTTTTCTTCACTATCTTTTTTACAAAGGATTGCTACTTGTTGTCCTTTCTTTACAAGGTCTTCATACTCTTTTAATTGACTGTGCCATACAATTCCTTCAACAAGTCCAAAACTTGAATAGATATTTATATAAGCAAACTGCTTACCATTCTTATCTTTTTTCTTCTGAACCTTTGCAATAATTCCAACTAATGTACACTTCTCACCATCAGGAACATCTTCAAATGGTGTTAAAAATGTATAAGCTGCGTCAAAAGGATTGTCATTAATGAATACTTGTAATGTTTGGAACTCCCAAAATTGTTCATCTTCAAGATATTTTTTATTATCCTCAATGTATTTTTGGAATCTAACTTTTTGATTTTCGTCAAACTGTTTTTTCTTCAATCGGTTATACTCTGTAAGCAACGCCTCTTTGTCATAAACAACTCTTTTTCCAGAAGAAGGAACAATATATTTTTTAAGGTCAATATTCCAATCTTCTTCGAGTTTCTTGTAGGTAGGCAATGACTGAACTTCTGTGAATTTTAATGGTTGATACTGTGATTTAAGATATGACACAAGTTTTTCACGCTTGTTTTTACAAGGAATTGCACCAGATTTAATTAATGCAATAACAGATGCCTTACCTAAAGAAAGTCTCGTAATCAAATCATCAAATGACTTGTATATACCATTATTCTCTCTTTCTTCAATTATCTGTTTAGAAAGTGATTCTCCTATACCACCAATGGCAGACAATCCAAATAAAACCTTATTGTTATCAACTGTAAAATTCATTCCCGAATGATTAATATTAGGTGGCATAATATTTACATTAAAATATCTTGCGTCAAGAATGTATTTGTTAATTGCTCCTGCTTTATCCTTATTCTGATTAAATAAAGCTTTGAAAAAATATGTTGGATAATGTGCTTTGAACCAAGCTGTCTCGAAACAAAGAACTGCGTAACTATAGGAATGCGACTTGTTAAATAAGTAGCCGCCTTTCTGAGATAATTCATCTGCAATTTTATCTGCTATCTCTTTCGGATAACCATTTGCGACTATCTCACTACGAAGGATTTCTGACTCTTTTTGCACAAGTTCTACAATCTTTTTTCCAATCGCCTTACGGAATAAATCAGCACCTCCATAAGTTCTTCCACCGAATTTTTTAACAATATCAAGAAGCTGTTCCTGATAAATCATACAGTAATTTGTATCCTTTAATATCTCGTCCATATCAGGATGAATTGATAGAGGTCTACTTCCACCTGTTGCCATTTCAACATACTCATCAAGTGCTCCCATACTATCAGGTCTATACAATGCCAAAATAACGGATATAACCTCAAAATCTAACTGCTCAAGCTTTGGTTTTAATCTGATAAGCAAGTCTTTCATACCAGCAGATTCAACCTGGAATACTCCATTAGTTTTGCCACTTGCCAACAATTCATATGTAGGTCTATCATTTTCAAATTCAGGATTATTAATGTCATAATCCCAAGGATCTAAATGTAAATCATCCTTAATCTCTTTTACAAGGTTGAGAGTTGCTACACCAAGTAAGTCAAATTTAACTATTCCAATATCTTCTACATAATGCTTATCAACCTGAATTACATGCTCACCCTTAGTTCCTATCTTCATTGGCATATAATCATTGATTGTTGTATCAACAATTCCTACACCACCTGCATGAATAGATACCGTCTTAACACGACCACTAAGATGCTTTGCAATATCAAATAATTCAGCATATTGTGGATTATCTGCGAGTAAGTTAGGATTTGCTTTCATACAATCATCCCACTTATCAAATGTAAATTTCTGAGAAAGTTTTTGCATTTGATTATACGGAAAACCAAGTATCTTACCAACATCAGTAATTGCTACTGTTGGTGTAATATATGAATAATTGATAATCTGACATACTCTATCTTCTCCATATTTATCAACAAGATAGTCAATAATTGCATCTCGATTTCCTACGTCAGTATCAATATCAGGAAGTCCAACTCGTTCAGGATTTAAGAATCGCTCAAAGATAAGTCCATATTTAATCGGATCAATATCTGTAATGTGGCAACAATAACAAACTAATGAACCTGCTGCACTACCTCTTCCTTTGCCGACTTCAATTCCAAGCTTTTCTGCTGCTTTTATAAAGTCCCATACAAACAAGAAATATCCATCAAATCCCATTGAATGAATAATTCCCATTTCATAGTCAAGACGTTCTTTTCGTACCTTTTTGTCAGCCTCACTTAATTTGTCATACCCTCTATCTTTCCATCCTTTGTTTACTAAGTGCCATAAGAATTCATTATTATCCTTATACCCCTCTGGTAATGGGAAAGTAGGTAACTGCGGTTTCTGAAATGGCATATTAACTTCACCAATTAAATCTGCTACCTTATTGGTATTCTCTAAACCAATACATACATTTTCATATCCAATCTGATTATCCATACACTCATGAATCTCTTCTTCAGATTGCATATAACATCCTTCATATACCTCAGTATTTTCAATGGCGTTTTTATCATTATTACTGCTTTTTCTACCAATCTGAATAAGTTTATCCTGATAGTACAAATCTTCCTTTTTAGGAGCATGGCTATCAGTTGTAATAATAAATGGAGTATTTGTTTTCTGAGAAAGTTCTAAGATTTTTTGATTATATAAACATTGATCTTTATGTGAATGAGACTGCATCTCAAGAAAGAAATATGGAAAAGCTTCTTTATATTCATTGATGTATTCAACACATTTCTCAAAATCTGATTCTCTTGCTAATTTACTTGCTAAACACGCAGATGATATAACAAAATTCTCAGCGTATGGTTTTAAGTCTTCGATTGTACATCTTGGCTTAAAATAGAATCCTTCAAAGTTGCTTTTTGTAATAACCTTGTTTAAATCTTTTCTACCCTGTTCATTTCTAATTAAGCAAATTAAATGGAAATATTTGTTGTCCTTATCCTTGATTTCTATATCTTCACACTCATATAACTCACAGCCATATATCATTTTGATATCTGGATAATCTTTCTTAATTAAGTCAAAATAGATGTGGCTATATACATTACCATGCTCTGTTACGGCAAATGCTTTTAGTCCTATTTCTTTTGCTCTATCCAACATTTCCTTTGGACTTCCATATCCATCGAGCAATGAATAATATGTATGGTTATGTAATGAACTATACATAACTCACCTCCTACCAATCATCATCTTCATCGTTACTACTTACACTAATAACAGCGACATCTTCAATAATAACCTGTGGTGTTCTAATGCCGTTGTACTCATTTATTGAAGGTTTACCAACAATAGTAAATGTAATACTATCTTTATCACTCCATGCATCTTGTATAAAATCATATAACTGATTGCCTTCTTTGCACTTAAATTGAATATACTTAATATCATCTATTACAAAGCTGATAGTATCCTCATTTTTTCCAAATACTTCAAAACAATCTCTTGTCAATGATATATTCTCTATTGCAACCATTGGTTCATCAATTCCTTGGCATATAATATCTTCAAATTCAGATAATTTTAAAATCAATGGGATTGTGACATGATTTATGTCTAAGATAAAATCTACACGATATGTTGAATCATATTCTGTATCTTTGAGAATAGTATTTATTTCGTCAATTGCTTTTTTCTTGTCATCTATAGGTAAATCAACAATACCAAATGCATTTGCATGACCTTTACCATTTATAATTCCTGTCGAATTAATAATGTCTTTGAAACTATCAATCGGACTATAATCAATATTTCTTGCACTACCACCGAACACAGACTTCTTTTTTTTCTTATCATAATGCTGCTTTAGTAAAATACATGGCTTATTGTACTGTTCAGCTATTTTAATTGCTACAACACCAGTTAGTCCACTATCAAGAACTTCTGTAACATCGACCATAATAACTTTATCATCGTTTGGAAGTTCATCTACGATTTCTGAAATGGCTTTAACGCCTTTTTCTTTCATCTTATCTTGACGAGACTTTGCATTTTTACATAGTCTTGCAGCTCTATCATAAATACTTTCTTGAATAGTTTCTGCTGGTTTATCTTTGGTCGCTCTCTTTTTATATTCAAAGTATTCGTCCTGTTCAATAAATGCTCTAAATAATAATTCTTTTTCGTCATTTGAACCAATACGAATCATTCCATTTAAAACTGGTGTTATGTACCACTGTATATTATGAATATTAACTTTGCCATTCATACTATAATCCTGAGCTTTAATAAGTGCTTGCAAACATTTATTCTTAATGTTCAGTAATCCAATATTTGTAATGTATCTTGTTTCAAACGACCTCATATCCATTACATCACTGATATTTGCTAACGCACATAAGTCTAAATAATCATCGGCAAATTCATTCCAAGTCTCTGTGTCTAATGCTTGTAAAAACTTATATACGATACCTGCACCACAAAAATCCTTATTAAGATAATCTACACTCATCTGATTATTAACAATTAAAGCATGTGGATTATCTTCTTCTGACTCATGGTGATCAAGAATTAAAATGTCAATTCCACGACCAACAAGTTCCTTGCACTGTAATGTATCATTTGTTCCAGCATCAGGAATAATCAATAACTTTGTATCTTCCGATACTGTAATATCATCGTCTAATCCATGTGATTTTGCTCTTGTATGTAATATGTAATTGACGGGATATTTATTGTCCATTTGTTTGATATATAAATACATCATAGCTGCTGAACAAAATCCGTCTGGATCTTCGTCAACCAATATTTCAATCTTATTTTTTTTATTAAAATGGTTCATAAATAGCTCAACTGCACTGTTTATGTTATCCAATTTATCATACGGAATTACAATACTATCATCTAAATTCAGATATTTATTATAGTCTTCAATTCCTCTATTTTTTAAAACTTCCTTTATTACATTGGAAGTGTTATTGTCGCTATTGTCATATAACTTATATTTCAAGTACACACCTTCCTATCTTAATCTATATATATTATTCTCTACCAAATGCTTCCAATTTGTAGGATTATCTGTTGGGGATTCTTTTTCTTGAAGAATATTATCTTCATCAAACATATAATAAAGAGGAACACCATCTGGAAATCTTTCAGCTAATATTTCCAATTCTTCTTTGGTTACATCTTTATCAAAGCAAAAAATAATATCTACCCCAAGTCGCACCAACATATCAATCTGATATTGGGATAATTCTTTTCCACCTGTTCCACCAGTATTTTGATAACCGTAACTCCATGCTTGTTGTACAAATTTCTCTGCTTCACCTACATAAATACGTCCTGTTCTTTTTATATATGGAAGAGTCTTATATAACCCATATAGAATCTTTGACTTTGCACATGGCTCTAAATAAATATATTTGTTCATTCCATCAGGTACTTTTCTGTCAAAATATCTTGCTTTAACACCGACTAAATCTCCTAATTCTGCTCGAATAGGAATTGTGTATCGGTTGGTTTCTTCATCAAATCCTATTTCAAATTCTCTCTGTGTTTCATAATCAATGTGATCCTCATAGAATAAATCGTTGACATATGGCTTGTAATACGAAAGAATTTTTTCTGAAATAGGTTGTAATGGTTTTTCTTTTTCTTCTGATATATTAGAATCCATATCTTCTAACATTTTCAGTATCTTAAAACTATCAGGAATATCCTCTTCAAAATCATGATAATAAGACATTCCTATTTCTGAACATATTTCCCTTAATCCTTCTGGAAATGTAAGATTTTTTATATAACAAACGAGGTCAATAATATCTGTCTGTCTACTACCTTTTATCATTTGACGAGTTTTATTGAGACAAATAAGTGATTCGTTATTATATAAAATAATTGCTCCTTTGTTATCTCCATCTGGATTACCTGCTGTCCAATATGCTCCAACTGAATGATATTTGATATGGTGGCAACCAACGGATTCTAATATCTGTTCAGAATAGTTATTTTCATATATGTAATTCTTTAGCTCTCTTACATCCAAGCTGCCACCCTCCAATTAGTCACTATTTTTTGGTTTCTTAATGATATAACCTATATTTCTCCATATATTCAAATTCAAATCAATCTCGAATAACATAATCTTGTCCTTGCTACCTGCTCTATTCTTATCTGGTTTAATACAAAAATATTGTTTACTTAAATCCAAATCTTCTGTTACAGGCTCTCCCCAAGAATCACATTCCAACACAACTTGATATTTATGGTATTCTTCCTTATTAAGTTTCTTACCAATGTTTAGAATATCAGCTACATGCTTTATCTGTTTAGCATTGGCAATATTGTTACTACTAAGACTAAAAATATCAGTAAATACAGTATCATCACTTAACTGGAATACTGCATAACCACTCATACGAAGTTCCTTTGTCAACTCCTTCAGTTTTGTTGCAAACTGCTTGATCTGTGACCAATCATCTGTGTTATACCCTTTTAATGTGTCATAGCCGTAATACTTAATGTTCTGAACCATCTTTGCTTTACGCAACTCAAACTCAATTCTTTCAGGGCTATAGTCATCTCCTACATCCTTGAACATAACCTTGCCTTTACGTTCACTGCTATCAATCCAGTCTGTTACTTTCTTGACATTCCAATATTCCTCTGACGTATCTTTTATTCTCTTTATGTAATCCGAATTACTTTCAAGATACACGCCATTGTCATCAATTTTTCTTCTAATAATGTTCCCAGTCTTATCGTGGTACACGCCTAATACAATTTCTTTTTCAGGTTTCGTTAAATGAACTCCATGTAAATCTTGAAACTCTTTGTTATTAATAACAGTTGTAATCAAACAGCTACGAAGATCCTCCTCGTCCATCTCATTACTCATAAGAAAAAAATTCTCATTCTGTACAAGTGCAACATAAGCTGCTAATAATACAAGTTTTCTTGTTTTACCTTCATTAGAAAGGAATCCTTCAAATAATACCTTTGTTTCTCTAAGACCAAGAAAATATTCATTATACATATACCAAGGGAAAGGTAAGCCGAAATTTGGCTTTTCAAGATATTTATCAATCTGAGATGAGTTTTTGTCAGTAAGTTCTACTGCTTCTTCACCAGCATTTATTACTGTATTTATCTTATCCGCTTTTGTACGAATAATTCTGTAAATGTCATTTGGTGACATTTTATCGAAATTTCTATGAGATAATATTTTTTCAACTGGGAATCCATTTCTTCCATATTCTCTGACCAATGAATATTTTTTAACAGTATCAAAATAATTTTTCACATCATTTTCGTCTGCTAAAGTCATATATCTTTGAAGAGTTTTCCATCCCTTATACTGTTTGTATAATTTAAGTCGCTCCTCATTCTGACTCATAAATACATTCATCTTTATCTCATCAACTGTTTGAGAAAATGTAAGATAATATGTTTCAAAACTATCATAAAAAAACTTTGTTGCAGGATCAGAGAAATCATATTTACTTCTCATAAAATTGCTATAATTTACAATCAAATCGGGAGACTTTAGTAGCGCACCCACAAAACATATTTCTGATTGTATATTACAATCCTTTAATTCATGTTCATTGTCCAATATTTATCTCCTATCCAAAAATATCATCCACCAAGTCTGAAATATCATCTGTGTTATCATTAGTTTCTTCCTTAGATATATTTGTATAACCAATTGATTGACTAACAATATTCTGTAATTTTTCTGTTTCTTTCTCAGCTTCAAGTATTTTTTGTTTCTCTTTCCACCTTAAATAACTGTCATATTTATTTACCAAAATAGATAAATCATATGTTAATCGTACTTCTGGTTGCATATGAATACCTTTTACATCATTTTTCTTAGCAATACCATTAAGCATATCAATTTTTCTTTTCCACATATCAAGTAGGTCTGAAGGTGGAATACCTACTGTCATTCCCTTAAATGTACCAGCATAGATATTACTTAATTTCTGCCATACAGTAGTCGGAATAATGGTTAAATCATATGCTTCTTTAATAAATTGAAATATCTCATCTTGTTCTATCGCTACCGCAAGATGTGAATATGTATCTTTTTTTATTGTATCAATGTGGTCATATATCCAAGTCCATTTTGCTGATACGTCTGCTCTTTTATTCGCAATACGTTTCTGACATATATTGATAAAGCAACTACTATGATAGGTTTTCTTATCATAGTAGATTGCATCGTCAATATTATTCTTGTTTATATAAAGGTCTTTTCCGCAACAACCACATTTTCTTTTAACACCATCTTTGCTATTTGTGTATCTTGCCATAGTCCTACCTTACATAACCAAAAATTAATCAAACATTGCTAATACCTTATTGAGAATTTCAACATCTGTTACATTCTTGTATGCTGTAGGAAGACCTGCTGCTTCAAGCTTTTCCTTCATTGCTTTCTTCTCAGTAGGTGGAAGCGCATTTCTTTTAGCAATAATCTCTTTCTTAATTGCTTCAATATCTACACCACCACTTCCGTTAGATACATTCTCTGACTCTGAGTTATCAGGCTCTCCAACCTTACCAAGAATCTCCTTACTATAAATATCCTGCTCAACATCAACAGCCTTGGTTAAGTCATTCTTTACAACAAATGCTTTCTTATCTGCTGTCTTGTCGATAACTGACTGCCAATCAAGTAATGTAGGATCTTCAATAACTGAGTTGTCTTCGTGAGTATGAGTTCTATCCTTCTTAACATGAGCACATACTGTACCTTCTTCATTTCTATACATACGGATTTCAGTTTTAACATTATATGTCATACCCTTAAATCCATCTGGAATCTTTCTTCCAGTTACAACACTCATTGTAGAACCGTCTGACTGCTTAATAGTCTCCTTCTCATCTGTCTCTCTTGCAGTTACAATGTAGTGAACACCAGAAGCCATAAGATCGAGAATTAAATCCTGTCCCTTAAAGTTAATTGTCTGGTAATCTTTAAGCTCCATTCCTGCGCCTTCAATCTTAACAAGTCTTGCATCTCCAACAAGCCCATCCTTGTCTGCCTTAACCTTGTTTCTCTTCTTTGAGAACTCAACCAATCCCTGCTTTGTTGTTAGATTAAGTATTGTTGTACCATCAACAACAATTGCATCTGCTCTAAATGGCTCTCCGTCTGCATCAAGAACTACATCATCCGTTTCCTCTCCGTCATCATCAAGTTCGTAGAAATCTTCACCATTCTTAACCTTTGCAATATACTGTCTTACTTCTCCAAGTGACTGAGTATATACAATGTAAATATTTTCAAGGTTTACACCATTTGCTTCTAAGTCACCAAGATAATCATCAATTGAACCAGTCTCAGGATCAAGATATAATACTCTGAAAGGCTTTCCATCTGGACGCTTGAAATATGCAAGCTGCATAGCCATTGTAGACTTACCTGTAAACTGCTCTCCATATAAAATCATACCCAACTTACTCTGTGTGACTGACGCTTTTCTTGCTTTTGCCATTAAATAATTCCTCCGTTAATTCTATAATTTTGATTATTGGAACGCCATTTCTGACGCTCCATATTGTTATTCTCTACTTGTGAGAATTAATCCCACGCTTCGTCATCTCCATCGTCAAGATCAGAACCGTCTCCCCAATCATCGTTAGAGTCAGAACCAAAGCTTTCCTCTGCCCTATTAGCATTCTTAATCTTAGCAATAGCTTCTGTAACATTCTGTTCTGTGTAAAGTTCCTTATCAATAGACGAACCCTTTGCACCAGTAATGATAAACTCTCTCTTTGTAGGAGCAGATACCTTTTCCATGTTATCTTCTTCGCCCCAATTATCATCATCATCTGTTTCAACTGTTTCTGTCTGAGTAGAAGAAACCATATGACCACTTACCTTGATTGTGTTATAAGGACTAAGTGAATTCTTAAACTTCTTTGCAAGAGCCTTATCCTCGATAAAGAACTGAACATCTTCAATGTTGCTATATGTAACAATCTTTGCAAGAACAATAAATCTACCAGTTGGTTTATCATTATCATCCTTTTCCTGCTCAATACCCATGAAGATAATTACCTGGTTAAAATCATTCTGCTTCTCAAACTTCTCATCATTAAAGTCGATTTCAGAGCAAAGAGAAATCTGATTTGGTACAAGCTTTGTAGATGTTCTCTTATTACCCTTATCATCTGTAAAACTACTATAATCAAGATTACCTCTGATAAATACAGAAGATCCATCCTTCAGATTTTCCTTAACTTCCTTACAAGCATCAAAATCTGTAAGAACCTTCTTGTCATTAACTGTCTTTCCTTCTGAGTCAACTTTCTTCTTTACACCGATATTCCTTCCAATTAAACGGAAGCCCTCACGGTTATAGGAAAATCTATCAGCCCAAGGTACTTTAACTGTCTCAGCCTTTTCGCCCTTCTTCTCAGCTCTCTTGGAAAAATATACATTCTCCTGTTCCATGCCCTGAAGATTGACATATAATGTTTCACCATCAAGATAGCTTGTACCAAAGTTAAGCATTCTCATAGGCTTTCCACTCTTTGTCTTAATCTCCTTGAAAGCTGTGTCCTTTTCCATACCAGATACAATTCCCTTTAACTGGAACGCACCCTTTGTCTCAGGTAAATCAAATAATCTTCCTTTTTTCTTTGTTTCTGCCATTTTAAAAATGTCCTCCTTATATGTAATAAAATTTAATAAATAACTTATATATAAACGCCCTTCTCAGGACGGAACATAGAGATTAAATCTATATAAAATCTATATTCAACAGTGATTTTTGAGCGCAAAAGCCCAAGGGTATGCTGTTCTTTCACCCATTCATATATTCACTATTCAGTTATTTGTTTTGGAATTTTTGAACTGAATTGTTCAAGACTAATTACTAAGCAGTAATCTTTACTTTTATAAGTCTATATGGCTGATAAGCGTTTGGATATTTCTCTCTATCCACTTTACTGATAAACATATCATATGGTCTAGTCCATACTCTCTGATCCTTTAAGCTCTGATATACAACCATCTTTTCTTCTGTTTCTGTATTAGTTCCAATGGCAACAATCTTATAGAAATCACCTTTGAAATGTTGTACTGTGTCTCCTGGTTGAAAATCTCTATCATATGTAAACGTCAAATCACATTTTTCACCTTGCTCAATATGTCCCAATATCTGAACATTCATTGTGATAAATTCACCATGTTTTAAAAGTTCGTCCTTTTCAATAAGTGCAACTTTATTAATTAAATAACCATCCTCTTTTTCTTCACAAGTAACTATCTGACCTGACTTCCAATTATTTGCAAAGTCTTCATTAAATATAAATTGTGACACTTTCTCACCTCCTCAAATTCCAAAGAAACAGTGATTTCTTGCTATTCTTATATTCTCTGTTTCTTGATATTGATGCTATAAAACCATTGATTTATAAGGGTTTTTAGCACCTCATTTTTGTTATTCTCTAAAAATCATTGAAAATTATGGAATTTAGCTCGATTTGAGCATTTTTTGAAATTTTTGACCTCTAAAACCCTTGTAAATACTATGTTTGCAAAGCCAATGAAACGCAGGTTTCTTACTACTTATATATTCTCTACTTTACATACAAACTTTCGTAAACAATGCTGTCGTTTGATTTACCAATTGTACGCTTAAAACTGCTATTACCACTTAGCAAATACTCATGTGTTGTATATATGTCTTTAGGGACATTCCAAGTATTATCTATATCACCACTCTTACCATCAAAAGATAAAGCATATCTGCATGGCAACTGCCTTAAATAGTCCCAAAATTTTTCATAATCAATAGTTCCATAATACATGCCTTTTGTATTCGCATAAGGTGGATCAAGATACATATAATCATTCTCTGTTGGTTTTATATCTTCATACAAACAACTGATAAATTTAACATCATTCTGTTTTAATAATTGACTCCATTCAAAAATTATCTTCTCAAATGTTTCAGGAATAATACCATTTCTAGTCACATGAAATGAATTGTTAAATTCACCATTACGGTTATATCTTGGCATACCATTAGTTGTTGTTCTCATAATAAACATAAAATCTAATGGATTATGCTCTTTGTTGTATCTGTCCCTAACATTGGCAAAATATTCTTTCTTTCGTTGCTTGTCGTCATCTGTATTTAATTCATTCCAAAGCTTCTTATAATAAGAAGAAACTTCTAACGGATTGTTAATAATTTCATTCCATAAGTCAATCAACCCACTATTCAAATCACTACATATATAATGCTTAACTCGTATATCACTATCGAGAAGTCTCCTTAAAACTGAAGCTCCACCACAAAACGGTTCATAATAGGTATCAATCTCTTTTGGAAAAAATGTTAAAATCTTTTCAGCCTGACTTCTTTTACTTCCACTCCATTTAATTACTGGTTCGTACATTGTAATTTACTCAGAGCGATATATCTTTAAGGCTGCCACTCACTCCTTTCACTTACTTATTCTCTATTCGATTTTCATTTTTATTGGAAATTGTGATTCGAATGAATCATAGATTATAAAACAATTCTATATGCAAGTTTCTTCGTAATAAAACCTGATTGGTGTAAGATTATACAAGATAGATGAATGTCATCATATATCAGATCTGTTATAGAGCAATTCGATAAGATACTGTTACCAGGCATAGTCTTTGACTTGAAATAAACAGCTTTGCCATTGTATTTTTCAAATGCTTTGCAATATGTATCCCAATCTTCAACTTCAACAATTAGTGACTGATGATCTCTTATAATATTATCATTATCAATGCTCAAATTTGTCTCAATTACTTGAATCACATTTCTCACCTCCAACTATATGCTCTCTGTTTTCTTTCTTCTCATTACTAATTCAAACTCTGTATTAGGATATGTGATCTGATATTCTTCTTTCTTACCTTCAGAGTCTTCCATATTACCCATAAACCATTCATATACAGCAGCTATCACATCATTCGTAACATCTGTTTTCTGTCCAACCCACATATGTTTTTCTGTATCCTGTGTTCCATAGTAGATTGTATTTGTTATTGGACTTACACCAAAACCTTTCTTTTTCGCCATTTATTTTTCTCCTTACTGCAACATTTCTGGATAAAAGTCATACAAATAATCTCCAAAATCTCCACCTATATCTGAACCTATTTGACTCTGCCAAAAGTGTTTCCATTCTTTACCTCTCTCAGTCTGAATAAAATGTTCGTATTTAGGTCTTAAAGCTTCTCTATCTTTACAAATATCGCTCATTTTATAACTCTCCTTTAAAATTGAACCAAGAAATGTCAGATTCTTGTGTTTTATTTTTCACCTGAAACATCCTCTAAAACAGGCTTCTCATTGATAATCTCATGTAAAAACACAAAAACAAGACCATCATGGAAATCAACTTCATACTTATCATATACATCAGTATCAATTAGTAAATGAATATCAATTTCATTCTCAAATCCAATACCTTCAACTTTATGTTCGCCTTTGATATTTAAATAAGTTTCCTTAGTTCTATTAACAAACTCTGTCTCATATTTAATATTCTCCTTTGGAATACCAATCGCATTGTAAATATAAATCTTATCTGTTCCTACCTGTGCAACTCTAAAAGCTGCTGTATAATTATTAAACATACTTTTATTCTCCTTCTTAAATAAACCCAATTCTTTACCGACTGTTATTGCATTTCTTAATACTTCGTCATATCGTCTCATTTCTGAGAAATCAATTTTACTAGAACAATAAACAAGTGGCTTTATAATTTGAGCTAATTCTGACTCCTTAATATCTTTGCATTTAATATCTACAACAAATACTCTTTCTTCAACATTGTCAAAATTTTCTATTCGTTTATCTTCGATATTGTATGTAATGGTTGTTAAATATGGCATAATTGAATAATTAGCAACATCTCTATCAATTTCACCATCAATTACTACACCATTAAATTTATGTCCTCGCACATAATCACTAACTTGAAGAACCGTAATACAACTTCCGTTCTCCCACCAAAATCTTGTCTCATGACTACTAGCTCTGTGCTGAACTTGTACAGAAGATGACAATAAATTGGAAATACATTTCGCTGCAATCTCACGTTGAATTTGTGTTCTTACGAATACTCCACATTTATATCTCTCATATTGTTCACAGAACCTAATCTGCTTTTCTAATGCTTGTACTAAATTCGTATGTATCAATCCTCCTTATGTATATTCTCCAAAAGAAATCGAAATTTCATGGTACTTTTATTACTATATATAGTGTATATTTATTTAATACACACTGTATATAGTATCTTATTTTACTCTACCACGTTCCAATCTTTAGCAAGCATATCTGTCTGACTTGCAAGCCATCCAATAACTAACTTATTGTCTGCTGTCTTCATATCAATATGTGGGCAAATTTCAATTTCGTCCATACCTTTATCTTTACAAAAACTTCTTAAATAATTTGCTGTTTCTGATTTCATTTCATCTAAATGAACAACACTTCCTGTTGTCATATACAAAAACACACCCTTACCATTCCATCCAACTCTTGCTACTTTCTTACCATTCTTTAATGCTTCAATTGCCTGTCCAAAATTCATCATTTTTTAAATCTCCTTTGCTTCGTTTATCTCCAACTTATACTGTAATACGATTCATTATATTGATTGCCAGTTTCAACTTTATAACCAAGTTCCTCTAATTTCTTTCGTATTTCAGGTTTTAAACAACCATCTTCACTGATTGAAAATTTGCCATCTGCAACCGCATCTCTAATCAATTTAGATAATTCTGCTAATTGCTGTGTCGTGCAACTATCAATTGCATTGTTTGTCATTTTATTTGCTTCTGATGCAGACGGAATAACATTCTTTGGTGACTGAAATTTTGGTATAGAAATGATTGGAGTAACTGCGTCTTTACAACAATCTATATCGTTACAGCCTATACAAAATTTATAACTTCTGCTATTTACTGGATATTTGCAAGTCATTTAATTATCCTCTTTATAGAAACCGTAGTCACCAAGTTTTTCATTCACAACTTTGTCAAATTCTTTTGACATTATATCTAAAAATCTCTGCTTACATTTCATTACATTGTCGCAACCAATTGTACATTGCAAGTCTGATATTGAAATTTGATATGCACCACCTATGTATTTAATGTCCATTTTTCACCTCCTAAGGAAACCGATATTTCTTGTCCTTTTTATTACTATATATAGTAGTTTAAATTTATATAACCACTATATATAGTATGCGATTTTATGAAATATACCACCTATTGTATTATTCTCTCTTTTACTTCAATAAAGCAGCAATCTCATCAATTTCCAGCTCTGTTTTCTTATCATCAGAAAGCAGCTTGTCCAACTTGCTCTCCATTTTCTTCAAATCAGACTCTTCTTTCTTCAGATCAGATACCTCTAACTTACTTTTAATATCTTTAATCCATGCTGTTACACTGTATCCTGAAATTTCAAAATCAGTCATATCAAGATCTTTTGCAGACATTAAATATGAATTCAATCTAATCAAAAGTAATAATAATGCATCGTCTGAACACACATTGAGATTAATTGTCATTCCATCCATATTAAGAACACAGTTTGTTTCAGGAATAAACCTAACCTTCTTCTCAGAAATTGATTTCTTCTTAGTTTCAATTTGTTTCTTTAATTCTAAAATTCTGTCATCATTTTTACTCATTAAACTCGTACTCCTTTTTATATTCTCTGCCATTTGCTAAATATTTCTGCTTACATACTGGTTTTAACTTTTCAAAAACTGTTTCAATAGAAACTGGAATCATATGCGTCTGAATTTCTTTTTGACTATAACGTACTTCCACTTCTCTTTCTTCTGTCGGGAAAATATCAATTGCTTCCTTATCTCCATGATAGATATTCTTGACACTATATTTATAAACAGTATATTTGCCGTTATCTTCTGACCTATATGGCGTTGTCATTTCATATTTAATATATTCTCCATTGTTGTTTACCATAAAACGAACATTGACATATTTTCTTGTTATATCATCATCGACATATGTATTAATTGCTTTTTCATAAAAATCTTCAAATGAGATATTTACAATTTTATCCTTGCTATCGTCTATAGGGGAAAATTGATAAGATGATTCCATTGAATCATAAATTTCAGAATATTTAGATGTGCATTTATCATCAAGACAACTAATAAGTTTGTTTTTAGGAACACTTTTGAATTGCTCAAATTCATACTTTTCATCGCTTAATCTTGCGAACCAATGCATTTTACCATATGAGAGATTGTTAATTCCTTTATAAGAAATTTTTGTATATCCAAAACGAGTTGGTTCGGTTGGAATATCTTTATAAGATTTTATTCTTACAATTTTACCATTCTGCATAAATTCATAACCATATCCATATGTTTCGAAACGTCCCATGTAAATCCATTCAATATTCTCTTTTGTAAGATATGTTGCACCAAGAATTAAATCTTTTGTCTTAATGGACTCATTATTATGTACAATCTTATTATAAGCTGCAATCTGCTTATAATCAGGTGATTCAACTGGCATAAGAACTAAATCCTTACCGTCCCATCCATATATAAATTCTCCTTCAAGCCCCTTACCTTTGATACAGTTTGCATTTTCGAGAATATACAATAAATTTTCAATGGTAATTTCAAACTCAAATCCTCTTGGATCATATACTCTACAATAAGCATGTCTGTGATCCCATCCTGTAGAGTAATCACCAGCTTTCTTATTTAGTACAAATCCTTCTGTTGGAATATTGTCAAATTCATCATTCGGAATTTTATCATCACGCCAACTATTCCATGATGCTTCTTTTCGCAGCTTGCCTTTTTCGTCATAGTAAATGACATAGGCAAGTTTTCCTGTGTAAGTTCCTGAACGATTTTGATACCCAACATTTATCGTTTTAGGAACAAAAATACTACTGTTCAATCTATTATTCTCTCCTTTCTTTGTGCAAAATTATTTCTAAAGGAAACGATATTTATCCGTTCTTCGATTCAAATTCTTCAAGTGCTTTATAAAATTCACTACCTTTAATTTCTGTAAAACCTATATCATTATCTGGTGTAATAGTTTCATATTTTGTTGTAGAAATCTTCAAATATAATTTATTTCCATACTCAAATTTTAAAATTGAATATCCCCCTAAATGTAATTCCTTGAAATAATCTCCTTCTTGAATTGGATGATTATTAATAACAATTTCTTTTTCAATGCACAAATCCTGGAACTCTTTTAATGTTTTGCTATTGGCTCTAAATTTTCTCATTAATACATTAGAATCGCAGAATAACTTAGTTGGTTTTAGTAATTCCTTACCAAATTTCTGATTGTTTTCATCGCAATGGGCAATATATAATCTAATATTATGTTTCTCATGCTCTTTAAATGGACGATTTACAAATCCATCTCCACTAATATGATATTCTTTTCCAGCAATACCTTTATTCTCAAAAAAATTATTTACTAATATTCTTCTTTCTTCCTCATGTTTTCTATAATCATCAATCTCTTTGAGGAATTTCTCATTTGTTACAATATAAAATTTCTCCATTTTTTATCTCCACATTTCCACAAGAAACGAATCTTTCCTGTTAATTTATTCTCTTATTGGCTCAACCCTATATCGTTCATTCCAATCTGCTCTCTTCTTTAATAATGGAATCCAAGAACAGTGTAGGTTTTCAGATTCAGTTCCTATCAAGTCATCTTGATCGCAACCAAGATATTCTTCATGACCACAATTAGGACAAGTTACTCCATATTCAGGAACTTTATATTTAAAACTACAATAATTAGGAAATATCATCTGAACATTCCAATCATCCTTTGATTCAACTTCATATACACAGTTGCAGCATCTACATACAAACTGAATATTTTTACCAAAATAATTACCTGCTACAATCTTCATATTCACTCCAATCAATTTCTACATACTGCTTATAACATGGATAATATGTAGTAGCTCCTGTCTGATCTTTACACCAGGTATCTAACAAATTTTGCAGACCACCAATATCACACTGTTCATAAGCATCTTCATGTAACTCTTCGCAAGCATTGTCAACTACATTATCAGCATCAATATGAATCTTCTCCACGCTGCACACCCATAATCTCTCAGGTCTGCCATCATTATTAAATTCTTCATCTGTATAACGCCCAAAATAATCGTCAAAGAAATCATCAACTGTATCGTAATACTCGTCAAATTCCTCACAGTAAAGCATTGTATCTATATCTTTTTCATCAACAGCTACTGCATTTGCTACTTTCTCATTCCACTTCTTTATTCTCTCTTCTTCGTCAGCTTTCTTCTGTCCTTCACAGTCACAATACATATACGCCTGATTCTTATAAGGATGTCCACAATAAGGACACAATCTCTGTACACCATTAAAACAACTATGGCAGAATGAAAGTGATTGATGCTTGTATGGAAAATGATATTTTCTGCCAACTTCGGATGTGTCACCTTTAATTCCATAAGCATTATCTTCAATTCTCATTCCAAGACCATTGCAGACAGGACAAATTCTTTCATGTTCTGTAAGATCCTTGATTAGAATTTTAGGGAACGATTTTTGAATTGCCTCATAAAGATTTACTTCTTCTCTGTGTGTTAAATTATCCATTTATTCCACCTGCTTTCACTATCTCAATTGCCTTTTTGAGAGGAATAAGATAATTATTACTGTTGCCACTTCCATACAGTTTTACAGAAGAGTCCGTTTTCAACTGCCCTACAACACCATCAATATCATAAGCTGCTGGTTGGTCTTTTATATCTCTATAATCTAACACATAATTACTACACTCTTGACAGTGTGATATATCTCCTGAACAATCACCTTCGTAGTTGCAATGAAAACTCAACTTGTCCGCTTCAATTAATCTCATTTTGCTTCTCCTATTTCTATCTTCTGACCAATGAATTTCTGAAGCTGTTTATTTACATCATCAGGATAAGTTTTCACAACATAATCAGTGCAAACATGAATTTTTGTAATAACCCTATTATCATCATACTCAATACTTCCAAGTGTTCCACCTGGAATTCTGATATACAAATAACCATCCTCACAATCGCAAAGCACATAATGTTTCCAATATCCATTAGGATCAAGTCCAGCAAGCTTGTCCAATTCTGTTGTGATTCCACAATAATATTCATTCATTTTTGAATATCTTGAATTTGCATATTTGTTAATCAATTTCATAATATTATTCTCCGATTCAAAATTATATATTTATTATTTATGTCTTAATTTTATATACTCTAATTGGTTGTCCTTCACTTTTATTACTTTCTTGTGGGTAATATGTATTACCAACCCATTTAAATTTTAAATATACTAATTCAAAATCATTTTTTTCAATACTGCATTTTTTAGACAATCCATGAAAATTTTTATTAAGGTTAAAACAAGTCTCTACATCATTATCCTTATACCAATTCATATTTATCAAAAATTGTGTTTTATCATTACTGATACCACTATAGAAGTTTCTCATTTCACACCTCCAATCTGCCAAATGAAAGATTGGTTTACTTCGAAACCACTACTTGATCTTCTTTGCAGAAGTATTATTAACTGACTTCTGAATATTCTTCATAAGCTGAATATTGTCGTTAATCATAAGTGCTAATGCCTGATCCTCTGTAAATCCAACATTTATATATGCGTCAAACATATTTTTCTTAGTTTTCGCCTGAATTGCAGGATACTCAGTATTCTCAGAATAATCCTTTGCAATGATCATAAGTTCCTTCAGAACATCATATACAGGCTCTTTATACTTTGTAATGTATGTCTTTACTACCTCTCCTAAACTTTCTGGGTTCTCTGCTAATAATCTTAAAATTGTTTCCATGTTTAATATTCTCCTTTATAATTTTTTGTTATTCTCCAAACTCACAAGTGTCACATGTTGAAAAATACTTATCGTGATCTATGCAGCATTGTGGTCTGTTATCGTCTTCATCAGTTTCTTCATTAAATTTAATATAAAATGGAGTACAATCACAGACCAACATTGATGCGATTGACATTCCGTAAATAATAGCAGATTTACACTCTTGATTATCCTTGAATATTGAACAATTGACCATCTTGTTAAATTCTTCAGAACCAATGAAATTCAATACTGTTTTCTGTAATTCGGTTGAATCAATTAGCTTTTTATAATCTTCCATTTGATACCTCTTTTCTATAATCCAATGATATGTTGCATTCTTGTGAAGCTACCACAACTAATTACAATATTTTTCAATACCTTGTGTCATAATATCTCTTAATTCGTCTTCTTCATATGTAGAGCCAAACTGCGACCAACTACATTCTGTATCATTGTGTACTAACGCAAGTTTAAATACACTGCCACCATAATTCTTATATGCATCTAATTTGATAGCTTTAATATGAGGAATTTCTAAATACCAATTATGCTCTTTATATTCAAACTGGATATTAGTAGCTTGACCAAAATTATAATCAATGAATTTAACGTTATTCATATACTCAATATCAAGAAGTTTTTTAATATAATCAATATACCAATCATACATTTCCCTTTCTTTATACTTCTTTCTTTTATCAAGCTTGTTACCATCAGTATCCTGATTCTTTGATAACATATTTAACCATTCTCTACACATTTTAATTGTAGACGACTGATCGAGTAGCATATACTGAATGTTCTCTTTATAAGTGCGAAATGCCTGTTGTTCAATAAGATCATATTCATTTTTTATGTCATCCAATGCTTGTTTCTTTGCTGACAATCTTCTTTCTGCTTGTGCAAACTTATTTAATGAACCCATTTCATATTCGCCATTATAGCTATATGTATCATTTTTATATACTAAAGACATTAATTCACCTCTTTTATCTTTTCTAACTCCTATCCTCTCTTTGCGTCCAAAGGAAACCTGAATTTATTGTTATTGCATATCATTCAATTCTTTATTAATATCTTTCTCAACTTCTCTTCTATACTTCTTTTTAAATAATCTACGATTCTTCTTTTTCATCTTTCTCCAACCATTGTGATTATTTGCCCAACAAGCATAATCGTGGGAGAACCAAGATTGATGATTTTCAGAAAATTGTCGTCTTTTAATCTCCGATCTCATACACTTACCTCGCTTTATCACATTCATTGAAATCTAAAAGCATCTTATATTTATATTCTCCAAACCTTTCTTTCCAACGCTGCTTTGCTTTATCAGTATCCCAACTAAAAGGCATCATATGGTAATTGATGAGGAAACATATATCTAAAACAACCTTATTAAACTCTTCCACTAAGCTCTCTAAAACCAAATAACAGCCGACAGATGGATGGTCATAATAATGAGCTATACCATTTTCATCAATGATCTGACAGTATAATTTGCCATAATCATGAAGAACTGCTCCCATATTGTATTCAGCCTTATATTCTTTTTCTGTAAATAAATCATATGTATTAAAACAATGATTTTCCAAAGTCATAGTATGATGGGGATTCTTCTGGTCAAAATCTTTCATTTTAGCAATCAATTCACCTGTAGTCATTGCATTAGTATTATGAAATTTATGAATAATAATCTCATCGAATCCTTCCTCGTAGAACGGAATCTGAAATTTTCTAATCTGCTTATCCAACACAAAGTTAGGTACAGGATGTTCTCTATGTAAATTATCTTCTTTACACTGTTCAAATGGCTTTGGAATAATTACACATACTTTTCTGACATTTAAAACCATTTACTTTCATGATAATTGTTCTGCGAGATTTCATAGTCAGATTAGTTGCATCAGCAATTACATTCTTTTTATTCTCTAAATTCTTGCGGATTCTATCGTGAAAAATTTAAACACTTCTTCATTATGTTCTTGGTCTTCGTAATTGCCTGTCAATTCTTCACGAATTGCATCTGATGATACAATTACTGTGTTTGGATTCTCGTTGGCAATCTGAGCGGCAATGGTTGACTTGCCACTACCACTCAAACCGCACATGATATACAATGTAGGTTTATTCATAATTTTCACTCCCAATTCTCAATACTATCGTCATCGGGGAAATATGTAAATTTAAAATCAGTCATTATAATCCTCCTTTTCAAAGGGAATATCTGTCTCGTAAAAATCTCTTGTTACTAAGACAAAATATTCCTCATCACCTTCGTACCTGAATACAATTAAAAACAAGTCTCCATGACATGTATACCAATAGAACTCATTTTTATTTACTCTAAAATAATCAATACCTCTCTGAATTTCTTTAATTACTTCATCTTTTTTCACTTCAACAACATTTCTCAGATCCTTGTTAGTTCTATTGAAATGTATAGGATAATCAATATTGTTTTTTGTTAATGTGATTCCTTCTAATTCATCAACCATTGATTCTTGTCCACAACAAGGACACTTAACAAATGCTGCACCAAGCCATCCAATATGGGTATCTTCTTTAGAAATTTCCAATTCTGAATCACAATGTTCACAGAAGATATGTATTCTCTCTAATTTTGTTTCAACTTTTTTATTCAAATCATTTTGAATAAAATTGTTTTTAACTATTTTGATTCCTGTATTCTTAAGCATATCAGTATTCAAATTATCATATCTATGTGCATATCTATAATGCATTTCTGGTGTAGCATTTGCATTTGGTATGTCATCATACAATTCATGAGTCATCAAATTTTCAGTACCTCTCTTTCTATTTTCTATATATTTATTCTCTCTTTGTCATTCAAAAACTCGAAAGAAATGCTTCTTTCTTATTTCTCATATAAAGCTTTCTGAAATTGTTTTCTAAATTTCTTACAAGCCGATTCATTTTGACTATCTGTTAATACTCCATGTATATAACAATACTGAATTGAATATAATAACTTTTGTAATCTCTCAGCGTCTTTACCGAGAGTACATCCTTGTTTATTCACATACTTTTCCAAATTATCAAATAACGGATCAAAATTACTCATATCTACAACTTTACCCATAGTTTTATTCTCCCATCTGATCTACAATACTCTGTAACTTGTCAATATATATCTGAGCGTCCTTTTTATGTTTAAGTTGCTTAATATCAACAGGTACAAAAGCTAACTTCGATTCACCGAAAACATCATTATTCGAATAAACTTTCATAAACTGGCACATAGTTTCAGCATCAACCCGATCTAAATCTAACTGAAAACAAATTACATCGCCCTTCTGTGGATGCAATTTTCTAACCTTGATAAGTGTCTGCTTAAATAATTTCTTTTTCTGTCTTTTGTTCATATTGTTATTCTCCTAATTACTCAGTCTATATTTGTCATATTCATACATTGAACAATCTTCACTGTATAAATTTTGTTCTTTGCAATCCTCACAATCGAAACATCCACCATAAATGCCACCATTTTCATTCATCTTACAGGTATTACATTTACAAGTTTCACATGATGTATCCACTCAATCACCTCCCCCGAATGAAACGTGGTTTTCCTACTTTATTCTTGCAGCACAGGGTTTGCATATATATACATCTTTATTTTTTAAATCGTGTTTTAGATATAATATTTTTAATTTTACAGATATTACACTCTACCAAAACACATGATACTCTTTGTTTAAAATTATTTTTATAATATATTTTTCCTAAATCTTCAATTATATTAATCATTCCATATATAACTCCTCAAATACAATTTGTTTAGGTAATAATTTATAGCACCAATAAGCACTCATAAAAGTGATTTTATTTTGAATAACACCATTATTTAAAAATTTCATTCTCTTGTTAAAAGATAATATTTGTAATTCTTTATCTTTAAACAAATGATATGGAGCTGCATCATTCCACCAAGTATTGGGTGCAATAAGCGCAAATGGTTTGCCAAAACTTAATGCTCTTTCAAAGATTTTTCTTTTATTAGTAAATGGTGGATTAGACACAATACAATCCCAGTTCTCATCAGGTTCATATGTATAGAAGTCTTGTCCATTATCTATATGAGTAGCGATTACTTTGTGACCTGCTTCTCTAATTTGTTTAACAAATTCACTATTTTCCTTGTCAAATGGACACCAAACCGTTGCTTCTTTTGGTATATATTTTACTATCGGTTTAACACCGTAATTTGGTGTCATACATTCGTCATTATTTCCTTTACTATATAATACTTCTTGACTATTAATCATTATTATTTTTTCAAAAAGGTACAACGTTGTTTAATTCTTGCAAGAAACCTATACCTTTCTTAATATTTTTTGTAATTACATTTATATATTCTTTTAATTCTTGCTGTTTTCAACCTCTGAAAGCCTTGATTTTAGGGCATTTCAGAGATTGGGATTTTAATAAAACTATCCGTATTGCTCAAAATTATTTTTTAATAAATTTTCACATAGAATAAGTTCTATTTTGTTATTACTGAGAATATATCTACCATCTGATAATTTTTTTGCTACAAACCAAACAGAACCAATTTCTATTTTTATTCTTTCTAACTCATTTTTATCAAATAGAGTTGTTTTAAATTCTTTGGTGCATTCATACATTCTCATGTTTTTATTCTCCTATTTAATAATTTGTGATTAATACCTCGCAATCGGCACTCTTGTCCTTTTTCTGATAATTACAGTTGCTATAATCACCATTAAGATAATGAATGTTATATTTATTTTTCCATTCATCTAATAACGGATTATCATATTTAAGATTGTTGCTTAGTGCAAATCTGCCATGCTTGTCCACAACATCTAACACACTTAACAAATCTTTCTCGTCCTGTTCTGACCAACCGCCATTTTCGTTATAAGTAGCAACTGAGTTGTAATATGGTGGATCAACATATATAAAATCGTCTGCAAAAAAATTACATTCTCTAAAATCTTTATTCCAAAATTGAATGTCTTTTTTATGCATTTCATCAACAAAAGTCTTTAATTTTTCTTGTAGGGAAATATTATAATCACGTTTTCCATAAGGCATATTAAATTCACCTTTAGAATTGAATCGTATCTGATTACTAAACGAACACGTTATAAGTGTATAGAATTTAATCCAATCAGGATTAGAGTTGTATGCTTTTCTTAATTCAAAGTATTTAGGCTTATTATATTCGCCAAGACCTTTACTTGACTCACATCCATATACTTCATAACCATTAAGATCAGACCTGCTTAATCCAAAATCAGATATGGTTTTTAAAATCATATTATGAATATACTCAGAATCATTATTGTAGAAATGTTCCAATAAATCTACCACCTGTTTACAAATATCATTGTAAACCAAATGCTTTACTTCAATGTTAATCCCAACATTAAATCCACCACCAAATAAATCTACAAATGTATTAATATCTTTTGGTATAAGGGGTATAATCTGTGGCAGTAACTTATACTTGCCTCCGACATAATTTAGAGGCGATTTGATATATGTATTTTTCAAATTTGTTCACCTGGTAGCTGCGCAGCTTTACTCACATGTGAACTCTAATCCTTTCATTAATTTGTAATTATATTGTTATATTCTCTTTTTGTCTCGAATATTGTGTAGTTTTCGTGACAAGCCAAGAAACCAAAATTTCATTATAGCTTTATTTTTTCAAAAACGGATTTTCCACAATATAATGGTCAACCATACCTCTAAACGCAAATGAAGAATCTACAATTCTATCTGAATATTTAAAATGTTTCAGAAAATCCAATACATCTCGTGCGTCTTTATGCGACAATGGAATAAATTTCACATATTCTGGATGACCTTTAATACATACAACCGCCCACGAATGCTCATTAGAAAGAAATCCTACATCTGTTCCAACGTCTATCATAGAATTCATTAGCTTATGACAATCATCAACTAATTTAAATGACCAGCTATATTCATCCTTTGCAGCATTTAGATACCCTTTTGCCCTATTATATAAGTCTTCTGCATCTTTATAATTCTGTTCAGCCGATTCAAATTTTGATAACTCTTTTGAAAATAACCATTGTTTTAATTTGTCTCGTATTTTATCTTTAATTTTCACTATTTTACCTCCTGCAACCATATAAAATGGTGTTATTCCCAATCATACGCTATATAATATCCTTGATCTGATAACTTTTTAAAGCATTCAAATCTATTTCTCATATCAATAGCATCGACTTCCGTTCCCTCTAGTATCTTTTCACAATATTTGGACATGTCGATTGGTTCAATTAATTTTAATTTATAATTCTTTGAGTCAATCCACTCCTCGTTTGGTAATTTAGGGAACTGAACACCAATCGTCTTTTCAAACAATTCTCTTACCAGACTTACATTATAATAAGAATGAGATGTAGAGTCGCAGTTGATATATTTAATTGAGTATTCATCATAATAACAATGTCCAAATGCCTGATATGTTTCACCAGAATCTAATATTTTATAATCTTTAAACCATCTAAATCCTAAGCCCGTAATAAACTCCTACAAACTAATGAAATATCGCTTTCAATTTAACACTATATATAGTTGTATTTGTCTTTATGTATCACTATATATAATATATATTTTTTTAAAAATTTGGATGAAATGATGGCATAAGCTGAAGCTTGAATAAATTCTTCTCATGCATTGAATCAATCTTCGCTTTTACATCCTCATCATCAATCTCCCCTGTTCTGATATATCTATCAAGAGTGTAATAAGTGAATCCAAGGTTGTCCTCGTCAGTCTTTCCACAAAGACCGTCAGTAGGTGTCTTATCTACTAACTCAGATGGAAGTCCTAATTCACGACCAATCGCCTTAACTTCCGAAACTGTGAGCTGCGATAGTGGACTGAAATCACCTGCTGCATCTCCATATCTGGTCGCATAACCTACCCAATCCTCTGAAAGATTGCACGTATTAGCAACACGACCATTGATTGTCTGAGATACTGCATAAAGTGTAGCCATTCTGATACGAGCTGGAAGATTTGTAGATGTCTGTTTTGACCAATGATCTCCTAACTGTGGCTTAATCTCATGCTTTAATGTACGAACTGTGTTACCAATATTAACAACACAACTATCAATTCCAAGATGTTCAACAAGCATATGAGAATAACTAATGTCTGACTGTTCTCCCTGTGGCATAAGTACACCAAACACTCTATCCTTTCCAAGAGCTTCTACGCACAGAGCAGCTACAACACTTGAGTCCTTACCTCCTGAAATCCCAACTACTGCATTACAATCCTTGCCATTCTTCTCAAACCAATCTCTGATCCACTGTACTACTTCATTCTTTACTGTCTTTGCGTCAAAATTACTCATGCTTTATCTCTCCTTTTTCAATCTTCTCAATCAATGTAAGTAATTCATTGTACACCTGAATTAAACCGCCTCTGTCATCAATATAAACATTTGCATATATTTTTCTACTTGCAAAAGCTACAGATGCGTCACAATTGATACCTCTATACTTGATATTGTTGTCCTTTAGATACTGCTCAATCATTCCGTATTTATCTTCACCATTCCCAGTAAAAATAATTATCTCTGAATAATTCTCCCATCTTTGTAAAAGATTAATGACATTCTCATATGTCCTACCCTTCTTATGGAAGTCATAAATCGTATCATCGAAATCTACACAAAAAATAAGCTTGCCATATTTCTTAAATTCTTCCTCTAATCTATTGTAGGAATTATTGGCTTGAAGATAAAAATCCATATTACTTTCCTCCATACATTCTGTTCCTAATGTCCTCAAATGTATCCTCTCTTACTAATTCTCCATTCTTGAATACAGTTGTAAGCAAACTATCTTCATTCATATCGAGTAACTGATCCTGACACTTCAGTTCTCCATCTTCTTCATATACTTTGCAACACCCCTTATGAGATTTCTTTAAATGGCTTGTATCAGTCTTCGGATCTTTGAAGATCATAAGCTTCTTACCATCAATAACTCCATAAGTAGCCTTCATTGCAATTCCAAAAGTATCTCTTGTAACAACAATCATCTTTCCATTCTCGACAATAGCTGTAAAACAAAATGCACCTACACCATAAGCAATGTTATTAGCTGCAAATCCACGCTTTTCTAATTCTTTCCAAATAGTTTCTACATTAGAAAGAGTACATCCGTCACCATAGATAATACCAATATGTGGATCTAACACCTTATAACCCTTGCCATTGATAGAACCACCAAAGATATCCCATAATCTTTCTACTGTCTTAACTGAAATCTCTACAATATCACCACTATCAGGACGAACAAGTAACTTGCCATTATGATTCATAATTTCTTCCTTGCACTGTGGAAGAATATTGTTTACCATATTCCAATAATCATAAGTATCTGAAACCATACTGAATGAAGTATTTGGATATAATTCTGTAAGCAATCTCTTAACAAATGTAATCTCATCACCATCAATTGAGTAATTTGCTCCCATTACGGAATGTTCTGTTGACACTGCACCAATTCCAATACCATTATTCTTACAATCAGCATTGTAATATTTATCAATATATGTAATGGCAGGAATAGTTGAAGTCTTATTGAAAGATAATAACCATGAAGCAGAACATCTTGTAGCTTCGTCCATACAAGACATACCTCTCATACCAAAATCGGCACAAGCCATATTGCCAGGTAAACCGTCTGTTGTTTTGTTATACCAATAATCTGCAATCTCACGATACATATGACCAATAGTTGCGTGACAGCAAGGCTTCCATAATTCAACCTGAAGGATACACTCAATCCACTGAACAAGCCATGCAAATTTGTCATCTGTATTGGTAATTTCAATACAAGGAACTCCCATTGGTACAAGTGTTCCCTCTGGTAAAGCTCTAATTTCAAGTGGCAGATAACCAAGTCTGTGAAGTTCTACAATCTTCTCTAAGTCGTAATTATCTCTGCCAATCTGCACATCCATTGAATCTGTATAAAGAGATAACATCTCATTCTCTGATAATTCAAAGAAATTCTTCTGGAAATATCCAATTAGATATTCCTTAATAAAAGCCTGTAATCCGAAGAAAACCATATGATTCTGATTTTCCAACATTGATTTACGAGGCACCCAATATGAGACTAACTTAGTTAATCCCTTTGGGTACATACGATCATGACACTGCTTATAAGTATCACTAAGTAATAAAGCCATTGTGTTATCCATAATTTTAAACCTCCATAACTGTAATCTTTTCATGCTTGCCAGTAAAAATACTGTTTGTTGTGAATAATGCTCTCACTGTATTATTCTCCAAAGACTTAATCAACGTACCCTTTTCTTTATCAAGAATTGAATTTTCTGTATGTGTTGCATAAGCATAAATCTCATTTACACCAATCTTCTTTAATTCTTCTGCGCTATAATAAAGTGAACCGCCATATGCGATAATATCATCAATCATTAACACAGCTTTGTCCTTCAAATCAATACCATTTGTTATAATGTCTAATCCAAGGATTTTGCCAGTCTTCCAATCTCTTTTCTTTTCACCATAACAATATGGTAACTCAGGGAATAAATCTGAATATCTCTTAGCTGCACCTGCGTCTGGGAAATAAAGTACAAGATTTCTCATGCCAATCTTTGAAATAGCTTTATCAACATACTCTTTTGGATTTTCTTTTACACAATTATTGAGTAATGCAGTAGAAACATCGCTATGAGCATCTAAAACATAAACTGATGAAAATCCTAACCAATTGATAAAATCGCAAAAATACTTCAATGTGAATACTTCATCATCATTTTTTACTCTATCCATTCGTGCATTAGGAATATATGGAAGATATAAATAATAATCCACATTAGTAAAAAATCTTTCAAGATGTTTCCTTACTAACATCAGATAAAACATCTCATCGTTACTCTCATAAATCCATTCAATCCAAATGCAAGGAGAGCCATCATAAGTGTCTTCCTCGATGTTGTTTGTATCAATATTTACTCTTGGTGTTCCATCTGGGAACTTGTTGATTGCTACAATTTCACCATTAATTTTAATCATATTCTACTCTCCAATCACGTTAATCTGACACATCTTCATTGTCTCTAATGCAGCCTTATGCGTCTCAGGTGTAACACCTGCACAGCAACTTGCATCCACTGTAATATCAATATTAGGATAATTTGCTCTAATCATAAGTGCATTTGACACTACACAAATGTCTGTACAAAGACCACAAACTTCTACTTCTGTAAAATCAAAATCATCCCAATGTGTCCATCCGAAAGTCGGCTTATCAATAACTACGTCATTCTCAATATCAAAATCTAACTTATCTGAAATCTGCCATCCGATTGTATTTTTTACACAATGGACAACTGGGAGATGCTTTCCTTCATATGTTTCTAAATAATTATTTGGGTGTGTATCTCTTGTAAAAATTACACTATCACCATTTTCTCTGTACTCCTTGATTTTCTTTGCCACATTAAGTACAATACTCTGTGCTTCATTTGTGCCAAGTGAGCCATCAATAAAGTCATTCTGCATATCAATTACAATTAGTGTTTTACTCATAATGTTTTTCCTTTCTATACTATATCTTGTTATTATTATTTTATCTAACCAGTATATGTAGTGTTAAACTTACCATGAAATGTCGGATTCTTGTGCTTCTTAATCTTTGTCCAAATTTATGATTACAACCCCATTTTCATAGTCAATATTATAATCTCTTACCCAATATCCTTCTTTCAAATTGATAGTAATATCATCAAAGATAAAATCATCATGACTACTTATAGTGATTGTTTCATGTTTATTCGCACATCCAGATAATCCAAAGCATAATGTCAATCCTAATACAACTGCTAAAATTTTCTTCTTCATATGATTTATTCTCCTATCTACCATACATAATGTATTCGTCACCAAGTTCAAGATTCATTTTGTAATTTCCATTGTTATAAACCTGAACTCTCATATTGTAAAACTTACTATCCTGCTCATGAGAATTTGGATTATAAGGATAACTAAAACCTGCTCTTGTTAGATGTCTAAGAACACGTCTCTCTGTTGTAGCACGACTACATCTTTCTTCAAAAGCTAATTGTCCATTGTCGAGATTTACCAAACTACAGTATGTTGATGTACTATCGCTACCATATTTGTTTTTATTATCTCTGAACGAAATCACTAAATAAACACCTATTACATTATTATTTTCTTTCTGCACTACGACTGCACCATTTGTTAATTTGATATTTCTGTCTAAGTCTACACAATCGCAAACTCCTTTAATACTAATATTCTGCATTTATTTGCACCTCCTGTTGTTTTATTCTCTATTATTTCTGCCACCAATGTTTCTTTTTATTTTCTTTATAAACATTACAAACATTTGGATAATTACAACTTTTTGTTTCTTCATTGTAATATTCGCAAAAAAATCCATCTTCACAACCAATATCGCATTCCATTTCAGTATATATTCTCATAAAACCCTCCTAAACTCCAAAAGAAATCTATGATTCTTGACCTTCAAGAACTATATAATTTTTATCATTTATAGATAATGTACCTGCAACATTAGACGATTTGATTAAAGCTATCGCTACATCCAGTACTACATTGGCATCCTTTATATCATCTGCGTATTCATACTCATCCCACTCTTCATTTACATAAGATTTTAGATCTTCTAATACCTCAATTTGTTTTTCTTTATTCATTTATTCTATCCTTTCTGTCTTAAATAGATCTTCTACACCTATGAATTCAACACATTCTGGAATAACAAGCACACCTTTCTTAATGTTTTTATAAATCCATTCACCTGTTCTCTCGGCTTCGTCAAATGGTAAATCAGTTTTAAAAAGAAATACTCTTGGAATTGTACCTGTAACAGCAGATGAAACATTCGGTATTTTAATCAAAGTCTCTTTTGGAATAATTGGTTCTCTGAATATGAGCTTTAGGTATCCTTCACCCACATTTTCTTCACTAACAAATCTATACCCAAGGTTTTCGTATTTCTTAATTGTATCTTTTGCTTCACATATTTTTACACCAATTGTCATCTATTTATTCTCTTCATCTTCACCTAAAATTTTCTTTCTTAATGAGTTCCAACCATCATCGTAGCCATCACAATATTCATCCATATATTCATCATTGTGAGTCTCTTCTGGCAATTCTTTTAATGGACACCAATTTGGTTTTTCTTGACAATATTCATTTTTACTATCAACCATTCTACAAAGAGTATTATCATTTGGCTCATCCATTAATTCACAACATGCTTCGATACCTTCTTGTATTTCTCTACAAAAATTACAATCACAACAAGTTCCAGGCATATCTAACACTAAAATAGCTTTACTCATACATTTAATCCTCTTTTCTTGTTTTTTATATGTATTTATTCTCTGAAAACTTAGAAGAAATTCCGCTTTCCTGCGAACTTCATATTATGTTATTCTCTACTCGATCTTCTTCTCAACCACAACAATTGTATCATTGTGCCAGCCGCCATGCGGAACAAGTAAAATTTCCTGAATTTCAAAGCCATACTTCTTACCAATACCACCACTATTCCAGCTACAAGTAATTACAATGCCATCTTTCTTTACAATTCTTCCTATCTGCTCCTTCTGTTTAGACCAATATGAAGCTTGTGTTGTCTGCATATTTACTGTCTGTCCAAGATTTTTGTAACATTCGCTTACCTGTCGTGGCGAGTATGGTGGATCATATAACACTGTATCTACTGAGTTATCATCGAACATCTTTAAGAAATCCAATGCATCCATATGGTAATCAGTATCATATTGTGTATCTAAGTCATTTGTCACTGTTGCCAATTTATTGCTATTAGCAAACGGATCAACAATCTTACCAGTTGCATATTTCTCAATTAATTCCTTAATTGGCTTAATTGAAAATGTGTTGCTATTTGGCATCTGCCAGACTCTATTTATTATCATTATGTATCAGGAGTAAACGCTGCGTTTTCGGTATACCAAACCTCTTACTCCTTTCTTTTATTCTCTTAACCCACTCAAAATCCATTCAATAGTAGGTTCATTCCATCCATTGCCCATCAAACTACATCTTTTTGAGTATGATAACCAACGATTGTTAAGCTGAATTTTTGTAAAATTATCAGGCAATCCCTGTAATCTTTCATATTCAACTTCTGTAAGTTTTCGTGGTCTACCACTATCTAATACTTTCTTTTCGTGATATCCACCTGACACGCATGTTAATGTTGACATTTTGAAATCTGGATTATAAATTCTTTTACACATTTCTGTTGTGTTGACCTTTAGTTCAGCACATACACGCTTATTCATATCCAAAATCTCAAAGTCCTTCTTGTAGAAATACTTCTCACCTACATTATTTTCCATAATATCTTTCAAAACTAATGGAGATTCTTCAGGCAATTCACCTAGCGGTATGTTTGTCCAATAATATCTCTCACGATTCTGAGAACCAAATAAAGAAGAGTCTATCAATCTTACTGAAAAAGTTTGAATTTCACCTGTCTTTCTATTTCGAAATTTTATAATTCTTTGTTGTCTCATATAACCTCCGTATATATATCAAAAATTTATCATATGGGGTATTGTTTTTTACAAAATTACATTTACTACAACACGGAACACAATTTTCATAAATATAACCTATGTCACTATTTTTTCTATCTATTCCATTACCTCTGCTATTTTTATTCCACTCTGATGAAAATCCTCCACAATAATGACAAGGTTGTTTTACTATATTTTTAAACTCTTCAACTGACAGTTTAAACTCTATTCCCCTATTTCGTGCGTTACTTCTATATTCAGAATACCTTTGTTCTCCATGTTTATATTGAGGATTATTTTGTCCAGAATTTCTATGATTAGAACAATAAATACATAACGTCTCACCATTTTTCTTAAAACGACTATTTTTTCTATATGCTAAATCTGAATAATGTACTGTATGTATTGAACCGCAATCATCACATTGATATTTAACTATTGCATTGCTCCCTTCTGGTAGATCCTCTATTTTAACCATGATGGTAGCATTAGGGACTACACGAGTTCTTCCTCGATCATCTTTGTCTCTTGGAATCTTATACCCCAAACTCTCGAATAATTTTGTATTTCTACTTCTTGCTTTTACTTTAACTTCTTTAGTAAGTAATATCTTCCACCATCTCCCATTCATCATCATTGTAATAATTATGTATAATTTCATCTGTCATTGTCTTTAGATCTTCATCACTGCTTGGTATTACATTTTCAAACATGAAACATTTGGGTTGAATTACCCTAAGACACTCAATCGCTTTAAAGAAAATTCCTGACTTACCATCGAGACCATTGTTGACTTCTTTATTTTCAATTCGTACTCTTGAAAGAGACTGACAGCACGTACCTGCCAATAGAAGATCAAATCCTTTGAACTGTTCAAAATCCGCTTCATATAAATCACCATGATGTACCACAAGCGGAAAATGATACTGAGAAACTGCTATGGCTTCTGGTAAAATTTCATATGTATGATATTCTCTTATAGGTATTCCAAGTTGTTGTAACGCATATAATCCTGTTTCTACACCACCACATAAACTTAACACTCGTAGCCCTTGAGAATTATTTTTTTTATTATTCTCTGTCAAAATACATTATTTTACAGAGGTTACGTAACCATAATTACCTAGGAGTTACTGCTTAATTCCTTTCTTCTTAATATTATTTTGTTGTAAAATCCTATGGAATTTGCACGTCTGCAAAAACCATAAGAAAAAATATTTCTTGTTACTTTTATTTGGAAAATTTGGCTGAATCGCCAAGATAGAAATTTCTATATATAATTATTCTCTATCGAATTGCTATAAACACAATCCATGTTATAACAATTTGAAGAATATGTATTAACTGATCATGAATAAGATTTATATTTTTCTTATTTGCTTTCTTCATCTCTGCTCCATACAAGACCAAAATCACCAAGGATAATTAAGATATTTTCATCTTTATTACCAGAAAAATCTTTCTGTTCATAAAAACTATCCTTACTTAATCTTATAGGAGTTCCATGTATGTCACCTGTCACATATACCGCCATAGTTCACCTCACATCCATTTCTCAATCTCAGTAAATACATTACCCAACGAATCAACAATCATCAAATCAGTATCTCCGTTCAATAGCACATGGATTTTTTCTCTATTGATAACAATCAAATGTCTACCACTAAAATATGAGATGTAATTTGCTGCTGGATAAACCTGTAATGAAGTACCACCAATAATCAACATATCGGCTTTACTAATTGCTTCAACAGCACCATTTACAGCTTCATCAGGCAATTTTTCTCCATATAAAGTCACATCAGGTCTGATTAGTCCACCACATTTACACTTTGGGATAGCTTCTTTAGTATCGAATAAGAAATCAGGATGATATTCCATTTTGCATTTGCTACAATAATTTTTCTGAGTAGTTCCATGAATCTCAAATACATTTTTACTGCCAGCCTTCTGATGAAGTCCATCAATATTCTGTGTAACAATAGCCTTCAGCTTACCCATCTTTTCCATTTTAGCAAGTACCTTATGAGTAATGTTTGGCTCAATGTTTCTTGTATCCATCTTCTGACGATAGAATTCATAAAATACTTTTGGATTGTTATATAAACATTCTCTACTCAAAAGATACTCTGGCTCGTATTTATCAAACTGAACATCATGCTGATTATATAATCCATCCTTGGAACGAAAATCTGGAATACCACTTTCAGTAGATACACCTGCTCCACCAAAGAATACAATATCATTTGATTCTTCTATATATTCTCTCAATTTTTCGTACATACTATTCTCCATTCGTTATCATATTCAAAAACAACAACTCATCTTTTTTCAATGTAATGTCATAATCTTTCCACTTTTCCATCAGCTCTCTTGTATCAAATCCATGCGGAACTATAACGGCAAACCCATTCGGTGTCTTATACAATTTGATTTGATTAAACACGATTCCATAATTTGTAATATCATAGATAAATTCTAAAACTAAACTATCATCATCCACATCAAAATCAAACAACCACTTACTCTCATCACGATTCTGTACCTGTTGTGCAACAGATGCTAATGTGCGATTTAACCGGGTCATACTTGGTTTATCTCTTAACAGACGAATAACAAACTCTTCTCTGATTTTCTCTTCGTTTCTTGAATTAACCGACCTATACAACCTTGTCTGTTCACCAGGAACTCCTTCAGCTGCAAAACTCTTAAAATCTTCAATTACCTTGTCTTCATTCTCTCTACATTCAAGAATTGTTTCGGCTCGTTCTTTGAAATTTGGAATATCCTTATTGTCTTTATTTCGAGAACGAATTAAATATACATATAAATTTGACATTGTATTTATTCTCCTTAAATCCATCCAATATCTCTTGGTGTAATCTCAATATAACAATTTGGTCTATATGATTTTCCAAAATTTACACCAATTAAAATACTTGTATCTCTCAATGATATTTCTGTACTTGAAATCTTACAAAATTTTGTAATATACCATGGTAATTTATTCTTAATCCATGTCATTCTCATAGAATCGCTTTCAGAAATTTTCTCATACAGTGAATACATTTCATTTTTCTTTGTCACAAATTCTTTTCTATCCTCAATAATTTCATCCATACATTCCTGACGCATCTTGTAATACTGCTCGTCAAGACTCTTTGACAATTCAGATAACGATACCTGAATACTTTTTAATCGTTCATAACTATTTCTATTTTTCATGTCTTAGCCTCCAAAATCTCTCAAGAAATGTGCGATTCATTCTAATATAAAATATATACCATATATAGTATGCAATGCTTATTTTTAATACTATATATGGTATATTTATAACAATTACTCAGCTAACTCTGCAAGTGCCTTATCAAGATCCTCATCAGACATATTCTCAAGTGCTGCATCCTGTCTCTTAGCTTTGATTCCAAGCAATCTCTGTCTCATCTCAGCGTTTTTCTTAGCGTCTTCTCTCTTCTTCTTTTCATCAAGCTTTACGCTAACAATATACTTAACAATTTCAATCTTGTTAGAAATCTCCTCGTCTTCCTTTGACTTAGTATTCAGAAGACTCTCTTCCTCAGACTTCTTTACTTCCGCATTGAGTGTCTTAAATACTGAGTCCAGATTTGTGAGAGATAAATCCCACAAATCAATTACGTTAATCATTCCTCTGAATGGGAACTGATAGTTTGCTCTTGTTGCATTGATAAATAATTCATTGTTTGTCATAATAATAATCTCCTTTTCTAATTAAAATTTAATCTTCATTACACGCTCTGTTGCGCCTTTAACCTTAACAACTAAATCTGCTCTCTTTGTCATAGAAAAACCAATTCCTGAAAGCTGATCATCTGTATCTTCTACATGACACTTAGCACCTAATGCTTCAAATACTCTCTTGTGCTTTTCAAGGTCACTCTTTAAGAACTCATTGTAGTAACCGTTTGGCTCTTCGTTATTCACACAATCCTTCAGGAAGAAGAACAAATGTCTATGACCAATTCCATCCTGCTCATCAAAGTAGTTTGGACTATAGCTGATTACTGATACAGGCACAAACTGATTTGTTTTGATATTCCACTTTTCAATAGGTGTACTATCATTTTCTGCCATCTCAAGAATACTAAACTCGCCATTTTTTAATTCTAATTTTGCAAGAGTAATCCATTCCTTGTGCTGTAATGGTTCTCTTCTTACAAATCTATAAACATTACCGCCAAATGCAATTTCTGCTTTAAAACCACCTGTTGTCGGATTTCTAAAATTCCAATTATGGATTTTAAAAGTGTATACACCCTCTTTCAATTTATCAATTGAAGGAAACGTTGTGTTTTCAACTGGAACATATCCAATAGGAGCAGGAGCGGTATAATCTACATCCTGAACTCCACCAGAAGCATAATGTCTTCTATGATTCCATCCAACTCTTTCATCATTTCCATAATTATCATGAATTTCTTTTCCATTCTTGATAACAACATTCTGATTTGAACCAGGCATAAATACATGTAAATCCATAAGAGAAGCATTTCTCATTCCATCATAATTCCAACTATGTGAAAATCTTAAAACACCATCAGTTCTTCCACCAGCAGCTTTCACTTTTTCTGTAATTTCAGAGTCAGTAATGTTTCCTGAATAAGCCCAAGATAATCCATTATTCCACTTGAACATTGTCTTAGCATCTGGATTAACTGGTGCAATCATAGACACAAAGTTCTTCTCATGTTTATTCTCTATAAATGCTTCAATTTCCTTTGCAGTTGGAAGTACCTTATCAATAAAATCCTGTGCTGAGATCTCTTCAACCTTTGAGAACTTCTTAGGACTTACAGCTACATCCTTCTCCATCTGACCAAAAATATCATCAGCTCCAACCATTCTTCTTGCAGCACTTTTATTCGAAAACAGCACATTATTCACAGTAATATCATTCAGATTAGCAAATCTTCTCTGTAATGAATCCATATATCCAAGCTCTGTGATTGTTTTCTTTGCATCTTCAAGCATCTTCTTTGTGAAAATAGCCTTTGGTCTTTTATAATTGCTCGGAGCGGTAATCTGCTCATACTTCTTAACTGCTGTATCTAAGTCCATATCCTCGCTTACATTAATAAGAAGTGTACCAATAGAATGATTTCTGATTCTACCAATAGCCATGCCTGCTGTTACTGACTTCTCCCAAGCATATAATTCCTTCTCTGAATCAGAAGTGAGCTTATCATATTCCTTCTTATATCTCTTAAACTCTGTGAGAACACCCTTCCACTCTTCACCCTTATAAAGAGTATTGGAATTGATAAGTTCAAGAATTGTATCAAGTGCTTCCATAGTAATTTCATCAAGAGAACGCTTAAATACATTTCTTGTATCTCTAAACTGTCCCTTAACTTCCTCATTAGAACGACTTGTTCTGTTCACAAACTTACTTGGCAACTTTAAGAAGAAATGATCCCACTGATGAGACTTGCCATTGATTTCCTCGAAATTAAAATCTGTACCAACCTTAGAAAACTTAGTTGTGTAAATATCTGTTACTGTATGAGCCTTTACAAATGCGTCAAGTGCGTCACATACTGGCTGATATGTTGTATCACCAAGATTCAGTTCCCAAATTGTATGAATCCGGTTATCCTTGATAGTGACAGCAGAACCAATATTCTTAATAAACTGTCTACAACAACTACAATCATGTTCTCTACGCTCTCTGAAAATCTCATTTGTACCAGCAGGGAAGCTATCAAGATATGTATTCCATAATTCATCCTTATCTACATTTACCTCAAATAAATGTGTTGCCTCTTTCTGCATTTCATCGAAGTGCTTCTGTAAAGCCTTTTTAAACATCATAAATCCATCCATGTTTTGTACCTCTTCTTTCTTATATTTATTTTTGTTAATGGTTTCTACTGTTATATTCTCCGTTTATAATCCAAAGGAAACGAAGTTTTCTTTCTACTTCCAACCACTACAATCTCTACAACCTAATGCATATACATCACACTCTTTAACCGCACAAGTTTCACATTTATATGGTTCTCTGTATGATGTAATTTTATCTTGTAGTTCATTAATTTCTTTCATAATAGTATCAATATCTTTTAACTTAATTCCAAAAAGAATCTTTTTCAATTCTTCATACATAAGTTTTTTTGATACATTTTTATCACTCTTATTTGGTTTATATTTAAAATCATATTTCCATTGGTCTATTTCTCCATATCTACAATTCTTAACAATTGGGGAATCTGCTATTGGATGGCAGCTGTTCTTATTTGAACAATAATAATTATTTCTCACATAATCATGTTCACATCCATATTTACAAATATCACATGATACGCCCATATAAATCTCCTTTCATTTTTCCAAAATAAATCGAACTTTACCATGGTAATAAATACTCTCTTTCCTTTATATAAAATTCTTTCTGCCACCTGTCCATTAAGTCATAATGATTTTGTTCCATACGACAAGATGAACCATTATATCCATCGTATTCTTTCCAGATAATTTCTTCTGCCAAGATATGTAACTCCTTGTGTGATAACGATTTTAGAAAATCTCTAAATGTTACATAATTTGTTCTCTTGTCTAATACTTTCTTAAGTTTTGTTTTTCTTCTAAACATCCTTTTTCACCTCACAATCCAAAGAACTTTACTTCAATATTTCTATTTTAATTTCTGTTCCCTCATAGTTACCTGTTATATGCTTTTTGGCTACAGATATTCCCTCTTGATATTCATTAATAATATTCTCTAAAGATTCCATAATGTCATAAAAATCTTTAAGTAACCAAGGATGTGTATAAGATATATGAATTCCATCACATAAAAATCTCCAAAGAAAATTTTTTGCTTCGCTTTTACAACGCCACTCCTCTTCATATTTAAATTCTATAGAACCAACATAATCATAATATTCAAAATCATCAACTACTACGTCTCTATTAGTACAACCAAAATCTTCGGCATTCCTTAAACTGTAATCCCCGTCTGTATATAATGTATAACTAATATTTATTTGCATATTTTTACCTCACAATCCAAAGAAATGAAAATTTCAAAACTACTTATCATACCAATATATATTTGAATTTTTATCTTCTGGACTTTCATCAATCCAATGATACTGCCCACAATCTCTACACCAATTTTTACAAGCAGATAGCACATTTGAAAAATTAACTATATTACGATTTGATACCAAAAGTTCTAAATCTAAATTTCTTATCGCATCAATTAATTCTCTTTTATATACTTCTGAATATGGAATATCATTAATAACAAGAGTTAAATTTTTACTATCAAAAATAACTTCTCCACATGTAAACCAATTTTTACTTTCTTGTATTCCATCATGACAATATAAATACACACTATTTTTTAATTTATTTATTTTACCAACACATATTTTACGAATAAAATCAATATTCGGAGAATTATATTTATTTTTATCTAATGTGTATTTAATTGTATATGTATTATTATCATTAATTTGAAGTGTTTTTGTTCCAGAATACATTTGAATTGGAATTGGAGTTTCTGTTATCCATTTTTCTTTCTTAGCGTAACTTAGTAAATTTTCATATTTATCAGTTACACCAAATGGAATTCCACATATAATAGAAAATGCCGTTCTTGCATCAAGCCAGTGTTTTTCCATATATAAATTCCCGTCTTCGTCAATATTCACGTTATCTGCTTGTCCTTGCAAGAAAATTTCTTTTACTTCATCTGGATTAAAATATTTTTCTGTTCTATCATCATACCAACCAACTTCTTTCCATTGATTTGACCATCCACCCATGTAATCTGTCATGATGTGAATAGTATCAATAAAATAATGTTTTTTCATGTTCACCTCCGCTTGAAAGAGAAATTTCAATATTTATTCTCCTTAAAATTCAATTTTCTGTCCTACAAATTTCTGAATTTGTTCATTTACATCACTTGGATAAGTTTTTACAACATAATTTTTATCAACTTTTATTTTTGTGATAATATTATTGTCATCAAACCAAATTCCTCCAAGTGTACCTCCTGGTATTCTGATTGCTAAACATTTTTCATTAATGCAATATTTATCAACCAATATATAATGTTTCCAAAGATCATCTGCGTTAATTCCTGCCAACTTATCCAGCTCTGATGTAATATCACAAAAATATTCTTCCATTTTACTATATTTGTTGTCAGTATATTTGTTAATTAATTTCAATATAATCACCTCGCTTCTGTTGAAACAAAACTTTTATTTGATTTTAATGTGGGTTAGGTGGTGTAATTACTATATCAAGACACTTTGATAACCTATTCATGTATTCCAAATATTCATCAAAAATTTGTTTCAATTCTTTTATTTTTTCAAATTGTTCCTCTGATTTATTTTGAACCAAAATACTCTCTGCTAGTATTTTTTGTGTATCTTTCATTAGGTCTAAATAATCAGAATTTGCTTTTATACATTCTTTTAAAAAATATTTATTTTTCTTTTTGTCATAGTGTTCTAAATCTGCTCTATATTTACTTTCTAACAAAGAAAACGCAAAAATATTAAGCATATCTATCATATTGCACCTCCAAGCAATCCAAAGAAAACCACATTTCTTACTAAAACTCACCAGCTTCACCTTGATTGATTTCCTTACATTTCTGTTCACATTCTTCCAACGTTTTGAATAACGCATTTTCACTTCTATTCCTGATATTTACATATTCTCCAATAGGATCAACCTTATATTTAACAGTTGTTACATCTTGCCAAATGCTTGCGTTGATTCTTCTGATTCTAACCTTATGTGGAGCAACAACGGTCTGTTTAATAATAATTTTCCCAGACATATTGCACTGTTTACAAGGAATTTCGTAACAATTGTAGATAATTTTCTTTGTCCCTTTGCATACAGAACAATCAATTTCTACATTCTTTCTTGCATATGTATAACATTCTTCGCCAATCTCAAATTTATTGTATATTGTTTTCATTTTGAAATACCTCCTAATATAATAAATAATGTGCCATACGAGGCTTGAACTCGTAACATCTTGATTAAAAGTCAAGTGCTCTACCTATTGATCTAATAGCACACAGCTAGGATGGTGGGATTCGAACCCACGAATGTCAGAATCAAAATCTGATGTGTTGACCACTTCACCACATCCCATTAGTAAGGTGTGAGTTATATCACACCTTTTAATTAATATTAATAATTACTTATCTGTTACAACTGTATTGTTAGTTCCAGAAATAGTAACCCAACCAAATTTATTTCTTGCTTCGGCTTCCTTCATTCTTATAAGCTCATCTGTAATAGAAGAACTTAACTTATTATTCGCCTCTGCCTGTGCTTTGGCTTCGATTAACTGTGCATCAGCCTTTGCTTGTGCTTCTGCCTTAGTTACTTCTGCATCAGCCTTTGCCTTATTAATAGCTGTCTGATTATTAATTTCCTGAGTTTCGGCTGCCTGCTGTGCTGTAATCTTTGCATTAATAGCTTCCTGTGTCTTTGTATCAACGGAAATATTAATCAATGATACATTACTAATCGCTATACCATATGGTTCAAACTTCTTATTAAGATAATCAGTTAATGCTGTATTTACATTTGCTCTTTCAGAACCAAGAATATCTGACACCTTATAGTTAGCAACAATTTCTTTAGTCCAAGAAATAATGTTAGGTTTAATAAAACTGTCTCTTACTTCCTTTCCAGATTGTCCTCTAAATCTTGTAAATAGATCAGCTACCTTATCAGGACTATACTGATATGTAAATGTAAGATCTATCTGCATAGCCTTACCCTCAGATGAACTCGCTGAAAAGCTGTCATCATCTTTAGAGTCTCCGTCCTTACCAGATGTTAAATAACTCTGTTCAAGACTCACCGAGTAAAGTGTCGTTTTTACAGTTGGTGACTTTAAATGCCATCCTTGTGTAAGAATATCGCCTTTTACTCCACCCGACATACTGTACTGTACGGCAATATAGCCAGCAGGTACACGCACACTTGACATAAATAATAATATTGCTACAACAACAATTACTACTACTGTTACTACTCCTCCGATTGTTTTCTTCATTCTTTTGTCTCCTTTTCTTCGTTATTATTTATTTCATCTGTCGAAAATACTTTATTTATAACATTGATAACAAACTTACCAATTTTTTCAAATAAAGGTGACAGTAGAAACCATAAAATTATTAATCCTATTAAAACTAATATAAAAAATACTGACATTTAACTATTCTCCTTTTCGTATTATATTTTTCTTCCATTAGCTTGATAATCTCAACATTTCTGTAGTATCTATATTGAATAATCATTTTACTGAGTAAAATGTTGTCTTAACCGTGTTTTGTATCTATGTTAAATTAAACATATCTAAAACCTCAAATCACACAGATACTATTAACATAGATTCTAACGAGTGCCATTAATTAACAACCTCGCCATTCAGGTGCAAAATCACCTGCAATCTTACGATTGATTAAGTAGCACTTAAGCTACTTTATTATTCTCTGAACCATTCTTACTTTGTTCATATTTTTCAGAGATATCATAATATTCTCTTGCTTCCTGTTTACTCTTTTCAGTAACTTGTCCACTTCCCATCCAAAGAGTTGACATTGCAATGTTTCTGGCAGCATTGAAGTCTGCATTAAAACCAGTTTTTTCATATTTTTTATGACTATCACAATTCTCATTTGCACATTCAAATACTGACTGTGACTTTCTCTGACCAAACTCCCAATTACCACATACACTACAAATCTGTGATGTATAACAAGGATTGATTTTTCTTACTTCTATTCCGTATTTAGCTGCTTTATATGTAATATAATCTTGAAGTTTATAATAACTCCAATTTCTCAGGATAAAATCACTTGTATCATATCCTGTTAAATTCTCAATATTTATGTATTTAGCATTATGTTTTAAAGCAAAATCAACGACTCTTTTACTTATCATATGACAATATGTTTCAACAAAATGTACTTCTGCTTTCTGCAATCTTTCTAATGCTTTCAGTTTCTTTGCTCTACCATGACCACCAGAAGTATTTCGTAATGACTTCTGTAATCTTTTTCTCTGAGCTTGCATTTTAGTTCTTATTCTTAGAAAATCATCTGCATTTCCAATTGCCAATCTCTCGTAAAGATTATTGTTTAAAGCACACATAGCAGGAACTGCAATGCCTAAATCAACACCTACTACTATATTTTCATCCAGCTCTCTAAGTTGTTTTGGAATAGATATTGAGAGATTTAAAATGATTGACTTACCATCAATTTCAATGCTACTTCCTTGCACTTTATAATTCTCTTCTAATATATTCTGAATAACAGATCTTAACTCTAATGACCTATGCGGATTGCCAAACACAACCTTAAATACAATTTTATTAACCCACTTGACATATACCGCCAAATCAGAATCATTAATCTTGTCTAAAAAATCATGATATGTTTCATACTCATGATAAAAAGTTAAGTTTCTGCCTCTTGTAATAAGTGGATTAGTTCTCTTATAATTTGTTACAGTTCGTTCACCTTTAGCCAATCCATTCTTTAAAGCTGTGCTGAAATCCTGCTTGACTTTCTGAGTAACGGCTGATGGAGTGTCTACACCAGTTGCAAAATCAATATCTTTTAATATGATATTAGAGTTTGTCATTATTTCTTTCTGTCTTGCCTTAAATTCTTCATTCTTAATATCACGATTATATTTGTAATATTCACTCATAAGCTGTCCCATAAGCAGGTTACAAGCCTGATATTGAGCATACTGACCATTTCTAATAAAGTCATATACTCTATTGATTTCATCCTTATCTCCTACTGGAAATAATTTAATTTTTCTACAAATTGTCATTCTATTGTTTCCCATAATTTGTAAATCTCCTTTTATATTTTTTGTAATTTTAAATATCTCTAAAATTAAACAGTTTACAAGTACAACAACGCAAGTGTTTTATACCTATGTAATTTTATATGTATCTAAAACTGTCATTAACTTTTATTTTCATATTTTTAGTTTTATACCTATGTAATTTTATATGTATCTAAAACCTCAAACTTATTACATAGATTTTCATGAGTTGCATTGCACTCACGATTCGGCAGTAAAATCTACCGCAATAGAATTGATTTTAATTTCATTTATATATTCTTTTAATGAGATGTAATTTTATATACTTCTAAAATTTTATAACTTGTGTCGATATATATCATGTAATTTTGCTAGTATGTAACTATACTTCCAAAACAACTGAAACATCTCCTCTCTGTTGCCAGGTATTTTGTTAGTATGTAATTTCATATACTTCCAAAACTTCAAATTACATATAAATTACATACTTTTCAGTGAGTGATATAATCCTCACTATTCGGACTCAAAATAGCCCGTAGTCAAAAGACTAATTGTTATAGGATAAACTGGCTTGAATTAGCCAAATAGATTTGTTATAATAGAACATATATAGTTTATCCTATATTTTATTCTCTGAGCAGATTGTTTAGGTCGGCAAACTTTTGCAATCTGTTCTCTTCTATTTAATATCTTCCCAATCGGTTTCATCCTTATCATTAGAAAAATTCATGAATAAGTGAATATATAATTCAATAATTCGCTCCTTTGATAAGGCTTGTAACTGTTTTCTAAGTTCATTTCGCTTATTTGTATCTTTATCCATTTTATTATTCTCCTGTATTTTAGCATCTTACTAACAAGCTACTTATATCATCAGCAAGTACTTCTCTGTCAGTAACAATCCATTGACATCTAAAATCTCTATCTGCACATAACGAAGTAAAATCAGCATAACTTTGTATCTTATCTGGCTTTGCTATTGCTCTATAACACTGTTTTCTTCTTTCACATGTTTTGCTTGTACACATTGTAATATCTGGCATAGTTATTTTTCTCCCTTATACTCTTTTAAAATATCCTGTAAATTGCTATAATGTGTATACATAAATTGACCATACCCATTATCTTTTTTGAATCCGTCTAATTGCATATATAAACAAATATCAGACAAGGTTTCCATTATTTCAATTTGCATTTTCTTTTTTAATACAATACTTTTTAACAATGTTTTAATTAACACTAGCTGTTCTTCCTTTCTCCATATTATTTAAGAAATTTATGTAATTATCAAAATCTCTCTTCATATATCTATAATTTACTTCCTGCGAAGAACTATATGTCTTATCAATTGAATTCTTCTGATACTGTTCAATCCAAGTTGCAAGTTCTTCATCCTTATCAGTTTTATAAGCATAAGCTGTTAATGCCATTAACGCTGCTTCACACTGTTTATATAACGATGAATTTATATCAATATATACATCAACAAAATCTTGATATTCACTTATATCTTCATTCTCTATATCTTCTGCCACACTATTTTGAACAAACTGTAATACATCAGAACTACCCGTATTCTGTTCTGATATATTACTATCTGTTTCATCGTCTTCATTAGAAGACATAGTATTATTCTCTGTTCCAGAGATAATTTGTACTGTGTTTTCTGTTGTATTTTCAACAACTTCTTCGATTTCTGAATGAGTTTCTTCCTTATTTATATGTAAATATTCTTCCATAAGCTTAGTAACCATATCTAACTTAGCCATTACAACTTTTTTATCCTTTGTGCTTCGGTTGCTATCATATGTATCAAATGATTCATTATCATATTCTTTAAATGTCATGCTATGTAATATTCCCTGAAATTCATTTAAGAAATCAGCAAATTTAATATCTTCTATGTTATATGAAGTAAACTTATGAAAAGCTGCCAACCAAATAAAGCTATTCTTGCTATTAAATAACTGTCCGTTAGTATCTTGATCTATTACTTTTTGTAATCTATTAAGTTCCTCTTCTAATATATTGAATTCCTCTTCTGCGGCATTTTCATTAAGATACTTAGCCATAGCTGCGTTTTTCTTCCAAGAATCAGAATGGAACATTAACATTAATGACTCTTCAACTACTCTATTTAATACTTCTTTCTTTCTTTCAGGTGCTGTATATTCACCACAGTCCAAGAAGAATCTATTCTTTGTAACCCTTTTAAGTGAATCTACCACTTTATACATCATCAAAACATTTTTCTGATTTGTATTCATACTTGTCTGCTTATTATATCTATCAATATGATAAGCTATCTCTTCATTAGTACAATCAAGATGCTTAACTATATCTACCTGGAAATTATCAAATTCTTCTCTTAACTCATCTGGAAGGTCTTTGTATTTCTTACCTCTTAAATCATACTCAACAACATTACCACTTCCATCTTCAGCTTGATAAGCTATCATAGGCATTCTCAATGATTTTCCCATTGCAAAGACATTATTTTTAAACTCTTCCAATACAGTTAATCTCTGTAATCCATCAATAAGCCAGTTTGTGAAACTATTTTCGTAAATCTGTTCACATAATTTAATTGAATCAATATCTTCATGTTTAATTACACTGGCAGCAAGTCCAGATTTTGCTTCGTCCGACCACTGATCAGGTTTTCTCTGTAATGGATGATTCTTATTGATTACATTTGTTCTAAACTGCTTAATCACCGTTCCTAACATTAATTGTGTCTTTACTACCTTATCTCTTCCTAACATTACTGCCATTGTAATATTCTCCCTTCTTTAATTAAATAATAATGATATGTATTCGTATGACTTTAGAATCTTCATACAGTCTAATAATTGTTGTTCTGTTATATGTAATAATTCCATAATTTCATCTCGATTGTATTCTTGAGAAAATAACTTTGCTACGCCTCTAACTCTTTTAGGTAAATTGCTAAGATATAGTTCAACCTTATCTGTATATTCCTCCGCAATGAGAATATCTTCTATGTTTATCTTGGATGATAGTGTTTCTTTTAAATTCTGTATTTCGTCACTATCCAAGTCAAATGAAACATTGTCAATTCTTATAGGTCTTTTCTTGCCATTAACATCTTCATATATAATCTTTCCATTACCATCTCTGGCAAGATTATTTCGGCAGCCTGTATATTTATTATCCCGAAACCAACTGTAAGACGATCTTGAAATATTACCCGTTAGGTAAGTTTCAAATTTTGCCTTACTTTTAGCGTCATATGTAACTAAAGATTCTATTAATACTTCTATAGCATCGTCAAGCAATTCATCTTCTTCGTAATTATCAACCTTACCTTTCCATATTTTATAGCAAATATTTTTTAACTTCTTCATTTCATTTGCCATATATAAATCAAGTATTTCTGACAATTTAGGATTGTTTTTAATAACCAACATCATTTCTTTATTAATCATGCCATCTACCTACCTTTCCATTTATATATTCTCGATTTACTTCGCACTTTTTTCATCTTCTTCTATTTCCGTAACACGATACTTATATTTTCTATGTAATAATCCATCAACAGCTTTCTGAATACGCTCTTTTTGAAATTTTGATGGTTGCTTTATTTCATCCAATACATCAGATATAATCATTAGTTCATCCTTTAATTCACGTCTTCTTCTACGATTCTTACGAAGTCTGACATATAACAGATATCCTTTATACATATTCATATCATTCTCTAATTCAGCATCATGAACAATATCTATAAGTTCATCATCACAAGTATTAAGTTCAGCTATGAGTATGTTACTTCTCGCTTCCGCTTCATTTAACGTCTGTCCAATTGAACCGAATTTATCAATCCATTGTGAAACGGATTCGGGTATTTTATATGTATTATTTTCTATGGTTTTAGGTGGTATATCAGGTATTGCTTCGATATGAAAACCATATCTCTTTAATGTTTTTGGTAATGAATGTAATATATTTCTTGCTTTTGTTTCACTAAATATACCTTTCATTTTTTCTGCACAAGTTTCTGTTTTCCCATTATTGACACGGATATAAACTTTGCCACTTCTTATTACATAATCCAAAAAAATCACTCCCTTCTGATTTTTGGCGTACTTTAATAAACTTTGGGTATACCAAAGAAAAATTAAAACACTATTAAATTTGGTAATTTTTGGAAAAAATGTACGAAAGTACATTGACTAAAAATAAAGAAATATCATATAATAAATGTGAGTAGAGTACATTGTTGCTCTTCTCCTTCGTAGAAAGAGGCTATATATGATGATGTTCAAAAAGTGTTTGGTCGCACGAGCATCCGTATAGTCTCTTTTATTTCTTATTTCCATTTCCATATTGCATATTATAATCCGAACATGTATTCGATGTCAATAGAACACAAACATATATTCGAAACAATTTTGCATTTTATTTTATACACACTGCATAAAATCTCAAATTATGTAAAGATAAAATATAGCAGAATTATTACGAATACTATATTTTATCATATTTTCTATTCTATTATCTGGACAAATTATTATAATAGTATGTCATGCATTATTCCTCTTCTAATGATATTCTTTATATTCTGTTCTGTATTAAAAAGCTGCATGTGTGGAATATATTCATCTTCATTCATAATAATTGTCTTTGACTTCTTTACTAAAAGACATCCATCATCAGGTGACGCAATTTTTTTTGACGAAGTATTATTATCAAAATCCATTGTAAGTATTACTACATTTTTAGGATTTTTACCTTCAGTTTTCAACTTCTGTAATCTTTCTATAGCTTCATCAATTGTTGAATAATCATATGCTTCTGTCTTCATAAACATATTCTCTCCTCTCTCCTATATCATAGCCAGACTTATTTTCATCGCTTCCATAACACGAACATTATCATCATTAGATAAATTACCAATCTTAAACTTTAGTCTATCTTTATCTATTGTGGTAATTTGTTCAAGAGCTACAACAGAATCGTGTTTTAATCCGTTGAATTTATCTTTATGTAACTCAACGTGAGTTGGTAATTCCCTTTTAGACTTCGTAGTTATAATGGCAATAATAGTGGTAGGGCTAAATTTATTTCCAATGTCATTCTGAAGTATTAACACTGGTCTTCTACCACTCTGTTCAGAACCCTGAGAATCATATCTACCTACATCTGCGAAGTATATTTCACCACGTTTTATGTCCATTGCTTTAGCCCTCCTTTCTCTGTTTGTTCCTTTGATATTTTGTATTATATACTTCACTATATATATTGTCAAGTATTATTACAATTATTTTTTATATTTATTTTTTCTTTTATATATGGTACTCTATGTATATAGGAGGATTGCATTTATGAGATTATCTATTCAAAATAAGTTAAAAGAAAAAAATATGACACGTTATGAACTGGCTAAAAAAATAGGAGTAACATATCCAACAATCGACAAAATCTATAAAGGTGAATCAACCTCGATTAAATTTGATATTTTAGAATCAATCTGCAAAGAATTAAACTGTTCACCAATTGAAATACTTGATACAGATGATGCTCAAATGAAACGATTACTAGCTTATACAAATGAATTTTATAAATTAAATAATAAGGACGACACAAACTAATCTGTATTGTCCTTTACATATCACATATTATTTAGTACATCTTTCATTCCCACTGCTCCATTTGCATAATTTTTGACAGTTGTTTTTACACTACTATGCCCAAGCTGCTGTTGTACGAATGCAAGATTTCCATTTTGATTCATTACAGTAGCATAATAATGTCTCATCATATGTGCAGTAATACCATTTCCGTAATTTTCAAATATCTGCTTAATATTTTTCTCTGTTGTACGTGTTCCGTTTTTATTAATAAAAACTGCTTCTGTATCAATAATATTATCCAATGTCAACCTATACTCTAACCACTCTTTCAATGCTTTTAAGGCTGATCCGCTAAGATATACGGTTCTATTTTGCATTTCTCTGTACACACCTTTGCCAAGAATAGTAATGTATGGCATTTCTTCCTTCAAATGTAAATCAGATAAATCTAAGCCAGCAAGCTCTGACTCTCTTATACCAGTGCCCCTTAATACCCTAAAGATAGCAATATTCCTATTTTTTACTGCAATATCCTTTTTCCACATTATCTTCTCTTCCATGTCATTAAGCTGCTTTTCTGTTGGAAGTTTTTTTATTAAGTTGTTTCCAGATGGGATTCCCTTATATTTAATCATTTTGTAAAAATCTTCTATATTACTATAAACTTCTCTTAACAAACACTCTCTGTATGAATAAATATCCTGTATAAAACTTTTAATGATATTTTTCCTTGTTTCTGTTGTGGTTGGTGACATTCCATTTGTTTCCTTATATCTAAGATATGAACTAATATTTTGTGGTCTTAGGTCATTAAAATCAGAAACTTCTATTTCAGAAATTGATTTCTTATTAATAATATTACTTTCAATCAACCACTGTAAAAAATCTTTAATTGCCACTAAATAATTTAGCGCTCCGTTTTTGCTTTCCAACTCATTTAAGTAATCTCTTAAAAATTGTGGTGCATTTAACTCATCTAATTTTTTATTAAGCTTCTCCGCATTTTTATTCTGCACTTCTATTTTATAACACATTATCATCAACCTACCTTTCATAATTGTCTATGTAATAATTCTCTCTTTTTATCTTTGCAACCTCAAAAATTTCTTCATAAGAATCACAAAATCTTACTTCGATGCACTTCGTTACCTCTCCACACTTCAAACAATACAAATCCTTAATATGTTTTCGTTCTCTTTGTCTCTGTCTCTGAATTCCACTGGCTAACATATTTTCATTCATACATTTTAAACATATGAATCGACTTGCATGTTTTGGGTTTCCATTCTTATATCTACTCAAACATTATTCACCTCATTTTTGCAATAAAAAAGAAGCAGTTGATTTCTGCTTCCTTATGATTAATATTTATTACTCTTTCTTTCTTTTACTTTATCAATTATTTCTTCTCTATGATCTTTATAGTATTGATCTGAAATTTCCTTTACATGTATTTTATGTGCTTTCTCAGAACACTCTTCTGAACAATATGTTCTTCTAAGTGTTTCAAACTTTTCTCCACAAATAGGACAGATTTTAATTATTGGTGTATTCGATTCCTTACTATATCTTCTTTTATTCGAATTTTCATCTTGTCGTTTCTTTTTTTCTATTTTACATTGTTCACTACATACATTTATTCCATGGTAACTTGTAAACCTCTTACCACAAATAACACAATCTCTAATTCTTGGCATTTTTCCTTCCTTTCAAATCAGTCTTTTTTATACTTATCTATAATCGGTTTAAAAAATCTATCTTCTGCATCTTTTCTAGCTTTTTCTGCATCTTCAATTTTTTTAAATTTACCGAGACTATAATTCTTTCCTTGAAATCCAATTTGAGCAACCCACAATTTTCTGGTTTTGTCAAAAGAAACTCCTTTTATACCTGAAGTATTATTTTTTGAAACTTTTTGAGTTAAAGTTTGTACAATCGTTCCATCGACCTGTGTACGCTTTTTTCTATTTTCATTTAATGTTTTCCCATCTCTATGATTTCCACAAGTACCAACCTTTTTTGCCTCAGATACCGTTCTGTAGCACATTCTTCCACATTTTAGACATTTACATTTCCATATAACTTTTCCATTTTCATAGCCAAAAGGCTCTAAAAACAATAAATCTTTTACGATTTTCCTAGTCATATCTAATTTTCTTTTACAACCACAAGACTTAGACTTTCCTGAAATTAATTTTCCTTTGTTAATTGCTCTAATTGTCCCACACACACATTGACATGTGTAATACTTATTGTGTGACGAATCTGTTTTATCTGACAAAGCTAGCACAGTCCAATCACCAAATTTATCACCTATATTTATTTCCATATAATTACTTTCCTCTTGAAAACAATCTTCAACTGTCTTTATTTTACCACTATAGTATCAACTTGGAAAGGAGCTTCTTCTAAACTATCCAAAAACTAATTCATCAACTGTTTGTCCATGAAACAAATCTTTGTCATCAACCGTTATTGTCACTTCTACAATGTACTGTCTTTCCATTTTTATTATCCTCCGTTCTGCTATTGAAAGCAATTTTCCTTTGGGTTTATAATCCAACCAAACTTCCGAACAAATTCATTGCTTCCTCTCTCGTATATCTTTCCTTATTGTATATTACTGTTGTATCAAACTTATATTCTTTTAATTTATTTCTATCTAATTTGAATACACCATATGCAATCATATCATTTATTTCGCTCACTCTAACAAAGGATTCTTGTGATTTATTTTTCGACATGTTAAAATCTGAAGGATATACTCTTTCCATAATTACACCTCCCATTTGAAATAACTCTTTCAATCTTTTTTAGAATTGTTATATTTGATTATTCTCTTAACAATCTCACTACCATTTGGAAGTTTTTCTAACTGATTAACACTAATATGTCTACAATCGTCTGGATTATCACAATTATCAAATCTTACAATAGCTTCATCATCACTATTCCATGCATATTCGATGAAAACTCCAAATAAATGCAATCCTTTATGAAAGACTCTATCTCCATTATTAAATTTCATATTCTTTCCTCCAATCTACCTTTTAAATCGCCTATAATTTCATGAAGAGTCTCACAACGTGCTAATAGCATATTATTTGTAGTTTCTGCTTCAATACCATTATCAATAATACATTGTTCACATCTATCAATTTCCATTTCAAGCTCACCAATATATTCAACAACCTTTTCTCTCATATCAGGTTTATTCTCATACTGATACAGCTTTTCCAATGGTTCTTGCATTGCTTTGTTTGCCTCAAAATCAGCTTCGCCATATGTATACATTTCTATATTAGAACCATCTAAATTCCATTTGACTTTCTGTACTAATTTACTCATTGACATTGCTCTCCTTGTATAGTTTTATAATAATATTTCCATCCTTATCATAAAAAATTTCCATAGGTGTACCTTCTACATTATATTTTCCAAACACCTTTTTTCTAATTTCTTTTGGAATATGTATTCTCCCTAAGTCGTCAAAGCGTCTTACAATTCCTGTTGTTATCATTCATATCACAACCTTTCTTTTATTTTATATTATAATATTCTCTCTTACAATAAAAATAACTGCCAGCATTTCTACTAGCAGCTATTATACTAAATCGTTTCCATATTAATTACAGATAACGATTCTTCGTGAAGCCATTCAAATATATCATTCATAATTGCAAGTGTATCTTCATACCCATAAGAAGCATTACTCCATGTATAATAATCATTTTCCTTATCAAACCATATCTCTATAATTTCACTGTTTGATAAATATAATCTGACGGTGACATCTTCTCCTTTTTCTTCTGCTGATCCCATTTCTTCAATTATATATTTATTTATATCAAAAGCATTCATCACTATGCCTCCTTTTGAATCAATTCTTTCATTACTTTTTAATTACAATTTTTCTTCCACAAATCGGACAATAACCAATATTTATCTTTTTGCTAAATGCATCTTCTCCAAAATCATAACCACAACAAGATGTAATTCCATCAATCATAATTGTTCCATTTTGCCAAATTGCCAATGTTTTCTCTTTATCATCTAAAATTTCTTCAGCTATCTCCGTATCAAAATTTGAAACTTTTAATACTGCTTCAACATAATCTGTGGGATAATAAGGATAACCTACTGCGAATTTTTCTATCTGATTTTTTGTCATTATATTTCCCCTCTTTTCTATATTATTTTTATAAATTCTGTTGTATCTAAATCTATTACAGTTTTTGTAGATGGTATGAGAATTTTAGGTTCAATTTTTCGATTCCATATAGATTCACAAGAACCATCTTTAAATACTGCTATTCCAGAAGAATAATGTTTGATTTGCTTTATAAGTTCATCTGTATCTATGCTTGATAGACATCTTACAATTATCATATCCGATGTATCTATATAATTTCTCGCCCGTTTGAATCGAATACTGAATTTTGATGATGGATATAGTTCAGATAGTAATTGCTTTAATGCCTTACATTCTTCTCTCATAATTCTCACTTTCTATACTAATAACTCTGCATTTTCATCTGTCTTCACAAATCCATTTTTCTTAAATTGCTCTAATGCCATATAAATTTCTGAAATAGATTTACACCAAACTGTATCTTCATATCCTGCAAAATGTACACTGAAAATATTTCCAGGATGCTCGAAAATATTATCTATGAGTTTTCTGTCTTTTCTTTGTAATATAAGCTTTGACATATGCATCACACTCCATTTCAATTTTATATAGTATTATTCTCTGTTTAAAAGCCAAGTAAATCGTCATTTAATCAGCTAACGATAAAATATCATTTTTATCAAAGCCAATCAATTCATCAGATTCTATAATATCAGCCAATATATTAACAATTTCTTTTTGCGCTTCAGAATCCCATTCCATAAGCTCCTCTTTTATTATCTTTGCACCATTTGATTTTGCAATATAATAATCTTCCAGTGTAGCAAAGAAAAATTCATATTGACTAACAAATGGTGGCATTTTACTATTCTTCATATCATTTAAATATTTTAATGTTTTTTTATTTTCCATTTACTTCACCTCAATTCACAATCAATCAAACATTTTCAACTCAGGCATATGTTTCTGAATAGACTCAAATGCCTTATCCCAATCAATTTTGTTGTCATTATTACTTAAAATGTCTCTTAGTACATCTGCTGCGCCTTGATCATTCATACGATTTAAAATCTCTTCTGCAATAATTTTCTTTGTCTCTGTTTCTTTCATTAATATCACCTCATTCCATTTCCAATTTTCCTTCATCTAATAACTGCCATCTCAATGCGTTATAAAACATTAAATCATTCTTTGAATTTCCAATAATTAAATAATTACCAGACGTATCATTTATTTCATATATTTTATAATTGCTGTCTGAATTTTTATCTGTAATACCTTTAAATATTTTTGCAGCTTCATAAATGTCTTCTGCTATTACAGTACCTACTTTACTTTCACTATCTTCTTCTATCTCATTAATTCCAAATTTCTTCATATTTTTAATTTCCTCCTATCTTCCAATGAAAGTCGAATTTCTAATCATTATATTTTCATACTCCCATTTTTATATTCTTTTATTATAGAAGTTCTTTGAATTCCATCTACGAACCAATTTTGATCATATAAAATTGTCTTATCGTTACCTGCTAATAATAGGTTTGATGGAGCGTCATATTTAACCAAGTCAGAAATTTTTGTTGGGTTTATAATTTCATGTACTAATTTTTCTATTACATTTGACATATTTGTTTACCTCGTCTTTAAAATAAAAGGAAAGTTAAATTTCCTTACCAAATGCTACTTTTATCTTGATGTTTGCCAGTTTTAATTTCTAGTTTTCTGGTTTCACAACATTTTTCTACGCTTGCTTTGATATTCTCTTTAACGCATAAACAGCTGTTCTCATTATCGCATGTTGTAAAAATATCATTAAGTATAACATGAATACCCTCGATTGAATTAATATCTATTTTGTTTCCAAATTCATCTATATATATAATTTTCTTCGACATATTTTTCTCCTTAATTCGATAGTAAACTTAGATTTCATTTAAATTACTCTTCACTTTCCAAATACTTCATAAATCGTTCATCGCATTCTTCTGTTCGTTCAGATTCAATACATTTTCCATATAATCTCCTGCAATCTTCACAAGTAAATATTGCAGCTTTATTAACATACTTAGAATTAAAGTCATATTCTTCACACAATATATCGTTTAATCTTTTAAATTGTTCCGTTGTCATATTTGTAATCTGATCTATAAGAGCCAGCTTCATTCTATCAATATTCTTCATCCTAAATTCTCCTTGTGTTTTTAATTAACTATAACACATCAGAGATTTTCTGCCTACGGACATCGTTACCGTTTTATGAAAACTTGGATTCATTGGCTATTATTTGTCTTCTAAGTCCAAAACATTTTTTACAGCATCTTTTATATAATCCATTTCAAATTTGTAATTCACCATTTCTCTTAACGATTCTTCTAATTTATACGAAATGGATTCTTCAACTACATTTCTTACATAGTTTATCATAACCTGATCCCATTGATTGTTGCAGCATTTAGACACATCTACATCGGCGGCTGCATCCATATTATAATCACTCCAATCATATTGTGTATTCATAAATGTTGTATATAAATCATTGTCTTCACACTTTCCATACAACCATTCTGCAACAGAAATCGAATGTAACTCTTTGTCAATTTTATTAAACACAATATCATCTGTAAATAACCAATATTCTTTATCACTTGACAAATAACAGGTTTCTTCATTATTTAATTGTTCCGTTATTTCGTCTGTTAGCCATTCAATACTCACAATTTTCATATATTTTCTCTCCAATCTTCAAATGAAACTATTAATTTTTCTTATGTGCCTCATCCCATCCTTCAGGTTTTCTAGTGTCAAACCCTTCCCAGATTTTATTTCTAAATGCCATGCCGCTATGAGATTTCCCTAATATTCTATCATATAACTCTGCTTCTTCCTTGGTAATTTCTATACCTTTATCATATTCTCCTGGTACATTGTATTCATATTCTTTTGCATCAGGCTTAACATAAAACTTAACCCAATGATTTTCCTGAGTAAATATGTTATGAAACCATACTACAGCAGCTACCACTTTGCCTGTTTCAAATTCAGTTGTTACTTTTCTCTTAAATCGTAGATTATAAGCGGGATATGCAGGAAATCCTTTTTTACGGTAATATTCCCTATCTTCGTCATCGTATTTCTTTTTCAACTGTTCAGATGGACATACATAATCTGTATATGTCTTTCCACTATTCAGTCCAATTTCCGTCCTATGATAAATTCCATCATTATCAGTATAGCCATCACTCCTTACTCTCTCACCATTAATGTATTCTCTCATGTTATTGTCACAATAATGATGATTTCCATTATTATCATAAGAGCTTGTATACTTCTTCATTGCTGCATTATCGTAAGCATTTTTTACAGCAGCTCCACCAAATAATCCTAAAGACAACAATAATCCTAACATATTCATCACTCTCCTTACATATTTTTATATCTTTCTTCTCTTTTCTTAGCTTCTGATTTACTTAGAAATCTGTTTGGGATTGTAAATACAACAATCCAAGCTATAATTACACTAATTAATTCTATCATAACAATTACCTCCGTTTTTTAATTCACGTTTCCACAGTTACTGTATTAATTATATCATACGATTTTAAATCTTACACTATATATCCAAGTGTTAAAATGATGCATATAAATAAGTCTTAATTCATGCTCAAATCCTTTAATGACATCTGATGCATATAAAAATCCTTTATTATATCCTTTATAATTATTATTGGGTTCAATAGTTATATAATCTCCACGTTTATGTACTTCATGTCCTCTTTTAGACATTTCCTTCTTAAATTCTTTGTAATCAAACATAGTAATCACCGTTCCTTTCCATAAAAATAAGAGACTTGTTTTTACAAGTCTCTTACTATATTCTCTATTATTCTATTTGTTACTTTAATTCATTAACATTGCCGCTTCCTTTGGTATCTGAACACCATACTCTACAGAAAATATTATTAACCTTCTTTCTTACATATTATATCACACTTTATTTCTCATCCTCAATATCTTCTAAGCTGTCAATTCCTAACTCTTCCATAATATCATCACAAAGACAACTTCCATCGCATTCAGCTCCATCATACATAACAGTCATCTCTTCAATATTTAAAACATAACGGCTTTCTTTCTGTTGCTTAAATAACTTTAGTACCTGTCTTAGTAAATATTCTTTCCTATCCATAAATTTTACTTGCCTTTCTTCACTGTAAATTTCCGTTTCCTACGCTTTCTTCTTAAAATAATACTTAACAATCTTTTTAAAATCTTTACTACTTGCATAAGCAACTCTAGGTTTACTTCCATCAATATTAAATTCTGTTACGCTTAAAATTGCATATCCTTGTACCGTTAATGTGGCAAGATATGCAAGTAAGTTCAATTTGTATCCAATACTGTCAAGTTGGATTTCTTTTCTTAGTTTCTGTACTTCTTCATCATAATTATCATCTACTTCAATAATGTGTGCAGAAGCATATGTATTAACTTTATACAATCTATTGTTAATTTTTTTTACCATATTATTTCCTCACTTTCTATTCAAATAATTTATCAGCTATATAGTTTACTTCCTGATATATATCTTGTATTAATACATCCTCATTAATAGTATCAATATTATCTTCACACCACACCTCAAACTCTGTATATCCGTTTGTCCTACAGTATTCTAAATAACTTTCCAATAAGCCATATATTTTTTCTTGTGTTTCGTTCATGTAATCAACCTCCAATCTTCCGATTCATTGTTCTAATTTTCTTACAGTAAAATAAATTGCTGCACAATATTTGTCTCCATCTACGAACAGATTATTTATTTCAACACCCAACTCTCTGCCAACACAATCCATAATATCATCCTCATTATATTCAACATCAAACGCTGGACTATATAAGAATACTTCTTTTGTATCTTCTTCTATATTAAATATAAGGCTTGAATCATCTTTTTGTTCCTTCATAAATTCCAATAAACAATCAGATGTTGTTGTAAAGCATTTTCTCTCAAAGAACCTTGAATCCATAGCTGTTCCTCCTTTCGTAATCTCAATAAATCATCGTTTCATTGTTTCTGCAATCTCTCTAATCCAATCACAAGTTTGTATTCCAAGATATTGACTGGTTAAATCTCCATTACAATATTTTAATTCAATTTTGTTTATGAGATTGTTTGCAAAACCATCTATAAGATTGTTTCTATCCTCAATACTCGCAACAGTGCCTATCTGTTCTTCTGGCTTATCTAATGACATTTTATAAATTTTATCGTCTTTTATGTGATAAATTCCATTCTTCATAATATTTCCTTTCCAAGTAAATCCTCATTTCATATTGTTCTCAATTTCTTTTAGTCTCTCTTCTGAACCGCCAAATTCGTAACACTTACATGGTTCATTATCAACAGATACATCTTTCCCATATTTCTTTCCGAAACATCTTCCAAGCCATTCTTTTCTACATAATTGACAATTATGCATATTCATTTCCTTTGTTATGTGCATATAATTCACCTCATTTTTAGAATTGTGTTCTAATAGTTATTTTTAAGACATTATCAATAATTTTCCATTCTCTGACTGTATAATAACCAAATTGTCTTATAGCTTCATTTGCATTATTATATCTATGCGTATCAAAGCTATGCATATCATAAATTTTAATATGATTATCTCCTGTGAAATTTTCTAAAAATTCTTTTACTTTCATATATTTGCCTTTCCCTTGAAACTCTTGTTTGCTTGGCTAATTTCTTTCATATTTATAGTAACTTCCAAACCAGACCAACTCTGGATTCATAATCGTACCAACATTTTCTTTAACCTGACCACTATCTTTAAATCCTTTTTCAGTCATTTGTTCTGCATGTTTATTACGTTCCTCTTTTGAATCATAATGGTACTGTTCTATCACTTCTGTATAAGAAGTATGAATTCCATTTTCATATGAATGTTTCTTGATAATACTTTCTTTTACAATCTGCATACTTCATCACTCCTTTACTTCTACATTTAATGTAATCTCATACTGTTCACCTTTAATCAACCGTTCATTTAACACTTCTGTTTCTAAGGGATAATTCATATCATCAATAGAAACTCCATTCTTATCTACAAAATCATAAACACCATCTGCCTTATTCCAAAAATCTCTTAATGTTTTCGCCATAATAAATCACTCCTTTTCATCTTCCCAATAAGCATTTATATCATCTTTATTATCATCGTCATCATCCCAACAATTAAATTCACATTTTGATTTTGCTTTACAGTCCCATTTCTTATCACAGTAGTAACAACATCTATCATCTTTGTAACTACAATCATCTATTTCAGGCTTTACATAATTTCCACATTTGTACATATATCATCACTCCATTTCTAACATTCTTCTATAAGTTTTCTCTTATAATAGTCAATATATCTTTTATATTCTTTTACGCTGTTATGCACACCACTTGCATACTGTTGATGTACCTTATTATGATTGTCATATAAAGTAAGGTAAATTCCTTTTCTTCCATCATACATTGAATACTCATGTAGTCTTACATTGTATCCTTCAGATGTGAGTTCTTCTTCTATCTGGTCTGCATAATCTAATACTTCGTTCCATTCTCTTAATTTCAGCATATCTTATACCTCCATCTCTGCAAAATGCTTCATATCTTCAATCATCTTTTCAGGTGTATTTGCAAATTTTTCTTTCCAACCAGTAAAACAATTTTCAAGATAGTTCTCAAAATTGTCTATGTTTTGTGGTTTCTCTGCAAATTTCCTTAATACATCAGCTATTTGTTTTGCATAATACCTATTATATGTGTTGTTATATTCATCTTCTGTAAGATAACTGTAACTGCTTAAGAATTCTTCCTTTGTAAGATATGTAAAATCTCTCATTTTTTCTTTATCATCAAGAAAATCTGCGTTTTTAAATTCATTACTCATATGATTACTCTCCTCTGAATCCATTTCTCTTTAAATACTCTATGTAATCTTCAATATCCGATTTCTTTTTAATCTCAATATCTTCTGGATGATAATATCCATAAAAAGCATTCGTATATACCTTATATGTTTTATTTTCCATATCAACAATGAGATTATAATTATTTGCACAATCACCACGTTTCTTCCAATTCTTATCAAGCCAAAACAGATGTAATCTCATATAAATCAACCATCCTTTCTATTTAATTTTCTTCGTCAATTACAATTCTAAATCCATATTTTTCAGCTTTCTTTTTATTAATAACAATTCTGTTTACAATTCCATCAGCAGAATCTACACTTTCTACAGAAACTATTGACTTTGAATTACATGTCATTCTGTCATAAGCCCCAATTGACATTCCTGTATAAATACCAGTATCATAGTTCCATGCCTCAATTACAGAACCAGTTTTTAGTTTCTTCTTTAACATATAATCACTCCTTTCCATAGTTAGGAATCATCTGAATAAATTCATCTGCATTTGTAAACTGTTTATTGATTTCAACCCAATACTGTTCGTTATTTGTATCTGTACAACAAGCTTCTAATTTGAAATCATGCTGTGCGTAAATTGTTAAGCATAATTCTACTTTCTGAATAGATACACCTTCTGGAACTTCTTCAACTGTTGCGTACTCTTCCAAAAAACTATCAATTTCGCTTTCTTTTAAATCATAATTGTAAAATGCCTGTAATGGCTTGTCTGTGTCATCTAACTCATTGAATGTAATTTTTGTATAATCTAACATATTCTGTTCCTCCAATCTTAAAATGAAATTGCTATTTCTTTCTTTCATTCTCTCCAATATGCATCGCTAAATTCGATTTCGCCTTTACCTTCTTTAAAATAAACAGGATAACGATGTAATTTATTTCCATCACCATATTCTACATATTCATATTCAAGAATTTCACACTCCATATCATAATCAGCAGGATCAACTCTTTTAATATCAAATACTTCATGTGTTTCTGTGTTTACCTTACATGTTGTTCTAAGCTCTCCCTCATCTGCCCACACAGATGTAAATACTCCATCAACTATCATTCACTCAACCTCACTTTCCATTTCTAATTTTATCCAACTGTTTCTTTAATTTTCCATCATTAATTTCAACTTCATATCCTGAAAGATAAGACATGATATCACTGGCTCTCTTATTGCTCCTTGTAATACAAACAGGCACTCCGTCAACTGAAACAACTGTTTTGTATGTACTGTTATACTGTTTTACTCTTGTCTGTGTAATTTTCACTCTAATCCCTCACTTTCTCTAATAGTCATATAATACTCAGAATGCTCTTTTAAATATTTTTCATTTTCCACATCAGAATAATCACCGCAATATCTCTTGATAGTTCCACATTCATCTACAATTACGCTCCGTAATTCCATCATTTCACCTCCACTAAGTTATTCTCTTTAATCAACCGTAACTGCACCATCTTATTCAGATCCTTATTTACTGTAATCTGATTCTTACCATTCCCATAAATAAAATGACTACCACGACTTCTGATTTCGTGATAGCCATTTGCTTTGAGAATCGGTTCAAATTCTCGTAGATTTTTCGGTTTATGTTTGCACATTTTAATCACTCTCCTTCAGATTAGGACATAATCCAAGACCGCCATCAATTTCAGGTACTCTTCTATATGCTCCTCTGTGTGAACATTCTTCTTTTTTACATTCAGTACAATCGCATTTCTGATATTCCTCATAACTCATTTTCCAGTTTGTCTCTGCAAACCTTTCTCTCGTCATCATAATTCCTATACCTCCAATACTTTCTGTACTTTCTCATTAAATTCACCATACATTGATTTCCATTCCTTAATAATCTCTTCTGTTGGTTCGCCAATAAGATTATATCTTTCCTGTCTGTAATGCTCTGGGTTATCAGTATGAACTTCTTCTACAAATACTGCATTTCCCATCTTACTTGCATCGCAACCAAAACCTCCAGATGCAAGCACAATCTGATATTTTGCCTCTCTAAATTCTGGTTTGAAAAAATTTGGTTTAATTACTACCAACTTACCTTCAATGTTGTCACTTAATGGTTTACATTCGCTTTTATCAATTATTGTTTTCATATTTTGTACCTCGCTTTCTATATTTCCATACATTTAACAGACCATTCAGGATGTCCATTTAAGATACACTCAATCTGTTCGTCTCCCTGTAATTCATCACACCAAAACATTACATGCCCAAGTTCGTTTACTATTGCGCTTCTATACATTTGCATTACCTCCTAAATATTCATCAATTTTTTCATATAATTCGTCACAAAGATTTAATATCCCTGCTGTTCCATTTTCATTATCATCATCATAAACTTCATCTGATGCCCGATAAGCTAAGTCTGCTATTTTCTTTAACAGTTCTTTCATTTCGTTTGTTACCATAATTTGCCTCTCTTTCTAAATAAACAGTTCTTTCCTTTGGTTTTATGCAACCTCTTTTATTTCCTTTACTGTTTCTTTCCAACAACTATCAATCAGTCCATAGACTTCATCAATATCATATCCATGCATTTTACAACCCTCTACACAAAAGATTGCATATTTAATAGGAAGTTTAACATCCTTATCCAGTTCTACTTCTAATACAGAACCACTGCCAGACCAAGAATCATATAAACCACACATTGTTTCTTTCCCAAGAACTATATAAGATTTTGATTTTTCATTTTTTCGTGGATCATATTTTCCCTTTTCGTCATATTCTTTATTCTGTAATTCGATTAAATCAAATAAATCAAATAACGGCATTTTTACAAGAAATGTTACAGTTGCCATATGTGATGGAAGATTTTCAAATTCCTGTATGCAGCTTTCAACAAATTTGTCTTTATTCTTATCTCTATCTACATAATATCCGTCATTCCTATGTACTTGTTTACAAGCTTTTCTTAATGCAGTTGCTTTACCTTGTGTTTTCGCTAACCACAGCATAGATGACTCTTTATCAATACTTCCATCTCCTGAATTTCCATACCAATTCAGAACATTATCGCAAACACAATCGTAATTCCAATTACCACAATCCACCATAATATTTACTTTGACTTTATTATTAAAATCTTCTGAATTATAATAGAAATATGTATTTTCTCTCACATATTCCCATATTTCATCAAAATTATCTGTAAAGTATTTTTCTTCTTCATCTGTCAGTTCTTTACGAATATTATTTTCAAACTCATCTTCTCCGTACTCCATCTTATAATCCATAGCCCAATCAGCCAATTTATCATTAAAAGCTTCCCTTGGATTATCATGCTCAAGTATCTCTTTTAAAAAACTATCAGAAAGTTCCCTTTCTCTATAGTCAGTATAAATTTCGATGCCACCATCTTCATTTATACCCCACATTTTCTTTAATATTTCATCTATTCTGGTTTTTAATATTTCCATTGTCATATCAATCAACCTCGCTTTCTTCCCATAAATCAATTAAACCAGGTAATACATAACCTAAATCTATCCAGCTAAATTCATCAAACTCTTCAAGTTCTTTTAGTTCATCTTCTGTTGGAATTTCAGCACCCATAATTCTCTTTACATCATTTTCTGTTCCACCAGCTTCAAGTATTCTATGTAATGTCATTTCTAATGCACCAGAAATATCATCACTTCCTTTTACTGTGATTGCATTCCGTGACCAATATTCATTACATAAATGATACCGTACAATTACTTCTCCATCTTCTAATAAGTCTTTTAATTCAATCATTTTATTCACCTAGCCTTTCTAATAATGTTTTTGCATTTTTTATGAGCTGTTCTTCCGACAATCCTCTCATACATATTTCTATAAAATATACTGTAGGAATACCACATTCCTTTGCGTCTTTAACAGATATCCTATTCCCCTTTTCAACGATTCTACGTGCAAATTTTCTCCAATTGTCTTTTGGTATTTTCATTTCGCTTTCTCCTCCAATTACAAAAATTTCATTTTTACAATTCCTTTATAGATACATAATCTATACAGCACATAATCTTCCATCGTAAAATCATAATCATATACATGCCATACTTCGTTTTCATTGTTTAATCTGAATCGTTCATCATTCATTATTCTGCATATTTTATTTGCACTTGATTCAGGTGCGAAAGCTGCATCTTTCCGTGAATGAAAAAACTCTTTTCCTTTAATTGTCTTTGCTATTAACTTCATTCTAAATTCTCCTTCCATTACAAAAGGCAGACACAATAATTTGCATCTGCCTTATTATTCTCTGTATTATGCTTTAAAATTTTCTGCAACTTTTAAAAGATGTTCCAGATTGCTTATATCAGATTTTATTTCTGCTGTTTTTTGTTTATATACAGCATCTATCCTTTCTTGAATTTTTTGTTTCATATCTCCCCATTTATTCATTAAATCGCAAATACCTTGTCTTGTAGAATCTGTAATTATAATATTGTTATCTTTAAATTTTGCTCTCATTCTAGGTGGCTGTTCGATTGGTAAACCATTATAATTGAAATCAATGAACACACTATCATCCCTTGCACATATTCTAATACTTCTTGATACATTTGATACATCTAATAAATTTACATGCCAGCCAGTACCATCATCAACGTATCTTCTTTTTCCTACAATACTGGCATAATCTTCATATGCACATTTCACGTAAGCTAAAATTTGCAAAAAACCTTCTTCCTGCAACTCATCTATTTTGTTAGAAATATTTTCAATTACTTCCTGTTTAACATTTTCGAGTTTTGTAACCTCGTTAATTTTACAAAAGTTATCTTCAATTCTCACTGTTACAATTTTCATATCATTCACCTTCCTTATTTTATATGCTTTTCAAATTTCTTTTTAATCAATTTCCAAAATCCTTTGTCGGTCAATGGCATTTTAGATACATCACATACCTTACCACCGTCAAGATAGTTTGGATTTCCATTTGGCTTGTACACATCATAATCAATACACCAATTTCCATCATAATCTCTTAATGTAATATCTACGCTGTATTCATCTGTATTGTACTGACCGATGCTATCATTCGTTAAATTGTATTGTTTTGACTTTAATGCTTTGCATAATTCTGTATAATCTTCATAACATTTTATTATTTTCACTTTAATCACTCTCCTTTGGAAATTACAATTTCCTTTGATTACATTTCTTCATTATTATATGTATAATCAAAATCTCCATATGTTAATCTTGAATTAATTGTAGCTCTTGTTTCAGTTTTCCAGTCTTTGCGAAACTTTTTAGCTTGCTCTTTTTGAGATAAGTCGCCATCATAATATTCCATATTGCCTTCTTCAATCTCTTTCGAGATTTTCATCTTTAACTTCTGTTGTGATGTGCCAATGAATAAAAGACTCATACTAGAATATTCTTTCCATTCATTGCAGCTATGCAAGTAATATATTTGTTGTGCCATATAATCATCCTTTCTATGGTTGCTGATAAATCCAGTTTCCATGTCTTACCTTGTCGCTATATTTACTCCAAAATCCTAACTTTACCATACCTCTAACACTACCTGTTACATGAATACAACTACAATTTGTTGTAAATCTTTTACCTGTTGCGTTTTCATACTTTCGTGGACTACTGTAATATGCCATATAATCACGCTCCTATCTAAAGACCATGCAATATTTATTATGATTACTATTGTCTGCTACAAATTCAAACAAGATTACGTCATAACCCTTTTTCTTGATATATTCCTTACGTTCTTTAGAATTATATTCCTTCGTAAGACCTTCTAAAGTTTCAAAGAAATAATGCTCAAGCCCAGAATCTAACACTTCTGCTTCTTCTCGTGTATCATGTCCGTTACGAATCTTACCTGCTTCTTCTTTCGTAATGTTAAAATAATCTGTAGTTTTGTGAATTTCCATTATGACCTCCTATTCTGCCATATCCAACATCAACATACTGTTTGTGTCTGCCAGATAATAACTTGTGTTGCACATTACCTTGTTGTATTCAACTTCACCTTCAAAGTCATTTACAACTGCTTTTTCTTCTAATGTCATATCAGAATATTTTTTCTTTCCATATGAAGGTGGCAGCCATCCTTTATGTTGTGCTCCAAATATATTGAACTTTTTCAATAACTCTTCATTTGTAAATGTAATGTGGCAAGTTCCCTTCTTATAAAAAGTTACATTGAAATACTTCAATACAATATCTTTTGACTCTCCATATTCTTCAGCAAATTCTAGTGACTGGAATAAATCAACTGCTTCTGTCAAGCCGCCATCAAGATAATTGAAGCACTTTTCAATATCTCTTAATTTGCTTACTACATCGTGATCGGTTGGTTTAAATCCACCCCATGAATATTCCAAATCTCTCCATCCTCTTAATGGAATGATTACTTTTTTATTTATAATCCATGCTTTATTTGTTTTCCATCCATTAAAATAATGAATGTTCTTACTGCATTCATCATAATAGGAATATTTATTACTCAGTTCTTCAAAGAGTGAAATAATTGTATCTTCAATTCCCTTTATGATTTTCTTGCTCATATCAATTTTCAGTTCGTATATATTGTGCAGCGAAAATTCATAGTCTTTTAATTCTTCGACCTTGTTATAGTATTCTCTCTGCAAATTATTTGTGAGCTGACCAATGAACTTCGGATTATCAAATAATGCTGACCAATATTTACCACGAATTTCTCTTATATATCCGTTTACTGATGCACTATCTTTTCCAATACTAAGATTTAACACGCAACCGCCAGTCTGTATTGTCTGTCCTGTCTGCTTGTCTTTTCCAAACTGATATAGGATATGTGGTGACATTGCATAATACTCTTTAATGAGTTTCACGCCTGCTTCAACTTCCATTTTATACTGTTCGACTATTGCCTTTAAAAAATCATTTTCTGCAAGCTGCGTGTTTTCTGTGTTATATGTATATTCTCTCTGTTCCTTGGCTTTCTCTAAGCTATCAAAGATAAAAGAATCTCTCTGTACATCTGGAAGTTTTACTTTTATCAATGCAATTTCAACGTTTGTTTTTCTCTCTGCATCCATAAAAGCATCCTGAATATACTGAATGTCTGCATTGTATTCTTCTAACATTCTATTCAGCATTATTCTTTCATTGTTGCATTCATTTTTTAATGTCTCTGCGTTAAGTAGACAAATAACAGCACCGCCATTTCTCTGTTGCATTTCCAATGCTTTTAACAGATGTTTACATCCATTTGAGAACGGAGGATTCATAATAATTAAGTCATATTCCTTCATTGTGTCGTATGTCAAAAAATCATCATGTACAACTCTGAAATTCTTTTCCTTTAATACTGCTCGTAAGTTTACGTCATTCTCTATACAGTCAATATTTAACTTGATTGTTGTGTACCATCTGTTATTAAAATCTTCCTTTTTCTTTAATGCTTCAACAATATTTCCCTTACCTGCTGATGGTTCAAGAACTGTATGTATCATTTTCCAATCCAATCCATCAAGCATTTTATCTATAAGATTTTGTGGCGTTGGGTAGAAATCTTTGTTATCTGTAAACATAATCTATACCTCTTTTCCATATTCTCTATGTTGATTTACGAATTTTTGTATCTCATCTTTTGTTTTGAACCATTCTGTTATATGTGCATCATTTTTGTCATTAATATTTTCTTTATATGCACCATATCTATAACCATCTTTATAAGCCATACAATTATCTGGAAGATAACTAATTCCATATTCATAATTTCCAATTACCATATTTACCATTTCCTTTCACTATAAAAGGTGGTATATTTCAACCACCTTTGTTTTATACTGTACTAAGTTTTTCAGTTGGATCATATTTGAATATAAATCCCTTCTTAAAGCTACTGTAAAATCCCTGTAATGTTGCCAGCTTTCGCTTTACATCTGCAAAGTCTGATTTTGATAATTCTGTATCAGGCTTTACTACAAATAGCTTTTCACCTGTCTTGGTGTGTACATCTTCTGTTACAGTGTATGTGATTTGTGTTTCTGTACGTTCTGTTGCATCGTCCACTGTATTATTCTCTGTCTCTTTAATAGTTACATTTAATTTTTCACATGGATTCTCTTTGAATAAGAAAGCATGTTTGAACTTACTATAATAGCCTCCAAGAGATTTGATATACTGATTTACCTTGATATATTCTTCACGGCTTAATTTCTCAATTACCTTTGCAAGATATATCTTTTCTCCTGTTCGTGTGTCTGTATCTTCTGTTACTTCGTAGGTATATTTATTTACGTCCACATCAGTTTCAGTCGCCTTTGTTTCTGTCTTATTTGTATTAGACTTGATAACTTTCTTTACAACCTTTTCAACCTCATAAGGTGTTTTAACTTCCTGAATTTCACACCATGCAATAGCACCTTTATTTACCCACTTCATAAATCCATCGGTCATAGTACCAATAAACCAGTGATTAGCCTGATTTGCATTTCCTGTACATTCTTTTGTAAGTTTTCCATTAAGTTTATATGCATGATAAGAAGTTTTTCCATCCTCATACACAGTTGCTTTAATTCTGTAAACATATCCCTTATTTCTGCCATAATTGAATGATGTTTTTAAGATAAAGCACTGACCATCTTTGACACATCCGTTTTCTGTTTCAACAGCTTTGTTTTCCTTTTTATATTCAGTAACTTTTACCTTCTCATATACAACTCCATCTCCTTCTCCAAGCATTCCACCACAAGTAGTATCAATTTTATTGATAAATGCCTCGAACTGATCCATAAGTGCCTTATCTTTTTCCATTGATTCAATATGACTGTCTGCCTGTCGTGCTGCACTTTCTTCATCATCATTCCATCTACCCATATAGGTTGTTATCAAAGATTTTTTATATTCTTCTCGCTTCATAGTTCTGAAATTCTGCATATCTTTCATGTAGCCTTCATATCTATAATAGTTATCAATATGAGCGAACTTTAAAATTCCATTTCCTTTCGCTACATAGACACCATCTTTTTCAATATGCCAATTCATTCTAGGTGGGTTTGCCATATGTCCAGGAATAATACCAGTTACAATATATTTTTCAGAAGTTTCGTTTGCCTTACTCCGTAACTTCTCAATCATTTTCTTTGCTGATTCTTCTTCCTGTTCACTTGCTCCTCTTTCCATTGTCATCTGTTCAAGCTTTGCAATCTTTTCTGAAATACTTCTATCCTGAAGTATTCCATCATAATTATATTTGCGTATTTCTTCTGGCTTTGCATCTCTGCTCCAATTTACAACTAATATATATCCATTCTTTGTAGCAATTCCACCCCAATAAGCAGGATCATAATAATCTGTCATCATGTCGCTATGGTCTGCATGATATCCGAACACTTCCCATCCGTCCATTGCCATAAGCTTATGTGCCATCATTACGCCTACATCCTGATATTCATAATAGGTACTCATAAAATCAACCTCGCTTTCTTGTAATAAAATAGGCAGCTAGTAGATTATTCTCCTAACTGCCTTGCGGTTACTATAAATTTATTGCTTTTCCGTTCTCATCATATTCAATCGGTGCAATGTGAACTGCATAACCGATTTCTTTTTCTTTGTCGTAAATCTCCATTGTGCCACCTGCACAAAATTCAAATGAGAACCGCTTGTCATCCGATTCAAGCAGCTTAATCAGATGATCCGTGAGTTCATTTAAGTTCCGTGCATCCTCTTTTGACTTTTCAATAGTTGTCATTTCGCTTCACTCCTTTTCATAAATTTCTAACTTATGTAACAAATCAAACATTGCTACATATCTACCCTGATTCCGTTCTTTGAGTTTATCATTGTCGTTCTGCATTGCATCATCATAATCCTTATTTACTTTTCTAAATTCCTCTGCAATAATTTCAAGAATTTCATCCTTTGTCTTGCTACATGTATATTTTGCCATTTCCCTTCACTCCTTCCTAAGAAATCTTAGTTTCAAGTCCAATCTTCCAATTTATAACCACGAATTAACAAATCATAAATTGTATCATCAAAGAATTTTTTGATAGGAATTTTAATTTTTTTCTTTTGCTTTTTCCACTTTCTAAATCTCTATTTTTAAAATGCTGCTTATTCAACCTAACTATAGCTGTGCCGTCATAATTCAAAAAATAAGAATATACAATATATTCTTGCTTGCATTGTTTAGCTAAAAAAACACATCTATGTTCTTTAAAATAATCTTTTATTCTATTCATTTCCTCATTCATTATTTTTTCCCTCCATTTTTTCTAGTAAATGCGAATTTACTCTGCACATCCAGTAATTACAATGTAGTTTCCGTTACCTTTGAGATAAAGTAACTCATACACTTCTCCATCATAACCACCATCATTTGCTTCGTAATCTTCTTTTGTCTTATATTTTTCATAGTTGATTATGAAATCGCACATATCCCATAATCCAGTTTCTCTTGCTTCTTTCTTTCTATATTCTATTTCGTGTTTGTCTTTGTATTTATGACTATTCACACTATCATAACTACATTTTACGAATGGAACTTTTAAATATTCAGCTAAATTTTTTTCGATTTCAAGAAGTTCCTTTTCATTTTGCTTTAATTCATATCTATTTCCAATCATTTTTTATCTCCTTAAATTTTACATACTCTGTATTTATAACCACCGTATATATCTTCAAATCTTACAAGTGTAAATTCGCTTCTATCATAATCTTCATTATGCACAAGATTAGGAATTTCACTTAAAGGATAATAATCCCAATGATTAGGAAGTTCATTATCAAGTCCACCATTTAACTGAAGATTTTTTGCAATTTCATCGAGTTTTTCTAAAGTAATAACATTGTCAACAGGTCTATAACCAGTAATTTCTTCTATCCAATCAGCACTATCAATACATTCATTATAAAATTTAATCATAATATTTACCTTTTACCTTTCTAATGAAACACGAATTTAGTCTGTTGTTTCTTTTAACATAGCCTTCAAGTATTCATGTCTGAATTGCATTTCAAATTGAAACATCAAATCGTAAAAATCAATATCTGGATATTTTTTAAGAAGATTACTTGCTGTTTCCTTTGCAAATTCGTTAATTCCATTAATTCTTGTTTCCATCATATTATTTTTTCTATTAACATTCTGTCTTTTCAAATCGACACCTCCTACAAAAAATCACACATTTATTTACTCCGAAATCTCTTTATATGCTTCTACTAAACTACAAGACAAATCCTGCATTATCTCTTTGCATATATCCACAGTATTCTGAATATATGTATTCTCTTCTTCTGCTGTCAAATTTCTTTTCTCTTCTGCTTCTGTTTCACAAATCCAAGAGTCAAGAGTATTATCTGCAATCATTAAACCTCTAATAATATCAAAATTTGTTCTTGCCATTTTTATTTCTCCTTTCTAATGAATCACGCATTTACTCTAAAAAGAATCCAAGTTCTTTTAACGCTTCTTTAATACCTAAAGCATAGTTCTCTTTTTCAATGGCTTCTTTTATGGCTTCTTCCCATTCTAACTCATTGCCATTAGAAAGATGCTCTTCTGCCTTTTCATTAAGTTTGTCTGCTTCACTTTCTAACTTCTCGCACTTTTTAAGAAGTTTTTCACATCTCTTATACCAATAACTTTTTATTTCATCTGTTTTTTTATCAAAATATGTTTTCATATAAATACCTCCAATCCAAAAAACATGCATTTATTAAGACATTTCCATTATCTTTTCCCAATCAATCTGTTTAAACAATTCATTTCTAAACTCTTCAAGTTTATCTGCCTTTTCACACTGCTCACAATAATCATCCACATCATCAAAGTAGCCATCTTCTGTTTCCATATGCCAATCTTCCCAGTCCTGAGAGTCTTCATCCCATCTCTGAATTCCACCGCAATTACAATAATCAGGCTTAATTCTATTCTGTCTTTGATATGCATCATATGCTGCTAACATATCCATTACTTTTTTGCCTTCTTCAACTGTTTCTACAGGAACATAAAATGAATTCTCTGTTGCACCTGCTTGTGGAATCCACCATACTCTTAATTTATCCATTCTTTTTTACCTACCTTTCACTATGAAATATCCATTTACTCTTCTATGCTGTTTGCTCCATCTGCAAATCCGTCATCGTAACCCTTGTTATACATAGGATTCTCAAATTTTGTATTTGCAATAGGTGAATCTTCTTCAATACCAAAGAAAGATTTCTCTTCCTCTGACATCTCGCAATATTCATCAAAATATTCCATTGCACTTTCTCTGTCGTCAGAGATAAGTCTATCCGCAAAGAATGTTGCAAGTTCTTCAAGCCTGCAACGTGGGATAAAATTCTCTTCTACCTTTTGCCTAAAACAGTCTAAGGCGTTTGCAAGGTATAGTGTTTTTAATTCTACATTTTTACCAAACAATCCATAAGAGAAATAATTTCCATTCACCCATTGCTGATTTTCAGGTTGTGTTGGATCATATCCACTAACAACCGCATACTGTGTATCGCTTTCGCTTTGTAACAAAGCATATTTGTCATTCCGTAAAATTGTTATCCATTTCATATTGATTCAATCCTTTCCTTATTATAATGTGACCGTATAGCCGTTATCACAGCTTTATATATGATTATTCTCGTTAAGCTGTAATTGCTTTCGCTAAAATATCATACATTTCAGCATTACTCTTAACAGGTGCAATCTTATTTTCAAAATATGAAGCTCCCTTACAATTCATAAGAAGTCCCTCAATAACTGTATTATTTTCGTAATTTGCAAACAGTTTCTTGAATATATGGAATGTTCTAAGTGTAAATGCATTCTTTTCACTTCCTGTCCAATTAAGGGCTTTAATTGTCTTAATTGTAAGTTCTAATATATCTGTATTATTTCTTACCATTCTCAACAATGTTCTTGATGGTGTGACTTTACCTATTGGGTTTTCTAGCTTGTCATCATCTGTCACAATCTGAATATTATAAGATTCAAATAAATTTTTAAAATCTATATATTCTCTTATGTTTGCCTTTACACCTGCCCTATATGTATCAGCAACAGTCATTGCCTTTCTTGCTGATTGCTGTCCTAAAAATGTAAGAACTGCCTCATACTCTGAACAATTAAGTACTTCTACAAGCATTTTTATTTCTTCATTTATTACAAATGCAACTATTCTATGTGCGCCATCGGCTACATACAGTTTTCCGTTTTTGATATATACCTTAACTGGATCAAATTTATCTTCATTAAAGTTCTGTGCTATTTCCTGCACCTTTGCCATATCTGTATCTCTCTGCCAATCTGGAATATGTATAAATGTTGGGTTAATAAGAATATATCGTTTTGAAGCAATACTGAAAGAGTTCTTTAATGCACAATCTACTTCTTTAACCTCCATTGATTCTTCTGCGTTTGAATGTGTTTGTACAAATTCCTCTGTCTGGTGTGGTGTCGAATAACGAACAAAGTCTTTTTTACGTCTTGCATAATCTACTGTTCTGCTTATGCCTTGTGTAAAGCTGTATCCTACATCAGAAACCTCAATATCATTTTTGTTTATCTTTAAAAGCAGACATATTTTATCTACTACTTTGTCACTTGGGTTGGCTGTGCCTATTTCATATTTCTCTATAGATGACTTAGACATTCCAATTTTTGTAGCCAGTTCTTCTCGTGATAATCCTTTTTTCATTCTAATTTCGCTTAACTTCTTCCCGTTAATTTTGCACATAATTAACTACCTCTTTCCTTTTAATATTTTTAATATGTATTTTTATATAAAAATAACGGCTTGCTTTCGCTTGCCGTTTAGTTACTAAACTTTTCAAACACTCCTGACTTGAGCATATCTGATTTCCAACACTCAAAGTCTGGATATTCTGCTTTGTTTGCTAAGTCTCTGTAGACTTCATGCATCTGCTTTTCTGTGAATGTTTTACCTTTTAGCGGTTCTTCGTAAGTAATATATTTCATTATATTTCACCTCTTTCTATCAGATAATTTTTATATGCAGTTTCGCTTTCAAATTGCTGATATTTGCCTATACTTGGCACAAATCCCATATAAGCAAATCCGTTATAATATCCCTTCATGTATTATCCTCCTTGCAAAATTTTTCACCTTGTTAATGATTGTTGGCTCGGCTGCCTTCTGCCATCTCTTTTGTCTTTCTGCAAAATACAGACTGTTTTCTACATTGATATAATCCATCATCTGAATAGGTGTTAATGAGTTGTACGGAGTTGACAAAGTATTGTCTATTATTTCAGCTCCGTTTGCTGTCTTAATAATTCTAAAATTAAACTGCTCCATTGTTAATCCTCCTGTGATAATCTTGCCTCACGCATTATTCGTGAGATTTCATTTTCCGTTTTTGCATTGGCTATTGCTTCTATAGTTTCCGTTGTATAACGAAAATCTTTTGCAATCCGTACCGCTTTACGTTTGTAGTTATACATTTCTCTTGACATGATTAATATTCTCCCTTCTTATTTTGTTATTATGAAATCGTAACAATCGCCTGTTGATGTGTAAATTATTATGCTATTTCCGTTTTGTGTGATGTTATCTGGTTTAAATTCAAATAATTGTATTTACTAGGCTTTTGCATTTTGCCAATTAAAAAAGCACTCAATATGAGTGCTAAAGTGATGAATATATAGATTATTTTGCGTTTCATTGCTTACCTCCTTAATTTTGGGTATAAAAATAGCACCTAACAGATTTTAATTTCCGTTAGATGCTATAACTAAATTCTATTATTTTATCTCTTTACAAGCTGTACTTCATACCCAAGTGCATTTATGATACTATAAAATAAATTCATAGATGCACTGTGCGTTTTTTTCTCAAACCGTGAAATAGCTTGCTGAGAGTTCCCAGTCATTTTTGCAAGTTCTGACTGAGAAATGTTTTCACTTTTACGTATTTCAACTATTTTGTCTATAAGTTCCTTATCATTATCTGCAACATAAAAAGTCGGAGCTGGCATATTTTTTCTTTCTGTTAGAGGAATATTTCCCTTTTCAATTTCAATAGCCTCTGTTAATGCTCTTTCCATATCCTCGTAAAAGCTCATATATTACACCTCCTTTAATCGTTCCACTAATTTTGCAAGCAGTTTCTTTTCCTTTTCTGACAAATTAGTTTGCTCATTTTTTGCATAAACATCAAGCAAATATATAGATTCCTTTACCTCTATATCAATATAAATTACTCTGCCACCACTGCGTTTGCCTATTCCGTCAATAGGGATTCTTATTTTTCTAATTCCACTTGCACCTGGAATTACATCACCTATTTTTGGATCTTTTAACAACAATTCTTGCAAGATGACTAAATCATCTTCTGTTAATCCCATTGATTTCCATTTCTTAGTAAAGGAATCAATTTCTATAAATGTTCTGTTTATGTCCATTAGTATATTCTCCATTTCGCCTTTGTTTTTCTTTTCCTTAAAATACATCAAATATGTTGTATTGTCAAGTCAAAAATAGCACCCGATGTGGTTTGCGTTTGGGTGCTTAGTGGTTTGATTATTATATTTGACGCAGTTAGTCTTCAAAACTATAATTTGCGTCTATGTCTGCAATTTGCTCATCATAATAAGCTCTTGCATTTTCACAACGGAGTTCATAATTACTTCCGTTGGATGGATAGCCTTCAGCTTCGCATTGTTCGGCTATCTCATGTCATTCTTCTTGATATGCCTTTTCAAGTTCACAGATTTTATCTATATCTGCTTTTGAATATACATTTGCTTGCGTCATACTTTGACGCATTTCCTCTATTGTCATAGTTGTCCTCCTATTTTTGCAATTCTTTTTTCTTTGCCATTAGCTCCGCAATTTGTGCGTCTATTGAGGCAATTTGTTCGTTTGCCTTGTTGTAGTCTGCATCTGGTATCCATTCCATAATTTCTGATGGTTGGACTTGGAGATATTCGCAGACTTTGTTTATGGTGTCTGTTGACATAGTTCTATTTTTTGTAAACTTAGCTGTCATAGATGGGCTTAATGCAAGTTCTCTTTGTAAATCTATATATTTCATATTTTTTGACTTTAAGTAGTCACCTAGCTTATTATATACTATCACACATTTCACCTCCGTTTATAGTGACTACATTTTAGCATAGCTATCATTATGCTGTCAATCTTCTACGTGCCATTTTTTGAGCCTCTGGGAAATCCAAAATCCCAGTTTCTATATAATGCATGAATAAATATTTGCACTCTTTCCAGTCTAACCAATCAGTAACATAATATAAATGCATAATAGTGTCTATAATTATATTATCTTGTTTAACAGATTTTCTACCCATTCCAATATAATCTGCTTCTATGTTATGTAACATCTTTTTAGTTTGAATTGCGTTCATAGTTATAGTCTCCTTAAAATTATTGTGTAAAATGTACACTATTAAAGGGCAGAATTTTTCAACTCTGCCCTTCGTACTATACACTTTATAAGATTTTACTTTTCTGCATACTTTGAAATAACTATTTTTGCAATATCAGTTGCAAGTCCTGAATAGTCAATCTCACCCTTGCGATTTTTCTTTACGGCAGTATTATACTTGCGTGACTTGAATGTAATTGTGCCTGTATCGTCTGTATCAAATTTATTAGAAAAACCTTTAATGTAGCAGTCATGTAATACTTTTCTATCCTGTGCATTGAGTTTTACACGTAAAGCAGTTGTGTAAGGTGTAGCGATTGGCAAAGAAAATGTATCACGCATAATATTATCTAATTCTTCCTGTGCAGACTTATAGAGTGCAACTCTTTCTTTTGTATTTGTAGAGTATCCCTCTTCTACTACATCATTATTTACATGAATAGCCTGTAAACAGTTATAAAGTGACTCATTCTCAAATACTGGAATGATTGCATACTTGTAAAGTTTGCTATTTTCAGCACAAGCCACTACACGCAATACAGTGCGTACAGTATCAGAATTATTAGAATAACCCTTGTCATTAGGTACAGTCATAGCCTCAATGATAGAATTATAAACTGTCCGTAACTCTTCCATAGTTGTAGACAACTTGACATTCTCAGCTTTTAATTTGTCAATTTTAGCCTGAGCCGTTGCAATCTCATCCTCATCATGTGTACCCTTTTCATTAGCTACAATTTTAGCCTGTTTAGCGATTGCATCAAGGTTCATTTTTTTTGTCATATCGCAAAGTTCGAACCGTACAGCCTGTGCAAGTTCTGTAATCTGATTAATAGTTGCGTCATTGTTTAAGAAATTGATTTTTAACATAATAACTCCATCCATCCAAGTTTTAACGTGGGGACATCCACAATAATATTTTTATAGTTATAGTGGCATAATGCCAGAATCTACCCGTGGGAATTGAACCCACTTCCAAAAGGTTTAATCCTACCGCTTGAGCGTGAAACTGCCTGCCAGTGAGTAGAGAATAATATTCTTTTGCAATACACAATATTACAACGTGTACCGCCTGACATTTATTAAGTGCGGACAAGTCAACACACATAAAATAAAAGACTTGTAAACTATCTCAAGTATTACAAGTTAGACAAGCTAGTTTTTTCATAGCCTATATCTATCAGTTATTTATACACTTTTTAAACAGGAAAACAGGTTATAGGCGTTACCCTATAAATAAAAATCATTGCTAACAGATTTTACCCTGTCGGCAAAAATAACAAGTTTTTTATGCCTGTTTACAAAGTGTTTTATACGCTTTACTTTTTTAAGTATGCCATCAACTAACCTGTACCCCTTCAGTCTAAAATCTTGTATTTATTAATAGTAGTATCGTTACCGACTTGCCATTAACAGAGATACGACAGGGATAGCCTGTCAACCTATCTCATACAGGTTTTTTCTAATTATTCTTAGTGTTGGTATCATTGTTTATTGCTACTAATAGATTTTTTACCATCCTGTTTTTTCAGTCTGCCGATGGGCATACCCCAAAAGACTTAAATTATAACAGTACCTGTTGTGTATGGTTGTTACACTTATTCTATTAACCGCCTAACCGCTTGCCTCCGCTCAACTATTCCTATTTATTGCAACTTGCCAATACTACAAGTTTTTTTCAGAATAACGTCATGGCAGACTAACCATCACGGCTTTTTAAACCCACGGTTTTTATGGGATTTTTATTTTGGGGATTGTATAAAGTCGATTGACTTTATAAGAATTGAATGTTATAATCATTTTGCTAGGAATGTTTATAACATTTTTTCAATCCCTGTTGTTTATCCGACACAGGGATTTTTTACTCCCTGTTGGATTGTCTAAACTATATCATAATATAGTTTAGTTGTCAACTACTTTTTGAAATATTTTTGAAAAATCTTTTTTCGATTGAAAAAAGTGTAGTTGTTTTTGTTGATATAGCTATATTATCATATAGTTATTTTAGTGTCAAGTATTATTTAAAAATTTTTTCGATAAAGTTTTATTCACACAAAACCACATAACATAATATCTCACACCACAACACATAGTTTTTAATACTACTTACAAATTGCTCTGCTCCAGATGAAAAAAGAATGGTTAATATATATCTATTAGCCATTGTTTTAGACTAACTGGGGGTAGTTAAAACCAACTAATGGAACTGGAAATGCTGCAGGGCTTGTAGCTGATTCGTCTACACACCAACTCAAAAATCCATCCTTTCCCTAACTGCAAAATTCCCAACAAAATCAAGCAAAATCCCAAATTTCATCCTCCAAACCACTTATCGTACCCCATATCGCTTAAACCTACCAATCAAGCCACTTTCAGCCACTTCACAACCAAAAAATTAAACTTCCATCTTATCAAAAATTCATTCACAAATCCAAAATCTTCCTTATTTATAAGTACTTTTACCGATAATCATTTTTAATCCAAAATCTATCATTAATAATTAATCACACAAATCACAACTCTCTCATCTACAATACAAGGGGGGTGCATAAAAACCACACCAGAAAACCCAAAAAATCGCCTATATGCATCACAAAAACAACCAAAAATATAATACAAACCATCAAAAAATCCCACTATAACAATACTAAAGAATCTCATTTCTCATCTAAACCCTCCATCTCGCCAATACACAGCGTTTTCATTTTACCCTACCAATAACACCTAAAATCATTTTTACCCACCCAAATGCTCAAAATACAAGGTCAATTTTTTACATCACCCAAAATTACATTAACTATCTATATACATTCACATACATTTACTATAAATAATATTGTCAATTCTCACGCCTATACAAAAATCCACTCTCACAGCTCAAATTTCAATTTTTATCCTCTACCCTAACAACTAACCACCTGACATATAAAAATCCAAAATAGACTCTAAATCATTAATTTTTCGCCTTATATCCAATGTAAAGAATTTTACATTAACTCTCTTTGTTAATTAACATATCCATACAATGCTAAAAAATCATAAATTCAAATTCATATAAGAGAATAATCTATTGTAAATAATCATCACACCACTCTTGCCAAACAAAAAATTAATAAATTTAAAGGAGGACTCGTTATGAGCAATTTAACACATTACAATTAGGAACATTTAATAACTTACCATGAACTTTTATAGAAATATATTTGATGAATTAACCGACAGAATTGCATCTTAATCTATTTAGGGAGAAAATCACACCTCACAGAAAAATTAGACACTTTTATCTCATACCCTTATGAGTTATCACCTAAGATATAAAAATTTAAAATCACTATCTAAAACTCATTTTTAACCCACAGATAGGGGTATGAGAAAACTATATACAAGCTCAAAAAAATGTAGTATGTGCGTAAGCACAAGATGTAGCCCTTTGATAAGGGCGGTCTTTTCGCAGCGTTAGCAAGAAAAGAACATCTTTGGGTAGACAATCGAAAAGAATAATTCAAAAGGAGAATGATATTATGAAGAAATCAATTTTATTTAAGAGAACAAGAAAATCCGTTGCCAAGAAATTATCTAATCATATTTATATAGATATCATTAATAGCCATGATACAAAATTAATAATAGATAACTTCACATTATTAGAACTTATTTATATTGAAAGAGCGTTAAAGAAATTGGATTCTATGTCAGAAGAAGAAATTCAAGAATTAAATGGAGAATAATTTCACATAGGTACATCATATATGTACTCAAATAAAAACATTAATTCAAAATACCACATACCTAAATTAACCAATAACAATCAACCAAAAAATAAAGAGCTTGTATGAAGCATAAGCGAAATACAAGCGTAATAGTCTGTCTTATTAATAATGTTATATATCTTCTTTCAGTTCGGCAAAGTGGGTTTCACCCCCTACCAATTTCAAAAATAAAACGAACAAGTGGGGGTTCAGACCTACTTTACTGAACGCTCGTAAGTTCATCTTCCGCTTAATCTCAAATGGAGAATAAATAAATATCACATACAAGGAGGAATTTTTTATTGCAACAGAAAACAGAATATTTTACACGTTTCCCAAATGATTATATTCAAGGAAACATTAAAACCAAATATGGAGTCAGTCGAAAATTTTATATTACCTATATCCTTATTGATAAATATAGGTCTTACGAAGATTATAGTTGGATTACTCTTAGAAAAGTATTAAATTTTTATGGCTATAAGACACATAAGCGTAGACCAAAAGCAGTTCAAGAGATTCTTGATGTATTGGAATATATGATTAACAACAAAATGATTGAGGTTCAACAAGATCTTGATTCTATAACTTATGATACTGGTATTGAGATTAAAATTATTCCTGAAAATTTTGATGCTGTTGATAAGTTCTCAAAAATCACATCTTCTCAACTTGATTTTATTATGATGAATGAATCTAGTATTAATAAAGAGAATATATTAATGGCATTTCTTTACATTAATTCTTATATATTTATTCGTCCAAAAAATAAAGACAACGAAGAGGCTATGTATAATCCTGAAACTAAACCAGAAGCTTTTTGGCGAAGTATAGAATCTATGTCAAAAGAACTTTCTATGTCAAAAGATACCATTAATCAATGTATTCAATATCTCACATCTTCTATTGGCGACAAAGAGCCACTTCTCGTTAAGAAAGAAGTTGGCAGTATTCAACCAGATCCAAAGAAACCACCACAAAATGTACCAAATATATATGTACTTAATAAAGAAGGTTATGGGCAAGAAATCGAATGGGCTATATCAAAGATGTTGGAAATTTATAATGTGGATTCGTTTGGAGAAATTAAAAACGGAAACAAATAATAGGAGGATTTTATGAGAGCTGAATTTAAAAATTATTATGGACTAAAAAGATATTTAACAGTTGTAGCACAAAATAATAATAATGATATTAATTTTGATAACCTTGATGGATTGTCAAAAATATATGATTATCTACATAAGCATGAAGAAAAGGTATCATACAATTTCAATTTCACTGATTGGATTAAACTAGCTGCAAATAATGATATTGATGAATTCAAAAGAATATCTGATATAGGCAATTCTATAAACCAGAATATTTTTAACGAAGACATTATTAATAATATTGGATTACGATTATCCATTATATCAAATTCTGATATGGACGTTATTTGTACATATAGTAGACCTATAATGTCTACAAATATTGGCTGTTATTTCATATATGATAATAATAATGATCTTATATATATTGGAAAAAGTAATAGCGATTTATTATCTCGTTCTTGTGTTTCTGCAAATCAAAGATTATCAGGCGTTTTTAATCATATTGAATTAAGAGAATTTAGGACAAAAGCAGAAACGAATATATTTGAGATATATTATATTTCAAAACTAAAACCAAAATTTAATAGTGAATCTAATACTAAAGATACTCTTCCATTTGATTTACCACAAACATTTATTTCTCAAAAATATATACAATCTATTGATAAAAGATATTTTGATTCTAATAAATCATCTGAATATGATTTATATAGAAAAGAATGTATTGTTAATGGATATATTATCTTTGAAAGACAAAAAGGACATATCTATCGACCTTCTATTCCATTAAAATAATCCACACCTGACATGTACCCAAATGAATTTTTGACAATTTCATAAATGTAAAAGTTCACGATTTTTGAAAGTCAAGATGGAGAATATTTTTAAGAATAGAAAGAAGGTGAAAACAATAATTTGAATTATGTAAAAATACCACGAGAAATCATTTATGATAAAGATCTCTCATCTAAACGAGTGATTATCTTCTCATATCTTTGTGCAAGGCGTTCACTTGATGATACAGTGGCATTTTCTACAACAGAACTTTGTCACTGGTCTAAACTGAAGCCTAATTACAGAGATGGAAAAATCAATCAAAAATATTATGAAGTTCTATTGCTCTTGTCTTATTATGGATACTTTATTGAGTGTCCTGATTTCGAAAAAAGTCTAAAAGAAAACACCAATTCGGTGAAATATCAACAAGTGCAACTGAATATAGAAAAATTTGATGTACCTGATAAGTTTGGGATTATCTATTTTGATGAGTTAGATAAAATATTGAATTTTAAGGAAGAGTTACAGAAGTCAGATGTAGACTTAACACGAATGTCTTCTGCCTATATCTTACTTCTGCTTTCCTATATTCGTGTAAATCTTAATCGCATGGAAGATAAACCACTATGCTGCTACAGATATTTCAAAACAATCTCAGAAGATATTGGACTATCTGAAAGATATATTGGGCGTATAGTTGATATTTTAGATACATTGAAAATTATAAAATGCCAACCTATGAAAAGAGAACAATACATTAAGGATGGTGAGAAAAAATTTTTAACTACGCCAAAGGTTTTTGCTGATTATAGACATTTTATACATAATGAAAATGGACAAAAAATTGATGATAAATATAACCCTGAAACAGAAATACAAAAACAGATAGAACTTTTAGAGAATATTAATATGTAAGAACATAAAGAGATACTATCTCCTACGACAATATCTCTTTACCATAAATTTGCGCAATGAGTGTTACACTAAACGCTCCAATTTGCAGTGAGGCTTCTAATTCACTGGTGAATATATTAAATAAGGTTGCAGCATGAGAATGAATAAAATAGTAAATCACGTACCTATTTTACTCTACTTCTCATACGAAATACCGTTTTTCGTAACGGTAACACGTTTCTTGCCTGAAGTTACAAGCAGTTTTAATTCTTTGTATTCTGTGAACTTTCTAACACAATACTTAACAAGATTTATAACAGCTATAGTAATCCAGGTGTCAAAATTAAATTAATTATCCTAACCAGACCTCCCTTCTGTGAAAACATGTGCAGTCACACAAGAAAACTCTGATAGGACATATCAATTTTATGTGCATAATCACGCCTTTCGTACCTGATATAAAATCAGTTGTGACCTTGGTTTACGAGTTACAATTAAAAATCGTGTATACACATCAAATTGATTATATCACATATCAGTGAATTAGAAAATCCCCACTTTAATTAACATTAAATCAATTCTCATTTAGAGAATATAAATATGTAACAAAAACACGTATCACACTAAAAGGAGCGATGATATGGCTAAAAAAATTTTATTAACAAGGAGACTAAAAATTAATGACAAAGGAAACAGAAAATCATGTAATGACAAGAACTATGGAACTTAAGAGACGTAACAGGATAATATGTTCACCACTTCTATTTAAATCTGGCTCAGATTTCGGTGGTACTGACTTGAATATTGCTAGTCGAATTTTTACTGATTTGAAATTTGATAATGATAGAAAAAGAGAATGTATTATCAGAGACAATAAAGAAAGTGAGGAAATTGCATAATGAGATATGAAATAATTGCTGATACAGCTATAACAGTTGATATGAATAATGGATATTCAATACTTGCAATGAGTAGATGGAATAAGGAAAAGAGTTTATATGATACTACTCTATTTATTAAGGATAATAGTGTTGATGGGTTTAATTTAATAGATGAGCCTCGTGTTATTGAATTTAATGTGCCAGATAAAAAGGTGCTTTGTATGGAAGTGACAAGATATATTGAAAATGCTGATTTTACACGTTATATCAATCGTACTAAGTATGAACTTGATTGTTTTGAACGTGGAAATGCTTTAGCAGAAAAGGAGAGATAATATGGCTTGTGAATATTGTTTAAGAGATTCAGGACATGCTACTCGTTGTCCTAATAATAAGATAAAGATTCCTAATTACACTTGTTGCTATTGCAAAGAAGGAATTTATCCTGATGATGAATATCTTGAAAGTTATGATGGAGAATATATACATAGAGACTGTATACCTAACATAGATTTTGTAATTGACTGGTTGGGATATGAGACTAAATATATGAAGGAGGATGATGCTTATGATTATTGATAGAATTAGGATATTTTTTGATATTGACTATGTGTCTGGTAAGGAATATTGGATACCTTTCGGAGAAATTAAGATTAAGGAAGAATTTTATGCTATTCCACCTAAGTATTTTAAGTATAGAAGAAAACTTAATAATTTTATTAAATATGGTGAGCTTAGTCCTATTATTGTTGATAGAAATTTTGAATTAGTTGATGGGTATATAAGTTATCTAATTATGAAAAGATTTAGTGTTGGAAAAGTACCTGTTTATTTTCAATAATGTGTAAGTAAATAGAAATTTCATTTGGAGAATATATAAGTGTAAATAAAAAAAGGAGGATCCAAAGTGTATTGTTTTCAAAAAAAGATGGAACAGTAAAGAAATATTACAAAGAAGCCATCGACTACATTCTGACTGCAACAGTTCAAAAACATGAAATAATGGTTGGAAGATCTGATGAAGTTGGAAAAATATATGAATGCTATACAACTAAAAGGAAAAGATTTTTAGAACCCAAACGAAACACAATTCAATCTAAAATCATTGACATATGTGCCGAATTTAGTTGTTATACAAATCCGTGGTATAGCGGTTATCAAGAAATCTCACTTGAATTGCATGGAGATAATGTGGAAATTATGCTAAATGAACTTAGAAAATATTAATAATAAACAAAAGGAGGATTTATGGCTGGTATTAGCGTACCTCAATATGAGATTTTTAAAATTGGAACAAATAAACTAAAGTATTCTAATTGGGATTTACAGATTACCAAAGAAGAGGCTTTTAAATATCAGGAACTCATATCACTGTTTGAAGCCCAAGAGTTCCGCATAATGGCAAATAAGATTTTAGAAAAACCTATTTGGAGTATTGATTTTTCAAAGATATTTATGCAGGTAGTTGTTGATAAAAAATCTGATTTTGCAAGAGCGACTAGTAAAAAAGGTGTTACCATAAATGGTGTTAATTATAAACGCTTTGTAGGAACTACTGGTGGATTAAAAAACAATACTCTTCTCTTCTGTAATTCACAATACATTGACAAATTAAATGAATTATGTGAATGTAAGAGAAATCCAGATACTAAATTAGTTCCTGCAAAATATGAAGCTTACAAAGCATTAACATGTTCTGCATCACAACCGATTTGTGATCCACATGGAATTTTGGTTGTAAAAGATTGTATTACACAATATTTTGCAGATGTTATATCACTCGATGATGGTGGCAATTCAAAAGAACCGACAAGAGAAATTATTAAAGATAAAGCTCTTGAAAACAATGTATCTGACGGTTTTAATCTTTGTACTATACAATATATGCAGCGAGTAGCTGAATCTTTAGGTCTTGATTATATTCCTGGCGGTGTGTGCTTGAGAAACGCATGGCTCAAAGGAATGCTCTATCCGTTCCCTATTTATGAATTTGTTGAAAAATATAATAATGGCAATTATATGATTGAAGATATTTGGGGAAACATGCAAGATATTCGTCAATGCGAAATGATTGTTACAGAATCGTCTCTCAAATTATGGGGAGCATATGATAATATTGAACAGTATGTAAATGCATATAAGGAATGTGGATATGGATTTTCTGTAACAAAAATTTCACCACATATTCTTGAAGAACAGAGAGAATTAAATTATCAGTATCTTCAGTCGTATGAATTTACAGATGAAGATATTGAGGAGTTATGTGCGCCAACAATCAAATATTTAAAAGATGCAATGTGTGGAGACTACTCTTCTACCGTTAAGTTTCTTGGTATTAATGAAAATACTGATGTAAATTCATGGCAACGTGCTTTATATACAAGCGAATATATGTTGGGAGATCCATATATCATTGATTCTACACACAGATACATAAAAAAGAAAATGAATGATGCAAAAATTGGTAAGTTGTTTGTAAATGGTAATTATCAGATTGCAAGTGGCGATCCATTTGCTCTTATGCAGTCTCTTTGTGGTTTGGAAGTTACAGGCTTATTAAAAGCAAATGAATGTTATTCAAAATTCTGGATTGATCGAAATGAGGATGAAATTGTTCTCTTTAGAAGTCCTATGACAAGTCATAACAATATCAGAATGTGTCGTGTTAATTCGTCCGATGAGTGCCAATATTGGTATCAATATATGAATACTATCATGATTATAAACGGTTGGGACTCATTTTGTATGGCTGAGAATGGGGAAGATTGGGACTCCGATCTGAACTTTTCTACTAATAATTCAGTTATGAAAAGACGTTATAGATACCTACCTGCTATTGAATGTGTCCAACGAAATGCGGAAAAAATTGTTGTCACTGAAGCTGCCGTTAAAAAGACAAATAAAGCAGGTATGGGAAATCAAGTTGGAACAATCACTAATTATGTCACATCTATGATGGAAGTTCAATCTCATTTCGAGAAAGATTCACCTGAATATAAAGAATTAGAATACAGAATAGAATGTGGTCAGCTTTATCAACAAAATGAGTTGGACAAAATTAAGGGAATCATTGCAAAACCAATGGAAAGTAGTTGGTATAATCTTGGTGCTTGCGGAGAGAATAAATATTTGCAATCTCTTTGTGCATACAGAAAACCATACTTTATGATTTATGTTTACGATGAGACAAAAAGACAGTACAAGCAATACATTAAAGAAAGTAATGCTAAATGCTATGCTATCTATAAATGTTCTATTGAGGATTTACATAATAAAGATACCCTTACAAAAGAACAAGAAGATTTTCTTTTTTGGTATGAGAGAAAAATGCCAGTTGGTACAGGGAATTGTTCTATGAATCAGATTTGTAAATATGTTGAAAGTCAGTTAGATGGTTACAAATCTCAATTACATAAGGACTCTTCATTTGATTATAATACATTGAAGGTTAAAAGACGTTGTACTGAAGAACACAGACAAGCTCTGCGAGAACTTGAACAATATTATTGTGAATGCATTAAAGAATATAAAAAGAAACAGGGGAAAGAAAAAGGAATACAACTAAATAGAACCGATATCTTTGATAAACAGGATGAATTCGACAAATATTATCAACGTGCAAGTATGGTTGAAATGTTTAAGAAGAAAGCTGAAGAAATATGTCCAAATGATGATGAACGTATGAATATCATTCTTGATATGACTTATGGATATAAAGGTAATAGACAGTTTTGTTGGGATTGTATTGGAGAACTAATTATTAAACGTTTAGAAGAAATGGAGGAAAAAGTTGTATATACTGAATGAAAAAGAATATATTAGAGAGATATTAGCGTCTGGCAACAAACCAGACAATATCTCGAATGGATATCTAATAACATTGATTGCTAAGTATTATTTTGATAGAGGTAAAGATCCAAATATTCTAATTGATACAGTCAAAGCAAAGATGCTTGAATTCAATATTGAAGGATATCAGGAATATAGATATGCCAATAAAATCAAAAAAACATGTATTGATATATATGATTTAGAATCAAAAAATCTCTTTAGGGAACTTGAGTATGTTCCTATCTATGAAAAAGAACTAAAAGTCGTGGAGTCTCTTCCAAATGATCGCCAAAAGAAATTTATGTTTACATTATTTGCTATTGCAAGATATATGAATAGTGAAGGATGGATAAATAAAAAAGACTCAAAAGGTCTTTCAGAAGTATTTAAACTTGCCAATGTTACTCTCTCATCTGATAAAAAGAATGAATTGTTGCATGAGTTATATAGTAATGGTTATATTCATTTTGGGAAAAAGGTGAATAATCTTAATATAAAAATAGATTTAGGAGATACAGATGATGATGTTGCATATAAAGTAACTAAATTTGAAAATATTGGAAACCAGTACATAGGAAATTTTAAAAAAGGCTACAAGCAGTGTGTAAATGGATGTGGAAGAAAAATTAGGATAAAAGGCACAAATGATAAGTATTGTAAATATTGTGCAAGAGAAAAACAACTCGAATGGCAAAGAAATAGTATGAGGAAATCAAGAGAAACTTCAATGTGTGAAGTTTCTTAAAACTCTGAAAACCCTTGATTTATAAGGTTTTTTGGTATATTTTCACAAAAAATTCGTTTTTCTTAAATGTAGATATAGTGAAATATTTACAAAAATATGATACAAAAACGATTGTCATGGAAGAAACAAACCGACAATCTTTGTATGTCTGCTCTGCTGCTCTTCTGAGTGGCATTGCAGATTTAGAATGAAATCAGCTTTTCTTAATATCCTGCCCTATGTGGCATTACATAATATTAAAAGTTTATTTTATAAATTAACCTCTCTTTCTTATATCGGTGGTTGCATTATTTAAAAAATCGTGTAATCACTGATACTTTTCCCATATAGTTCAATGGTAGAGCAACGAACTGTTAATTCGTAAGTTACAGGTTCGAATCCTGTTGTGGGAGTTATCCTATTTTTATAGGACTGGTCGGTTTCGGATCGGAGGATGTTGAATCTTAAAATAAGCGTGGCGACACGTATAAAGTGGTTCTTATCGTATTATAAGGCTGCGACTGTATAATACAGTTTAACGGAAAACACATAAAATCTACGCCATATCTAAGGTCAGAGGTCAACTGATAATGACTATTTATGAGTTTATGTAATCAATTGCATTGCATGAGATTCTTAAACAAATTGATTTGGTGGGTGTCTCGAAATAGGCACTGTATTAACACAGAAATGTGGGGATGATTTGTGTACTATTGACGGGAATACCGCAAGTATAACTGTTGATAGGATTTTGATAATATCTCTTAAGTTGAAAAACAGGGATGGAATCAAAAAGCAAGGAGATCGCAATCCGAGCAGGATGGTGATGATTGGGCGGTACTCAAAAGGTACTGATGGTCAAATATACACCTCATCGTCCATTTGTAAGTACATACTTTTGGTGAATGAACAGAATTCCTTAATAATAAAAATATTATTTGATTTACTGATAGAAAAGAACAAGCAAAAGTGTGTATAACCGCAAAGAGACAAACAACTTATTCATCTGTAATATGGTGACATATAGCACTCGCAAGGTACTATATGAGAAAGTACAAGTACGTACAACTCTAATAGGCTGCAACCTATGAATCTCGCAAGGAAGAATGTGCAGAAAGAAAATCTATAATACTTTGTGGTAAGAGTTTGCCGATTATGTCAAAATCGGTGTTGTTGCTAACTACAAGTTAATCGCTTGTGTGATAAACTGTGTCCAACCACAGTAGATGTTAGTGTATTGAGTCAAATATCTCAGCTCATATTAAGTAAGGATCTCATACTTCGGTATGGGATTTTTTATTTTGGGAATTAGTTCAGCTTGGCTAGAACGCCTGATTTGGGTTCAGGAGGTCGTAGGTTCAAATCCTACATTTCCAACTACTATCCTGCTTATGTAGGAAATAAATCAAGAAAGAAGTGAAAATTATTAAGTACATTTCAAAAAATGAAATTGAAAAATTATTATCTGAAGGTGTAATTAGAAACACAAGACGAGGATATGTAGATCGGAATGGCGAACACATAGGTTATTACAAGACTTGTAGTGGAAAGCGTTACATCGAAGATAAATTCGTCAAGTAGGTGCTGGCTATGAAAAATCGAATAGAATATAAAGATTTTTATATTGACAAGACTGAAAACGGCTATCGTATATGCAGAAAAGATGACACAGAAAAACATACTCATCTTTCAAATCTTAATCCATCGTATAAGCTTATAGACAATGTATTATCAAATAAAATTCCTACTCGTTGTGGGTGTTATTATTTGGAGTCACATATTCGTTTAAGTTACGATGAAAATTATATTAGCAAGATTCGTGAGTATATTGAAGTAAAACAGAATAAAACGAAACAAATGTATTTTAATCCTGGCAGAAAGCGTTCTGGTGGGAATTTTTAATTTTATGGAGGATTTAAAGGATTATGGCAAATTTTGTTTTTAAAGAGACTAAGCAGACTTCTATGAAGATTGCAGGTATCATTGACACAGATAATATGACCATTGATGTAGATGGCGAAGAAAAGAAGCTTGCTACTCTTCTATCAGTATTTAACGGTGGCGGTGTTGAAATAAATGTGAAGGTAAAAGAGGAAAGCGAACTCGATGAACCTACTGAATCTAATGAAGAATAGAGAGTAGGTGGACTATATTTATAATTTCGAAGAAGAATTAAAAAAATATGGGCTAACCCCATCAACTTATGAACAGGTTTTACAAGAAATTTCGAATAAAATGTCTGGTATTTCAGATATAGATTGGAAAGAAATTGTAGATAAATATGATATAAAATGTCATTATGATAGCGTTAGAAAGGCTAGTCAGACCATATTTGGCAATTATTTTGTTAGAGAATATTTAAAAGCTAAAAACATAACAGAAAAAAGTAGTACTCTTGATGATGCTAAAGAAGTACTAGGTGAACAATATATTGTTAAACAGCAAATACATAATGATAGATTGAAACTTAATAAACTTAAACGAGATTTAGTTCCTTGCATTACTGTTGCTGATGAATTAAAACAATATATGAAAGATAATAATTTCTCAATGGAAATTCCTACATATATGTACTCTTCTGTTGAAGAAGAATCTGATTACACTATGATATGTCATATTACTGATTGGCATATTGGCTATATAATTAACAATTGTAATGGTAATAATTTTAATTGGGAAATTGCTAATGAAAGAATAGATAAATATATTTCTGAATGTAAGAAGTATATTGAATTATATAATATCCGTCAGGTTCTGGTTATATCAACAGGTGATATGATCGAGAATTCATATATGAGAGAAACACAAGCACATAATTGTGAATTTTTACAATCTATGCAGATACATAAGGCTACTAAACTAATATATAGATTATTAGTCGCTTTAGCTGAAGATTGCAATGTTGTATTTGGTGGTATTGCTGGAAATCATGATCGTATGTCAGGTGACAAGAAAAAGAATTATGAGGGCGACAACGCAAATGTGCTTATTACTGAACATATTAAAGATTTGGTTGATGTAAGTGGCTGTGAACGCATTTCTATATTAGATACAAATTATAATGATTCTGAGATAAATATTACTGTTTGTGGTTTATCTTGTAAATTTATTCATGGTGATAAATATAAAAATGATAGATATAATCTTGCAAAAATTATTTCTAGTGATAATCAGTTCTATGATTTAATCTTTAGTGGACATCTCCACAATTTTTCCATTCAGTCAGAAAATCATGGTAGATATGCTATATCTACAGGCTGCTTAAGCGGATTCAATGATTTTTCCAAAAATTTTTATTGCAGTAGTGTAGCATCTCAAACAATAGCAATTTTAAAAGATAACGAAGTTGAAATGATAAAAGATATTCAGCTTAGTTAATTATATTTTGTTCTTATGAGGATAGTTTTATACTATCCTCTTTTATTTTTATTTATTTTGTATAGGAGGAATATAAAATGGCTACATATAATGTACATGCAGGTCACTGTCAACAGGATCAGGGTGCTTATGGTGCAGTTGGTATTTTACAGGAGTCTGTTGAAGACAGAATCGTCAAGAATGCTGTAATTGCAAAGTTAGAAGCACTTGGACATACAGTTTATGATTGTACGTGTGATGAAAACACGTCACAGAATGGTTGTTTAGCAGCGATTGTTGCTAAATGTAATTCACATAATGTTGATTTAGATATATCTATACATCTTAACTCTGGTAGAGATGATTACGAAGGCGATGATTCTACTGGTGGTACAGAAGTTTACGGATATGACACTGGAACAGAAGAAATTGGTTCGAAGATTTGTGAGGCAATTTCAGAAAAACTTAATATTAGGAACAGAGGATTTAAAACCAATTCAGGACTTTATGTTCTTAGAAACACAAAAGCCCCTGCTATCTTAATTGAATGTTGCTTCGTGGATGATAGAGACGATGCTAACAGATGGGATGCTGAAGCCTGTGCGAATGCTATAGTCGAAGCCTTAACAGGCGAAGTAGTATCAGAAGATTCAAGTGAAGATTGTTCTGACAATGATAGTTCGGATAATAATGAAACTACAGGTGGTAGAATTAATGATTTAGGTCATGTTGATGTTTATTATAGGGCTAAGTCAAATAATCGTTGGTGGGATGAAGTTCATGATAGAGATGATTGGGCTGGTGCTAGTGATGATCAGGCAATTACAGGTATTGCCATTGGTGTTAGTGAAGGTTATGTAAGATATCAGGTTCACTTACTTAACGGCGATTGGCTTCCAGAAGTTGATGGCTATGACATTAATGATGACGAAAATGGTTACGCAGGTAACGGTAGAACACCTATTGACGCATTAAAAGCAGTATTCTATACACCTGATGGTTATGAATACAAGTGTCTATATATACAGGTATCGCCACAGGGTATGGACGAATATTACCCTGTTCAGATAGATGATCAAACTGTAAATGGACAGGACGGATATGCTGGTTGTTTTGGTAGATATATTGATAAGGTTCAGCTTTGGGTTGAATAAGATTTTTTTGAGGGAGTAGATCGTATTGGCTACTACCCTCTTTTATTATTAAATTGGCACTTATTATTAAAAGTGCCAAAATATTATTTATTAAAAGGAGATTTTTTTATTTATGAATAAGACAGAATTAGTTGCAAAGACGCAGGAAAATATTGATATAAATGTATCAAAGAAGGATTTAACTACTATTGTTGATGGTGTAATAAAATCAATAACTGATGAACTTATAGCAGGTGGCAAGGTTCAGTTAGTTGGTTTTGGTACATTTGAAGTAGTTGAAAGAGCTGCTAGAGAAGGTAGAAACCCACTTACAGGTGAGTCACTTCACATAGAAGCTTCAAAAGCACCTAAGTTTAAAGCAGGTAAGGCACTTAAAGATGCCGTAAAGAACGCTTAATTTGAAAGGTTGTGATTATTATAAAAACATTACATTTTGAAGACTATGAAGATTTTGCTTGTGTTGTTTCAAATACATACGACAGAATAAAATCTGATGACAAATACAACTCAATAGACGTTGTTGCTAAATATGAAGATGCAAAAGAGATTATTCGTGAACTTATTGGAATTGGATACGGTATTGCATTTATTGATAAGTTTGGTAATCCAGAATGGGATGGGTATGACGATGCTTTCGTTATTAGCTTATTAGATGATGAAATCTGGTGCGAACCAGTTAAGAGAGATAATGGATACATCTTTATTGAAGCCGATGTTGTATACATCTTTGATGATTGTAATTCCAAGATTATTCCAAAGATTGAAGCTGATGAGGTATATGAAGTAGGAATTGGCAATGAATATGATGATTGCGATGGTGATTGTGAAAACTGTCCTGCGCATGATGAAACTTATTTACATACTTCTGAAGACGAAGATGGAAATACTCACGGATTTACTGCTAGTAGATCAGATGGCGACTCTTATATGAGTTATTCTTACTACTCTAGCAATGAGTTAAGTCATGAAGATATTCAGAAGATGTTAAAGGCTTTTGGATTTTAGATTATTTAGAGTGTGTGGTGTAAACTGCACACTCTTTTTTGTTATGACTTTATAGCTTAATGGTCAAAGCATCCAAGGTAAAACCGCAGACACCAGTGTGAAAGCCACTGACGGAATGGATATAGGTTCGAATCCTATTAAAGTCAATTTTCTATGTTTCTGTTAATGAAAACAGAGAATAAATATATGTGCTCATGATTAGTGTCATAGCTGATTGTGGGATTTATGGAACAGTAGGTACTTGGAGTAGCTACCAAGTATATGAGGCAACCTACACACCTCTTCTACTGTTCTATTTTTATTGTATGTGTAGGGGAAAGTGTAGGGGAAATTATGGGAACAAGAATGTTAAAGGTTGGAGATAAAGAAGTCCAATCTACTAAAGTAACTTATGACGATTTGGTTATTTTGTATAATCAATTTATTGATACTTACGGTGAAGTGCCAGTATATTCAAAATGTGACTCAAAACATAATATGCCACAAAGCAGAATTATAACTCGTGTATTAAAAGAAAATAGTATCACCTATAATGATTTCTTATTACAGTTTGGTAAGGTATCTCACGTAAGGACAGAAAGTAAAGATTATGATTTATATGTCAAAAGATTTAAAGAAGTAAGTGATAATATTGGTCATGCTTTATGCGGAAATGAGTTAATGAATAATAAATATGGTTTACCAAATCCAATTTGGTTCGTAAAATATTGTCCAGATAAAAATGTGAAAAAATATGATGATTTCGTGCGTTGGTGTGGTTATGAAAGCAATAAGCTCAAAAAAGAAAAAGAAGATATTGCGAATGCACTTATAAATCTTGAGAAAAAATTAGGCAGACCAATTTTGCGAGAAGATATTTCACTTGAGAAAATTGGTTTTTCAATGATTGTATTGGTAAGAATGTTTGGTGGTCTTAATAAAGCTAAAGAAGAAATTGGTCTTATGCCTACACCAACAGATAAACCTCTTTATCCATTTGAATATTATAGGAATACTATTACAGAGGCATTAAATAATCTATATGAAAAACTGGTAGAAAATTTCTTACATGGCAAGATTTAGAAAGTGGTTTATATCATAAAAATAATATTGAACATAAATCAATAACAAAAGCATTTAAGCGTGAAGGTTTAGATGTATTTGCTTATATTAAAAGCCTTGGATTTGAAATGAATCCAAATAATTTTAGTTTTAAATATACGTTTGATGATGGTGAACGTGCTGTATCAACTATGGAATTTGATTTTTCTACACATATACGTTCTCTTGGATATGAATATAACAAATCATATTTTAGAGATGTAATGTATAAGACTTTTACAAATAGTGACAAGAAACGAAAAACAAATTGTGATTACTGTATACTTTTGCCTAACGGTAAAAAGTTATATGTTGAAATTGCAGGTGTTATACCTAACGACACGGCAGATTGGAGACATTATGAATACAAGTACAAACGTCATCAAGAGTATCAACAGAAAATGCTATACAAAGAAAAAATACTTATAGAGAACAAATGTAATTATCTATTTCTGTTTTCATCTGAAATGAAAAACGGAAGTTATAAAGAAATATTGCAAAATAAAATAAATGAGATTTTACAAGAAGTAGCTTAGTTTACCACTGCTCTACTTCTTTTTATTATACGAAAGGAAGTGATTTAGTGGCACATGTAACAAGGGTAAAATATTTTACCAAGGATAAGGAGAAATTTATAAATCCTGATAACTTGAAGAAATATAAGAAGTATCTCCAATCAAATATTATAAAAAATCAGGATGTTAAAGATACTACATATAAAAGATATGAAGGATTATTTCGTCATTTCCTTATGTGGTTAGGTGAAAATTATGGAGATTTAGATTTGTATTCAGATGAGTTTATGGAAGATGCTGTTGATATTATGGAGAACTATATTATGTTCTGCCAGGAAACACTTCTGAATCATAAAAAGATTATTAACATGAAAATTTCTGCCGTTAGCTCATTCTATATTTGGTCTATGAAACGTGGTTTTGTAAAATATCATCCTTTTGATGGAAAACTCGATAGAATGAAGAAAGCAAATGAGGAACATATTTTAAATTCGTATTTCCTTACAGAAGAACAAGTTCAAACAATCCGTAGAGAGTTATCTGAAAATGATAAGTATTCAATTCAAGATCAGATTTTATTTGAGGTAAGCTTCGATTCTGCCAATAGAATTGGCGCATTGTTGAGATTGCAGTTATCCAAACTTGATTTAGAACATAACATGTTTATTGATATAAGAGAAAAGGAAGGATATCGTACACAGGTGGTTTTTGGTGATGTTGCAAAAGAACTTATTCAAGAGTGGCTTGAAATGAGAAAGAATGATTATGACCATTTGGAATGTGATTCATTGTTAATTACAAAATACAATGGAGAATATAAACCTATGGGTGATAGCGCAATCAGAGATAGAATGAAGAAATATGGTGAAATAATTGGAATTTCTGACTATAGACCTCATTGCCAACGAAAATCTCGTCTAAATTTGGTTTATGAAGAGACTGGCGATTTAGCATTAGCAGCCGAGCTTGCCAACCACAAATCGACAGAAACAACCCGTTCCTTCTATTGCAAACCTAAAACTAAAGCAGAAGTTATGGAAAAAATCAATGCTTTAAAAGAGAAAAATGAATCTGAAAGCAAATAATCCTTCCGAAACCACTCAGATGTATGTAATTCGTGAAGACACTGACAATCCCGATGAAGCTTTCATCTAACCCTTGACAAATTCAAAAATATGCATTCTTAAAACAAAAGAATAAATAAATACAACAACTTATCTATAGGTAGAAAATGGTTCTCTACACACTCTTCGAAGTACCTGAGATGATGGATACACCGCCCATCATAGATAAGTTATACAAGCTGCTCACATCCAAAAGAAGTGAGGGCGGTCTGTCAATCCGTTGATAGATTTTTACAAGTGAGCTGTCACTGACCGATATGTGACATAAATATAAAGGTCGGTTTGCGAAATTATTGACCTTTGGAATGGTCTAAAACTTCCCATTGCTACTGCTCATTGGCGGTGTTATGGAAAGGTCTTGCCTTAGTAGACGATTAACATATTTTGGCATTTACTATTCATATAGCATTGTAAGTCCTAAAACGGTCAATATCAACCATAGAAGTGATCGTGCCTCTCTACGTTAATGAGAACCTTTAATAAGTAAAACACAACTTCTATTAGTCGTTTTGTAAGGTATGGATTTATCGCTAAATTCGTATCTGAGTTTTTGAGATAGAAATAGCGAATGACTGCTGAGCGGTCTGACATCTGGAAAGACAGATAAATATGGAGTGTCACTATATAAGCGCAATATATTTTGGGTGACACAGGTAGTAATCTCCTTCTCGTGCGTTGGTTAGCGAGTAAATCTGATTAAAGTGATTTTGAAAAGCATGGATACCTAGTGTGTCTAATTTATAAACTGGATGTGTACAGTCCAATATCAGCTAGTTAGTGCTTTATGCTGATTATCATAGCGGAATGACGAGCAATGGAATCTCACTTGGCTCATAACCAAGAGTATGCAGGTTCGAGTCCTGTTTCCGCAACTCAATGAATAAAAAGAAAACGAAAAATAAAAGAAAGGAGTGTATATAATGACAAGTAGATTGATTATTGAGCAAGAGCCATTAAAAGTTGGACAGGTTCGTAAAGTTACATCCAACAATGGTGAAAAAATAGATTCTATTACTTTACTCTTAAACAACAACGTGGAAATTTTGTTCGTGCCACGGAATGACGGAACATTAGATTTTTCAGTAAGTGATCCACAATTTGATACGTCAAATTTAGATTGCTCTATTGATAAAGAAGTATTGCGTGATTTATTTATGGCTATTAGAGACGGATATAAACAAGTAATTGCAAATGAAACTGAAAGTGAGGGTACAAATTCATGAAATTAAATATTAGTAAAACTATTGATGAAAATGTTATTAGTGTAGATATTTCTGTCGCAGAATTAGGTACATCAGATACCGATGCTGCTACTGAAAAAGATATGTTACATAATTTTGTCAGAACAATCGAATATTCTAAGATATCCTTTAAATCTAATATGAAAGCTGATTCCAATGGAGATCCAGTTACAACCGATAGTGAAGTTGATGATTCAACTATTATTTCTGTTGAGTTAAAAGATATTATTAACCAGTCATTTGTTGTGGATGAAAATCTTCATATTGCATTCTCTGTAGATGTTACAAAGATTCCAGAATCAGAAGTTAAAACACCTTTTGATAGTGTTGAAAAGATTGGTAAGGCAAAGGTTGAACTTTTCGCTACCAAGATTCAGGAAGAAATTGGTAAGAAACTTGCTGAGATTCGTGCATTAAATACTAAGTTTGAAGGTGAAACAGAAGTTATTCTGTAAAAATAATGGGTGGTACTCTTCCACCCTAAATATGCTCGGTTAGTCAAGTGGTCAAAGACCTCCGACTTTCTATCGGATAACATGGGTTCGAATCCCATACCGAGTATTATGCGGTAAACCTGATGCCAAAACCTATTTTTTGGATGCATACGAAACTTAGGTGTGTAAGCTCAACACTTACTACCGCCCTTATGTCTATTGCGGTTTTCAAACAGGTACTGTTGCAACAATAGGATATGTTATATACAGCTTAAATGAAAGTTCGGAGTTTGAGAACTCAATGAGAAAGACAATAAATTTTCAATAAATAGCTGATACTTAAATGGACAGCGAGGCTATATGGTATTTATATAGTAACAGAGAGTTGCTTCATGAGGCGACTCTCTTTATCTGTAGTATTGGCAGAGTTGGTATTGCACCTGATTGCTAATCAGAGGTCATCGTTTATTCGGTGCATAGGTTCAAGTCCTATATACTACGCTCATGCCGTGTGTCCGATTGGTCGAGGGTGCTGTCTTGAAAACAGTCTGGATGTAAAAGTCTTTGGGGTTCGAATCCCTAACACGGCGTATGCACCTATCTTTTGGCAAGAATGAAGTCTCCAAAACTTCTAACCTGTGTTCGATGCGCAGTGGGTGTGCTAAGTGAAGTGAATTGCACTTTCATTGAAAATTTAATATTGGAAAGTTTGAGAAGTCATTTCGTATGAAATGGCTTCTTTTTATATTGAAATAAAAGGAAAGAAGGTGAAACAATGGCTAATTTAAGACAAGCCAAAACTGATGATGAGGTCAAAAAGTTAACAGTAAATAATGTAAAAGGTGCGTATCATGATTTAGCCATTGACTACAACCATTTACTAGATTTGGATTATATCTATTGTCCTCATTGTGGAAAATGGAAATCAACTAAAGGTAATGGAAATTTTTATAAATCTAACAAAAGTAAAAGCGGATTTGAGCATTTTGCGTGTAAGGCTTGTATTTTAGATTTATGTACTGACGTAGATCCTAAAACTGGCATTAGAACAGACAATAGAGAAAAAACAATTAACACTTTTAGACAGCTTGATTGGAAATTTAGCGAAAGTGATTATAACGCACAGTTACAAGCTATTAATGAAGGTGTTGGTGAAAAAGTTCGTGGAACGGCTGTTCAAAATCTTATTGTAATGGTAGCTTCTCTTCCACAGTACAATAACACTTCCTATAAAGACTCTGAATTTTCTATTGATGATATAGATAATAATCCTGAAACAAATACAAGGATTGTTCAAAAAACACTCAAAACAGCAAGAAAAAGATTTGGAAATAACTATAATAATGAAGAACTTATGTATCTTGAGACGGAATACCAAGACTGGACGACACGTTATCCATGTGAAAATAAATCCCAGGAACTTTTATTTAAACGAGTATGTTGCAAGGAACTTGAGATAGATAATGCTCAGAAAAATGGCAAGGATACAAAAGATTTAGATGCTACTTTACAGAATCTGCTAGGAAGTTTAAATATCAAACCTAATCAAAAAACTGCATCTGAATTAACTGATAATCTTACATTTGGGCAGCTTATTGATAAATGGGAACAAGAAAAACCAATTCCAGAACCAGAAGGTGAATTTAAAGATCCTGATAAAATTGGACTCTTAATTGATGTATTCTTTAAGGGGCATCTCTCTAAAATGATGGGATTGAAAAATGCATTTTCTTCTACTTATGAAAAGTTCATTTCTAAATATACTGTCAAAAAGCCTGAGTATGATGAAGATACTGATTCAGAAGCATTATTTGATAAAATCTTTGGTCAGAAAGCTGAAGAGGAGGTATAATTTATGCCTCAATTAAAAACTCAGACTGAGATAGAAAAAGATAAACAACAAAAGATAATGGAAACTGTTGCTTGGAGAGCAGGATATTATCGTAACAACCCACATAGGTATGTCATTGATGTACTGGGATTATCTCTTAAATGGTTTCAGCAAATTCTCTTGTGGTGCATGATGCATTACAATTTTGTTATGTATCTTGCAGCAAGAGGTCAAGGAAAAACATATCTTACCGCCCTCTTCTGTTGTGTAAGATGTATTTTATTTCCTGGTACAAAAATAGTTGTTAGTTCTGGAACTTTAAAACAGGCTAACGAAGTCTTGTTGAAAATACAAGATGATTTCATGAAACAATCTTCCATATTACGTTCTGAAATAGGAAAATGTAATATTGGTCAAAATGACGCTTCTATTTATTTCAAAAATGGTTCATGGATAAAAACAAGAACCAGTTCAGAAAATTCAAGATCAGCCAGAGCAAATTGCATAGTTGTTGATGAATTTCGTATGGTCGATGAAACAGTTATCAATACTGTATTGCGTAAATTCTTAACAAGTCCAAGACAGCCAAAATATTTACAAAAACCCGAATATGCTCATATGCAGGAAAGAAACAAAGAAATATATATGTCCAGTGCATATTTTAAAAGTTCATGGGCTTATAGAAAAGCGCAAAGTTACACTCTTAATTTCTTTGATGACACAAAAAAATATTTCATATGTGGATTACCTTATCAGGTATCGGTGCGTGAAGGATTACTCTCTCGTTCTCAGCTTGAAGATGAAATGAGTGAAGCTGATTACAATGAACTTGTTCAGCAGATGGAAATGGAATGTCTATGGTTTGGTGATACAGATGGTAGTTTGTTTAAATTTGATGAATTAACTGCTCGTAGAAGACTTCGCAAAGCATTTCCACCATTGAGTTTCTGTAATGACAAAATAACAATTCCGAAATTAACATCTACTGGTAAAAGAATTCTATCTATTGACGTTGCTCTTATGCAATCCACGAAAAAGAAAAAAAATGATGCCTCTGCTATTTTTATTAACGACTTAATTCAAGTAAATGATACTGCATATCAATCAAATTTCGTATATGGTGAAACTTTTGAAGGCTTGAAAACAGACGAATTAGGAATGATTGTTATGAAATATTTTTATGAGTATCAATGTACAGATTTAGTTTTAGATACAAACGGAATTGGCTTGGGAGTATATGATTTTATTACCAAGGATCAAGTTTGCCAAGAAAACGGTAAAAGATATCAGGCAATGACTTGTATAAATGATAAAGATATGGCTGAACGATGCAAAGTTCGTGATGCTAATAAAGTTGTTTGGTCTGTAAAAGCTAATGCTAATTTTAATAATGAGATATGTGTATTACTTAGAAATGGTATACAGAATGGAAAAATTAATTTTCTTATTTCTGAACAGGATGCGGATAGCTCATTAAAAGAAACATATAAGGGATATTTCAAAATGTCTCCAACAGAACAAGCAAAATTGAAAATGTCTTATGTGCAAACAACGTTTGCCGTTTACGAATTGATTAAATTGGATCATGAAGTTAAAAACGGAAATATCAAGGTTAAAGAAGTCGAAGGTATGAGGAAAGATAGATATTCTTCTATTGCCTATTCTTATTGGTGTGCTTGTCAATTGGAATTAAAATTAAAACCTAAGACACAAGATACACAATCATTAGTTTCAAAGCTTCCAATCCGTAAAGCAAAATACAATTAAGGAGGTGCATTATCAAATATGCCTAGACCTAAGAAAGTAGATGCAAATTCTAATGCACCTGCTAAAGTAAATAATTCACAGAAGAAAACTACTTCTTCTACTCCAAAACAGCCAACCGCAAATGAAATGCGTGAATGGTATGAGAAAAATAAAAGTAAACTTGAACGTTATGAAGACGCAACAAGTGCAATTACAAGTCTTCGAGATATTCAGAAATCATCTAGATATACGTCAATCAGTAATTACTCAAAGGAAGATGTAAAATCATACATAAAGAATATCTCTTCTAATGAAAAGAATCTACGAAGCTTATCTCGTTATCTTTATTATCGTTCAGAAATCTATTATCGTCTTTGTAAATATTATGCAAATCAGATTGATCTTACAATTCGTAATATAGTTCCTCCATTTATAATCTCAGGCGAAAACGATGTACAATCCACATTGCAAAAGTATCAAGAAACAGTTGATATAGTTGACACTTTAGGATTGAATTATGAATTTCGTAAAGCTGCGTCTATCACTTTAAGAGAAGATGTATTTTATGGATGTGCTTATTATACAGAAGGTCAAGGAATGTTTGTTCTTCCATTAGATCCAGATTATATGAAAATAGCAGGTATGTTTCCTGATGGTTCATTTGCAGGAGCTATGGACATGAGTTATTTCCGTAGCCATCAGGAGCTTCTTGAATATTGGGGTGAACCATTCAATAGTATGTGGAGTACATATCAGAGTACAAATGAAAAATATCAGCTAATTCCAGAAGAATATAATGTATGTATTAAATTTAGGTCTGAAGACTGGGAAACCATCGTTCCCGTGCTTACACCTATATTCTTATCATTGATTGACCTTATGGATGCTTCTGATTATCAAGCAGTTCAACAGGCAGCTAATATATATAAATTAGTATGGCTTGAAATGAAGACAATGGGTAATGATGTAGATGATTGGGCTGTAAATCCAGATATAATGATTCAGTATTTCAATCGTATGCTTGAAGAAGCATTACCACCATATATCTCTGCTGCTATTGTTCCTGGTGAATTACACGAGATAAGTTTTCCAGATGATGCAACTGGCGATGTTACAAAAGTTGAAAAAGCAACAAAGGAAATTCTTAATACCGCTGGTGGTGCTCAGATATTAAACCTAAACTCTGCATCGAATTCTACTGCTTTTAAATATGGTGTACTTGCAGATTCTACATTTTCTATTTCAACTCTTATTCCACAGATTCAAGCGATTGTAAATCGACTACTATCTAATTGGATATCTGAACCTTGTAAGGTTAAATTCTTTGATGTTTCTATTTATCAGAAGGATGATTTTAGAAAATCAATCTTGGAATCATGTACTAATGGATTACCAAACAAAATTCTTTATAACACATTAAATGGCGTATCTGAAAAAGATACGTTATCTATGAACTTTTTGGAAGAAGACTGTTTGCAGCTTAGTTCAAAATTCAAACCGCTATCTAGCACTTATACTCAGACAGGCAATAATAAAAGCGGTGGTCAAGAGAAGGATGATTCGGAACTTACAGATGCTGGACTTCGTACAAGAGACGAGAATTTAAATGATAAATAGGAGTTGGTGGAATGAATCAAAAATTTATACAGACACAAGATGCACCTACTGCTACTCTCCTATCCCAATTAGGATATCAACAGGTGCAAAATTCTAATGGTATTTATGTATTTTTGAATACTGATACTCTTCGGTTTTCAGAAAATATAGATATAAATAAATTAAAGTATACAAATATGCTTACATTTTAGTCGTCTTCCTTGGGCGACTTCTATTATGTCAGAAAGGAGGAAAAGACTAAGTAGATGCCAAAGGTTATTAAAAAGAAAATTTTAACTGAAGATGATTTACTAAAATTTTGCCAAGAACAAAAATTTGCAAAATTCAGTTCTAAAGATACTGGCTATCAGTTGGCTTTAAAAGTACCTACTACTTTCGAGGTAGATGATACCGTAGACGAAAATCATCGTGGAATGATGCGTCTAAAATTCAGAATTTTTCATACAGGACTTAACAGAAATAAGAGTTATGTATCAAAAGATGCTGCTGAGAAAGCAATGAATACGATTGCTGACAGACCTGTGTTGGCTGCAATCCATCAGCTTACAGACGGAACTTGGGATTTTAAAGGACATGAGATGGAAATCGTTAAGGATGATAAAGGTAACGAAGAACTTAGATATATTGAATCTCAAGTTGGTTCTTTTTCATCTGAACCTGCATTTTGGGAACATGATGATAGCTTAGATAAAGATTATGTATGTGCTTATGCTTATATAAGTGAAGAATATACAAAGGCTTGTGAAATTATTCGTGTAAAACAAGGTTCAAAAAATAGTTGCGAGCTTTTTATTGATGAACTCTCTTACAACGCCAAGGAGAAGTATCTCGAATTAAACGATTTCTATGTAAACGCTTCGACTTTGTTAGGAAGCCATGATGATGGCACAGAAATTCAGGAAGGCATGGAAGGTTCTCGTGCAGATATTGCAGATTTTAGTGTAAATAACAATTCGGTAAAATTTGACAAAGATGAAAAAATGATTGAACTCTTAGAAAATCTTAACAAGACACTTTCTAATTTCAATAAAGAACAGACTCCTGTTCAAACACAATCAGAGGAAGGAGGAACAAATAACAAAATGACAAAATTTGAAGAGTTACTTGCCAAATATGGTAAGACTGCTGAAGATGTAACATTCGACTACGCAGAAATGTCAGATGAGGAACTTGAAGCAAAATTCGCTGAGATGTTCGATAATGACAATTCAGACGGAGACAATTCAGATAACGGAAAATCTGGTGAGCCTTCCAATGATGGAGAAGGTGATGGCGAAGGAGCTTCTGATCCAGATGACGATGAAGGTGGAAGTCAGACTTTTGAAAAGATTGTTCGTACATATGAGATTTCTCATGAAGATACAAGATATGCACTCTATAATCTGTTAGCACCATATGAAGAGTCGGACAACGATTATTACTATATCTCAAATGTATTTGATTCTTATTTTGTATACGAGGGTTGGTGTACTGACAAAATTTACCGCCAGAACTATACAAAAGATGGAGATAATGTTTCATTTGATGATGAACGTATAGAATTGTTCCGTGAGCTTTTGACAGCAAGTGAGAAAGCTGAACTTGAATCCATGCGTTCTAATTATGCCGCCCTCAAGGAGTTCAAAGAGACAGCAGAAAAGAATGAACTTCATGCACAGAAAGAAGCTATTATCAATGCGGATAATTATTCTGTTCTTACAGAGAAAGATTCAGATGGAAATTATGTGAATGCTGATTTTGCCGAATTAGTAAAGACTATGGATAATTATTCTATAGAAGACTTTGAAACAAAGGTAAAGGTTATGCATTCAGATTATATGTCTGCACATGCAAACTTCTCTTCTGTTGACACAAAGAAAAACACAAATTCAGTTAAGATACTTACAAATATGAATAAGAAATCAAAGCCTAAGAAAAACTATGGCAATTTATTTGATTAAAAACTGAATATAACTTCATTTCGTACAGAACGCTTTATGCGTTCTTTTTTATTGCAAAAAAACAAAATTTAAGGAGGAAAACATAATGGCTATTAAATATGCTGCTACAAAATTTCCACAGATGGAAATTGGTAATTTACTTGCTCAGGATTATGGTGAGCACATTTTATCCGTAAAGATCACAGAAGATACACCTAACGGATATCATTTCAAACCAGGTAAGATGACTTCTCTTGATAATTGGGAGATGGAAGCTGCAACTGAAATTGATGCTTATATCGCAATGAAGGATGCGTCAGGAAGATACCTTGTTGTAATTAGAGATCCAAAGGGAGTTGGTGTTATCTATCAGAAACCCCTCAACAATGTCGAGAGTCCTCGTTCACTCGCACTTGCTTCTAATTTCTATAACGATCCAGCAGACGGTGCAGTTCGTGGATACATGCTTCATTCACAGGATCGTTATTGGCTTACAGAGGACAACTTTGATGGCTCACCTACAGTTGGAGCTGAAATCACAACGATTTCTAGTGGAAAATTAAAAATTGGTGCGTAATAGAAAGGAGGATATAGAATAATGATGAGATTTAGTACAGAACATTTAAGAAAAGTTTTTGAAGATGCTGATAAGTATGAAAATTTTAAGAAGCTTACATACAATTTAAATCACGGAATTGATATTTATGAGTACGATGATGACGGAAACCAGAGAAAGGTTTCTAAGCACGAAGCAAACAAGGCAATCCGTAAAATTATTATGGAGGTATGTGACCTTACTGAAGATGATCTTAGATCCAACAAGAGACGTGAAAGAGCTTTAGAGCTTCATCACACAGAAGTATATGAGTTACTTGAGTCTGATATTGATTTTAAGGTAGATACAGCATTTAAGGAATCTGAGTGGTTTAATGATTTTGTAGATATGAGAAATGTTAAACTTGGTGACGAGGAAGAGTTCTGGTCAAGAGAAAAGGTTATGCTTGCTGTTGCTGAAATCAGTGGCGACCATCATGATCTGACTTTACAGTACTTAAATGAAGGTACAGCACACAAGATTCATACTAAGAAGTATGGTGTAAAGATTGGTAAGGATATTGATCTTATTTTACTTGGACGTATTGATTTCACAGAGCTGACAGATAAGATTGCAGAAGCATTCGTATATAAGGTTCAGGAACTTTGTTATACAGGAATTTATGGTGCTGCTACTAAGTTACCTAACAACTCTCAGTTCGTAAAAACAGGTGCTTTATCTGCTTCTACAAAAGACAAGTTTGATACACTTCTTGAGGATATTGGAACAGCCAATAGCGCAGAAGTTGTTATTATGGGTACAAAGACTGCATTAAAGAAACTTAATGGTCTTACAGAAGTTGATTGGAGAAGTTTATCTCAGAAGGAGGATGTTGCTAAGACAGGTCGCCTTGGTACATATGAGGGAACAGAACTCATTGAGATTCCTCAGAGATTTGCTTTCAATGATGTAACAAAGAGACTTATTGACGATAAGAGACTTCTTATCTTTGCAAAGAATCAGGAACAGTTCGTGTGGTTCACAGATAAGGGCGAAACTCAGATTTATGAATCTGGTACTCAGAAGGGTGAACACGCTGATGACTTCCAGAAATATGAAGTTCAGAGAGAAATGGGTGTTGAGGTAGTATTACCACAGTACTTTGGTCAGTGGACTCTTGAGTAATAAATAAAATTGAGTGGTTAGATTATCTAGCCACTCTTTTTATATTGGATAGAAAGGAAAAAATAAATGGCATATACAAAAAAGACAACCACAAAAGCAGTAGAAAATACTAATACTGATGTGGCTGAAAAGAAATCAGAAAAAAAGAAGTTTGAGCCAACAGAAATGATTCCATGTGTGTCTCTTACCGCAGGAGAATTATTTTATGTTGGACTTAAATCAGATACTTTATATACATTTGCAGATATTGATGACGTTCAGGAAATTGAATTTAGAGATTTGGATTATGCAGCAAGGAAGGGTGACAAGATGATGTTTAAACCTCGTTTTGTTGTGCAGAATGCAGATTTCATTGCATTACATCCAGAACTTGATGATTTATATTCTACTCTTCATTCAACAAATGATTTAAGAGATATTTTAAAGATGACTCCTTCGCAAATGGAAAAAGCAATCTATTCTCTTCCAATTGGAGCACAGGAAGCATTAAAAACTATTGCAACAAGTATGGTTGATGACGGAACACTTGATTCTGTTAAGAGAATTCAGACACTTGATTCTATTTTTGGAACAGAGTTGCTTTTAAAATTGAATATGTAGTAAAGGAGGCTCACAATGACGCTTCCATATGAAACAATTTTTTCACGAACAAGAGGACGAATCAATGATATGAAAGAACTTTCTCTTGACGAAAACGATCTTAATGAAACATGGACTGAACGTTTACGCATGGTTGCAGGTGATGAACGAGTTATTAGAAAATTCGCTTCATTTAATATGGATGATGAAATCCAACAGATTGAATTTGAGATGCAATATCCTGTTAGCGATTTTGCAGATAAAGAATATGTTATAGGATTGTTCACTCTTGGAATGACAATTGAATGGTTAAAACCACAGGTTGACTCTGCAAAATTTACTGCTAGAGCTTTAGGAACAAAAGAAGAAAAAAACATACAGAATCCATATAAAGATATGCAAAGTAGATTGGATACATTACAGCATGAATTTAGTAGAAAACTTGCAAGTCATGGATATATTAATAATTCATATGTGCGAGGTGAATAACTATGGAATATATATATGGTTCGTTCACTAAAAGACAAATTAAAGAAGCTGCACATGCAATGCACAACGATGTCCATAAGTTATTACTTTACAAGGATAATCGAATAGAAGAAAAAATATTTGAGAATGATGAAGCTTTTCTTATATTTTTCCAGAATGTCATGTTTAAATTTAGTGGAACAAAAACTCTATTTAATAATAATGGAATTATGGTCACATTAATGGCTACTTTGCAAGCTGCTTATGACGAAGTTACATCCGATGAGTTTGATTACATGACATTTCGTAGGGCTATTTTAGATAGTCACAATTACATTAAGCAGATGTTTGAAGGAGGTGTTGGTGATGCCAAGCTTACAGACAGCACGGCGAATCGCTAACGCCAAAACAAATAATGCGAAAACTTTAGGTCAAATTTATAAAGACGAATCTGACTTTTTGATGGAAGAAACTTGGGATAACAGTATTGCTTCCAAGACTTGTTATATCTACGATCATTTTCATGACGACTTCTTTACAGATGAACATGGAATTACACGTTCACTTGCTGAAGGTATGACTTATGAAAATACCAATAAGACAAAGATAGATGCAAAGTTTATTATCAAATCTTATCAGTCAATGGACAAAGACCAAGTGGAATACTATCTTATGTTTCGTCCAAGTCAGCCTGTAAGATTCAATGAAGGTGATGACCTTTATTATTATGAGACTGATTTTAGAAAACGCTATGGAGCGACATTTCCGATAGGGCTTTTCGTGGACGTTCCAGATGATAGAGGAGTTTATCATAAATGGATTATTTGCCGTGATGAACCAGCTAATCAGTTTCCTAAGTATTTGATTTTGCCAGTAAATTACGAACTTACATGGATTGAAAAATCTAATGATAAGCGAATCAAGAGACGTATGTGGTGTTGTTTAAGACAACAGAATTCCTACACTATAGGAACTTACACAGATAGATATTTTACACACACAGATAATCAGGATAAGATATGGTTGCCAATGAACTCTATTACAGAGAAGTTTTGGTACACTTCTGAAGATTCTAAAAATATGCGAGTTGTAGTAAGTGCTTTAACAGAACATCCTACAGTATGGACAGTGACCAAGGTTGAAAATTCAATGCCATTTGGTATTCAAAAACTTACTATATATACGGCATTTTGGAACGAGCATACGGATTATGTCAATCTTGAAACGGGCGAAATGTATGCGAACTATTTCGATTCAGAAATTGCCCCAACAGATCCATCTACTCCAACTACTCCCCCATCTTCTATAACAGCAAAAATTTCAGCATCCACTTCTACAATCAAAGTCGGTGGCAGCTATAAAAATCTCACAGTAAATCTATTCAATGATTCCAATGAAGATATCACAACTGAATATGCTGATGCAACCTTTACATGGACTTGCGCTATTGATAATGAAGATTGGACAGACAAAGTTACATGGCGAGCTGGTACAGAGTACAACCAAAAGAAAGTAAAGTTTCCTAATAACGCCTCTACTATCGGTAAAATATTGTCGATTAAGTGTGAAATTGTTAAGGATAACTTGCCGATTGAATCTGAATTTTTACCGTTAGAATTAACTGAATAGGAGGTGTTTTATGGCAGAAAAATTAGTTACAAAAAATGATTTGTTAAATAAGCTTCGTGCATATAAGACTACTCCTGATGATGATGTAATTCTATACAAGCAAAAAATCAAAAATGCTTTGTTATCAAATCCATGTTTGTTATACGCTCTCAATGATAAAAAGTTAGAATCTGAATTGTTCGACAAAAATGGAAACATCAATTGGGAATGGAATGAAGATACCAAGCAATATGAACCTCTTGGTGAATGGGATAGATATTTTGGAAGTGATTCTCTTATTCGTCCATTTTTATTTATTCCAGATACACAGACAACAGTTAAATGTTATGTGTGTTATCAAGTAGGGTTTAGAGATACGGTTAGATATCAGTCAGGATTAAAAGAAACACAAGTTACTTTTACTATTTTTGCTCATGGAGATGACCGTATGGATAAATTGACTGGAATTCCAAGGCATGACCTTATTGCTTCCATTATAAGAGAACGATTCGCATGGTCTAATATATTTGGTATGCAGACATATCTTACACAGGATTATGAATCTACAGTTGATAACAATTATGTGGCTCGCACTCTTGTATTTGAACTTACGGACTTAAATAGTAAAGTTCGTACACCTTATTGTGGAAAACCATCTATTATGAATTACGGTATAAGGCGGTGATTGTTTGGATGTATTAGAAACATTGGATAGTCTTCAATCTGCCGCAGAAAAAGATGAAGCCAAAAAACAAGAAGTGAGTAAAAAGCCAGAATATCATTTCGACAAACTTAAAATGTATTTTGGTGAGGATTATACAATAAATGGTATAACTATTTCAATTCCAACCATAGGAGATATTTTAAATATTGGCGAATCAAAATTCTACCAAGCAATCTCTCCTTTTCTTAGTAATTCTACTTCTATTCGAGTTCTTCTTTATGATGTATTTAAAAAGGATTGGAACAAAACAAAAGATATTGAAGTGTTTTATATCTTATATCAATTGCTCGAAGATAAAGAGCCGTTAAAGCTACTATTCAAAGATTTTAGTTTTGATGGATTTGAATTAATTCAAGCAAGAAAAAATGTTGACGATCCAGAATACAATCATCTTGCGCTTTTAAATCAAGATAAAAATATGATTATTTATGATGATGAATATATGGAAATTGCTGAATTTATTCGAGCGATGATGAATGTTCATCCAAAGGTTGAAAAGGCAAAAGGTAAAACAACAAAACAATGGATTTTACAAGAAGATAGAATGAAAGCAGAACAGGATGATAAAAAGAAAGGCGCATCGACTCTTTTACCACTTGTTTCGAGTTGTATAAATCATCCTGGGTTTAAATATAAGTTGGAAGAATTAAAACAAGTGAATATATGTCAGTTTATGGATTCTGTAAACAGAATTCAAAAATACGAACAGGGAACGGCTGCTTTACACGGAATTTACGGTGGTATGGTGTCAGCCAAAGACATTCCTGAAGATTTAATCAATTTTATGGGCGATATTTAATCGCTCATTTTTATTGCATAAAAATAACAATTTTAAAGGAGGAAAATAATTATGGCATTTAAATTAGGTGACGTAATCGTAGATAGACTTCAGTTTGGTTACGGTGCAAAGTCTAATGGTACACCTCTGTATGCTTTAACACAGCTTACACAGGCAAATATTGATATTACGGCTGACTCAACAGATATCAATGATAAGGATGGAAACCTTGTATATCGTAAGTATACAGGTAAGAAAGGTGAGGTTACTGCAACTAACGCATTCCTTAACCTTGCTGTTGTAGAGACTATTTCTGCTACTGATGCTGAGATTGCAACCGCAGATAAGGGTATTGTTATGCCGATGATTCAGATCGTAAAAGCTGGCGAAACATTAGATGTTACGGGATTTGTTGAAGGTTCTATCCATGTAAATGCTCTTTCTACAAAGGGTTCTATGGGTAAGGACGAATTTAAGAAAGGATCTGCCGCTTCTGCTACTGAATATGCAATTAAGCACACCGAAGCTTCGGGTGAACCAGACAATACACCTGCGAGTGATGTATTAACACCGCCTATCGCAGATGGTGAAACTCAGTATATTGTCAAGTATAAGAAGACAATTAAGAGCGGAGCAAAGATTACTAATTCTGGTAAAAAGTTCCCAAAATCTCATGAGTTGTTCTTCAAGGCACTTGTAGTAGACAAGTGTGAGACTGATGTATTAAAAGCAGCTATCATTCACATCCCTTCATTTATGCCAAGTCCTGAGTTTTCACTTGCATTACAGGGTGGTGATTCTCAGACGATGGATTATAAGGGTTCTATGATGCTAAATGCTTGCTCTACAGATGGAGAACTTTTCTCTATTTATTACATTGACGAGGAAGAGGACGATATCGAATTATAAGAACACGTAGGGCAGTTAAACTACTGCCCTATTCTTACAAGGAGGAATAATGTCAAAGAAAGAATTGAGAACTTGTGTGCTTTGCGGTAAGACTTATTCATTTTGTCCAGTTTGTAATCCAGAAGATCGTTTGAAACCAACATGGTATTTTTGTTGGTGTTCAGATAATTGCCATGAAATTGATGAAGTGACTTCTGCATTTGAAGATGGACGCACGACAGATATTGAAGCAAAACCAAAATTAGAAAAATTAGATTTGAGCAGAAAAGAATACTTTGGCGAAAGTTATAAGAATTCTATTACCTCTATCATGAAGGCAAAAGCACAAGTTATTAAGAAAGAAAATAAAAAGACAGAGGCTAAATCTGTCAAAAAGGATATTGTTACAAAAGTCGAAAATGAGGCTGAAAGTAATGTTGAATAGTGATTTTTAAATAAGGGATTATAACATATTACTATTCAATGTTGTAATCCCTATTTTTTACGCTATTACGGATTGAAAGGAAAATATATGATAGAAACTAATCTACATAACGCACGAAACTATTCAGAGCATGAAGTGAATAGAATCTGCAATGTAAAACAGCAAATCTTTTATATGAGTTCTGGTGCATATCCTATCGACATTTATCCTAGCTATGATAATAAGAATGACAGGAAAATTATTGTGATGATATTTGATCGAAAAGACACTAAAGAATTATATCAAAGATGGAAAAATTATGATACGGAGGACTAAATATAATGGATTTATCATTTTTAACAAATTTTACAGTACCGATTATTGTTGGGATTTGCTTATGCGTAGGATATGTATTAAAAAATATTGTTACAACAGATGTGGTTAATAAGTATATTCCACTGATTATGGCAGTGCTTGGTGTTACATTAAACACATGGATGAATATGAGCTTTACACCTGAAATTTTACTTGGTGGACTTGTATCTGGTCTTGCTTCTACTGGTTTATATGAAGCCTTCAAGAATTTTTTAAAAAAGTAAAGAAGGGATGGTACATATGAGTGCAGGAGATACAGAATTTAGCACAGATTGATTATGTGCTTGTCATACTTGGTTTATTTGCCATTTTGTTTGCAGTTAAAAAAGTTATCGAAATATTCGGTTATTTTAAAAAGAAATTTCGATTAAAGACAGGCATTGACGAAGATAGAGAAACTGTTGAAAATCGTATTAAAACGCTTGAAAAACATGACAATTGGCAGTATCAGGAAATCCAAAAAATATCTAAAGGTATTGATGACATTAAGGACAATCTTGTACAAAAAGAGATATCTGATATTCGATGGGAGCTTCTTAATTTTTGTTCTGCTCTTACGGGTGGGCAGGATTATAATAGAGAAGCTTTTGAACATATTTTTCGGACTTATGAGCAATATGAAAAAATACTTGCTGATAATCATATGACTAATGGATATATTGTAGAATCAATGAAAGCTGTTAGAGAAATATATCATAATAAACTTGTTAGTGGTGATTTTAGGTAATTTAGCCATAATCTTCATTATATCACATATTGTATAAACCAATGTTTATTAAATTTCAGTTATTCTATGTATAACAAAATTTTTCTTGAGAATACTTATGATATGAAGAATAAAGTTGGCGAATATAGATATAAGCAAAATATAACATTAAAGGAACTATCTCAGAGAAGTGGTATTTCTGCAACCACCCTGTCAAAAATTGAAAACAATCAAACTAATGATATTCTACTTAGTCACGCTATTACTTTATCTCATATACTAAAAGTTGACTTGTACGAATTATTTTGTATAAAGAGATAGGAGGAATCTAACATGAGGATGTACTTTAATTTAATTTGTGAAGAAGTTGAACTAACAGGTGGAAAAATTATCCATATTGATATTAATATTGGCAATATGGAAGAAGTACACAAAGTCGTACTTGATAATATTGATAAATATCCCAACGCTAAGTGGGAGCTATACCCAATGTTTGTTTGTGCGTAATTACATATTTTATTTTATGAAAGAGCGATTTCATACAAGATCGCTCTTTTGTTATATCTTTATATTAATAAGGAAGAAACTCATAGAAAATTAAAGTGCTTTTACCATTATCTAGTCATATGGTAAGGGCATTTTTTAGTTAGGGCAGATGACTAGACTGCCTGCCCTTAATCAAGAAAGGAATGAATAGTTATAGCAAAAAATATAGGCAAAATTTTTGAACAGAACTTCAAAAATTCATGTCCAGAAGATGTATTAATTTATAGACCGCCTGATGCTGCTCAATCATTTGATATGAGTTCAAAGTTAAGATTTAGTCAACATAGTCCATGTGACTTTATGATTTTTAGTGGCAATAGAAATACATTTTGGACATTGGAATTAAAAACTTTTGAAGGATCTTGTTCATTTGAACGAACCAAGGAAGATAAAGGAATTATACACTACTATCAAGTAGAATCGTTAAAGAAGTTTTCTACTTATAAAAATGTATGTAGTGGTTTTATTTTGGATTTCAGAAAAACAAGTAATACATATTTTCTTATGATAGATGAATGGGATGGATTAATAAACTCTCTTTCAAAAAAAAGTTTTAATGAAAATGATTTATTGAAATACTGCAATCCTATTCTCATTAATAAGAAAAAATTAAAAGTAAATTATCGTTATGATATCAATGGATTTCTTAACGATACAAGATTATAAAGGAGAATAACATAATATGAACAAAACATTAAAGGTTTATCAGGTAAACAACATCTATTCAAGAATTAAGAATGTGATTGAGAATAAAGATATTGATATTAAAGCGAAATTTAAGTTCAAATTACTTAGATTATATTCAGAAGTACAGAGTATTGTAAAGGATTTTGAGATGACTAAGGATGGTCTTATAAACAAGTATGGTACAGATGTTCTTGATTCTGAGGGTAATGTAACTCAGAAGAGGGTTTCACCTAATGATAAGACATGGACAGATTTTGTCAAGGAAATTAATACTGTCGCAGAATCTGATGTTGATATAGATATTACACCTATTACTGTTGATGAGCTGTTTGAGATGGAACTTGATACAGATGCGCTCGCTGACTTAGTACCTATTGTTGTTGAGAAATAAGATATAAAGGAGATAAAAGGATTATGACAATTAAAGAATTTTGTGAAAAGTATAATAATATTGCAACTAAGCAGTTAAAGGATCAGTATATTAAAGATAATCTTGAGATTACACCTTATGTGCCATTTGTTAAGAAGGATGCGCTTATTGCTAATTTACTGAAAATAACTATGATTGATAAAGAGACAGGAAATATAAAAGTAAACTCTTCTGCTGAATATTTGTTAATTACAAGAATTTTTATTGAGAACTACACAAACCTTACTGTAGAGACTAAAGGATTCTTTGAGGAATATGATGAATTAAAGAAATCTGGACTATTTGATATTCTTCTTATTGGTAATGATATTACTGCTCCACTTATTCCATATGAGGAAATTGCAGAGTTTAAACATTTGTTATCAATTAAGAAATCGGATATTTTGCAGAATAAATACGAGATCCACAGCTTTATCACAGAGCAGGTGGAAAGATTTAAGGCTCTTGGCGAAGCTACTCTCACACCGCTTATGGATGTTGTTAGTAAGAAACTTGATGAGATTCCAAAGGAAGAACTGGATAAGATTATTGAGTTTGCTAAGAAGGGCGAATTTAAAGAGATATAGAAATTCAAATTTCAAAGGATGGATATTAAATGATAGGTGGAATTTTATATGGTCTTCTATGTGGATGGATTCTTACATTATTTCATGTAGATGATATCTGTATAGAAGTTTTACAACCGTTTATTCCATTTGTACTAACCACTGCTCATTATTATTTTGTATTTGGCATTTGTGGTTTGATATACGGAATAATTCATAATGGTTAAATATTTAGGCTCTATGGCGGTCAAATGTCATAGGGCTTTTCTTATGGAGAGTGGTAATACTGCTCTCCTATTTTAGTGTAAAAATAGTGAAATTATAGTGAAACTTTTGGAGGTGATGATACATGGCTAAAGGTGATTTAGCATCAATGGTTTTAAAAGATATAAAACATGCAGAGAAACAATTGGCAAAAGAAGTTGCGCCTGAAATCAATAAATTATTCAAAGAATCTGTATACGATTCTCTAATAGATTGGTATAACGATTATTCACCAATGGAATATGTAAGAACTCAAAATTTTATGAATGTATATAATTCCGCTTATACATCAGCAAATGGCAATATTTTAACATTACAGGTTGATTCTTCGAGAATGAATGATTATCCAGGTTTTAGTAGACCACCATATCCAACGTATGAGAAACAACCATTACAAGCAAATACGGCATTCGATTATATGTTTATGAATGGTGAACATGGTCATGGTCGTTGGATGATGCATCAAAGTATACCTCCGTTTGATAGAGTCGATAGAGACTTTCGAAGTGGATTTGGAGGTCGTGTACAAAAAATTATAGATAATAAAGCAAAGAAAATATTATTTGGATAGGAGGTAATTTATGTCAGGAATAGCAAATTGGCAAGCTCAAATTCGTATTGACATTGAAGATTTAAAAAAACGAATTAAGGTTGCCGAAGGAGAAATTAATAATTTCACCAATGAAGACCGAAAAGTAAAATTAGATATAGATACAAAGACATTAGAAAGTGCTATTCAAAAACTTGATAAAATGCTTGACTCTCTTGGAAAAGGAACGGGTGATTTTAAACAGTTTGAGAATTTATCAAAAGAGTTATCAAGTATTGTATCAGAAGTACAGAGCTTAAGTAAAGCTTTTGGTAAAGTAGATGATTCTGGTACGAAGACACTACTCTCTTCTATCCAGAATATTGACAAGTCGCTTTCTGAACTGAGTCAGAATATTCTCAATGTTAATAAAAACATGGGCAATACGAGTGGTGCTGTCAAACAAGTGGAGAATATTAGTAATGCATATCAAGATGCTGCCAAAGAAGCTGAGAAGTTGGCTGATGCACAGAGTAAGATTGGACAGAAAACGAATATTTCATCTGGAAATACAAACCCACCTAGTCCACCTAAAAAGGATAGATACGCAAAACGAAGAAAAATATCAGAAGAAGATTTCTTAAATTACTCTCCTAATAGAATTAATGAAAAATTATCAAATTCTGGATATACAATTCTTGGTGAAACTGTAAACACAGAGCTTGTTGATGGTCTTGTAAAGGTAAGTGCAAAAATAAAAGATGCTGATGGCGCATGGAAATCATTTTCCGCAAAAGTCGATGCTGATGGTAATATTTTTGAACAGCGTTTTAAGACTGTAACAAATGGTGTAGACAAATTAGAAACAGCATTAGAGAATTTTGGTCGTGAAACCTCTCCTGCTCTTACATATCAAGAAACATTAGACAAGGCGCAAAAAATAAAAAATAGTTTAAATCTTGGTGATGAATATTCTATAAAAGTTGACAGTAGTGAATTCGTAACAATTACTAAGAAATTAACTGACGTTGAAAACGCAGGTGCTTCTGTTACTCAGACCTTTAAATCTGCGCAAGATGCAATAGACAACTTTGGTAAGGCTGCATCTAACTCAGCTGAAAAGACAAGTGTTGCGTTGAAGAGTGTTAAGAATAAGGACATGAAAGACGTATTTCCTGATAAAGATGTTTCTGCATCTGTAGAGACTGCTACTAATTCAATCAAAGAAGAGAATAATGTATTAGAACAGAATACTCAGAAAGCTAAAGAGAATGCTGAAGCTAAAGAGAAAATTGTTAATGCTGATAAAGAAGTGTCTAATGTTGATCTCTCGAAGTATGATACTCGCCTCCAATCTTATACCAAGAAAACATCTGGCTATGATGCAACTATTGCTCGATTTGAGAATGGTGGTTGGACAAGCGATGATTATAAGAAGCGAGTTGATGCTGTTAAAGAAGCTGTTAAACAATATGAAGATATTCTGAATAATTTAAAAAAACATCCTGAATTGGTGACTGAAGAAGAACTTGGTAAACTAGATAAACAAGAAAAACTTATCAAAGAAAATATTACCGCTGTTCAGAATATGTCGGCTGCCGAAAAGGGATATAGCCTTATATCTGCTCAAAAAGAATTAGATAAAATCAATAATATTCTTAAAGAGCATTCTGGAATGTCACGAGAAGCTAAGAATCAGATAAAAGCTTACTATGCTGAAATTAAATCTGGTAATCCAAGTGCATCATTAGATGTTATTCACGGAAAGATTATGCAAATAGTCAATGCTGAAATTGAGGCTGGTCGTGGCGGCAAAAGTATGTGGTCAGTTATTAAGGAAAAAGCGTGGTATGGTGTCGCTGGTGCTATTGGTACATATTTTGGATTTAATGACTTTATAAGATATGGTAAAGAAGGAGTTAGTATTGTTAGGCAATTAGATACTGCTCTTACTGAAATGAGAAAAGTATCCAATGAATCTGTTCAAAGTTTAAAGAGATATCAAGATACTACATTCGATACAGCAGACGCAGTTGGAACTACTGCGAAACAGATACAAAATTCCACAGCAGATTGGATGCGCTTGGGTGAATCGATAGATCAAGCTGCTAAATCAGCTAAAGATGCAAATATCTTACTTAACGTATCTGAATTTGAAGGAATAGATGAGGCAACCGACTCACTTGTGTCTATGAGTCAGGCTTATAAAGACCTTGATAAAATGGACATAATTGATGTTTTAAATAATATCGGTAATAATTACAGCATCTCAACTGACGGATTGGCAACAGCTCTTAAAGATTCAGCTAGTGCATTAGTAACTGCTAATAATGACTTAAATGAAGCTGTATCCCTTACAACGGCTGGCAACGCAATCACTCAAGATCCGTCTAAGGTAGGAGCAGGTCTTCGTACTATTTCACTTAGACTCGTGGGTACTACTCAAGCAAAACAAGAGCTTGAAGATCTTGGTGAAGAAACAGATGGCATGATAACTACAGCGTCAAAATTGAGAGATACTATCCAATCTGCAACTTCCGCTGCAACAAAAGACGGTAAAGGCTTGGATATTTTTGATTCTAACGGAAATTACAAGAGTACGTATGAAATCATGCAAGGATTGGCAGATTTATACGATGAAATAGTCAAGAAAGATAAAGAATTAGGAACAAATAATCTTAACTTATTATTGGAGACTATAGCAGGTAAAAATCGTAGTAATATTGCGGCTTCAATTCTTCAAAATGGAGATATGCTTCGTTCAGTATATGAGGATGCTCAAAATTCCAAAGGCTCGGCAGAAAACGAATTAAATGCTTATTTAGATAGTGTTGATGGAAAATTTCAGCAACTTCAAAATAGAGCACAAGAATTTTGGTACAATGTAATTGATACTACAACTGTTAAATCTGTTTTAGATTTTACCACAGATTTAACTGAAGGTGCTTCTAAATTTTTTAAATTAGTAGAAAAGCATCTTCCAACCATACTAGGAGCAATTGCAACTATTATTGCTTCAAATAAAAGCGGTGGTTTGATAAGGTTAATAAATTTTATTAACAATTCTCCTTTCCTAGCTACCGTAGAGTTTAACCGTGAGGTGTGCGAACTTATTGTATAATAAGCAAGGACTCTAATTGTAAAATAGTAGAGAATGACTGGCACTTAATCGTGGCTATGAGTCAATATGGCATAATAGCGAGGTTTGTAAAGAAATCCTTTCAGTTACTATGAATTCAACATAGTACGGGAAAACCAAAAAAGTTTGTTTTAGTAACCAAACTATAATACGAAAGGTTATAGCGGCGAATGTGAAAGCATGAGGTATGGTAATATCACTAAAACAAGGTAAATCCGCATCCGACAGTCTTAAACATTTTTGCAAAGACTACGATCATCGAGCATAAGGACTAGACGGTTAATGAAATCGTTAATGTGTGCTCAGGGGAGAATAAGAGGTGTACTTAAAATGAAGGTGATAGTTGATACACTTTACACCATAATTAATATATTGTGAGAGGTATATTAAGTATAATCAACATAAAAGAGAATAACAAAATAGGACTGTCGTGAGACAGCCCTACTGATGAAATAAAGGAGAATAAATATATAAATGAAGAACATTAATGATGAAGATTGATATTGATATCCTTAGAAGTCATTTCTGCTAAACTTCCAGTTTTGGAATCACTGTAGTCTTTGCAGATTTTAGCAATGTAACATTTGCCAACGATTGAAGCTATGTGGCATATTACATAACATATTCCAAGAATTATTGAACCGATTATCTCGGCATATAATATATTCAATATGTATTTTCACCTCCCTTCTTAGTAAGAATATAAATAAGTAGGGAATATTCTTTTAGCCCAGAATGGGCAGATATTTATTCCGAATGCCACAAAAATAGACATTGGGACAACCTTCGGTTATAGAGTGTTATGGCACACATCCATGTTGTTTCTCCAATGTCTATATTTTACCATTGTACAAAATTAAATACAATCCAGAACAGCAGTTTGTATTCTATAAGCCAATGTGTTTCGATATATATTCTTTTCTTTCAACTTCATTCATTGAGAAGAATTCTTTAAAGTCAATATCGAGTTTTATACAATCACAATTACATACTCGACATACATTTGTAAGATAATGTGTATATGTAACTCTGTGACAGTTTGGACAATAATGAATTTTTAGCATAATTGACTACTCTTTTATTATATCTATTTATTTGGACGGAATAACCTAAATTATTATGATGTGAGGTAAAAATAATGACAAATTTAAATATTAAAATTAAAATCAACGAATTAGAGGAATTAAAACCAGCTATTGAATATATAAAGGCTCTTGATCTTAATAAAATACCCGAACTCAATACAGAAGTGATAATTGAATTCGGGTATGGTAATTAATTTTCTTTTACCACTTCTATAACTGAAATTTCTGACCTAGCGATGGTAAATGCATTATTCTCAGAATATAAATGTAAATCATATCCCGTAGAGTATTGATGATTGAATATTTTATCACCTTCAAGAGTATGTTCGGATATACCCTTATGTCCATAATATACTTTTTTGATATGTTCATACTCTTGAACTTTACCATCTTTGTTTTTAATTTTAAATGCGTACATTGTGATACCCCTCCGTAATTTGATAACACTATCATACTACTTTGAGGAAGATTTTACTATTAGGAACATATGTTTAGGTGTATTTATCTTATTCTACGAAATATTGTAATGGCTCAGGGAAGTTGCATTAAACTAATATCTCTAAAAAGAATAAAACAGCACAGACAATAACTTCAATAATAATCCAAAGATACACCTTCTTAAATAATCCAGTATGCTTTTGTGTCTCATTGTATGTCTTAACCGCAGCTTCTGCATAAGATACTATCAATGACTTGTTCATAAGATATATTACATTGCTATCAATATCATTTAGTGACTTATATTCTTCTAAAAGCTTTTGTATATCTTCTGGTTTCTGCCTTGTTTCTTTATAATTATATAAAACATTGAAGAATCCAATTACAACCATACAAGTTAGAACTATACTGACCGCAATAAGAATTCCGTTTATTGATTTCATAAAACAACATTCAGAGTTAAAAATAGAGATGAATTTTGTAACAAGCCATACATTTGCACCAAGTAACGATATTATCACAGTGATACTCTTATATGCTTTATCGCTAAAATTGTTTCTATATGTGATTTCTTTTTCATATAGTTTTTCGTATAAACTAAGTTCATAGGAAGGAAGTGATTCTTTTGTCTTCATGTAAAAAATCTCCTAAAAAGCATAAAACAAACAAACCTGTTGGAGAAATCAAGAATTTAAATACCACTACTCCTGGTCTATTTGAAAATATGTTTAACGTGTTTAAGAAAAGTAAGTGACTATTTTTTATCTTTCTTTTCTTTATGATAATCGAATAACCCTTTGGTTGTGGTATTAATATTTCTTACTTCACCCTTTGGTTTGGTATCTGTGGATTTTTTGTCTTTGTTGTTATTATTTGTTGGCATAAAATTGCACCTCCCTATCACCATGTATAACCGCAATTACAGCACTTGAAAGTCTTATTAATTTTCTTACTAAAGATACCAAATGCAGCTATTGAAGCTCCACGTTCTATTCCACTCATCTTTTTAATGTTTGTAGAACCGCAAGTTGGGCACTTAGGTTTATTAGCATTTTCTTGTTCTTCACGTTTTTGTTTGCCAAGATTGAAATAGTAATCCGCTTCTGCTCCACGCATAGATTCCTCAAATTTGCGTTTTTCTTCGGCTTCTTCTTCGGGAGTTAGCTTTTGACCAGCTTTTTTACCTGTTAAGCGTGTATATTCATCATAACGAAAGTTATAATAAAAATCTGGATCACCCATGCTATATTTTCTATAAAGTTCTTCGTTAAAATATGGTGAATTTTCAACTTCTAAACGGATTTTAACTTCGTATTCATCCTTTTCATCTTCGGTCATTTGTTCATATTGTTCGCCTGTTACACCATCCTCTTTAAGCATTTCACCTGTTGCACCACAAGTACCACAACTTTCTGGACATAATTCATATTCTTCAGATGTGTCCGAACAAATATCACAACATCGTAAACAATATCTCATATATTAATCTCCTCTCACAATTGTATATGAATATAATAACACTAATTAACATATCTCACAATATCAAAGTATTTATTAACGATAGGAAAAATACTAGCTGATAACTGGGGTATTACTGATAAGTTAGGTGGAACAAAAAATTTTACCGAGGTTGAAAAACTTACTAATTTAAGTAAAGATAAAATAGATGAGTTACGCAAAGCTATTAAAAATGCTAAAGGTGATACTATTCAGCTTCAGAAGGTATTAACTGAAACTTTTGAAGATGGTAAGTATTCAAAAGTAAATGGTCTTGAGGAATACATTAAAAAGAATGATGTACTTAAAAGGGAATCTATTAACGAACTTATTACCAAGCAGAATTATGAGAACATTGCAAAACAGTCTTTCAGTTTTCAAGGTATTAATGCAAATATTAAAGAATATAACAGTCTCTTAAAGAGTTCTGTAAAAGAGAGTAATGCTTTTGCTGAAGTTGTTGCTTCTCATAATATGAAACTTGGTAATTATCTTACAAGTCTTAATGGTGCAAATGCTGGACTTGGTGGATATATCAAGAGTCTTGGTATTGCAAAATTAAAGACAATTGCATTATCAATTGCTACTACTGCCTTAAATATGGTCATAGGTGCTATAGCTTCTGCTATTGCTTCATTCATTATAAAAGGTATTTCCAATATAATAAATAGTGCCGAAAATATGAAAAAAGCCGTAGATGATATGGTTACATCATATAATGATAGTTTGAAGACTCTTGAATCGCACAAAAAGACCATCAATAATATAAAAGATGATTATGAAACTTTATCAAAGGGTGTTGATGAATTAGGTAATAATGTTTCACTTACAACTGATGAGTATAAAAAATATCAAGATATTTGTAACCAGATTGCTGATATTTATCCTTCTTTAATAGCAGGACATACTTCTGAAGGTACTGCAATATTAACCTTAAAGGGTAATGTTGAGGCTTTAACAAAAGCATATAAGGATGAACAGAAAGCAGCCGCTGCTAGTGTTATAAGTGGCAGTGATAAGGAGAATACTAATGTAGTCAAGAATTATAAAAATGAATCAAAGACTGGCATAAAAGATGCCTTTAAATCTGCGTTCACATTTAATTCTGATAAATCAACAGTTAAAAGCTTATCCACAACTCAAAAGATATCTTATCTTGAAAAAGCCACAAATTTATCTATTAAGGATTTAAGAAATTACTCTGGCTCTATAGGTTCGGATACTGTTTTTAGAAGTTTATTAAAGACATATGGATTAGATACCGATAGCACTGACCAAGAAGTTACTACTATCATTCAGAATATGAAAGCTGATTTAGCAACTTATCAGGCAGAAGTTGACGAGGCAATGAAAGGAATTAAGACTAAAGCAAATGCTTATTTTGTATATAATTCAGATTATGATAATTTGAATGATGAACAAATAAATCAAATAAGTTCCTTAATTGATAATGCCTTAACTGAAGCAGCCGCTGGCACTTTCAATAAAGATTCTGATATTAATAGTAAATTTGTACAAAAAATTATTGATGGTATCGAGAATAATAAAGAAGGTATTTCTAATGCTTATAAGTCTCTATTGGCAATTGATCCTAATAATATGGGCGATGTATCAAAAGATAAGCAAGCAATTGATGATTACATTAAAAAAATTGCTGATTATATTGGTACTGATGCAGATTCTTTAAAAAAAGGTCTTGGTTATGATGTAGCTGATAATATATCTCAACAGTATAACAACATTATAGAAGAAGCAAAAAAGAAAGAACCTGATTTTGATTGGGATTCATGGTTTAAAGAACATTCCGTAAATACTCAAGAAGAAATTGACAATTGGAAAGAAATTGCATCTTCTGCTAATAGTGCTGCTAAAGCACGAGAAAATTATGCTAAACAGGTAAACACTTTCAAAGAAACTAAATTATTCGATATGGGGAGTGATAACGCCCCGTCAACATTAAGTAAGCTAAATTCTCAATTGGATGAAATTCAATCTGCTTATTCTACGCTCTCTTCTGCTGTTTCTGAATATAACAGTAATGGAAATATTTCAATTGATACAATGCAATCCGTTATCGCATTAGGTGATAATTGGCTCGATTACATTGATATGGAGTCTGGTGCATTTACTCTCGACCAAGAAGCCTTAGATAAACTTACTCAAGCTCGTATTGAGGATATGAAACAACAAGCACTTGCTAATTTAGCTTCTACTGTTGAAAGTATCACAACTGAAGCTGATGCAACAAAATATTTAGCTTCGACTAATTATGATGCTGCAAATTCATATCAAGAATTGGCAAAGGCAAAGTTATCAGAAGTACAAAGTAATCTTCAGAAGAAGGTAGAAGAAGGTTCACTCTCACAAGATTCATACGATAAAATAATTTCTAAATTTGAATCTGATGCCAATAAGATATCTCAGATATTTGATAATACAAGTTTTAAACTTACGGCAGATGGTTCAATTGGAGATAGTTTATCTGAACTTGAAACACACGCTGATTTACTTAAATCTGTACAAGATGAGTTGCAAAATACAAACAGATTATCATCTTCTACTTTGGATTCAATTGCTAAAGCATTTCCTGAGTTGAATGAGTCGGTTAAACAGTTCAGAAACGGATTATTGAGTTCGGAAGAATTGTTCGCATTATTAGAACAAGCCTATAATGATGATGCTGAAGCGTATAAAATATCAGAACAAAATAAGTATATTTATACTAATGATTTTTGGAATCAAGTTGTAACAGGTAATGAAAAGCTTCAAAATATGCTTACAAGTTTCTATGGAAATGATTGGAAGGAATGGAAAAATTTAGCTGAAGCAAAAGCTGGTTGTGAAGCACAATTAGTATCCAAGCTTGGTAATTTGTGGTCTAAATATTTTGAAAATCAGCTTACAGCATTTAAGATAGTAAAAGATGCTGAAACAGGCATGATGAGTGTTCAAGACAATGAAGATTCACCATTAAATCAAAAAAGCAATCCATTAAAAACAGGGTTTGCTGGTGCGAAAATGATGGATAACCTACATCAGGAAATTAAGGCTTCTCAAGAAAAGGATAAAGAAAAGATTCTTAATTATGTAAATGAATATAATTATGCATGGAAACGTCTTCAAGAAACATTTAAAAATAATGCACCTGATTTATCTATTACAACTGATTGGCAGTCACTCGGTAAAGATTCCTCATCTTCCAGTGGTTCATCTGATTCATCCTCCGAACCATCGCCACAGGACTTCAACTGGGTAGAACGTCTCTTATCCAAAATCTCTAAAGCCTATGACCGCTTAAAGAATAAAGTATCTGATACAACACGTACATGGCTTAATCGTAATAATGCCCTCTCCGATTCTATGGAAACATTGTTATCAGAGATTAACGCACAGTCAGATGCTTATGACTTCTATATGGATAGATTCAATTCATATGACCTTGACGGATATTACAAAGATCAGATTGCAAATGGTTCATTTAATATAGAAACTGTCTATGACGATGACCTTAAAGACGCTATTTCAGATTGTCAGGATTTATATGATAAGGCTCAAGATGCTGCTGACTCTGTACAGTCATTAAACATTGAGATAAGACAGCTTGCTAAGAGTAGATTCGATAATATTCAATCACAGTTTGAAGAAGTTCTTGGGAAAGTAAATTCTATTAAGGATTTATATAGCAAGGATAATGACTTCTTAGAAGAACAGGGCTGGTTTGCTTCTACTCTGCTTAATAATTCTATGATGGAACAGGAACAAAAGAATCTTGAAAAGCTTGAACAGGAAAGAGACGCACTTACAAAGGCACTTAATTCTGCTATGGCATCTGGCAAGATTGAAGCTGAATCTGAGGATTGGTATTCTATGCAGTCTGCCATAGATGATTGTACTTCAAGTATATATGATGCTAAAAAGGCATTAGTTGAGTATGATAATGCGATAAGACAGATTAATTGGGATGCTTTCGATAGGACTAGAGATGATGTCAGCAATCTTATAGACGAAACTCAGTTCCTTGTTGACTTACTAAAGGATGAAGATATTACTGACGACAATGGTAATATAAATGACAATGGTAAGGCTGCACAAGCATTAATCGCACAGAAGTATCAATTATATCTTAATCAGGCAAAAGCTTATAAGGACGAGATACTTAAGATTGATGAAGAGTTGACTAAAGATCCTTATGATAAGGAATTGCTGGATAGGAAGCAAGAACTTATTAAGGCACAACAGGATGCTATAAATTCAAGTATATCTGAAAAAGAAGCCCTTAAGGATTTGGTTCAAGAAGGTTATGATACATTTCTTGATAAACTTGATGAAGTTATCCAGAAATATAAAGATCTTATGAGTCAGCAAAAGGATGCTTATGATTATGAAAAATCTATCGTTGAAAAAACAAAGGCTCTTAATGCTTTGGAGAAGCAATACTCTGCTTATCAAGGAGATAATTCTGAGGAAGGTAAGAAGAATATCCAGCAGCTTAAAGACCAAATTAATACTGCTAAAGATGATTTGAAAGATACTGAGTATGAAAAGCTTATAAGCGATACGCAAGCTATTTTAGATAATCTTGCCGATACTACAAAAACGTGGCTCGATGAGCGACTTGATTCGTTTGATATAACTATGCAGGAAATTATTGACCAGTCTAACGAAAATGCTTCTAATATCTCACAGACTATTACTACTACTGCTGAGAATTATGGTTATAAGCTTAGTGAATCTATGTCTTCTATATGGAGTCTAAATGCCAACAACATAACAAATGGTATTAATAGTGTATTAGGTGACTTTAGTAACAAATTTGTTGAAGGCAACAATGCTATTAATAAGGTTTGTGGTGACATTAATGCTGCTGTACAAGGTTTATTGAAGAATAGTAATGATGAAGCACAAAGAGTTGCTGATGAGATTGCAAGACAGCAGGCAGAACAGAATGCTAATACCGATGGTGGTTATTCTGATGGCGGTGGTTCGTCTGGTGGTTCTAATGATTGGTCTGATAATTGGGATAACTCTGATAGTGGCTCATCTGATGATGGTGGCTCTTGGGGTGATTGGTTCTATCATTTGGAAGACGATTATCCGAAGGACTTACTCGAAGTGGATTCAAGTATTGTGGATAGATTAAAATATAATGACATAGACAGTTCATTTGGTGCAAGAGCTGATTACTACTCTGCTATGGGTGGTGACGGAGAATATTATGGTAGTTCAGATCAGAATATTTGGATGTTAGACCAGCTCAAATCTCATGGTTATAAAAATGGTACTAAATCAGCAACAGCAGGTATACACCGCACAGATGAAAAAGGTCTTGGTTCAGAAGTTATCTTCTCTAAGAAGTATGGTACACTTCGCAAGTTAGATGCTGGTGATATGGTATTTAATGCAGACCAAGTAGAAAAGCTTTGGAATCTTTCTAAAGGTATTATTACTCCGAATATGTATATGGATAACTTAGGTGCTAAGTTGCCCGATATTCCTAATATATCGAATAACTTGGCTAATAAGGTTGATGTAGAATTTGGAGATGTAACATTATCATTACCTAATGTTAAAAATTATGAAGATTTTATGAAACAGATGGTAAGTGATAAGAGGTTTTTAAAAGCAGTACAGGAAGGTACATTGGGTCAAGTGTTAGGACGTAATTCACTTAATATGTTGACATTTAGATAAGGTTTATGGGCGTACTGACTAATGTTGGTATGCCCGTGATATTGATTAACAAATTGAATTTGCGAATATATGTTCTTGTAGATATTTGTCAATTATTGGTATATAATAATTATATATTAGTAGTTGGAGGATAAACATATGGGAATCAAAAAAACATTTCAAAAAAATAACGCAGTCAAAAACTTATTTTCATTACGACCACCACATAATAATGGAAATTCTAAACCCAAACCACCAAAACGAAAAAAGGGGTGATTATAATTAAAGATTTAACAGAGATATTACCACAAGTAATACTATATATTGTAACTGGTTATTTAATTTATTCAACATATCATTTTACAAGGATAAAACAAATAGACGATAAAAATACAGAACATATATTAATGTCATCTTTGGTCATAGGATATATATATTGTGAGTTAATAAATCTCATTCCAATTTATGCCTGTCAAGAAATATACATATTAGGTATGATTATATGCGCTGTTTTATTGGGTTATTTATTGGGAAAATTAATTCAAAATAAATATATTGTTTCTATTTTAGATTTTCTAAAAATAAGAGAAACAGGTAATGATTATTATTGGAATGATTTACTTGATAAATCTAAATCTATGAAAGCAAAAATAATTATAAATAACAAAATTTATGAAGGAATGATACATTATATTGAAAGTAAATCAAATAGTCCTAATATAATATTATCTTCATATATAGTAAAAAATTTAAACAATGTAGTTATAGAAGATAAAAGAAGTGATAATAATAAGGTTATAATTTTAAATACTTTAAAAGCAGATAGCGTTGAAGTTATCTATGATTCAGATAGTTATATGTGTAAGGATATTCAGGAATTATGTGATGTCAATTTAAAAGATGCAGAAAAATATAAATAAAGATTAATTTTTTTTACAGTACAACTAAATACAAAATCACAAAAAGACACATTAGTTTAGGCTAGTGTGTCTTTTATTATGTTAGAAATTATTAAGAATTATTAAAGATATTAAAATTAAGGATAGATTGGAGAAAATAGGATGTCAAATAAGTTAGTTAAGAGTAAAAGTAATATGGAAAAGAAGCTGGAATATTATGAAAGACATTGCGCTCTACTGGAAAAGGAAAATGAAGACTTGAAACAGCAAATTATTGACAATGAAATCGGTCTTTCAATCGTTAAAGAAAATGCCTCTGGGTCTTATGATAATCTTTCCTTATTAATTAAAAAAGCAAGAATGTCTAAGAATACATATGAAAAGTTATGTATGAAATATAATGACCGAATTAAGGTTTTAGATGAACAAATAACCGAAGTAGATAAAGTTAAAAAAGAATATACAAAAAAAATGCAAGAGTTTGAAAAGCAATACCAGAAAATGCTTGATAATTTATTAAAAAAATAAAATATTAAAAAGGATGGTGAAAATATGTTTACTGATTTCCAATATGGTGATGAGCTGGCTAGTGATTATGGCTTATATGTAGTTAAATTTGATTCTTCTTCTGGTGGTAGTGAAACCATTTCCTCTGGCTCTACTCTAACATTTAACACTGTTAAATCAGTCGGACAAGATATTTCTGAATTATATGGAAGTACATATGATGAAGACTACTCTTTCACTATTCAATTATGCCGACTAGACAATCATTGTAATCCTATTCCTCTTATGCCAGAAGAATATGGAGCGATAAACAGATGGCTAAATAGAAAGACTTTTGATCAATTTAAAATAAATAAAGAAGGCTACGAAAATATAAGGTTTTATGGCACATTCAATGTTCAAGCTGTGAAAATTAATGATGATATATATGGAATTGAATGTGTATTTACTTCTAATGCACCTTATGGTTTTGCTAAAGAAAGAACCCATACTTTTTCCAATGTAAAATCTTTTTATATATATGATGATTCAGATGAGGTTGGAGAAATATATCCTTATACGGTTATAACTTGTAATGAAGCAGGTAATCTTACTATTACTAATTCAGCAGATAACGAATTATGTATTATCAATAATTGTATAAAGGGTGAAGTAATCACAATTGATAATCAACATCGAATGATTACATCCGATAAGCTTGCTCACAACATAGCAAATGACTTTAATTATAATTTTATTAAATTAATAAACACATATAAAAACAGAGATAATTACTATTCTTCTACGCTTAATATAAGTGTAACTATGACTTATTCTCCTGTTAGAAAGGTAGGAATTTAATTTTAATGCAAAAAATTAATGTAAAAAATTTGCTTCGTATGCAAAAATCAGGACAAGCAATAAGACCATTACATATTATTCTAGGTAATAGAAATCTTGAAAAATTCGGTGAAATAGTTAATATTCCTGCCGATTCTATAACATATCATCCGCAATTTGGTGCTATGGATGAATTATCTTTTAATGTGTATAAAGAACAAAATGCAGAAATAGAAAATCTTTGGCATAAGATTATTGATTTTAAGACAGTATATGTTAAAGAATATAATGAATGGTTTGAAATTTCAGTTAGTACAGATGAATCAAAAATAAATACAAAAAAAGTTGTAACAGCTAAATCATTGTGCGAGGCTGAACTTGGACAGGTAATTTTACATGATGTTGAAATTAATACAGAAGCTGATATTGCTCGTGAAGAGTATACAGAACCAACTATATTCTATAATTCTAGTAAGAAAAATTGTTCATTGTTAAATAGAATTTTTGAAAAAGTCCCTGGATATACTATTGCCCACGTTGATGAAACTCTTTTAAATATTCAGCGTTCATTCAGTATAAATAGCACAAGTGTTTATGATTTTTTAACAACTCTATCGCAGGAAGTCGGTTGTATATTTTTATTTGATTCAAATACAAGAAGTGTCTATGTATATGATATGGAAACTTGTTGTTTAAGTTGCGATTATAGAAGTGAAGATTCGTTTACGGTTTGTCCTGAATGTGGAGGAACAATTTTACATGAACCATATGGAAAAGATACTTCAATATTTATTGATAAAAATAACCTTAGCTCAGACATTCAGTTGACTTCTGAAACAGATAATATTAAAAATTGCTTTAGGATTGTTGGTGGAGATGATTTAATTAACGCAACTTTAAAAAATATCAATCCTAACGGCAGTAATTATATTTATTATTTTAATAATGATACCTTATTAGATATGCCAAATGAGTTGCAAGATAAAATAAAATCTTATAATGAACTTGTCAATGAATATACTAACAATAAATCATTTTCTTTAGAATCTTCTCTTGTAAGTCAATATAATAACATTATTAAATACATTAAGATATATTATCCAGAAACTACGTACTCTTCTATTCAGTCACAGTATAAGGGTTGGAGTAATATAACTTCTGTATATTATGATATTATTGATTTATCTTCATATCTTGATAGTTCTATGATGCCAACTTGGAAACAGCAAGACAAAACAGCAGCATCTCAGTTGGCTTTGCTTACTACTTCTAATCTATCTCCCGTAGCAGTTACAGATGTAAGTAAAATATCTGTTTACACAGCTAACAATGCTGTTTTAGCAATGGCAAAGGCATTAATTGATACATCCATTTATAAGGTTGAAATTCTTGATGGTTCAACTCTTAAATCACAAACTTGGACAGGTCGATTCAAATTAACAAGTTATTCAGATAAAGATGATACAGCTGAAATGAAAACTGCAATAAGTATTGAAATTAATGATGATTATATTGCTTATGTTAATCAACAGGTTGATAAGGCTATGGGGAAAGTAAATGATCAGGGATTACAAGAAATATATAAAATCGAATCTTTAGATACATTTAAAATAGAATTACATAAATATTCTACACAAAGATTAACTTCTTATCAATCAGCTTACCAGACTGCTATTAATGTCCTAACTGAACAAGGTGTCGCATCTGAATCTTCTAACTTACATGATTCTATCTATATCCCATATTATGAACGTTTTATTGCATTAGAGAATGAATTATCTTACAGGAATTCCCAATTAGATACAATCACAGGTCTTAAGAAATACATTGAAGATTTGATTTCAAAAACTCATAATGAGCTAGATTTTGAATCGTATATAGGTGAAAAATATTGGAAGTTATTTACTTATTATAGACGTGAAAATGATTATAGTAATGACAATTACATATCTGATGGGCTAACTAATACTGAATTAATTGACAAGGCAAATGAATTGTTGGTGGTTGCCAAGAAGGAATTAGTTAAATCTGGTGAGAAGCAATTCACTATTTCGGGAACATTACAAAACCTCCTTTTGTTAACAGATAAAGATGGAAATAGAATTTTTGAACCAATACTTGATGATTTTACACTTGGAAATTTTATAAGAACCAAAATTGATGGGAAAATTTATGTAATGAGATTGGCAGATATTTCTATATCTTATGGTGATTTAAGCAAATTATCAGTTACATTTTCGGACGCATATAGATACGGAAGTTCAAATGTTAATATAGTTAAAGACATTCTTGCAAAATCTCAGTCTATGGCGACAAGCTACTCTTCTACTATCAAACAAGCTTCTCAAGGGGAGAAAGCTAATTTAACATTTGAAAAGTTACAAAAAGATGGATTAGACTCTGCTTTATATAGTGTTCATAATACTAATTCGACTGCGATATTTGATGAACATGGAATCCTTATTAGAAGTTATGATGATGTGATTGATGATTATAAAGATGAACAGGCACGAATTAATGTTAATGAATTTGTTTATACAACAGATAGATGGAGAACTGCTGTTACAGCCTTGGGTAAACAAAAATATACTCTCAATGGTACTATGTATGAGAAGTATGGCTTAAATACAGACTTTGTTATATCAGGTCTTATTATCGCAGGTGATATATATTCTGCTAATTACACAACAGATTCAAAGGGTATATGTACTGCTGGAACACATTTCAATTTGGCAACTGGTGATTGCAATATTGGTGGAGATACTTTTTCTTATAACGCCACAAATAAAAAATTACAAATAAAAAATGTTGATATTGAGTGGTCTACAACAACTTCTCCTGATATATCTGATGTGAATGGTTTGTCAGATAAGATCAACTCAATAAATAATTCTATTGCAGATAATTCTAAAACAATCACTTCTGTCAGTCAAACCGCAGGAAAAATCAATTGGTTAGTTGCTTCGGGTAATTCTCAAGCAAGTATGACCTTAACTAACAAGTTATATGAATTGATGGCAGACAATATCAATTTAAAAGGTAAAGTAACATTTGAATGTCTTGACAGCTCTGCTCAAAGTAAAATAAATACTGCTCAAAAAACAGCAGATGATATTGCCTCTAATATTTATAAAGCTAACACTACAACCATCGATGGTGGGAAAATAGCAACTAACACTATAACTGCTAATGCAATCTCCATCGATGACCTAGTTGCTCTTAAAGCTACTATTGGTGGTTGGAATATTAATAATGAAGCTATTTATCATGATCAAGATGATTACAGGGTATATCTCCAGAAAGCCACATCGCCTGACACTTGGACGTTTTCTTGTCAACAAAAAAAAGATGGTGTATATTATGCAAATTTCTACATTAAACAAAATGGTGAAATGTATGCTTCTAATGCCAGAATAACAGGTGAAATCAACGCTACGAAATTAACTGCCTCTGGTTATGGTTGGTCAGGTGATTCAACGTATAAAATGGTGGCGAGTATTATTGGTGGAGAAATGAAAATAAACAATGAAACAGATGGCTCATATTTCAGCGTTCAAGGTCATGGAATCTTCGCAAAAAATAACAGAGGATTTAATACATTAACTCTTTGTTCTAATTCTACAAAAGGCGATGGAGATGGAATGACAATCACAGGTGAGGCAGGTACTGAAGTACAAGTTCTTCGTGATGGAATTAAAATGTGGCATATGCCAAATCAGACAAAAATGACTTGGATTGGGAAAGGTGAAATAAGTATTGATACCGAAGGAACTAGAAGTTTTAGCGATGCCGCCTTATCTGTATTTGGTAACATTAAAGCAACAGGAATTTATTGTATGCACGGAACGGAACAAAGGAAAATGGCAATGGTATTAAATAGATTAGAAGCCAGTAATTCAGATATATCTATGTCTTGGGATGGACAATTTCTTCGATTCTGGGTGGATGATACCGTTATTAACACTTGGGATAATGACAATAAAACTTGGTGTTAGAACACCATTAATTTTTAAGAAGGGAGAATTATTGTAAATGAGACAACAAACTACAGCAAAAATAACTCTTGATTTGTATACAAAAAATGTAGTTTCTGTAAACGCAAAACAATATGATAATCAGACACGTTATATTGAGATAACTTGTGTTGAAAATGGAATTGTATTTACAGTTGACAAATCAATAATGAGTGCTTTTATTCGTTTTAAAAAACCTGATGATAATGGTGTTTTTAATGAAGTTGAAGTTACTTCCGATGGAAAACTTAAAATAGAATTAACAGAACAAATGCTCTCAGCGCCAGGTAGAGCTATTGCAGATATTTTTCTTTTAAGAAAAGTTTTTACATCCGAAGAAAAACCAACAAATATTGATGATATATATAAAGTCAATGCACCTATTATATCAATTATGGATTTCTATATAAATATTACACCTACAGCTTTAAATCACTCTCAAATAGAATCTTCTTATGAATTTAATGCTCTAACCAATGCCCTTGCACAGATAGATTTTAACAACAAGAAGGTCGTTGAATTAGATAAGACCTTAACTGCAAATGAAGATGTACGAAAGAAAGATGAAGCAGAAAGAAAATCCAATGAAGAGTCGAGAATTAACTCTGAACAAAAAAGAGTAAATGAAGAAGATAAAAGACAAAAAGCCGAAGATGCTAGAATTACAAATGAAAACACTAGAATTTCAAACGAGAATACAAGGCAAGCACAAGAAACTAAAAGACAAACAGATACCACAACAGCTATAGATAACGCAAATGCAGCTGCTAAAAATGCAAATGACAAAGCAAATGATTTACAAAATAAATTAGATAATCATCATTTTGTTCTTACTAACGAACTTGAAGATAGCGTATCTTCAAGTTCTACAGTTCACGCTCCTACTGCAAATGCGGTTAAGATAGCTTATAACAAAGCTATATCAGTTGAAAATACTGTAAACTCGAATAAAAATAATTGGAACGATAAATATACTAAGAACGAAATCGACAACAAATTTTCCGCTTTAGAGAATAACATTGATTGGAAAGAAGCTGTCGCTACTTTTGCAGATATAACTAAGACATATCCTAACCCTGAAGATGGTTGGACTGTCAATGTAAAAGACACAGATTATACGTATCGTTATAATGGTTCAAAATGGGTCGCAGTTTCTGCCAACGCCATTCCAAAAGCTACACAATCTGTTGATGGTTTACTATCTAAAGAAGATAAAACAAACTATGATGATGCTAATTCTAAGAAGCATACTCACAACAACAAGACTATATTAGATAAGATTGTAAGTGACCCTCTTCTATTGACTGGTGGCACAATGACTGGAAGAATTATTAGGGAGGCTGGTGGTACTTGGATAAAAGATAGAGAAAATGTAGCTGTTTTTGGTAGCAGATCTTCTTCAAATAGTTACAACCCTGTTGTTGGACAAAAAACTCCAAATGGTGCTTGGACTATTGGTAATTTAGCCACAAAAGAAGATCTTGTGTTTAATTATACTACCGATGCAAATTTTAATCGAAGGGTCAACAATTCTGCTCCAATCTATCTTCCCGCCGCTTCTTCTGAAAGTGGAAGTACAATTATAACTACAGATACCATCTCTGAACAAAGTGTTAAATTTGCAACCTCGGCAAACAGTGCAATTAAGCTAACTTCTTCTGCTGGATCTGCTACTCAACCTATTTATTTCAGTGACGGCAAACCTGTTGCTTGTTCTATTCCACTTGGGGGCACAACTTTAAGCATAGCAAAAGAAATAAATTTAACTGATTCTAAATATAATGAAAATATTTGGTATCCAGTTGTGGCTACTGTATTAATTCCGAGGGGTGGTATGTATCGTCTAAAGTGCGCCGCACAGTTAGACGGTAATTGTATGCCAAGTTGGAGTAATCACACTTATAATAATGGTTTCACAGCTATTCTTGATTTGCTGACTATTCAAAGCGGTTATGGAACAACCGATGCAAATGAAATTGTTTTAAGCTATCAACAAAAATTCATTTCTGATTCCAAGAATCCAATTGGTTACAAACAGTTGATCAACTCATCTAAACCTGTTTTGTGGTTGCGAGGTGGTGGTATATATCAAATATACTCTGAGTGGAACACTGAGTGGACGATACTAACAAAATCTACAACTATAACAAATGAAACCATTTTACCAATGACAACTCCTCCTGGAATAATATTTAAGAAAAAATCTGATATATATGCTAATCTTCAGGGAAGTTCTACTTACCTCAATGGGTATCAAGGCTCAATCCCAAATACGGCTAACACATATGTTCTTAGAGATAAAAACAGATATGTAAATCTTAATTATATTAACTCTGATACAGTTAAAAATGAAAATGTTGCGATATCACAGGTTATTGTTACAAATGATTCTGATAATTATTATAGAAAAACAAGTCTTGCTCATCTTAAAACAAGTTTAGGGTTGATGCCACCAGAAGCTAATAGCAATAATTACATAAAAGTATACAATGATTATACTGCTAACGCAGGTAAAAATAATGAAAAAACCGCCAATGATATTGCCAATGCAGGATTTGCCGTAGGAATGATTAATGGAGCTACTTCAAACCCTCTCGGTAAGAAAGCGTGGTTTCACATTATTAATATGGGCTGGGATACAAGAACAACTAACAGTGCTGGGTTGTGGACATCGCAGCTCGCATTTGGTACAGAAGCAGGTTCTGGTATGTATTATAGAACAACTAATTCAGGTGCACAGATTTCTACAATTGGATGGGCAAGAGTATTAGACAGTTCTTGCTACAAATCTTATTGTCCACCAATCTCACACGCTAGTTCCGGTGTCACTTATGGTAAGTCAACTTCAGCTAATTATGGTCACACTAAGCTAAGCGATACTTACACTTCTGCTGTAGGTACTGCCGATTCAGGAATAGCACCTTCGCAAACAGCTCTTTATAACGTTTATAAGAAAATACCTAAATTTTCATTATCTGGTACTACACTAACAATTACTACTACTTAGGAGGTGAATATTATATGAGTTTATCTTGTAATAATACAGACATTAAAAATATCACATATAATGGAATTGATCTTACTAATGTAATATACAACGGTGTTGTTATCTGGGAGAAAGCCCCAGCAGTGTATGATTATAGCGATTTCGGCACGTTCTTAGGGTTGTATGGAACTACACATTTTCTATTTAGACAAAAAAATTCGAATATGATTGACGTAGTAAATATATCTACTTTTAGAAATGAAGGTGAGTTTAACCAATTTGACTTTAAATATGGTGTCATAAACGAATTCGAGGCAATAAAAAGTGGTGCTTTGTATTGTAATCAGTATAACGGCAGTTATTCTGTGAACGAATTAATGCAATGGACTATTAAAGGTATTTGTAATGCAAACAGCAGCACTCCAGGAACTACAAAAAACCCTCCATTAGGAAGAGATATAGCGAACACAATTGAACTCAATTATATGGAAATAGACGGACTTGATTTTAACACTTTGTATTGTGATATGTACGCAGTAAATTATGCAACAAATAAATTGGTATTAAATATGCATGCAAATTATTACGTTGAAAATGATACTGGTACAGATACTTGGGAAAATTCCTACACTAATGTATTTATAATAGAAATACCTATTATTAACGAAACAGGGTTAGATTCTAACAAAAGTACAATTATTAATAACTTTTATAATTATTACACAATTGAAGAACCAGATAGTTATGAAGATTATAGTGAAGTTTGGTATTACAACACTTACACGCAGGATTTTTATGAGATATGTAGTCATGAAGATAATGATGGCGAAATAATTGAGTTTTTTAGAATTAATAATAAAGACGTTGATAAATGGTGCGGACTATCTGCCACACAAATATCTGATTCTAATATAATAAGAGGTGCTAATTTTAGTTTTAAAGATATTGATGCTACCTTATCTATTCCTCACGCTACCTTAAAGGGTTCATTAAATGTATATGTTTTTAACAAAAATAAATTAGTTAAATCTACGCTGACAGATAATGACCTATTTGCAGCAGGAATAACAACTAACTTATCTGTAAAATATAACGGAGAAGATGTATATATTGCAAATACAACTAAGAAGATAATTAAAAAGCTGAAATTCAATCCAAACACATTTGAGGTAACACTATAAATATAAAGGAGAAAGGATTTATGTATATTCAATTTAACGATTTAAGACAAACTAAATATGAAATTATAAATTATGAATTTGTTGAATTTCCTAATATTGTAAGAATATATTACAGAGATGATAACGTCTTTTCCGATGATATTGGTTTTAAAATATATTCCGATGAAGAAACTTGTGTTTATGATTTTTCTGAATATTATTATATTTATGATTCTACTGACGAATATATTGAGTACAATAAAAAAGATACGGTATATTACATATATTATGAATATAATTGGGAAAAATATGTTACAAGACAATTTTCAAGCGAAAAAGATAATATTTCAGATTGTTATCTTGTTTGCTCAGGAAAGGGTAAGAAATATAGATTTCCTGATGCTTTAGACATTGTAGACGAAAATGGATTATATAACTATCAATTAGTAGATAATCAAATAGTCAAGATATCTCAAGAAGATAAAGATAAGATTTTAGAAATAAACAAGCAAAATGCTTATAATGCTGCCCTTGAAAATAAAATAAAAGAATTAACAAATGCTTGTCAGAGTGTTATCGTTGCAGGAATAGTATACAATGAAGAACACTACTCTTATACTGTAACTGACCAAAATAATATTAGCAATCTTGTGAGTATGGCAAAAACAACAGGTATGAATGTGCCATATCATTCAGATAAAAGTTTGTGTAGACTATATACACCTGAAGATATTTATAATATATATATATTGCAAGAAATCAATGTTACTTCTAACACAACATATTTGAATCAGTTAAAAGCTTATGTATATACCTTAACCGATATTAAAGATGTTCAAGCAGTTCAATATGGGCAAGAATTAACAGATGAATATCTTGATAATTATAAGACTATTATGGAACATTCTCGAAAAATTATAGAGGTGCTAAATGCAGAAACAACTAAAATTACTCAGTAAATATTTATTTCTATTTTGTGTCGGTGGATTGCTCTATATGTCAATAGAGATATTATATAGAGGATATACACATTGGAGTATGGGTATATTGGGCGGCGTATCTTTTATTTCAATAGGACTTATTAATGAAGTGTTGAGCTGGGATACATCTTTGTTTATTCAATGCATAATCGGTGGATGTTTAATCACTTTTTATGAATTTATCACAGGTATAATATTGAACATTTGGTTACATTTGGGCATATGGGATTATTCTCATATGCCTTTTAATATTTTAGGTCAAATATGCTTGCCTTTTACACTAATTTGGTGTGTGTTATCTTTAGTGGGGATTATATTAGATGATTATACGAGATACTGGTTTTTCGATGAAGAAAAACCAAAATATAAATTGTTTTAACACAATAACTTTTATATATAATTATAGGGATACTAGATTAATTTCTAGTATCCCTATTTTTTACGATTTTAAAATAGAATATACGCATTTAAGACACATTATATTTAGTAAATAATTAGTAAAATAGAAATTTCTTATAATTGTAACATCTATAAAGCCTTATTTTATAGTGATTGTCGAATAATGATAGGCATCATAGTCAATAATTGCTATCATTTTACTGCCTTTCCATATGCTTCTATCTTGTAATAATAAGTAACAAAATCGCTATTAGACATATCTGCTAATGATATAGCTTCTGTCTCTGATATCTTATATGTATCCTTAAGCGCATTGATAATCTTATCATAGCTTTCCTTCATCTTATCATCTACGCCTAACTCTTTACCTTCAGCCCTGTATGTCTGATATCTGTCAACACCCTTTATAAGAGCATTAATTGCCTCTGTATTCATATTCATCTTTCTGTAATTAAGATATGACTCATACTGTCTTTGAACATACATAACAACCTTTGACTGGTTATATATTGTCTCTTCATTACCTGAAAGGTTCATACCACTTAAACTATTATAAGCTTTCTCGTATTCGCCATTGATAAAGTAATCTTTAGCTGCATTTACTTTACTGTTGTAATTGATACTATAGCCAAATACCTGTATAAGCATAATAATTCCTGCTATAAGTAATATAAATAAAATGATTGATTTTGGTTTAATCTTAAGAATATCACCTGGTTTAGGTGGTTCTTTAACTTTAACTTTTTTAGGTTTCTTTTCTTTCTTAGGCTTCTTATCTTTTGCCTGTTTAGCCTGTTTTTTCTTTTCTTCTTTCTTAGCTGCAGCCTGTTTCTTCTTCTCCTCAGCCTGAGCCTTTTTGGCTTCCTTAGCCTCAGCCTTCTGCTGATTTTCTATTTGTTCCTGTTCTTCTTCAAGCTTACCTTCTTTTTCCTGCCTAATTTTAAACTGCTGATACCTATACTTAATCTTAGCAATTAAGCCCTTCTTAGGTGCTTCTGGCTGGTCAAGATTAGCTTTACCATGAAATACCTCATCAATGAGCTTCTCATTCTCATCCTGCTCTTTTCCATCATCCACTGTGTTAGTCTTAGCAGTTATTGCATTATCAACAGCCTTTTCAAGCAATTCTCCATCGCCTGTTGCCACATTTGCTTCATTAAGATCATCTTCAATACTTTCAAAGAAAATGTCTTTTATAACAGAAAAAATACCTTTTTTATCTTTTTTCTTTTGTTTTTTATTGTGCTTCTTTTTCATAGAAGCTTTATCAGCCTGTGCTTCATCGGCACTTGAAGCTTTATTCTGCACACTGGCTTTATTAGCTGCTTCTGTGCCATTGTCATCAGATGTGCTATCTGAAGATGCATTTGCCTCATTATCAACATTGTCTAAAGAAGCATTATCTGCTGATGAAGCTGAATTATCGGCTGATGATGTATCCTCAGCAGCTACCTCATCTTCTGACTGCATACCGTTCTCTTTAAGAAGCTCATTCATAGATGATTCATCTGCATTATCATTCATCTCACCTATAAGATCATCCAAATTCATACTTGCAAGACGGTCTTTTTCGGCATCTGATAAACCCATATCATCCATAAGCTCATCGTTCTTATCAAGATTAGTACCAGCAGCTTCATCAACTGGAGTGTCATCTAACATCTTATCAATAGCTTCATCTGCCTGCTTATCCTTAGATGTATCATCTGCTTCTGTCTGCTTATCTGCTTCCTGTGCCTTCTTAGCAACTTCCTCAGGAGTTAATTCTGATACTGTATCATCAGTTATAAATGTTTCCTCCGTATCAGAAGCCGCCATATGACGAGGAACTGTCATAACATCTTTTAATAAATCTTCTATATTATCGTCATTAAGATTTCCATCCTCATCATCATATATATTTTCAAATTTAGTACTCTTCTCATTAGACTTTTCAAAGGCTTCCCTTACCTGCTCTTTGATCTGTTCTTCCTCTTCATCCTTATTCTCTGATTGTGCATTCTCATCTTCAGATAATGATTTCAATAAGCCATCAAGGTAATCCTCTTCATTCTCTGCCACAATTCCACCACCTTCGTAAAATTATAAATAAAATTCTACCATAAAGAATATTAATTAACAACATTAACTAACTCTTTCAATACTTCATATGAGTTAATCTTCATTGTACAAGCTTTGTCTGCTATTTCTTTAGGTATCTGATAAAACGTACTATGTACCCTGTAAAAATGTGCTTTATCATTAATCATAACAATTCTCTCAAATGGCCACCTTATAAGATTAGGATTGTTAAATCCTTCCCCTATCTCAATAACAAGCAGCTTCTTAGCCAATGTCGCTGATAACCATTTGTTGTAGAAATCCCACTGTTTCTCATCTTCATTAATATATGGACAAACCATTCTTTTGGGATTTATTGTTGATTCACCTAGATAATTATGCTTGGTAGACGATATAATAAAATAATTATTCTTATCAAGAAGTTCACCAAACTTATTAAGCATATCTATAAGATTACCATCATTATTATTAAGTGCTTCATCACCAAGACCTATTAATATATAATCATAATCTTTAACATCTTCTCTAATTCTATTACAGTAATCTTGTAATGTATATTCCATATCTATCCTCACAGCCTTAACAATAAATTATGGTGCTATCATTATATAGATAACACCATAATAACATAAATAATATTATCTGAGAAGTTTATCAATCTCATTAACTAACAATCCAATCTCTGGCTTAGATAACTGAACATCAGCTCCTAATGCTTCTCCCTTAGCTCTCATCTGGTCATTAATTAATGATGAGAATATAACAACTGGTATATTCTTTAATTTATCATCTGTCTTGATAAGCTTTGTCAATCTGTGTCCATCCATTAATGGCATCTCTAAATCAGTTATAACACAAGCTACATCCATCTGTGCATCTTCTGAATCCTTCAGAGCAACAAGATTCTCCCAGGCCTCCTGTCCATTAGCACATAATGTAAGATTATCATATCCTGACTTAATAAGTGAATCTGAAATAAGCTTCATAAGTAATGGAGAATCCTCTGCAATTACAATATGTGCTTCATTCTTAGTTCTTCCTTCAAGCTTTTCAATATCTGATACTTTTAATCCTGTCTCTGGGCTTATATCTGATACAATTCTCTCAAAGTCAAGAATGATAATTAACTGTCCATTAATCTTAACAACACCTGTTGCAATTCCGCTGTCAGCACTGCTTATTGTGCTGTCTGGCTTAATAATATCTGTCCAGGATACTCTATGTATTCCAACAACCGATGCCACATGAAATGCAACATTAAGCTTATTAAAATTAGTGATAATAAACATATCCTTTGTAATATCTTTAGAAGGTGCACACTTAATAACCTTAGCTAAATCAACTATTGTTATCATTAAATCTCTTGGCATAAACACACCTTCTACACAAGGATGTGAATTAGGTACTGGTGTAACCTTGCTATATGGAACTATCTCTTTAATCTTAGCGACATTAATTCCATAATGATTCCCTCCAACTATGAATTCAAGCACCTCTAATTCATTAGTACCACTTTCCATTAATATATTAGTTTCCATATAGTTTTATCCTCCATAAATCCCGTACTTTTATTGGAATATTATAACAAATCACATACATAATTTCAATTGCTATTACATATAATTATACAAAATATGAATATTGTCCAATATATTATCTACTTGAATACTTATATTTAAATGCTGATGTTTAAATACTGATATTATTGTATATAACAATATTATTAAAACTTTCTAATCTACATAATATCTACATAATATATAAATTGATGATAATAAAAAAGAGGCTTTAAAGCCTCTTAAATAACAACTATTCACTACTCATTCAAAACTGCACATTAAATATATCTTATACATCCGTATCCTGTCAAGTACTTTCGTACTTTCCTTAAGAATAACTCTCTTTGTTCTATCCAAACCTTAACCTCTTTCGGTTAAGCCCTCGACCTATTAGTACAGATCAGCTCCATATGTCACCACACTTCCACCTTCTGCCTATCTACCTCGTCGTCTTCAAGGGGTCTTACTAGATTAACTCTATGGGATATCTCATCTTGAGGGGGGCTTCACGCTTAGATGCCTTCAGCGTTTATCCCGTCCCGACTTGGCTACTCGGCCATGAGCCTGGTGGCTCAACCGATGCACCAGAGGTCAGTCCATCCCGGTCCTCTCGTACTAAGGACAGCTCCTCTCAAATATCCTACGCCCACGCCGGATAGGGACCGAACTGTCTCACGACGTTCTGAACCCAGCTCGCGTACCGC